>Ga0302320_10031658_pt1 | contig 10025 bp, 10 predicted proteins | sample Bog_T0_3_FD_202130 | JGI IMG/M metagenome (GOLD analysis project Ga0302320, IMG submission 202130) | Peat permafrost microbial communities from Stordalen Mire near Abisko, Sweden - Bog_T0_3 | ecosystem: Environmental > Terrestrial > Soil > Wetlands > Peat | place: Sweden: Abisko, Stordalen Mire...
GGACTGTTCAGGGGAGATGGAAAGAACTTTATTCTGATCTTTGCCTTTCAAGACCAATCCAACTGCGTCGGTGATTTTCATTGGACCCTCCCTGACCGTAGCGGCGACTGGATTGTGAATTGCACAAGCCAGTTTGGCAAGTAGCCAATATAGTCCAAAAACAACGCGGCAGAACAGGGTGTAATTCAATTGAATTGCAGATTTTTTTGATGGACAGTAAGAATCAATGGCGTGATGCGACGTTAGAGCTATTCCAACATTGACTTTAGTCCTCCACCGGCATCCTCGACCCCCGGGGGATGAAACTCTGGGTGCCCCATCCATCGAGCGTCTTTTGCTCGATGGGTGGGAAAGCACAAACGCAAACCATCCGCTATCGGGCTCTTCCAACTTCCAATTATGTTTCTTGTTAGTAGGAACCAAAGGACGCGTGAGCTATTCATGCGAAGGGCCTTGCGGGCGAAGTGAGTCCAGCAGTTTCTTGTCTTCAATCGTCAGCGTGGCCTGCGCGATGAGGTCAGGACGGTTGGCGAAGGTCTTGCGCAACTGTTGTTCGCGGCGCCAGCGACGGATTTGCAGATGGTCTCCATTGAGCAGGACTTCAGGCGCGCGGAGGCCTGCGAACTCGGCTGGGCGGGTGTAGTGAGGGTAATCCAAGAGCCCGCCGGAGCCGTGCTGCGAGCGGGGAACGCCGTCTGCGTCGCTGGTAATTTGGGCATCAGGGATCCCGAAGCTCTCGAATTCGCCCGAGGCCTGGTTGCCGAGCGCACCGGGAATAAGCCGGGTGACGGCGTCGACAACAATAGCGGCAGCAAGCTCACCTCCGCTCAGAACGTAGTCGCCGATGGAAAGCTCCATATCGCAGTAGAGCTGATTGATGCGCTCGTCGACACCTTCATATCGCCCGCAGAGCAAAACAAGGCGATCGACAGCAGCGAGTTCGCGCGCCAGTGCCTGGGTGAAGGGGCGGCCTTGCGCGGAAAGGAGGATCACCCGCGGTGGGACGGATGGCGCTTGCGTGCGTTGAGCTTTAGGCAGGATGCCCAGGGACGCGAGGGCTTCGGCCAAGGGCTCGGGTTTCAGAACCATGCCTTCTCCCCCACCGAAAGGACGGTCGTCGACGGTGCGATGCCGGTCGTGGGTGAAGTTGCGCAGATCGTGAACGCCGACCACGACCAATTCCTCAGCCAGCGCGCGGCGCAGGATGCCGTGCTCAAAGATGCTGGTGAAGAATGCCGGGAATATGGTGACGATCTCAAAGCGCATACGCTTCGATGATATAGGCAGGCTCGGGTGTCGAAGCCAGGTTCCTTGGTCCAGGGCAGCCTCAGTTCTGTGCGCAACATCTAATTGAGTCGGTGCAGTTTCTGCTCCCGGGGGTGTTTTTTTTGAAGATTCAGCGTCTTGTTCTCGTGTCCGCTTGTGCGGCTGTTGTTTGTGTTTTGGCTGCTGACCGCCTGCTCGGCCAAACCAGTTTTCCAAAACAATTTGTAACGCCGCAGCAATTGACTGCTGAGAACAACCAACAACTGATCGGGGTTGGAGATTTGAACGGGGACGGGCGTCCCGACATTCTGTACCCGACCAGCGAGCAGATAGCGACAGGCAACGGGACGTTCAGAACGGTCGCGTTAACACAGACCTTTGTGACGGGTTCGAAATTAGCGGATGTGAATGGAGACGGCAAGCTCGATGTGGTCGAACCGATTCCGGCGCAAGAGTCATGCGATTACAATCCGGATGGAACGCCGTACTGCAATATCGATTCGGATGCGGAACTGGTGGTCTACTTCGGCAATGGGGATGGCACTTTTCGCAGTGGGACCGTTTTGGATCTGGGTCAGGAGGGGTCGGGAACGGCATCGCTCACCCTGTTGGATTTGAATGGAGACGGCAAGCTTGACGCGGTTATCAGCTTTAACGGAAACCCGGAAGACAGCGCGTCGGCAGATAGCTTTGTGCTCCTGAATAATGGCAGCGGAACCTTCCAGGTAGCGAGCACAGCGGGTCCGGCGCCGCTATTGGCGAGCGGAGATTTCAATGGCGATGGCAAGACAGACATCGCTGTGGGTTCTTTCGGCGTGTCGATTCTCTATGGCAATGGCGATGGCACGTTTACCGCTGGTCCGACCTATGGATCTATGTTTACGTCGTCGGGGGTCGCAGGGGATTTTAACCACGACGGGCGCACCGATCTGGCCGTAGCCGACACTACTGGCTCGTCCACGAACGGGATATACGTTTTGTTGGGACAAAGCGATGGCTCTTTAAGCGCACCCAAACGAATTTCAACGTTCACCGCAGGTCAACTGGCGGCGGCAGATCTAAATCACGACGGCTATCTCGACCTGATTGCAGGGTATACGTCGTTTGCTGTGTTTACGAATCTCAAGAACGGAACGTTTTCAAATCCACGAATCTATGCGGGACAAGAATATACGGTCGGCCCATTCGCGTTGGCTGACTTCAATCGCGATGGAAACACGGATTTAGTTTCAGGCAATCTGATCAGCTACGGAAGCCGCAGCGGGACGTTCTCAGTACCCGCAATGACGCAGACCCCGACGCCGGTGTTCGTCGCTGTGGGAGACTTTAACGGGGACGGGATTGATGATGTTGCGGTGGTTAATACCGACCAGTTCGTGACCGTCTTTCTGGGATCCGGGCAGGGATATCTGAATGCCGGAACCACCTATCCCACCGGCCTTGTGGACGCGCGTATTGCCGTGGGAGATGTGAACGGAGATGGTTATCTTGACCTGGTCGTGACGCGCGGAAATTACGATCCGAACAATACCGCAAAAGATGTGACTGTACTTATGGGAAATGGCGACGGCACGTTTCGCAGCGCCATTTCGACGTCCATTCTCGGTCAGCCGGCTACGAATACGTTAAACAAGCAGACGTACGTCATCGATGTGAATCATGACGGAAAAGGGGATTTGATCGGGGACTGGGGCGTGGCCCTCGGCAAAGGAGATGGGACGTTTGAAGCGCCCACGGCATTTCCTCCAATAATCAAAGGCATAGTCGGCATCGCTGCCGGGGACTTCAATCGAGACGGCAACGTGGACATGGTCGTAGGAACGTGGCAGAACGCGACGATTTATACGCTGTTGGGAGATGGGACAGGCAACTTCACTCTCAGCCACCAGGAGAAACTGAATTACACGAAGCCGGTGTTAGAGGCGCTTACAACGGCAGACATGAATGGCGACGGGATTCTTGATCTTGTTTACCTCTACTCTGCTTCACCGTCGGAAGGCGGCTATGACCGTGTCGTGGTGGAGACGAATGATGGCGCCGGAAATTTCGGGAACTCGACGGGACAACGAATTACCTTTAATGGCGGCGGGTATGACACGTTGCTGGTAGCGGATTACAACCATGATGGCAAGCCGGACGTTGTGGTCTTGACCGTGACAGATTCGCTTTATAGCCCGACGCTGGGAGATTCCGTTTTACTGCGTGGGACTGGTGGCGGTGACCTGGGTGCTCCCCAGTATTTTCCGGTCCAGATGTTTGATGGGGCGGTGATGAACCTGAACGATAACGATGCTCCGGACATCATTGGGCCGAGCATGGATTATGTTGGCGTGGAGCGTGTCTTGAACACCGGCGCCACCGAGTGACCGGGCATTGATGCAACCTGATGAACGGCCTTGGCACCTTATCAATACGAGGATCGGGCGTCATTATGCGGAAATCGAATTCATGGCTTGCACTCTTGGGTTTTGGGGCGGCGGTAGCCGGCGCGGCTTGGTATGGCGCTAAGCACAGTCCCCGGGATGCGAAAACAAAACACTGGTACCATCGGCTCAACAAGCCTGACTTCAATCCGCCCGATGCTGTTTTTCCGGTGGTGTGGACCACACTGTACGCGCTGATTGCCATCTCAGGATGGCGCGTGTGGCGAGAAGAGGATTCACCCGAGCGGTCGTTGGCTCTGCGCTTGTGGGCCACGCAGCTTGCAACCAATGTAAAGTGGACCAAGCTGTTTTTCGGAGAGCATCTGCCGAAGTGGGCTCTCGCCGATGTACTCTCTCTGGAGTCCATCATCCTCAGCTATATCCACACCGCCCGGAAGGTCGATCGTACGGCAGCGGCGTGCTTTGTTCCGTACGCGGCTTGGGTCGCTTTTGCTGCGCTGCTGAACGAAGAGATTGTGCGCCGCAATCCGGACGCGGAAACCATGCTTCCTCGTGCCGAAAACGCGTGAATACCAATTACAGCTGTCATCCTGACGAACAAGGGATCCGCGGTTGCCTTTCCTGTCCAGAAGTGGGAAAGCACGAACTCGACATTCCTCTCAAGTTAGAACTGTGTATAGAGCCTTCAGCCACCTGAACGATTGCGTCCGGCCAGACCCGCGGTCGAGAACGCATGGCGGCGGAGTGTGCTTTAATGTTGACCAACTGCTATGGCTGACATTCATGCGTTGCTGAATCGCTGGCAAACGGCCGGCGTCCTGGATCCTGCAACCGCGGAACGCATTCGCGCTTTCGAGTCGCAACAGAAGCGCCCTGCGGAGCATACCTCGCAAAGACTTGGGTGGCAGGGGATTGTCGCACTCATTCTGGGCGCCATCCTGCTGGCGTGCGGCGTGGTGCTGTTCGTCTCAGCGCATTGGGACGAGATGGGGCCGGGGGCGCGACTGGCGCTGGTGATGGCGATGGTCGGGGTCTTTCACCTGGCAGGCGGGCTGGTTCGGACCGGCTATCGCGGACTGTCAATCGCGCTGCATGCGGTGGGAACAGTCTCAACCGGGGCGGCGATTGCGTTGGTGGGGCAGATCTTCAATATTCAGGAACACTGGCCGGGGGCCATCCTGTTGTGGGCGCTGGCCGCGCTGGCAGGATGGGTTCTGCTTCAGGATGAAGTGCAGAAATTGCTGACGCTGCTGCTGGTGCCGGCGTGGTTGCTGTCGGAATTTGCATTCTATGCAAATGAATACACCGGCAAGGACGTCTACCTGGGGCGGCTGCTGCTGGTGTGGGCGGTGCTTTACCTCACCGTATTTCTTGGCTCCAGGCGCAAAGTCATCCAGTGGGTGCTGTTTGCTGCTGCGGCGGTCTCGGCTGTGGTTGGCGTTGTGATGATGGTTGAGGGCGGCGGGACTTCCTGGTTCGCAAACGAAACCTTTCTGCCCCTCGCGACGCGGGTTTGGGGCTGGGTGCTGATTGCCGTTCTGCCGCTAATGTTCTCGGTGTTCAAGATGCGCAAGAGCTCAGTGCCGGTGACGGTTGCTGCGGGCGTCGCAATCGTGTTGCCGTGGTGTGCCCACATCTACACCACTCATTATGACAACGGGAATGTTCACAACACATATTCGCGCAGCGAGCCTACGGTGCTGGCCCATTTGCTGGTTGCGGCGTTCGCGGTGTTTCTGATCTGGTGGGGCGTGCGGGTTGTGAGCCGGGCACTGGTGAATTTGGGGATTGTGTGGTTCGGACTCGCGGTGGCCTGGTTCTACTTCAGCAACGTGATGGATAAGATGGGGCGGTCTCTGGGGTTGATCGGGCTCGGGATTTTGTTTCTTGCCGGTGGATGGGCACTTGAAAAAATGCGGCGCGGATTGCTGGCGGGAATGAAAAGCGGCGCGCACCGGGAGGCGACGCTATGAGAATTGCGAGGACTTCTGTTGCCGTGCTGGTAATTCAGTTGGCGATTGTCGGGTCGATCGCCGGAAAATATTTTTATGAGCGCTGGAAGTGTCCGCGGGTGTGGACGCGCGCGGCGATGTACGATCCAGAGCTGGTGATGCGCGGACGCTATCTGAGCATGCAGTTATCCGTGGATGGTTGCAAAAGCACATTGCCTTCGGCGAATCAGGCTATCTATCCTCGCAATGTGGATGGCACGCCGGGGGTGCGTGGCTACTCGATTAAGGGGCAACAGCTTATTTATTTCCAGGCGGAGATCAAGGCGGAAGATAACAAGCTGGTGGCGATTCGGCTTCCGGAGAGCGAAGAGCAGCGCTTGGGACAGGCGGTGACGGCGGCTCCTGGAGCGGCTTGCGATAATCTGCGGCTGCAGCAAGCGGTGAACTTTTATATCGCAGAGCACGCGGCGAGCCCGTTGCCGGTGAAGGCAGGCCAGGAGTTGTGGGTTGAGGTCACAGTTCCGCCGAAAGGGCCGCCGCGGCCGATTCAGCTGGCACTGAAGGCCGATGGGAGCTGGAAGACGCTGGGATTTCAGTAAAGAACGTCCTCAACCGCCTTCGCCGACCCCCGGGGGATGAAACTCTGGGTGCCCTATCCATCGAGCGTCTTTTGCTCGATGGGTGGGAAAGCACAAACGCAAATCATCCGCTTTCGGGCTTCCATCTTCCAAATATGTTTCTTATCAGGGGTTGAGGTCGACGAGGCCTTCCGGCAGGGCCATTTCCACTCGCTTCATTTCTAAGTCGATTGCGCGGAGATAGGACTTGGCGAAGGGAATAAGGATCTCTCCGCTTTTGCCGCGAACGACGAGCAGCGCCACGGGGCCGGCGCTTCGGTCGACGCCTTCGATTTCACCGATGGATGTCGCAGTTGCTGTAGCGACATCGACGAGGGTGCAGCCGATCAAATCTCCAATGTAGACTTCGTCTTCGTCGAGTTGGGCTCGCTGCTCGCGTGGTATGGCTATGATGAGGCCGGCCAGGGTTTCCGCTGAAGAGATGGAGTCGATGCCTGCGAAGTGAAGGACGATGCCGCCCTTGTGCTGCCAGTGCGCGACTAACTCCACTTCGCGCGCGTCAATTTTCGATCCGGAGTTGGCGGGTTCCGGCATCAGCCAAAGCTGCTTTCGCTCCGCGAATTTTTCAGGGAAGTCGGTGAGGATGTCGGCGAAGATTTCGCCCTTGCGGCCTTGCGGTCGACGGATACGAGCCAGCCAGACCCAAGCCGAAGGCTGATCCAATTGGTCAGACATGGTCACGCCGCCTCCGGAGTTGGCCGGATGCCGTGGAAGCGGCCGGCAATCAGCCCTCGTCGTCTTCTTCAAGGATGTCGAGAGTGTAGCGATGGTGCAGCTTCATGCTCACGGCGCCGAGGATGGTTCGGACCGATCGCGCGGTCCGTCCCTGCTTGCCAATTACCTTGCCCACGTCCTGCGGCGCAACCCGTAGCTTGAGGACCGTGTTGTCTTCTCGATCGACGGACTGCACATCGACGGCTCCGGGCTCATCGACCAAGGCTCGCGCGATTTCGCGAACCAACTCGTGTACATCGACCTTGTTTTCTTGGGTCATGTTCGTGCCTCTGACCGGATGAAATTGACGACTTGAATCGGTGCGCGAATAGTATCAGTCTTCCACCCGCTTCGTCGACCCCCGCAGGATTAGACTCTGGGTGCCGCATCCATCGAGCGTCTTTTGCGCGATGCGTGGGAAAGCACAAACGCAAACCATCCGCTATCGGGCTCTTCCCTCTCCCAACTATGTCTCTTCTTAGGACGAACCCGTGGCCGTCAGCAATCGTGTTGACGGCGGCGCACAGCATTTCTCGGGGAGACGACGAGGTCAGGCTTCTGCGGGCGCTTCGACGGAGATTTCGACTGCCGGGGCTGCCGTTTCCTTGGTCTTAGCGGCCGGCTCCGTCACCGCAGCAGGAGCGGGAGTCGCCAATGCAGGATTCTTGGTGACGATCTTCTCCACGGTGGGCGAAAATTGGGCTCCCTTGCTGCGCCAATATGCGATGCGCTCGTGCTTCAGGTCAACCGTGGCCGGGCTGGTACGCGGGTTGAAGGTGCCGACGACCTCGATTGAACGGCCATTGCGGGCGCGGTCCTTTTCAATGACCACGATGCGGTAGTAGGGCTGCTTGCGGGCGCCAAAACGCGCCAAACGGATCATTACCACGGCGATACGGTTCCTTTCGAATTCCGGTGCTCTGTTGTGCGCTTATTGGCTTATTCGGGCTTGCGGCTCCATGATTCACGCCTGGCCTGCCAAACGAAGCGCTGGACAAGGGTGTCCAGCTACGCAAGACACAACACCTAAGTATCGCCGAAAACGGGCCGCGGGGCAAGCTTGACTCCGCCCCGCGCCGATTCTACGCAGCGTGCGCGGCCAAATGCCCGCGTGCGCCTTCGAAGATCAGACCCGCCACCGCATAAGTCGCAGTGTTCACAAGCAGGACGAAGTACATGCTCATGGCGTGGTGACGGAAGAGGGAGATTGGGCAAATTACATAGACGATCGGCCATAATGCGCTTTCCTGCTGGATCATTCCGCGGAAGGCGATGAAGCAAAGAGACATACTGAGGACGACGAGCGCGCCCGCACAGGCCCAGATGGCGATTCGGATCTTCATGGCACGGATCCTCCCCGTTTGCCTTCAATCATGAGTCTCGCTGCGGAAAACTGCAAGAACCGGTTGAGGGTCGAGATTCTTGCCTTGTTGACGATGGGCGCTTCGAGAAGGATAGCCAAAATGCAAAGGCTCCGGAGAATCACTCCAGAGCCTTTGCCGACTGGGTATCCAATGCTGGACGCCGCCTGCGAAACTGCCTGTATAGTAGCACTCCGGCCAAATCTGATCGAATCTTGAGGTCGAGCGCCAAGCGAAGGGCAAGGGAGTTGAACGCTAATGGCTGATTAGGCCACTCGACCGTTTCGCAAGCGGCGTCCAGTACCCACTGGAAATACCCTCCAAACGACTGCCCGCGAAGTTCGATGCCACTGCGTTCAGCGCTAGGCGCCTACGTAACGATGGTATCGGGTTAAGTCTCCTGGGCTCGAACGCGACTCACAAATTGGCAACATCCCGAGTAGGACGAATCACGCGCGGCAATCAGGCGGGGAAGAGAAACTTCAGCATGGGCCGCACGCGTTGAGACCAACTGGCCTCGTCATGAGTGCCGCCGCGGACCTTTTCGAAATGCAGCGTTTCCCCGGGGCGCCAGCTGTTGGCTTTGAGGCGGCGGTTTAATTGTTCTGCGTCCTGAAGAGTGCGTCGTCCTTCCTGATCGCCGACGTCAAGCCAGAGTCGAGGCCGCTCCCAGATGTCCGGCGCACGCTCGTTCAGGTAGCCCAGGATGCTCTTGTGATTCCACCAGACGCTCGGCGACAGCACGGCCAGCTTGCCAAACCAAGTGGCATAACGCAGGCCAAGATAAAGCGAGACCAGGCCGCCCAGGGAGGAGCCGCCAAGTCCGGTGTGTTCGCGCTCCGTGCGCACGCGATAGTGGCCGGCGATCCAGGGGAGGATTTCCCGGGTCAGCGTGAGGCCGTATTCGCTGGCTTCGCCGCCGCCCATTTGCCAGTTGCGCTCGTGGGTATACTCGGCCAGGCGACGGTCGCCGGTGTTGTAAATGCCCACGATGATGAGGGGTTCAACTTCGCCTGCTTCAATAGCGGCGTCCGCATGTTCACGGACTTGCCAGGTGCGGCCGGGGATGAAAGATGTATGTGGATCGAACAGGTTTTGTCCGTCCTGAAGATAGAGAACCGGATAGCTGTTCTTGGATTGTTGATCGTAGCCGGGCGGAACGTACACGATCAAATCGCGTTTGTCGGGGAGATAGTGGCTGGGGAAATCGCGATGCAGCCGGATGCGCGGATGTAGAGTGGGTTCGCCTGAGGCGAGCAGGCCCTTGGGCTGGTGATGCGAGAATGGGCTTTCCGGCTGGGGCTCACGATCCAATGCGTGGAGATCCTCTTGCGCTTATTGTGTTGAGGTTGGGTGCACAAAAAACAGCCACCCAGGCTGTAACATTAACAAGAAATCGGCCGTTCTCCAATCACCCGAATGGAAGATCAAAGCCCGCGAGGTGCAAGCAGATCATGAATCGTGAGTATCACAAGTGGTATTCCAGCAGGCTGGGCAGAGACATGGAGCTGCTGGTGTTTGGCCACGGCGGGCTGCCGGTGATGGTGTTTCCCACGTCAGGCGGACGATTCTTCGAGTTTGAAGATCGCGGCATGATCGGGGCTCTTGGCGGAAAGATCGACAATGGCGAATTACAGGTATTTTGCGTTGACTCCGTTGACATGGAGAGCTGGTATAACCGCGACGTGGCCCCGCGCTGGCGGATTGCGC
>Ga0302320_10031659_pt1 | contig 10025 bp, 6 predicted proteins | sample Bog_T0_3_FD_202130 | JGI IMG/M metagenome (GOLD analysis project Ga0302320, IMG submission 202130) | Peat permafrost microbial communities from Stordalen Mire near Abisko, Sweden - Bog_T0_3 | ecosystem: Environmental > Terrestrial > Soil > Wetlands > Peat | place: Sweden: Abisko, Stordalen Mire...
AACAGTTCCATCGCTCTGGCTTGTTTCTTGGCCATTTCCTTGCCCGCCGCCCTGCCCGTGAGTTTCTTGTCGGCCAGCCATTGATCTTTCACCTTCTCCATGGGGTCCAGCTCGTCAAACAGCCGCGCCGCGTGAAAGCCCAGCGACGCGCTCGCCTCGCCGGTTGCCCACACGTCCAACAGCCGGTACAGCGCATCCTCCTTTTGCTGGATGCCCAGTTCATAGCGCGGGGTGCCCGGCGCGCCTTCGCCGCCCCGGAAACGCCGTCGTTGATACATGATCACCGGCTCCACCGCCGAAAGCAGCTTGGCGCTCGTCATCAGACCCACCGTCACGCGGGTGCGACGGAACACCGCCTCGATGACTTCGCCATGCGAATAATTCGGGACAATCACCCCGTCCTCGAGCGTGTAGCCGCCAACGATTCGATGTGCGGGTACCTTCAAATTGAACACGGGATCATTCGTCGAGGAGAGCTGATGCACGAGTTTCTTGGTGGGCGTGCCGCGGTCCCAGACGCCCGGGTCGCCTTCCTCCAGAATCACCATGCAACTGCCCTTGATTCGGGGATCATCCGATTCCACCGCGGCCGTGACCACGTTGGCAAAGCCCATGTTCGTGATGAACCGGCCGCGCTTGTCCACTTGCAGCACCGGCTCTTCCCCGGCCGGCCATTCGGCGACGCGGACCTTGCCGGCCAGCATGCCCGTTTCCACGCCCACAAAGGGAATCGGCTCGGTCAGCGCGAACGCCGCGCGGACCTGCTTGCGGGTTTCGCCGGGCTTGAGCGGGGCGGCCCCGGCGACATATTTTGCGCGCTGCTCCGGCGTGCCGCGCTCGTGAATGGGCGCCAGGCCGAGATTGCCCGCCAGGCTGCCAGTGGCCGCGCCGGCGTCCACCCACGCCAGTTCAAAGGCGATGAGCGCCAGGGCGAGATTCTTCGGTCCGGCAATAAAACCGCCATCTTCCGGGTCCAGCGACGCCGCCGTGATGCCGCTGTCGTCGTAATGTTGAAGCAGGCTGTGCTTTTCCGGCGTCCAGTCATGCGAGTTGCGCCCGCCCGCCGCCACCAAGCGGGCCACTGGCCCGCGCGCCACGCCGCGCGCGGCCTGCACCAGCATGTGTAATTCGTAGCGCTCGGCGAAGCGCCACATGATCTGGCGCACGTCATCGGACGGCAGCGTGGTTAAGGTCGTGAAGGTCGGGGCGGCGGATTTTGCTTCGGCGGTGGCGTTCATAATATTTGGTCCAACCCGTGGCGCGGCGAATTTGCGACAAGGTGGACGGGGAACACCATGCCAGAAACCCAAATCAGAAGCAATACAAAAATGTTATTGATGCATTAAATTAGATGAACATAAAATAATGGATTTAAATGCCATGACTTATGCCCTGGCCAGGCGGAATCACTTGGCACAAAAGGGGGCAACCGGCGCAAAAAATGGTCAGATGGGGAGGGCGTTCGCAAGCCGGTGGCCGGTGGTGAACCGCCAAAACGATCAGGAAGGATGGCGGCCGACAGCTCCTGCCTGGCGGGGGCGCCGGCGCCGGTGTACTGCAAGGGACAATTCCTGCCAACTGTCGCTGTTTAGGCTGGCTTGCAAAGCCGGGCCCGACAACCGACTTGGAGCTTTCGTTGCTTGCGCTCTTTTTGGCAGGCGGCGGCTGGGTGGCGTGGCGAATTGCGGGGGACGCCGAAAGGCCAGCCGAGAGGCAGAGATAATTGACCCGGACCAAACCCCGTTGATGACCTTCTGGGAAAAGGTGCGGGCTAGCGCGGGACACAAATGGAATGGAATCAAAGACCGCCCTCCCCGTCGCCGCCTGTTTAAAAAGCATCAGACTGCATTGGCCGGACGATAATCACAGCCCCGTTCACGCGCAGCGCGCGCGCGGGCGGGCGGCGATCCGCGGCAGGGACGGCACGGTCACCGTCTGCACGGAGTTTTTCCCCGCGCGGCCGGGATACACGCCATCGCTCTTGTTCCCCAACAGACCAGCGTAAAGCGCCTCCACGAACGACGGCGCCTCGGCCACGGATTTCAAGGTGTGGTTTATCCCAGCAATCGTTTCCTCCATCCACTCGTCGGCCTTGGCCGTGGGCGTGATGTTGGTCTGGCCGAAGAAGCGCATGGCTTCTTGAATGGAGCGCAGCGAGCCCACCCGGCCGGAGGACGTGATTGGCCCGCGCGAGAAGGCCTCGTCGGTCGAAGCCGTGGTGACCGCGTCCACCCCCAGGGACCCGCACATGGCGACGTGCAGCGAAGTCGTGGTGGCGGACTGCTCTTTTTCCTCAGTATGGGTCATGAACCCTATCGGCTCGCCGGGCCAAATCGGAAAATCGGCGAGGGTTTGCAGCGCGCGGATTTTGGCGAAGTTGAAATCCACGTAATTCTGCTCCATTAACTCGTTCACCATGATATACGGGCCGTGGCAAAGGAGCGGTTTCAGAATCGGCTGCGCGCCGAGGCGTCGTCCCAGTTGGGCCATGATGAGCATGCCCGCGAAGGCCTTGCGCGGAGGCACGCCCGCGAGTTCTTCATTGGTGGGGATGTCGAACGGCATGTCATAGCGCGCCGCGGTGCGAATGGCGTCCACGCCGTCCACTGCCAGCCGGGCCGGATCGGTGCCGCCGCAAATGGAGCCATAGACGATGTTGATCTTGCTCAGGTCCACCCCGAGGAAACCGGACAGCACGGCGATTTCCGGCGTATTCAATCCCCGGTGGGCGCGCACGGTCCAAAGCGTCGCCTCATCGAGCGAACGCTTGATTAGCGACAGATTGGCATAGGTGACCGGCGTGCCGTCCTCGGCGTTGGTCAGAAAACCGTCCATCAAGCCTTCCGTGCGGGCGCCCCACGCCGGGTCGAAATGCAGCACGCCATCCGCGCCCCAGCTCTCGGACACCTTGATGTGCATGCCGTCCATCATCGGACAGCCGGTGCCGTATTGCACAAAGACCAGCGGCTTCGGGCGGCCATGCTGGAGCACGCGCGGATGAAAATTCCGCTTCGCGAGGTCAATGCGCCGGTGGTAGGCGTCAACCTCCTTCTGCGTGATTTGCCGCACGCTGGGCGGGCAGATGTTCTTCTGGAAAAAGTCCACGACGGCTTCATCACATTGCGCCAGATAATCCCGCGTGAAGGGCAGCGCGGTGTAGCTCTCGACCGAGCCGTGAACGTCCTGCAACTGCGACTCGGTGATGTGCGCGCGGATGACGCCAGGCGACGTCTTGTTGGCGGTCCAGTCGAGGATGCCGTCCACGATTTGATCCAAATAATTGCGCGTGACTGGATCCTTGACGGTGTTGTCGTGCGGGAAGGGAAACTTGGGCTTGTGCTTGACTGGATGAGTGACGTTGCGCGCCAGTTCGGGGTTACGCTCGATCAAGGCGTGAATTTCCTGGATGGTCGTGTGCGGTCCGTAGCCCGCCTCGAAACCAAGACTCTGCGCCAGTTCATCCGTGACGGCCATGCCGCCGATGGCCACGCGGACTTTGCCGAACAAACCCTGCGCGGTGAGCACGTGGCGAACCCGGCGGAAAAGCTGTTCCACCCCATAGCCGACCGTGCGCCCAACGAAAACCATGTCCACCTTCTCCGCGATGGCGGCCTCGCCGATTTCCTCGACGGTGATGTCGGGCGGCAGGATCACGCACGGGTAACCAAGCGCTTCGAGCTTGCGCTTGATGAGTTTGAGGCCGGCGTCGTGGACGGGGTCGAGTGGGGCGAGGAGAATTTTCATAACTTCTGTTGGAAAACATTCAACATTCAACATTCAACGCCCAACGCCCAACGCCCAACGCCCAGCAATTGCCCAATGGTGAACCATTGAATGTTCGAGGTTGGATGTCGAATGTTGAATGTTTTTTTGTCGGTTCGTCATTGCAGCCAGGTGTAATTGTCGCCGGGTTTGTTCATGTAGGCGCGGGCGCGGAAATGCGCGCCCGGCCCGTTGAAATCCAGCGACACGATGACAAACCGCGGCAGGCCGAGCGATTGCATCAGCTTGCCGACGAGTTCTTTCGCCTCTTTTTCGCTCTCGCAGAGGACAAAACTCTCGAGGTCCAGGGCATCAACGATGGTGTCGCGGGCGGTGGTCATAAATAATCAATTCAGGTTTGGCTTTAGGCGGTGAATAAATTCCCTTCACGCCGTGAATAGATATCGGCCACGCCACCTTCGCGCGGACGAAGACTCCTGTTTGCGCGTTCACAGCCCCCGCGTGCGAAAGCGGCGGTGAACGCGCCGCCCTCCAGACGCTCCGCGAGACGGGACACGCTTGGTGGTCGCGTCAGCGTTTGGAGTGCGGTGGCTTTAGCACCGGTTTCGAGCGGGCCATGCGCTTCAGTGCCGTTGCCAGTCACCGGGTGTGCGAGAGCGGCGTGGCGATTCGCTGCTCGCCGCAGACCGAAACGCCGCGAACTCCCTTGGAGGGGCCGGGCAGGCGGCCAAATTTTCGATTGATTGCATGCCGCCGGCCTACGCCAACGGCGTTCAAATCCTTCAGCCCAGGGTTGCGCGGCAAGCGCTACCCTTGGTGTGAGATGAGGAACGACAGCAACCCTGCTGAAAGGGTCGTATCGCGGAGATTCACAATGGTGATGTAACGCTTTCAGGGTTGGTGGCCTGCGTACGGTTAACCCAGGGGTAGCCCCGAAGGCTTTCGGGGCCACCCTGGGCTGAAGGACGGAACGCCGTTGGCGTTCCTTCTCGACTGAGCGGAGGACATAACTCTGGCTGTCCCACGCATTAATAAAGCTGTCGCGGGCGATGGTCATAATTCGTTGGCTGCCATTGGTTGCCACATTTTGCTCAACCGCATATTTTCTCTTCCGAATCCTCTGCGCAAAAGAGTGGGGTGAGAAAACACCGCCTGCTCAACATTCGTGAGTGCAAGTCTTCACGCTTGCGTTTGATTCTCACGTCGGCTGCCACGAGTTTCAGGATCTATGCTACTCCCGCAAACTTGCAGGTGATGTTCATCAGGCCAACCATGGCTTTCACAATAAGCCGGGTTTCCTTTTCCAGCAAGTTGCCGTCGGCGTCCAGCGTGCCGAGGCCCAGCGAAATAAATATGTTCGCATCGTAGGCGATCGTGGGAATGATGCCCATTTGCATCATGCCGGCCTGGAGAATGTGCGTGCCCGCGTACATGTCCTCGATGGAGAAAATCGGGATGCCCGGCTGCCCGTCTTTCCACGTGTTTTCGTAATTGACCTCCACCGCGAGCGAATTGAAGCTCTTGTTGAGGAGCAGACCGTCGTGAAACTTCTTCGGCAGCGCCTTGAATTCCTCCTTCACGATCTTCAGCAACTGATCAATCGGCTTGGTCATCATCTGCGGTTTGTCGCGGAGAATTTTCAGGGCGGCGATCAAGCCCACGAGGGCCTCTTTGCCGGGATCGTTCGTCACGTAAGCCGCCTTGCCGTAGGAGTAGCCGGCGCCGGAACGGTCCGAATGATAGCCGAGCGCACGGCGAATGGGCACCATCACGTCCTCGCGCCCGATCATCAGGCCGACGGTCGGCGCGCCGGAGGATTTGTCCATCGAATACGCAATCACATCCGCGCCGAGCTTGCGCGGGTCGGCGCCGATGAAGGGCGTGCCCCAGGCGTTGTCCACGATATAGGGCACGCCGTATTCCTGGGCCAGCTTGGCCATGCCCGTCTGCAACAGGGGCGCCCCGTTCGCGTCTTTGGCGCCGTAACCGTAGCCGACGCTGTCGTAAGCCAGCGACGAAAAGGCCGTGATGGATGAGGCATGACGCGCGGCGGTTTTTTCCATGCGGGCGAGCGTTTTCTTGGCGTCATGGTTCGCGAGCAGCAGGGCGGGATGCTGCTTGATGCCGTGCAATTCATAACGCGCGCCCTCCATCGGAACAATAACGACGTCCGTATTGTCGAGCCGTTTGCCGGAAAAGCCAAGTTCGCCGGCGGTCACGCCGCGATCCGCGAACAAATCTTTGAACCGCGGCGGGTAGGGACGGCCATAGCCGCCATGATGATGCAGATGCCGCTCATACGGCGCGAGATAGCGCGCACGATACGACTCGCCCCGGCCGGTCATGGGCGGGGTGGCCAGCGCGTCAAAGCTCACCCAAAGCGCAGCCTCGCAGGTGTTGGTCGGCGCGGCGTCGAAACCGTCGCCATAGACATCCTTCACAATTTCGCGGATTTCCTCGATGAGGAATTTATTCTCCACGACCTTGCGCGACGCGTCCTCGATGGCCTGGCTCACCTCGCGCGTCAGCAGCGAGTGGCAGCTCGACACCGCGCCGGTCAGGCCGATTTTGCCTTTCATCTCGGGCGTGATGCCGATTTCGTCGGCGAACTTTTTGGCCTCGGCATAAATGGCCGGGGTGTTTTTGTGCAATTCCTTGTATAATTGGAAACGATATTTTGGAGTCATAGTTTTGTTTTGTGTTACGGAAAAATCATGGTTTGAGCGATTGCACGCACGCGGCCCGAATACTGGCAGCGTCAATCTGGTATTCACGGTATAGCTCGGCCACGGCGCCGGACTGGCCGAAGCCGACGACACCCAGGGGACAGGTCCGCGCCTGCAGCGCCGAGCCAATCCACGCCAGACCGTGGGGATGCCCATCGGCAACCGTCACCACGGGGAGGCTGCGCTCCGCCGCCGGCAACAATTCGTCCAGCAAATGACCCGGGCCGGGTGTGCCGGAAACCGAGGCCAGCCGGGAGTTTTGAAACTCCCGATACAACGGGCCCGCGCCAGTGACGTTGAAGACATCGGCAAACACGCCTTGGCCGGCAAGCTGACGGCTTGCGGCCACGGCTTCGGGAACCAGGGCGCCGACGGCGAAAATGTGGACCACGTTCTTTCCCGGCTGATAACCCTCCTCGCCGCTGCGATCCACCAGCCGGTACGCCCCGCGAATCACCTGTGTGCGCAACCGCTCGCGCTCGTCCGCATCCGACGGCACGGTCAACAGCGATTGATCCACCGGCTTGCTCGTGAGGCGCAGGTAGGTTGAGTTGGTGCGCGTCTGGATGTTCTTCAGTCCAGCAAGGAGAATCCATTCCAATTCCTGGCCAAAGCACGGCTCGTAGGCGGAAAGGGCCGGCAGCTCGATGCCAATGGAGCCGGTGATGATGGACTGATGCGCGCCGCCTTCGGGCGCGAGCGTGATGCCCGAGGGGGTGCCGACAACGATGAACTTCGAGCCGGCATAAAGCCCGTAGTAAAGCGCATCCAAGCCGCGCGGCACGAAACAGTCGTACAGCGTGCCAATGGGGAAAAGCAAGTTGCCGTTCACTTCGTGCGACAAACCCAACTGGCCCAGCGCCATGAACAAATTAATTTCCGAAATGCCGAGTTCAATGTGCTGGCCCGTGGTCGTCTCCTTCCAGGTCAGTACGCCCGCTTCGGCTTCCTCGGGCAGGAATTCCTTTTCCATCCGGCTCCAGACTCCCAGCCGGTTGATCCAGCCGCCCAGATTGGTGGAGCTCGCCACATCGGGACTGACTGTCACCACGCGCCCGCACAGCTCGGGCAACTCGCGCGCCAGCAAGGTCAGGATGCGTCCGAAGATTTGTTGCGTTGACAGGCTGCCGGCATAATTGCCCCCCAGATTCGTGGGAATCTCCACGCCGGCGGCGGCGTTCTTGGCCGGCGGGGGCGGTTGGAGCCGTCGGTGAACCTGCGCGCAAAGTTCGCCGGCCTCGCTGTCTGGAGGCAGGCCTGCCCAGATTTCATTCGCCGGAATTGCGAGATGGTTGCGCAATTCCTCCATCTGGTCCGCGGTGAGCAGCAGCGAATGATTTTGCGGATGGCCGACCGACGGCAGCATCCAGCCCTTTTGCGTATAGGCAAAAATGACCTTGGGTCCGGGGTGGGCATCCGCCTTGGCGAACGCATCCCGCAGCTCGGCGAAATCATGGCCGCCGAGGTTGCGAAACAGCTCCTGCAATTCCGGGTCATTCCACCGCGCCAGCACCGCGGTCATTTCCTTCCGATAGCGGCTCATGCGCGGGAGCCATTCCCGGAGGCGCTCCGGCGGGAGGCGCAGCAACCGCTGGTAAGCTTCATTGGACAGATCATCAAGGCACTCATGCAACAAATCGCCATCCGGCAGCTGAAACGCCGACTGCAATTGCTTGCCGTATTTGGCCTCGATGATGCGCCAGCCGTTCGCCTTGAACATCTCGCGCCAGCAGTCGACGCGGATGCCGGGAATCACGCGGTCCAGGCTCTGGCGGTTGATGTCCACCACCCAAAGCACATTCTTCAAATCCATTAGGGCTGGTTCCGCGATGGCTTCCCACACTGCGCCTTCATCCAGCTCTGCGTCGCCCACGAGACTGATATAACGGCGGTCGCGGCAGCCTTCCGCGCCAAAGTGCATCCGCGCATATTCCTCGGTCATGGCCGCGAAATTCGCCGCGCTTGGACCAAGACCCATCGAGCCGGTCGAAAAATGCACCCCGTCGGGGTCCTTCGTGCGGCTGGGATACGACTGCAAGCCCTTGAACGCCCGCAGTTCCTTGAGATACCGCGGCTCCAGGTTGCCCAACAGAAATTGCAGCGCGTGATAAACCGGCGAGGCGTGCGGTTTGACGGCAATCTTGTCGTCCGGGCGGAGATATTCAAAAAAGAGATAGGTCAGAATCGTCACCGTGGAGGCGCTGGAGGCCATGTGGCCGCCCACTTTCACGCCGTCGGGACCCGTGCGCGCATGATTGGCGTGATGGACCATCTGCACCGCGAGCCAGAGCGCGCGGTTTTGGATTTGAACCAGGGTTTGGTCCCGAGTGACCATCATTGTTTGCATAAGCGAGTTAAACCACAAATAACCCCATGAATTCGCTCACTGGAGTCCGGGCGAGACGCTCGGGTTGGCCGCACAAACGTAAAATCCCGCCGGCTTTCGGCTCGGGAATCCGTGAACGCAGGTTATGCTCAAATTTTTTCAGCAGCAACGGAATTCCCTCCCGCCGCCGCCGGCGGTGGCCGAGCGGATATTCCACTGCCACCCGTTCCGTGGCCGTGCCGTCGCGGAAAAAGACCTGCACGGCGTTGCCGATGGACCGTTTTTGCGGGTCGAGATAATCGCGCGTGAAGCCGGGGTTTTCCCTGACTTCCATTTTGGCGCGCAGCGCATCAATGCGCGGGTCGGCGGCGGCGGTGTCCTCGTAATCATCCGCCGTGAGCGAACCTTTGAGCAAGGGCACGGCCACCATGTATTGCAGACAATGGTCGCGGTCGGCCGGATTGTTCAACGGTCCGGTCTTGTCAATGATGCGCATGCCGCTTTCCTGAGTCTCAATGAGGATGCGGGAGATTTCCCCGACCCGGTCCTCCGCCTGCGGATGGAGCGCCAGCGCGGCTTCCACGGCGGTTTGCGCGTGGAACTCCGCCGGGAACGCAATTTTGAACAGCACGTTCTCCATAACATAGGCGCCGAAGCCCTGCGCCGGCACACGAATTTCCTTGCCGCGCAGCAGCGCGTCCTGAAATCCCCACGTGCGCGCCGTGAGCGCGCCGGGATAACCCATCTCGCCTTTCAACGCCGTCAGCGCCAGCCAGACCGCGCGGCTCGTGGCATCCCCCGCCGCCCAGCTCTTGCGCGAACCAGTGTTCGGAGCATGGCGGTAGGTCCGCAACGCGGCGCCGTCCACAAAAGCCAGTGACAGCGCGTTGACGATCTGGTCGCGCGTGCCGCCGAGCAGCCGCGCGACCACGGCGGTCGAGGCGATGCGCACGAGCAAAACGTGGTCCAGGCCGGCGCGGTTGAATCCATTCTCCAGCGCGAGCACACCCTGAATCTCATGTGCCTGAATCATCGCAAGCAGCACGTCGCGCATGGTCAGCGCCTTTTCCCCGCCCCGGCTCAAATAATCCGCCACCGCGAGAATGCCGCCGAGATTATCCGAGGGATGGCCCCATTCCGCTGCCAGCCAGGTATCGTTGAAATCCAGCCAGCGGATCATCGCGCCGAGGTTGAAGGCCGCCTGCACGGGATCAAGTTCATGGCGCGTGCCGGGCACGCGCGCGCCGCGT
>Ga0302320_10031661_pt1 | contig 10025 bp, 10 predicted proteins | sample Bog_T0_3_FD_202130 | JGI IMG/M metagenome (GOLD analysis project Ga0302320, IMG submission 202130) | Peat permafrost microbial communities from Stordalen Mire near Abisko, Sweden - Bog_T0_3 | ecosystem: Environmental > Terrestrial > Soil > Wetlands > Peat | place: Sweden: Abisko, Stordalen Mire...
CACAACATGAGTGGCGGCCGCGTGTATCCGCAGGACGTCATCGATGAAATCTGCCACAACGCGCATGATCGCGGCGTTCCGGTTCACATGGATGGCGCGCGGGTCTTCAATGCCGCGGCCGCGTCGGGCCGCAGCGTTCGGGAAATCGCCGCGCACGCGGATACGCTGACTTTCTGTCTCTCGAAAGGCCTCGGCGCGCCGATGGGCTCCGTTATCGCCGGTTCGCGGATCCTCATGGATAAAGCGCGCCTGCTCCGCAAGCGTCTCGGCGGCGGGATGCGACAGGCCGGAGTTCTCGCGGCGGCGGGCTTAGTCGCGCTGGAGCAGGGTCCGGCGGAGCTTCCCAATGACCACGCCAATGCGCGATTCATCGCGACGCGGCTCGCACAAATCGAAGGGATCATTGTCTATCCGTGCGAGACGAATATCGTGGTGTTCGATGTCTCAGCCATCGGCCAATCGCCGCGCGATATCAGCGCGCGGCTGAAAGAGCGCGGAATTCTCATGAACGGCATTAATGACCGGCTGATGCGTGCCGTCACCCATCGCGATGTCACTCGCGCGCAGTGCGAGGAAGCGATGTCCGAATTCACACTTATTGCAGAGACGGCCTCGAAGCCCCGCCAAGCAGAGAGTTATCGACCGTAGCGATAGTGTGGTTGCCCTCGTGGCCGCCCCACGCAAACAGCAGATCGATGACCGGCAGCCCTCCGGCATGGATCGTCAATCCGGCTGCATAGCTGTGAGCCAGATGATCGAATCCAAGCTGCCCGCTGGTCAGCCCGACCCGGCCCTCATCCACCATGAACTTCGCGCCGATTGGCCATTTGTAGATCGAATGTTCGAAGCTTCCGCGAAACACCATCAGGTCGGGACCGCGGAAACGATAGTCCGCATAGCTGGGCAGCACTGCCGTCCCGTTGATGTCCGACCCGCCGATGGTTGGGTCGAGATAAAAAGGCACGGAGTTTCCTCCCGAAACAAAAGAGACGGTATACAGGAATTCCAGGCCGAAACTGCCTTCGAGATTCCGCGAGATTGGCGGACAGGTCTTCGCGCTTGCGTCCTGCCGGCAGCTATCCGGGCCGTTGAATTCCTGCGGGCCGAGCGACCGCATGCCGCTGTAAAGAGGGAAGACATGCGCGAGATCTTCGGTAAACCGCCGGAACGATGCACCTGAGGTACCGGTCGCCCATTCCTGGAACGTGAGTGAATAGTTGAACTGGACGTGCCCGTTAGCGAGACTCGGATTGAAGCGGATGCCCTCGCCGAACTGCGCGTAAGTCGCGGAAGGATTCGGTTCGCCGAAACCGTCGCGAATCGCCGTGAACCGGCCGTTTGCTTCGCCGTAAAGCGACAGGTTGAGCGGAGCGAGTGCCGATAAAGTGACGGGCATAACGGCGTTCGCGCCAACGATGGTTTCCCTCATCCCAAACCACGTTTCAGGCGAATTCATGGTGCTTTGGCCCAGCCCGAAGTAGCCTATTTTATTCAGCGAAATGGCCTGTGAGTAGAGGTGAAACGCCGGCATTGCTTCGATCTTTGGTCCGGATGGCTTTTTGGACGAGCCTCCCGGCAGCACGACGATCTTCGGATGACGAATGAGCACGGCGGTCATATAGCCGCCGGCGCGCCACGAGCCATTCCTGGTCGCGACTCCGTCAAAGTCCCAAAACAGCCGCCAGTTTTCATTCGGCGTGTAGTGCGCGGTGAACGCGAGACCCGCGCCAAACCCGTTTTGCGGCGCGAGACTTCCCACCGCAATGTGAATGGGCGAACCGGTGAACAGCAACTGGGCGCAATCTCCAACCGCCGTGAAGGCGCTGCCGGACGGGTGAACGCAGTCCGAACCGAATTTGGAGCCTTCGGCGCGAAGCTCTGCTTCGATCAGATTTTCCGCAAACACCTGTGGGGTAAACCAAAGGCAAAACACAGTCAGCGCGGCCAGTCGTTTCATCCTGCGCCTCTCACTTTCGGGATGCGATGGATCGCTTCCGTTACTTTGCGGATATACGTGGCCGCTTCGCCCTCGGTTTGTATTGTGGCCGCCTCAACGCCCGTCTGGAACTCAGCCGGAAGGTTTTTATCCGCTTCCGCGAAGTGCTGTACCTGCGCGGCAACGAGCGCGTTGCTGCGCAGCGGGCGGTTCGGATTGTAAGCGCTTCGATTTGGTTTTGGGACCGGAATGATTGCCATCAGTGTCTCCTTACGAACCGAAAACGGGACAATCGTCTTCGGCGCGCATTTGATCGGTCAGCAGGTCGAGAAACGTCTTTGCCTGCAGTTCGCGCGGCGAGCGGGCCGCGTAGGTTCCCAGGAAGTACGAAGTCGCGGTTGCCGGGATCGAAGCATGCTCGAAGACACGACCATTGACGGGATCTTCCGGGCCGGGGACTACCGTGCCTTTCGCAACCCAGGGCGAAATCAGAATGGCAGGCACGCGCACACCGAGGCGATCGAACAGAAACGTCAGTCCCGGAACCTGGGTTTGGTCGGGCGCGGCGCTGAAACCGTCGGGCACGCACGATGGCGGAGGCACATGGTCGAAGATCCCGCCATGCTCGTCATAAACAACCAGCAGCGCCGTGCTCTTCCACAGAGTGGGATTGTTGCGGATGGCGTTGTACACAGTCGAGATAAAGACTTCGCCCTGCTGTACGTCGTGATCGGGATGCTGGTCGGAGGCAATCTGTTCGGAGCCGTCAGTCTCTGCGTGATCGGAATAGTTCGGTTCGATGAAACTGTATTCGGGCAGATTACCGGTCTGGCAATCCTCCAGAAACTGATCGTAAGTGCCGAAGAGCGCGGGCTGGTTTTGCAGCAGGTTGACCACTTCGAGGCTCGAACTCGCGGTATCGAAGTAATACAATTTCGCCGAGTGCCCGGCATTCACCAGGCGCTCATAGATGCTTAGATATTGCTTGCTGTAATAAAAAACGTTCATGCCGACGTTGCCGAATGAAGTGCCGTAATGGGCGAAGGCGCGGTTGCAGAGCGTGGGTCCCGGAATGGATGAGAACCAGCCGTTGAAGAGCGCGTAATTCTTCGCGAGGGTGGTCAGGACCGGAAGTTTACTTTCGGGGAAGTAATACATGATCTTCCGCGAATGGCTTACGTTTTTCTCCTGTGCATAATAATTCTGCACGAAGCCATTCATCGCGGGCGGTCCGGGCGGTCCTGGAGTGCCGTAAAAGAGCTGCTGGTGAACGGCGGGGAAGGCGTGATCGGGGTCGGGATCGAGCTGCGATTGGAATTCCGCCTGGGGAAGAACCGGCGCGGGCTCGTTCGTCGTATCGGTGTTCGTTTCGTGGCCGGTAAGCCCGTTGATTCGCGGGTCGTCGGCGCGGAGCGAACCGAGCATGTGATCGAACGAACGGTTCTCCATCATCAGGACTACGATGTGCTGGAGATTTTGCAGGCCCACACTCATAATTGCCGCCCTGAGACGTGACCCGATTATAGAGCGAATCCGAAAATCAGTCAATGATATTCAAGCACGAAATTACATACGCTAACTGTTGATATGATCGAAAATTGTCCCGCACAGTCCGGCCCTTCGGCTTTATCGATTTGTTCGCCGGAATCGGCGGCTTTCGCAGCGCGTTTGAGAAGCTGGGCGGAACGTGCCGATTTTCCTGCGAGTGGGATAAATATTCCCAGAAAACCCACCAGGCCTGGTATGGCGATACTCCGAACAGCGATATCCGCGGAATCGAAGTGGCGGGGATACCGGATCACGATATTCTTGCCGCTGGCTTCCCCTGTCAGCCGTTCTCGATCGCGGGCGTATCCAGGCGCCAAAGCCTCGGCATGGCGCATGGTTTCGATTGCGTGACGCAGGGCAATCTTTTTTTCAATCTGGCCGCCATCGTGGAAGCGAAACGTCCGCCGGTGCTGCTGCTCGAAAATGTCAAGAACCTGAAATCGCATGACAAAGGGCGCACCTGGCAGGTGATTCACGACACTCTGGAAGATCTCGGCTATTGGATTTTCGATAAAGTGATCGACGCGGCTGGCTGGGTGCCGCAGCATCGCGAACGCGTCTACATTGTCTGCTTCGATCGGAAGGCATTTCCGGAGCGGCCAGCTTTCGAATATCCCGCGCGGTCGGAAAATAAGCCCCGGCTAATCGACATTCTGGAAGATAAACCGGATCCCAAATACACTCTGAGCCCGCACCTTTGGAATTATCTGCAGCGCTACGCGGAAGGCCATCGCGCGAAAGGGAAACGGCTTCGGTTTTGGCCTGGTGGACACAGAGGGCGTCGCCCGGACCTTGAGCGCGCGCTATTACAAAGACGGTTCGGAGATTCTGATTCCTCAGGGCAAGAGCAAACCGCCGCGTCGGCTGACGCCGCTTGAATGCGAACGTCTGATGGGCTTCGATGAAAAGAAAATCGTTGTTTCCGATACTCAGGCTTACCGGCAGTTCGGCAATGCCGTAGTGCCCAAGGTGGTGGAGGCGATCGGCGTGCAGATTCTTGAAGTGGCGGGTTATTGCCCCAGCTTTGCGCCCAGTTCAGCCCAGCGTTCGTAGAGGGCATCCACTTCGGCCTGAACGTTGTCGATGTGTTGAGCGGCTTCGGTGAGGCGCATGGGATCCGATACGATGGCCGGATTTTCCAGCGCGTCGCGCGCGGCGCTGAGTTTGTGCTCGGCCTCGGCGACGCGGGTTTCGATTTGTTCCCATTCCCGCGCTTCCATGTAGGAGAGCTTTTTCTTTGCGGGCTCGGATGACGCGCCTTTGGCGAGGGCTGGGACTTTCGCTTTCGGCTTCTTTGTCGCGTTCGCTTGTTCCCACTGGGCCAGTTCGGCAAAGAATTCGACGCCTCCCTCGCCATCCATGGCTAACAGCGTGCTGGAAAGGCGGTCGAGCAGGAAACGATCGTGTGTGACGAGCACGATCGCGCCGGGGAAATCCGCGAGGTTGCTTTCGAGCACTTCGAGGGTCGGGATGTCCAGATCGTTAGTCGGTTCGTCGAGAATCAGAATGTCGGCGGGCTGGAGCATCAGCCTCGCGATGTGAACTCTGGCTCGTTCGCCGCCCGAGAGATTTTTTATCGCGAGATCGAGCTGTTCCGGGCGAAACAGGAAGCGCACTGCCCAGCCGGCAACGTGGACCGGCCGATCACGGAAGATGACCGTGTCGCCTTCCGGGGCGAGCGCGCGGCGCAGAGGCAGTTCGGGATCGAGCTGATCGCGATTTTGATCGAAGTAGGCGACGCGCAGACCTTCGGCTAATCGCACTTCGCCTGAATCAGGTTTGAGATCGCCTACCAGCAGCCGCAGCAGCGTGGTTTTGCCGCAGCCATTGCCGCCCATCACACCGAGCCGGCCACCGGGGCCGAGCACGAAGCTCAGGTCGCTGAACAATCTCTTGCCGCCCATGCTTTTGGTGAGGTGTTCGCAGACGATCAGACGTTTGGTCATGCGGCCAGTGGCGGAAAAGTCGATGGCGGTGGAGCCGGTAACGGTCCGCGACGTGACATCTCTGAGTTGGGCCTGTAGTTCGAACGCGTCCTGAATTCGCGCCTTCGATTTCGAGGTGCGGGCTTTTGCGCCGCGTCTTAGCCACTCGACTTCGCGCTCCACCAGATTTTCCAGAGCGTCCTGCTGACGCTGCTGGGCGCGCAGGAATTCAGAGCGTTTTTCGAGAAACTTACTGTAGGTGCCGGGAGTGGCGAATAAGCCTAACGGGTAGGCGCGGTTGATTTCGGCTACTCGCGTGGAACAGTTTTCAAGGAAATAGCGATCATGCGTGACGAAGATGGCGGCGAAGGACGCGGCGGATACCAGCTTTTCGAGCCAGATGATGCCGGCTACGTCGAGATGGTTCGTGGGTTCATCGAGCAGCAGGACATCGGGTTTTGCAGCCAGCGCGGCGGCTATCGCGAGCCGCTTGCGCCATCCGCCGGAGAGCGTGCCGGCGGTGGCTGCGGCGTCTTCAAAACCGACGCGACTGATGATCTTGGATACTTCGGTGTCCTTATCATCGGAATCCGCGGCTGCCGCCAGAATGATTTCGCGGATGGTGGAATCGGGCGGGAACACAGGGTCCTGCACGACCATGGAAAGGCGCACGCCTTTGCGGGTCGAGACAGTGCCTGCGTTCGGCTTCATGTTGCCGCTCAGGACCTGGAGGAAAGTGGACTTACCGGCGCCATTCGGGCCGATGACGCCGAGGCGGTCGCCATCGTGGAGGCTGAGAGAAATGTCGGTGAAGACGGTGCGCGATCCGAAGGATTTCGCGATGGAATCGCAGGTTAAAAGGACGGCCATAATTTATCGGTGGAGGGTGACCTGGGTTGGCTTTGTTTCCGACCCGTTGACAACGACGCTGACAGCGGCGGTTCCGGGTTGCATGCCTGCCGGAAGCAGGGCGTTGATCTGTCGGGAATGCTCCGAGGGCTGGGCAAGAAATACCACGGGCAGGTCAGTTCCGTTGAGACGGATCGAAATATCGGCAGCCGTCGCGCTGTCTGGAAGGCCTGTTACCCAAACCGATAGCGCGCTGCTATCGCCGACCCGGATGCGGTGCGATTCGAACGTCTTGCCGTCGGCTATGCGGGTTATCGCGAGATCTGAAACCTGCTTCGCCTGCCAGGCGGCCCTATCCGTATCGATGCCGATTTGGAGCGGCTGGCTGTAACGGCTGCCCTCGATGCGCAGCCTCGCCTGGTGCCAGCCTGGATCGAGACCCGGCGGCATTTTGCAGGATGCGTGCCAGCCTTCGCCGATTCGTGAAACATAAATCGGCCGCGCGCCGTAGCCGCCGATTTCGGGGTAGACGTTGTCGCACGTGAACTCGGCTGCGGCATTGAAATAGAACGTCAGGTAATCGTCGGCCGCGGCGGAAAAATTGTGATCGTGGGTTGTGCTGTTCTCGATGCAGAGAATTTGGGGTGGGGGATCGTTGCCTTCCGGCTGATTCCATTTTCGATAGGCGCTTACGTGCGCGCGTTCCGCGAGAACGCTTTCGAGTTGTACGCGCGCGAAACCGGCGGTGCGTGCGAAGGCGAGCAGACATGATGTGTTCGGACCGCACCAGTTGTCGAGTTGCCCGCGCAGTTCGGTGGTCTCGTAAAACTCCATTGCGGGGATGCCTGTGGGGTCGTTATCCGTTACGAACGATTCGATGCAGGCCATATCGCGCGTCATACCGCAAACGTTTTCGAGCGCGAGGAGCGGGTGCTTCAGGTGATAGAGGACGCCTAAAAACAGCACGATGTCGAATGTGCCGATATCTTTTGCGGTCAGGCGGCAGATGTCGCCGATATGGTAATCGAGGCGCGATCCGAGCAGCGATTTGGCCTCGATCAGCCGGGTGTTTTTTGTCGAATCGAGAGCCAGGACGGCGGCGCCGCGGCGCTCCATTTCAAAGCTAAACCAGCCATCCCAGGCTCCGATATCCAGGACGCGTTTGCCGGTCAGGTCTTCGGGTATATGGAACTGGCGAAGGCGTGTGCGCAGTTGCTCGATGCTTTGATGGCCGGGAATCACACTGCCGTCGGGCAGCTCGATCGAGTGATACCAGCCGAGCTTCGCGAGGCGTTCGATCTGCTTTTGATTGTCCGCAATGAAGCGGCTGTCGCGGGCTTCGCTCATGCGGAATTGACGATCTGCAGGAGTTCGGCGGGCTCTGTTTCCGTTTCCACATCCGGGTTGGTTTCAGGATCGTAATAGCGGGTATCGAGCAGGCGGCCGGGCTGGATATTCGACATTGCCTTGAGAATGTTTTCGCGCAGGTTCGGACGTTCCTGTTCCCAATCGGCGATTGCTTCACGAATGCCGCGTCGCACGGTGCCGGTTCGCTGGGAGCAACCGCACGGAACGACGGGCACGCCTTTGGATTCGACGAAGCCGCGCGTCAGTTCCTCGGTGACGTAGATCAGAGGCCGGATGAGGCGGAAATCGCGCTTGCGGGAGATGGTGACCGGGGGCAGGGAACTGATGCGTCCGGTGTAGAGAATGTTGCGGAAGAGGGATTCGCAGAGATCGTCGGCGGTGTGGCCGAAGGCTATCACGTTGGCTCCGAGGCCGCGGGCGATTTGGTAGACGGCGCGGCGGCGAAAGCGGCTGCAGAGATCGCAGCCGTGATCGGGTTGGTCTTCGATGAGTTGCAGGGAGGCGCTATCGGTGTGATAGGTCCAATCGACGCCGAGGCTTTTGATGTGTTCGCCGACGGCCTGCACGGGCGCGAGGAATTTGCCCTGTTCCACCGTGAAAGCGCAGACGCTGAAATCGATGGGCGCGCGCTTTTGCAGCAGCAGCAGGATTTCGAGCATGGTGACGGAATCTTTGCCGCCGGAGACAGCTACGGCGACGCGATCGCCATCGCGGATCATGTCAAATCGATGGATGGCTTCGCCGACTTTGCGCAGAAGTGTCTTTTCGAGGTCCACTGAAGACCATTATCTCGTGAGGGGTTAGACTGTTGAGTTATGCCACCGTCCGCGCCTGTTTGCCAGATCAAAGTTACCATCACCGGAACGCGGCCGCCCATCTGGCGCCGATTGCTCGTGCCGGCGGACATGACTCTCGCCCACCTTCACACAATACTTCAGATCGCCTTCGGGTGGCAGGAAAGCCACCTGCACGAGTTTCGCGTGGGGCAGCGGAGCTACGGACCTCCCGATCCGATGGATTTCGGATTCGGCGGACCATTGGCCATCAGCGAAAAAAAGACATTCGTCGGCGACGTGCTTGGCAAGAAAGGCGCGAAGGCCGTGTACACATACGATTTTGGCGATAGCTGGGATCACGCAATCACCGTGGAACAAGTGCTTCCGCCCGATCCGGCGATCCGGTATCCGCTTTGCGTTGCAGGCAAACTTCACGGTCCTCCGGAGGATTGCGGCGGCCTTCCCGGCTTCTACAACTTTCTGGAAGCGATCGCCGATGCGAATCATCCCGATCACGACGATATGACCGAATGGTATGACGCCGATTTCGATCCGCTCGCGTTTTCGGTGGATGAAGTCAACGCGGGTTTGGCACGGCTGCGACGCGTGCGAAAGTGATTGATTCGGGCTTGACAGGGCTTTGCCGGTGTGTCACAGTGTACGTGTGATACTGTTACGGTTGAGCCTGCGACCGGGCGAAACGATCTTCGATCAGGTGGTTTTCGCCGCGCAGAAGGCCTTCGTCAGCGGTGAATACACGCCGGGACAGCCGTTTCCGTCGGTGCGGGCGCTGGCGGCAGAGCTGAAGATTCATCCGAATACGGCGCACAAGGTGGTCCAGCATCTGATCCAGGAGGGGTACCTGGAAGCTCGGCCTGGTCTCGGCACTGTGGTGGCGAAACCTCCTTCGGCGAGTGCGGGGGAGCGCAAACGTCTGCTGACACACGAGGTCGAACAACTGGTGGTGGAAGCCCGTCGCGTCGGCCTGACGATCGGGGAACTGGTTGGCGCCGTCGAATCTGAGTGGATAAAACTCGATAAACCCGTGGAGGTGAGTCGCAAATGATTCAGGTATCGAATCTATGGAAGAAGTTCGGCAGGCATGATGCCCTTCGGGGGCTGAGCTTCAGCGTCCCGGAAGGCAGCGCGTTTGCGCTGATTGGCGCTAACGGCGCGGGCAAGACGACCACCATCAAAACCCTGATGAACATCATTGAGCCGAGTCGCGGCAATTTGACGGTGCTGGGCGTCGATTCGAAGAATCTGTCGCCGCGCGAACTGGCGCGCATCGGATATGTTTCCGAGAACCAGGACATGCCTGAACGGCTGACTGTCGCCGATTATCTGGCGTATCTGCGGCCATTCTATCCCGAGTGGGACCGCGATCTGGAAGCCTCGATTCTTCGGCGGCTGCGATTGCCGACGGATCGGCGGATCGGGGATTTATCGCACGGCATGCGGATGAAGAATTCGCTCGCGTGCGCTCTGCCATTCCGCCCGAAGCTGCTGGTGCTCGACGAGCCGCTCAGCGGCCTCGATCCACTGGTGCGCGATGAATTCATGGAGGGCCTGCTCGATCAGGCGGGCGAGATGACGATACTGATTTCGTCGCACGAACTTTCG
>Ga0302320_10031667_pt1 | contig 10023 bp, 9 predicted proteins | sample Bog_T0_3_FD_202130 | JGI IMG/M metagenome (GOLD analysis project Ga0302320, IMG submission 202130) | Peat permafrost microbial communities from Stordalen Mire near Abisko, Sweden - Bog_T0_3 | ecosystem: Environmental > Terrestrial > Soil > Wetlands > Peat | place: Sweden: Abisko, Stordalen Mire...
CACGCCGTATTTGTTCATCTGGCGCCACACGGTCTCCGACTGCGGCTGCACGCCCGATACGGCGCAATACACCGCAACGGCGGAATCCAGCACGCGCAAGGAGCGCTCCACTTCGATGGTGAAATCGACGTGACCCGGGGTATCGATGATATTGATGCGGTGTTCAGGGAAGCTCTTGTCCATTCCCTTCCAGAAACAAGTCGTCGCTGCCGCGGTAATGGTGATGCCGCGCTCCTGCTCCTGTTCCATGTAGTCCATGACGGCCGCGCCGTCATGCACCTCGCCGATCTTGTGAGACACCCCGGTGTAAAACAAAATACGCTCCGTCGCGGTGGTTTTCCCCGCGTCGATATGAGCGGAAATACCGATGTTTCGGTAGCGCTCGATTGGAGTCGTACGTGCCATTTCACTTTCCACGCGCTGCTAGTCAGGCGCTTCGCGCCGAATTCAACGGGGTCGAAGCGACCCCGCTTGATAGCTGCCCGCTACGCGGGCATATAAAGCAAAACCAGACGAACCATGGGTCGCCTGGGCGAACTCTCTATATGAGGTCTCGCCGGGGATTTACCAGGCGCAACGCTACCAGCGGTAGTGGGCGAACGCCTTGTTGGCCTCGGCCATGCGATGCGTGTCTTCGCGCTTGCGGACCGCGGCGCCGCGATTCTCGGCGGCTTCCATCAGCTCAGCCGCGAGGCGATGCGCCATGGACTTCTCGCTGCGGGCCGTGGCGGCCTCGATGACCCAGCGCATGGCCAAAGTTTGACGGCGGTTGGCGCGTACTTCGACGGGCACCTGATAGGTAGCGCCGCCGACACGGCGAGATTTCACCTCGACCACAGGCTTGACATTGTCCAGCGCCTGCTGCAACACAGCAATCGCCTCGCCGCCCGCGCGGCCGCTCTTGTCACCGATGCGGTCGATGGCGCCGTAGACGATCTTCTCGGCGGCGGACTTCTTGCCGCGCTCCATCACCATATTGATGAATTTGGCCAACATATCGTTACCGAACTTAGGGTCCGGAAGGATGGTGCGATGGGGGGCTGCTGCTCTGCGGGACATGGAAAACCTTTATTTCTTGGGACGTTTGGCGCCGTACTTGGAACGGCCTTGCCGACGATCGCTGACGCCGGCGCAATCTAGAGCGCCGCGCACCGTGTGATACCTGACACCGGGCAGATCCTTGACGCGGCCGCCGCGGATCAAAACCACCGAATGCTCTTGCAAATTATGACCTTCGCCACCGATATAGCTCGATACTTCATAGCCATTGGTCAAACGCACGCGACACACCTTGCGCAAGGCCGAGTTCGGCTTCTTGGGCGTGGTCGTGTACACCCGGGTACATACTCCGCGCTTCTGCGGCGAAGCGGCCAGCGCCGGAACTTTGGATTTCCAGGCGGGCTCATTCCGGCCGGTACGAATTAATTGGGTCGTCGTCGCCATAAATACCTTTAGAGCCGCACAGGAGGCAGCGGCCTGATGCATACACTTAAAATTAACGGGCGCTAATGCCTCGCACTTGTGCCCGGAGACAAAGGCCGGCGATTGTAGGAACCGGCCGCGTGAGTGTCAAGGTAATTGCTGCTGTGCAGCACGTATAAACCTATCATTCTGGCGGCGGCGCTCGCGGCGGCCGCTCTGATGCTGGCCGTCTTGCCGACACTTTGGCCGGTCATGATTGCGCAGGTACTGATCGGCGCAAGTTCCAGCATCTTCGTCCCCGCCATCTGTGCCATCTCATTGGGCATAGCGGGTCACCGCCTGTTTGATCGACGTCTTCGCCATCCTGTATTTTCATATGCCTGAAACTCGCAAATCCGAGGCGGCCCGAGAGAATCAATGAAAACCGTCATTCTCCTGTTCTGTTCCAACGTGTTCATGACCTTTGCCTGGTATGGACACCTCAAATACGGTCATTCATGGCCGCTCTGGAAGGCCATCCTCGTATCGTGGCTGATTGCACTGCTGGAATACTGCCTCGCGGTGCCCGCGAATCGCCTGGGTTTCGTAACCTTTAGCGGCTTCCAGCTGAAAATCATTCAAGAGGCGATCACGCTCGCGGTGTTCATGGTCTTCGCTATTACCTTCTTGAAGGAGAGAATGGCCTGGAATTACGCGGTGTCGTTTGCGCTGCTGATAGCCGCCGTTGTGGTCGCATTCGCCTTCAAGGGAGAAGTCGCATGATCACGGTTTTCTCGAAGGACCATTTGCTGCGCAATCCACGCACGGAACTCTACGGCGGCGAGTTGGTGAGTCCGCATGAATCGCCGCAGCGCGCGCAAATCGTGCTCGAAAGGGTCCAGGCGCAGCGTCTTGGGGCGGTCATCGGCCCGTCGAGCTTCGGCACCGACGCGCTGCTGCGCGTTCACGACAGTCAGTATCTGGAATTCCTGGAGCAAGCTTGGAACGAATGGATCGCCGCCGGTAATCGCGGCGAGGCCATCCCCGATTGCTGGCCCGCGCGGCGCATGACTCAACGGCGTCCCCGCAGCATCACGGGGAAGTTGGGGTACTACGCCATGGCCGGCGAGACCTCGATCAGCCACGGCACCTGGGAAGCCGCGCGGGCTGCGGCGGATGTCGCACTGACCGGCGCGTCGCTGATCAACGAAGGCGCTCAGGCGGCGTTTGCGCTGTGCCGGCCTCCGGGACATCACGCGGCGCACGATCTGTACGGTGGTTACTGTTTCCTGAACAACGCGGCGATCGCGGCTCAATATCTCCGCGACGCCGGCGCCGCGCGCGTTGCCGTGCTCGACGTGGATTTTCATCACGGCAACGGCACTCAGGATATTTTCTATGATCGCCCGGACGTGCTCTATGTCTCGCTGCACGGCGACCCCGCCGACGCGTTTCCCTACTTTTCCGGCTACGCCGATGAATTGGGAACCGGCGCCGGCCACGGATTTACCTTGAATCTTCCGCTACCGCCGGGCACGGCATTCGACGTCTGGCAGGACGCACTGCGTGTTGCGCTGACGCGTATCGCCCAATTCCACGCCGACGCGTTAGTCGTGTCCCTGGGCGTGGACACCTTTGCGGAAGATCCCATTAGTTTCTTCCGGCTGCACTGCGCCGACTTTCTCACCTACGGCCGAATGATCGGCGAATGCTCGAGGCCGACGCTGTTCGTTCTGGAGGGCGGCTACGCCGTTGGGGAAATCGGCGTCAATGTCGTGAACGTTCTGAGCGGATTCGAGCAAGCTTAAGCTTCTTGAGGCGCGCAGCCGCGGGTCCGCGGCGAGCCTCGGTACAAGACCTCGACGCAGGGATTGGCACCCATGGCATAGCACAGCTCCGCCGGCCTATCGATACGCCAGAATGCGATGTCCGCTCGCTTGCCGACTTCCAGGGTGCCGATGTCGTCGGACGCACCCAATGCGCGAGCTGCCTGCCGAGTGGCCCCTGTCAATGCCTCCTCCGGCGTCAGCCCGAACAGCGTGCAGGCCATGTTGAGCGCGAGCAGGATCGAGGTACAAGGTGCGGTCCCTGGATTACAGTCGGTCGCGACCGCGAGCGGCACGCCTGCTTCGCGCAACAGCGCAATCGGCGGAGGTGTGGTCTGTCGCAGGGTGTAATACGCGGCGGGTAACAGCACCGCGACCGTGCCAGCGGTCGCGAGGCAGCGAGCGCCGGCTGCACTCAAGTACTCTAGGTGATCTGCCGAGAGCGCGCGCCACTGGGCGGCCAGTTCTGCCGCACCCATGTCGCTCAACTGGCCGGCATGCACATGCGCCGATACCCCCAGTCGCTGCGCCGCCTCCAGCAAGCGCCCGGTTTCCGCCAAGGAAAACGCGATGTTTTCGCAGAACGCATCGACCGCATCGACCAGGCCTTCCGATGCCAGCGATTCCAGCCAAGGACCGCTGACCTGGCTCACGAAGTCCTCACGGTGATCGGCGAATTCGCCAGGTAGCGCGTGCAGGCCCAAAAACGTTTTCTTGATCGACACCGGCAACCGCGTTCCCAGATCCCGGGCGACCTCGAGCAGGCGACGCTCCGCCGCAAGGTCGAGTCCGTAGCCGGACTTCACCTCGAGGGTGGTAACGCCCTCCGACATCAGGCGTTTGGCACGCAGCTCCGCCGATGCGTAGAGGTCCCCGTGGGTGGCCGCCCGTGTGGCCTGGACAGTCGATTGAATGCCGCCGCCGGCACGAGCAATATCTTGGTAGGAAACGCCGCAAAGCCGCTTCTCGAATTCCTCGACTCGATTTCCCCCATAGACTAGGTGGGTATGGCAATCGATCAGTCCCGGAGTCATCCAAAGACCTTGGGCATCGCGCGGCGAGAGATTCTGCGCAGCCGCACGGGATCGCGCCTCCGCGGCCGAACCGATCCAGGCGATGCGCTCGCCCTTCACCGCCAGCGCGGCGTCTTTCAGGTTGCCATAGGGCGCGGCGCCCGCGACCATGGTGGCAATGTTCGCGCCGATCCAAACCTGGTCCCACTCGCTGTCTGAAGATTTCTGCACTAAGACTCGCCCGTCGATGGTTGTTGCACGTATGATACGGCAAGACCGGTTCCCTATACAGGTATAGCCAACATGTCGCGCTACTCATTACAGTCCGCTTTTTTGCCCCGGGGCTGGGCGCGAGATGTCGCCGTCACCGTCTCGGACCAGGGGTTCATTACCGCGATCGACACGGCGCCGGCCGACGGCCGCTGCGCCACACCCCACTACAGCGACGCCGTTGCGGGGGCCGCCGCCGCCCGTGAAGAGCGCATCGACGGCATCGTCGTTCCGGGCATGCCCAATGCGCATAGCCACGCGTTCCAGCGAGCCATGGCGGGAAATACCGAATACCGATTATCGGCGCGCGACAGTTTCTGGACTTGGCGCCGGGCGATGTATGCGCTGGCCAATCGCATCGAGCCCGCCGACCTGCAGATCCTCGCCACCCAGCTATTCATCGAGATGCTCAAAAGCGGCTACACCTCGGTCGCGGAGTTTCACTATCTCCATCGTCAGCGAAACGGCCTGCCGTATCCCGACCAGAACGCCCTCTGGGCAGCCATCGACGATGCCGCCTCGGTCGCCGGGATCGGCCTTACCTTTCTTCCAACCCTGTACCAGACAGGCGATTTCGGTGGCCAACCGCTGAAGGCCGACCAGGCCCGGTTCGAATCGGAGACGGAGTATTTCCTGCGGGCGGTGGAGCGTCGTATCTCGGAAGAGCGGCGCACCCACAGTGGCGCCGGCGCTCAGGGGCACCGCCAAGGCCACGACCACGGCGAAAGCCGCGAGCTGCCGCCAGTACCGAGCCCGCGGCGTACCGGGGTGGCATTCCACAGTCTGCGCGCGGTGACCTTGAACACCCTGCGCGAAGTAACGTCGAGGCTTCGCGAAATCGACGCAGATATACCGCTGCACATCCATGTCGCGGAACAATTGCTCGAGGTGCAAGCCTGCGTGCGCGAGACCGGGCGGCGCCCCATCGAACTGCTGCTCGACACCGGATTGATCGACCGGCAGTGGTGCCTGGTCCACGCCACTCACGCCACCGGTGAGGAACTGAAGGGACTGGCCGACAGCGGCGCCACTGTCTGCGTATCCATTAGTACGGAAGCCAATCTCGGTGACGGATTCTTCGACACCGCCCGCTACCTCAAGGCCGGCGGTCGTCTCTGCGTGGGCTCCGACAGCCAGTCCTCAGTGAGTCCCTCCGAGGAGCTGCGCTGGCTGGAATACCAGCAACGCCTGCGCAAGAAGTGCCGCGGCGTGCTGGCAACGCAGACCGATTCGCACGTGGGAACCCGCCTGTGGCGTGATGCGGCGCAGTACGGCGCCCAGGCCATTGGCCAACCCACGGGCGCCCTTGAGGTCGGGCGCCGCGCCGACTGGCTGGTGCTGGATGCCGCGCATCCCTCCATGGTAGGCGCGGCACCAGACACGGCCTTGGACCATCTAGTGTTCGCCGGCGCAGATGCGGCCATCCGCCACGTCATGGTGGCAGGCCGATGGGTAATCAAAGACCGGCGCCATGCCGCGGAAGACGACACGGGCCCCCGATTTGCCCGCCTCATGCAAAGGCTGGCCGCGGACCAGTAAAAATTGGTTGACCATACCTGTCTATACAGCATAGCCTAGCAACTATGAATAGAGCGAACGCGTCGGTGCAGCCCCTGTATCTCCAGGTAAAGCGGCATATTCTCGACAATATCGGATCCGGCAAATGGGGTACCTCGACGCGGGTGCCGTCGGAGAACGACATCGTCAAAACCTTCGGCGTGTCGCGCATGACCGCCAATCGCGCGCTGCGCGAATTGCGCGATGAAGGGATTCTGGTGCGTATCGCCGGAGTCGGCAGCTTCGTCGCCGACCGGCACGCTCACGCGCATCCCCTGCAAATCCGCGGCATTGCCGACGAGATTCGCGACCGGGGCCACGTGCACCGTGCCGAAATCGTTTCCCTGGAGCGAGTGCGCGCGGTGGCGGAGCTCGCCGAAGATTTCGGCGTTGCACCGCGCAGTGAATTGTATTGCTCCGTCATCGTGCACTTCGAGAACGACCGCCCCATCCAACTCGAAGACCGGTACGTGCTGCCGAAGCTCGCGCCTGATTATTTGAAAGTGGATTTCAGCCAAACCACGCCGTACGATTACTTGGTCAGAGTCGCTCCGCTGCAGGAAGCCGAGCATCTGCTGCGTGCCGTGATGCCGGATGAACGGACGCGCAAGCTGCTGGCCATGAAGCGCGAAGAACCTTGCTTGTTGATGATTCGACGTACCTGGACGGCCGGCCAAATTGCCTCCGTGGCCCGTCTCTACTATCCCGGTTCCCGATATGAAATGTCGGGGCGTTTCCGCCCCTAGTAAATGCTTGGGGCGTTGGCCCCAAAGGATGTAACCATGCTCGCCCCATTGAAACCCAGAAGTATCCGCGCCGCCCGCGGCAATACCTTGAGTGCGCGTACCTGGATGACCGAAGCGCCGCTGCGCATGTTGATGAACAATCTGGATCCCGAAGTCGCGGAGAACCCCGCCGAACTCGTGGTGTACGGCGGCATCGGTCGCGCGGCCCGCGATTGGAATTGCTACGACCGCATAGTCGAAACGTTGAAAACCCTGACCGAGGAGCAAACCCTGCTGGTGCAATCCGGCAAGCCGGTCGGCGTGTTCCCCACCCACGCGGACGCACCGCGAGTGCTGATCGCCAATTCCAATCTAGTGCCTCACTGGGCCACCTGGGAACACTTTCACGAACTGGATCGCAAGGGTCTTGCCATGTACGGCCAGATGACCGCGGGGTCGTGGATCTATATCGGCAGTCAGGGCATCGTCCAAGGCACCTATGAGACCTTCGCCGAAATGGGCCGGCGTCACTTCGATGACAAGCTCAACGGCAAGTGGATAATGACGGCCGGTCTCGGCGGCATGGGCGGAGCGCAGCCGCTGGCCGCCACCATGGCGGGTTTCAGCATGCTGGCCGTCGAATGCCGCCAGAGCCGGATCGACAAGCGTTTGGAAACCGGCTACGTGGACGCGCAAGCCAAAACGCTGGATGAAGCGCTCGCACTATTCGAGACAGCCAAGAGGAAATCCAAACCTATTTCAGTCGCTCTGCTCGGCAACATCGTCGACGTGCTGCATATCATGCTCGAACGCGGCATCCGACCGGACGCACTGACCGACCAAACTTCCGCTCACGACCCGGTCAATGGCTACCTGCCCCAGGGCTGGACCGTGGACCAATGGGACGAGCGGCGCGCCATTGATCCCTCGGGGACCGCGGCGGCGGCGACCCTGTCCATGGCCAAGCATGTCGGGTACATGCTGCGCTTCAAGCGCATGGGTCTGCCGGTATTCGACTACGGCAATAACATTCGCCAGGTCGCCCTCGATGCGGGTGTCACCGATGCATTCGATTTTCCGGGCTTCGTGCCGGAATACATCCGCCCGCTGTTCTGCCGTGGCGTCGGGCCGTTCCGCTGGGTGGCATTGTCGGGCGATCCCGAGGACATTTATAAAACCGATGCCAAGGTTAAGGAACTGATCCCCGATGACCCGCATCTGCATCACTGGCTCGACATGGCCCGTTCGCAGATCCACTTCCAAGGACTGCCGGCGCGCATCTGCTGGGTGGGACTGGGACAGCGTCACCGTTTGGGCTTGGCCTTCAATGAGATGGTCAAGAGCGGCGAGGTCTCCGCGCCCATCGTCATCGGCCGCGACCATTTGGACTCCGGCTCCGTGGCCAGTCCGAACCGCGAGACCGAGGCGATGAAGGATGGCTCCGACGCGGTCTCCGACTGGCCGCTGCTCAATGCACTGCTGAATACCGCCAGCGGCGCCACCTGGGTATCGATTCACCACGGCGGTGGGGTGGGCATGGGGTATTCCCAGCACTCGGGAGTGGTCATCGTCTGCGACGGCAGCGATGCCGCCGCCAAGCGCATACGCCGGGTGCTGTGGAATGATCCCGGCACCGGCGTCATGCGCCACGCCGACGCAGGCTATGACATCGCCATAGACTGCGCCCGCGAGCAAGGCCTGAACTTGCCGATGATGGGGCAATAGTCGTGAAAAACGTCTTGGAAATTCGGGCCGGCCAGCTGACGTTGTCGACACTGCGGCGAATCCACGAGCAGCCGACTGCGTTGCGCTTGTCGGCGCAGGACCGCGGCCGCATCGCAGTCTCCAGTTCCTTGGTGGACAAAATCATCGCAACCGGCGACGCCGCCTACGGCATCAATACGGGCTTCGGCCTGTTGGCGCAGACCCGCATCCCCGGCGAACAGCTCGAATTGTTACAACGCAATCTTCTGCTGTCGCACGCGGCCGGCGTGGGCGAAGCGCTGCCCGACGCCGTGGTTCGCCTGATTCTCGTACTGAAAATCAACGCGCTGGCCCGCGGTCACTCCGGCATCACCATGGCGGTGATCGACGCTCTGCTCGCTCTGCTGGAGCACGAAGTCTATCCCGTCATTCCCGCGCAGGGTTCCGTAGGTGCGTCCGGAGACTTGGCGCCCCTGGCTCACTTGAGCACGGTATTGCTGGGCATCGGCCAGGTGCGGGTGCGCGGTGCGGTATTGCCCGCGGCCGAGGGTCTGCGCGTGGCCGGACTCGAGCCGCTCAGGCTGCGTGCCAAGGAAGGTCTGGCGTTGATCAACGGCACACAGGTTTCCACTGCGCTGGCTCTGGCGGGACTTTTCGGCGCCGAAGACATATTTGGCGCTGCCGTCATAGCAGGCGCCATGTCGGTGGACGCCCTGAAGGGCAGCGACTCGCCCTTCGATCCGCGCATACACGAAGTTCGCGGACAACCCGGGCAAATCGCCGTGGCACGCGAGTACCGTGACTTGATCGCCGGCAGCGCCATCCGGGCTTCGCACCTCGATTGCACGCGAGTGCAAGACCCCTATTCCTTCCGCTGTCAGCCCCAGGTGATGGGCGCATGCCTGGACCTGATCCGCAATTGCAGCGTGACCTTGGGCCTCGAGGCCAATGCCGTCACCGATAATCCACTGCTGTTCGTCGAGGCCGGCGACGTACTGTCGGGCGGCAACTTCCACGCAGAACCCGTGGCATTTGCGGCCGACACGCTGGCGCTCGCACTGGCGGAGATGGGCAGCCTCGCGGAGCGGCGCGTGGCCGTGCTGGTGGATCCCAAGATGAGCGGCCTGCCCGCCTTCTTGGTCGAGAACAGCGGCGTGAATTCCGGTTTCATGATTGCGCAAGTCACGGCGGCCGCGCTGGTGTCGGAAAACAAGACCATCGCAACCCCCTGCAGTGTCGATTCGATTCCGACCTCCGCCAATCAAGAAGACCATGTCAGCATGGCGACCCACGGCGCGCGCCGTTTGGGGCCCATGGTCGACAATGCCGCGGCCGTGATCGGTATCGAATTGCTCGCCGCGGCACAGGGCATCGATTTTCATCGGCCCTCCAAGTCCTCGCCCAGCCTGGAAATTGTTCACGCCGGCATTCGCAAGGACGTTCCCTTCTACGCGGCCGATCGATACTTTGCGCCCGATATTCAGGCGGCCCAGCATTGGGTCAAATCGGGACGCTTCGCCGCTTTGG
>Ga0302320_10031668_pt1 | contig 10023 bp, 7 predicted proteins | sample Bog_T0_3_FD_202130 | JGI IMG/M metagenome (GOLD analysis project Ga0302320, IMG submission 202130) | Peat permafrost microbial communities from Stordalen Mire near Abisko, Sweden - Bog_T0_3 | ecosystem: Environmental > Terrestrial > Soil > Wetlands > Peat | place: Sweden: Abisko, Stordalen Mire...
ACTAATATTTTGGAAAGCTTCAGGATTACATATAACACAAGAAATATTGTTATTCCAATCATTCGAAGAATTATATGAACAAGTTGTGCAATTTTCGGGGCAATCATAACACAAATTATCAATAATTTGATAATAAGAGGAACTATCACATTCCGGAATCGGATCACAAGAACCAAATGTATTATTTGTAAAGGAGACATCATTGCATAGTGAGCATGTGATGTTATCATTATCAATATTGCTGTCATTATATTGGCAAGTTGTGCAGTTATCAGGGCAATAATAACATAAATTGTCATTTTGGTTCAAATATTCAGAAGCTTCACAAATTGCTTTCGGATCACAAGAAAACATATCCTCGTTTAAGAAATAATCACCAAGACAAGCCAAGCAATCTGCTTTATTATTGTCATTATTCCATTGGCATTCAGAACAATTTCCTGGGCATTCCACACAAATATTATCAATAGAGTCATAATATTTGCCCACATCACAGACAGAGATTGAATCACATGAACCAAAGGTTGCATTCACAAATGAAAGACTATTACAGGATGCGCATGTGATATTATTATTCTCAATATTACTTGAGTTGTAATCGCAAGTGGTGCAATTTGTTGGACAATCATAGCATAAATTATCCGTTAGATTGTAGTAATCATCCCATGAACAATTTGAGATATCAACACAAGTGAAATTGTCGCTATTGAAGAAGTAGTTGCCAAGACATTCTGTGCATTGAATTACAGAGTTATCATTGACATCAACAATGCATTTCAAGCAGTTGTCAGGACAAGCATTGCACTCATTATCAAGAGAATTATAATATTCATTCTCATTGCATTGAGGCACGCCATCACATGTCCCAGAGGCACTATTGTAGAATGAGTCTGTAGTGCATTGAGAACAAGTCACGTTATTATTTTCATTATTGGTGTTATTAAACACACAAGATGTGCAATTCTCAGAACAATTATAACACAAGTTATCATTTGGATTGTTAAATTCAGTGTCGTTGCAAACTAGTTTCTGATCGCAGCTGTAATTGATTTCATTAAAGAAGAAATCATCACTTATACACTGAGTGCACTCGATTTCATTAGTCTCATTATTCCATCTGCATTGGGTGCAATTCTCAGGACATTGAAAGCATAAATTTTCATCCAGATTGTAATATTGTGAGTCTCCACAAGTGGGAACAGGATCGCAAGACCCAAAAGTCACATTAAAAAATGAACCATCTTGACATTCGAGACAGGATATGTTATTATTTTGAGGATTTGTCTCATTGTTGTTGCATGATGTGCAATTTTCTGGGCAATCATAGCATGTGTTATCACTGTTCTTGTAATAAGTTACTGAGGAACAATTTGTGACTTCATCGCAAGTAAAACTTGAAGCATTGTACCAAAAATCATCATTACATGTTGTGCATTCCACCCCATTATCATCATCATATGTGCAAGAAGCACACGTATCAGGGCATAAATGACAAATATTATCATCACCATAATAACTGGAACTATTACAGCTGTCACATTGATTAGTGTAGTCATTGAGCAGCAAACCACCATCACATGATGTACAATCAACAATGCTGTCATTATTGGTATCTTGGTAACAGTCTAGGCAATTGATCGGGCATTCAGAACAGAGAAGTAAATTTGAGCTTAGATAATAGCCCATGCTGCAATTTTGACAGCTGAGAGAAAGGTCGGTATTGTTTTGGCAGGTCAAACAGCCGGATGGACAATCTGTGCAATCGGTCCCGTTGTAATATAAGCCATCGTCACATGGAGTTTGGAGGAATCTGGTGTTAGAAGAGGGGGTTGAGTTCAAAACAGCAAGTGAAAAGAGAAAAAAAAGTAGGGTTGAGGCAAGTAGTATCATTTATTTTTTGTTTTTTTATTTGGAAATAAAATAAATTTTGTTTTTTCTTTTTGGAATTTATAGGAAAATTTGGAAGATTTCAGAAATTTAAAAGCGAAGGAAACTCTATACAATTTTTTTTTATTTAAAAAAAAAAGTTTAAGAAAATTCTAGAAATTTGAAAAAATGGTATTTTTTATTTCAAAATGAAAGAAATTCTTTTGAATTTTTGCTATTTCTATAGATTTATTTTACGGTTAATCGTAAAAAATAGACCTAAAAGAGAGAATTTTTCTGAATGTTAATTTCTTTTTTTGGTTTTTTCCCTTAAAAAAGAAAAGAAAAAAAATGGTTTTTATCTAATCCAAGGCTTGACATCATTCTTTAAACAAACTTTAGAATTCCAAATTTTATTCATCTCTTTCTTTAAAAATGAAAACAAAACCTTGAGAAATTCTTCCTTAATTTTTTTGACAATCACAGGAGTGAGCCAAGTTTTGGTTTGCTGCTTCTTTTGTTGGAGGTTGATATATTTGTATTCATCAACGATTAGAGACACTGTTAAAATCTTTGAATGAATTCCTCTTCTTAATGGTTCTTAATGAGCAAAAAGCATGAAAAAACATACATAAATTAAGTGATATCGCTGAAGTATGGGGAAAATGGATGAACTTAGATAAGAACAAGGTGACAAACAGGGGAAGCCTCGTAATTAAAAAGTATTTTTCAAATTATTTGATTTTAATTTTTTTAAAAATACTTAAGGGATGAGCCCGTTATTTAAAAGAAAAAAACATTAATAAATAAATATTTTTTAGTATTTTATTGAACCATTTTATATGTATTATTTGGAAGACATTCGAGTGTAAATTTTATACAAAATCTTTCTAATTAAAAAAAAACAATTGTTTATTTGAAACTAATTTTCTTTTTTAATTTTGTATACATATGAAAACCATCAAAAGAAAAGCTTATCGTGATCTCTTAAAAGGACATAAGGATGCAATTATAGCGTTGCATTCACCATATGGGCCAAATTCTGGATTTTTATATTCCGCTTCTTCTGATGGTTTCATCAGAGGTTTTTTCAGTTTTTTTAATCGTTCTAAAAAAATCTTAAATAGTTTGGAATTTGCTTGAAAGAAAAATTGAAAGCAAATTGATTTTAAGTCGTTACCCCAACGAAGTCATAAGAGAGGAATCAAATTTGGCACTGGATATGGCAGAAATGCAAATCGATGAAAAAGAAAACAAGGTTTTTCTCGAAATAAATTTTAATGATCTTTGAGTTTTTAATCTAAGATTGAAGAAAGCAAAAATAAATCATTTAATGAAATAATAACTGCATGTCTCTTTGGTGAAAATTGTGTTTATTGTGGGTTTGAGGATGGCTTGATTTGTTGTTGGAATATCAAGGTTTGTACCATTAATTTAATAAAATGTTTTCATTATTTCCCATAAAAAGTCAGGGGAACTTTTATATAAAATGGAGGGACACACCAAAAAGATCATGAATCTTGTGAGGATCAGCGCAGGCACAATTCTTTCTTCTAGTTATGATAAATCTATAAGATTATGGGATACAATGGTAATGTTTTTTTTTTTTGAAATGAAGGAATTTTTTTTTTCTTCAAAAGAATGGTAATTTGGAGTCAGAATACACATTTTCACATATAATTCATGCAGTTCACTTCGAAGGCGAAATAATTTATGCCATTGGAGATCATTCTCATTTTTACCAAATCAATTACAAAGTTTATAATCATTATTTATTCATTAATTAACCATAAAAATAGACAAATAAGCCCCAGCCTCCAATCAACTTCAATCACAGTTCAATAACTTCTCTGATAATTCATGAAAGCTCTGTGATTTTTTCTACAATCGATAGTTTTCTTTATATTCATGATCTTGCTGAACTACAAGATGAAAAGTACAATCCAAAAAAGCAGGTGGCAGTTAATGGGGGTTGGCTCCGATGCATGAAAAAACTTAACAATTATCTATATGTGGCATGTGATGATAAGATAATTCGGGTGTTTAACCTTAAAAACTTTAAATTATTGGAAGAATTTGTTGGACATGAAGATATCATTTCGAGTTTAGAATTTGCTGATTGTATGGTGTTTTCTGCTTCTTTTGATCATTCCATTAGATCTTGGGATTTGAAGGAAATGGAAAATAGAATATGGGAAAGAAGAATGATGTTGAGAGAGGAAATTTTGAGTAGGAAGTTGCAGGCATATAATGGCGTTTTGGAGAAGAAGAAAAAGCGGAGAAAGGGTAAAAAAGGCAAAAAAGGAAAAAAAGGTGGAGCGAAGAAAAAAGAAGTAAACAAGAAAAAGAAAACATAATTTCATTATATATTTTTCTATGAATAATAAAAATAGAATAAACAATTAATTTGTAATTTTACTTTAATAAATAATAAAAAAATTTAATTTATTTCATTTAGTTTTCTCATTTTTTTATTTTTTCGGAGAAAATTTTTGATAGTAGGTTTTTTTAATTTCATATATATATATAATTAAAAATATTTTTCTATTACATTTCTAGTTAGAAGTTCGAAATTTTGTTCAGGTTTTAAATTCATAAATCGGTCATTAACACACATATTAAATTTAAAACGAAATTAAGAAAAATGTCATTTTTGATTCAGAAATTTAAATTTTTAATTTGATTTCTGTTTTTGAAAAATGAAACTCGCTAAAAATTAAGACCTTCTAAATTAAAAATGACTAAGAAAAAGAAAAGAAAAAATAAATTTTTGAAAATATGATAAAAAAATTTTAGTTTGTAATACTTTGTATTTCATTTTGTTTTCTCATTTTTTTATTTGAAAAATTATGGATGGTAGGTTTTTTTTATGTAATATTTTCTAGTATGGAAATACTTCCTGGGTCTTCCTCTCTTTCTGATTTCTTTCTTGAGAAGGCCAGGCTCGGTTTTGTTTTCTTCTTCATCTGGATTCTCCTCATCATCCTTATTATCCTTCTAAGATTATTTTTATTTTTTATAAATATTCTCGAAAAAAGAAAAAATTCTTACTTCATCATATTTCCCCTTGATAAAATCCATATGAATATCATTGAGATCAACCAAACTTTTCTCATAAATTTCCTTATTTTCAATGAGATCCTCTTCTCCTTTAAACAATTCATTGAGTTTGTTTTTGAGAATGAACACGGATTGAAAATCTAAGGGGATCAGTTCCTTATGTAGTCCTAATTCCGTTAATAATATAATATTTTGGGCACAAATCTCAAAAAATTTAAGAGACAATCTTATCGTTTTATCTCTTAAATTTAGATCCTCCCTATAAATATTTTTATTTGATGTTTTTCTCATGAAAAAATTACAATATACTGAAAGGAACCCGACAATTTTTGCATTCTGTCACCGGTGTCAAATGTTTATGAAAGCAAAATCTGCATAATTTCTTGTTAAAAATCGATTTGTTCGAGTTCTGTAACTCATTAGTCTTCTTCATTTTTTCCAAGGTCCTTTGTCTGGCAGTGAGTTTTGCAATCGGTTTATTTTCCAACAAATTCAGATTCTCTTTGAAATTTTGCGATGTTTTCTCCAGAACCTTCTCCATATCTAAATGATTATTCATGATTTTTTCATCATCTTTTTCATCCTTATTTCCTCTATTTCTAGGAAAAAATGTGTTTCTTTCTATATAATCTATAATCTTAAACGAAACTCATCAATTATTTGAAAAAAATATATGAAAAAACTTGAGTCAAAATTTGAATTCTAATGCTGGTGGCATTGGAAGGTGGGAGGTTGAGTCTTTCAACGTATAATTCAGAAAAGTCTTTGACACTAATATTCTCATGATTTAAATTCCAATCAAATCGCTCACGAATTATTAGCTTGTCATTTATTTGAACATCAAGCTTTTTGTGAATAATAATATTAAAAGAAATATTGAAAACTGAGAAAATGAAAATTACCACGATTGGAACAAGCTTTTTGTCATCTATCAAACGATTTAAGCGCAGCTTAGGACGTTTGTACAGCTTGTATTGAGCTAAATTCAAAGCTTTGATTGGCTCGTCGTTTATGAAATCAAGAGCCTTATCAATATAATCATCATTTACAATCATTCCTGTTTTTTTTTTTGTATTTGTAATTATTTTAAAATAAGGGGGAATTCATATATTTGTATTTTTTTAAAATTTGAATTAAAAAAAACTGCATATTTGTTGAAAAGCTTGATGATTTTTTTTTAATTTAAACTAAAAATGTTTCATTCTTGTTAACTACTCAGCAAAAAACTGCAAATATATTATTATATATTTTATTTTAATCCTGTTGTGCCTTTTTTTGATGTATTTTCGTTGAATCGGCCCCATTATGTTCCACTGATCCAGAGTTTTCAAGTTTTGTCATTTTGAACTTTAGCAAGAAATACAAAATCAACGCCACGATCACAGCTGCAAAAAGCACAAAGACCCTTTTTTTGTTTGAAATTTCATCTTTCGGTTGGGTTTCTTTTTTCTTTGTCATAATCACTGTTTTTTCTTCATCGTTCACATTATTTTCATTTTTTTCTGTTTTTTTCTCAATAACATTTTCTATTTTAGTCTTTTTTGCTTCCTTATCTTTTTCTACGTCATAATCAGAAATGACCTCAATTTCTTCTTTATTTTTGATGTTTTCTATCAACTTCTTCTGATTCTTCTCATTAATGGTCGTTTTTCCCTCAGTAAATTCCACATGAGCTTCCTTGAAATCATCATTTCTCTTATTAAATCCTTTTTCATCTTCCTCTGACTCCTCCTCTTTTAATGAATCCTCTATAATTTGATCGAAAATGTTTTTTCTAACCCGTTTATTCTTTTTTTCAGGTTTCTCGTTAATCATTTCATCCAGGCTCAAAAAACCTTTATTTCCATTCCCCCCGACGAAGATTTGATTGCTTAATTCATCTAATAAACTGAACATTGTGAATATCGCAGTGAGGTCTTGAATTTCCTTTTTCGTGGCTTCATCCATAACAGTCGGGTTCTGATTTGAGTCAAAAGAAGGGATAGTATGCACATTTTCACTAATGTGGATTGAGATATGTTCGGTGGGCAAAGCACCTAAATTAACAACCCTGACCTTATTGCATAAGACTTGAAGAGAAAAAAGAAGGAAAAGGATGGATGGAAGAAACATGATCTTCTTTTTTTGTTAGAAATGATTCGTTTTTTTATGAATGAATTAATTTCAAATTCTTTATTGAAATGAAAAATATGATTTTGTTAAGAAAATTATTAGGCCGAAACGTGTTTAAAAAATAATTTTTACTTGGATTGTTGCTTATTATTTAAATGAAAAAAAAAAATCAAAAATGTTGAGTTTAAACTTTAAAGTTATATAAAATTCATCATATTATAATGTTTCCTCGTTGAAATTTTGTTATTTTAAAATAAACAAAAAAGAAGAATTATTACAAGCTGTTCCTTTAGTTAACTAAATTATATTTTCTTTAAAAAAAACTTAAAAAAGACAATTTGAAAGCCCTTAAACTTTCGCATATCTGGCGCTTGCATTCTGTCCCCCAGCATTGCTTTCACTCTTCAATTTATTATCCAACAGATTAAAAGAAATGATTTTCGTTTCTTTTTTCGCACCATCATTCCTCACATTTTGCAGATAGTTCCCCTGCTTAAAATCACTTTTATGGCTCAAAAAATCAAACTTTTCATTATTTTTCACAGAATTAGTTTCGTTTTTCACTTCACTCATTTTCCCCGATTCATTAACCAGGTCCTTGAAGCTCATGTTTGAATCTTTGAGGTTGTTTTCCTTGCTAACTTCCTTTGAATTGTTATTTGTGTGATTTTCTTTGGTGTTATTATTATTATTCATTGGGACCCCATAATTTTTGGTGATATATTTATTACTAGGGAATTCTTGGCTTTCCCTTGAATTATGAGTTTTATTGAATGGTTTTAAAGTCTCTTGGGGTTGAAGATTTATGACGTTGGTATTGAGGTTTGTGTTGCTGAAATAGGTTTTTTTGACGTTTTCATTTGAATTCTTCTTGTTTTTCGTGAAATTGAAGACATTTTCATCCTTGGCTTCGATGACAGTGGCCAGATTTCCATTTTTATTATTATCTTTGTTGTTTTTTTCCAAGAGATTCTTGGCTGAAGGGGTCATCATTTCATTAATTATCAGGATAGGTGATGAATTTTGAGCTAAAGGTTGTTTTTCGTTATTTTTCTTAACAGCGCCCTCATTGATATTGGTATTACTAGAACTATTACTATTGATTTGTCTTTGTTTTTGCAAGGTTTCAATCTGTTGCTTGAGTTCATCATTATTTTGCTTCAACTCATGATTTTCCTTAGAAATTTTCATCAAATTCTTCTCTTTTTGTTCTTCTAATCGATTCAATGTCTGTTCGAAATTCATTCTAAACTCCTCTTCTTTTTTCCTTAGCTCCTCTTTATTTTCTCGACTTAAATTGTCCAATTTCCTTTCAATTTCTACCAATTTCCCATTGACATTAGTGTTCTCAAATGTCAAATTTGAAGCATTTTTCTTAAGATCTTCATTCTCCTTCTTGGTTTTTTGCAACAATTCTCTTAAAGTGTCATCTTTTCCCCCATTTTCTAACATTTTATCTTCCAATTCCATATATTTCTTTTTCCAATTGACATTTTCTCCATTGGCGTAATTTTCTGCAAACTTATCATTTTCATCGACCAGACTTGTGATTTTCTTCTCAAATTCCTCCCAATTGCATTTTATCAACCCCTGGCTCAAATTATATTTTGAGTCCCTTTGACCTTCATACCCTAATCTCACATGTTCTGAAGTTTTATTTGAATTTATTCTCAGAGTGCTTCCCATCATTCCACATGGTGTTTTAGGGTCTTCCTTGTCTAAATTTATACTGATATTTGACCTCCTGTGTAATTTATTAGTTAGATCATTCACTTCATCAGTTTTTCTTCTTAATGACTCTTCTAAATCCTTGATACGGACATTCAATGGGGCTGTCGATTCAGCGATATCCTTTATTGAGGATTCTTTTTGTTGGGCTTTGATTGTTGAGATCTCCTTTTTAAATTGCGAGAGCTTCTGCTTGTAATTTTCCTCCAATTCCTCATACTTTTTGTCTTTTTCAGAAAGTTTCAAAACATAGCCTTGATTCTCCATTTGAATCTGATGTATTTGGCTTGTGAGGCTTTCAATACGGTTCCGATCCTCTTCATTTGAAGTAAAAATAAGTTTTTTCTCAAGACCTTGGATCTCAGAGGCTTTGACGTTTATTTCTTGGATCAAGTTGGAATTTTCTTCAAGCAATTTGTCAATTTTCTTCTGCAAAGCACGCTCTTTTTCTTCAAACATATTGCACAGCTGTTCCTTTTCATCAAGGCTCTTGTTTATCACGCAAGAGGATCTCGTGGCTCCATTTTCATTTAATTTCTTGTTCTCAATAGTGAGGGCTTCAATTCTTTTCTGTAGCTTTTCAATGGTGCATTGGTAATTCTTTTCTTTGCTGATAAAATCAGTTTTTATTGCCATGTTGCTCATGCTTGATGCCGTGCTGTTGCTGGAGCCACTGGAAGCCGTTTCCAGAGAATTCTTCTTATTAATTATGTATTTGTTGTCGGTTACTTTAGTCTCTGATAAATCCTTCACGGTGAAGGTTTTGGGGACTGAAGAATATTGAGAAATGTTGGTCGGAGTTGAAAGCATTTGGGGAGGACGCAGGGGTTGAAAGAGCTTGGAGTCAGAAGAAGGATAATACATCAGTTGGAAGTTTTTTAAATGATGAGGAAAACTAAATAAAGAAAAAAATAGGTCGTTTATAGCGATTTTTTTTTTTCGAATCGAAAAATGAAAATGAAATTAATTTTTTTTGATTATTTTTTAGAAAAGACAAAATTCATAAAAAAATTTAAGGTAATATAATTATTTTTATTTTTTGTTGTAAAAATTTTTAAAAAAAGAGTGATTTTTTATTATATTTTAAAAAAAAATTAAAAACCGAAAAACATATTCTTTAAAATTTAAAAAAAAACTTCCATTTTAATCATGTCATCAAAAAAAAGCGTTGCTCTGAATTGGATGGTTCCAAGTCCCTCTTTCCATTTTTCTCTTTTACCTTTTTTTTAGAAGCCAAATGTTGGGTTGAAATCCCAG
>Ga0302320_10031669_pt1 | contig 10023 bp, 7 predicted proteins | sample Bog_T0_3_FD_202130 | JGI IMG/M metagenome (GOLD analysis project Ga0302320, IMG submission 202130) | Peat permafrost microbial communities from Stordalen Mire near Abisko, Sweden - Bog_T0_3 | ecosystem: Environmental > Terrestrial > Soil > Wetlands > Peat | place: Sweden: Abisko, Stordalen Mire...
CTTCCGCTGCGTTTGCTGTGGCAACTACACAGACCAATGTATCCTGCTTTGGCGGCTCTGACGGTACTATTACTTTGACACCATCGGGTGGTACTACACCATATGGCGCAGTGACCTGGACAGGCGGCCTCACAGGTCTGAACCCAACAGGAGTATCAGCTGGTAGCTATACTTATACAATAGCAGATGCTAACAACTGCTCAACGACCGGTACTGTGACTATCACTCAGCCCACATCAGCGTTTACAGTTACATCCACAGAGGTCGATGTATTATGCTTCGGAGGAAATACAGGATCGATCACACTGAGTCCATCCGGCGGTACTACACCATACGGCGCTGTGACCTGGACAGGAGGGGCCACAGGCCTCAATCCTACAGGGCTGGCGGCCGGCAGCTATACTTATAATATAGCAGATGCTAACGGATGTCCTGCGACGGGTACTGTTAACATAGCTCAGCCTGCATCAGCCTTCACAGTGGCATCGACCCAAACAAATGTATCATGCTTTGGTGGATCTGATGGTACTATCTCGCTGACTCCTTCGGGCGGTACTACACCATATGGTGCAGTGACATGGACAGGAGGCCTCAATGGCCTGAACCCGACCAATGCGGCAGCAGGGACGTATACATATTCTATTGCTGACGCAAATGGTTGCCCGGCCATAGGTACGGTGACCATCACACAGGCTACACAGATCAGCGCATCAAATACAACGGTACCGGTTACCTGTTATGGTGGGACCAATGGTTCTATAACTGTCACACCTAGCGGAGGTACACAACCGTTTACTGATTCATGGTCTAATGGATCGACATCGCCGAATGCAACGGGATTGCAGGCGGGAACATACAGCGATACGCTCACTGATGCTAACGGATGTCAATACATAGATGCAGGTATCATAGTATCACAACCTGGTGCTATTGGTCTGCTTTCTGATTCAATAACGTTGGTATCATGTGCCGGCGATAGCAATGGTGCGATATCTTTCGTAGATACCGGCGGTACACCGGGCTACTCATATGTTTGGTCTCAGGGCAGTACCAGTGATCCGCTGATAGGTATTCCTGTGGGTTCTTATACAGTGACCGTGACAGATGCTAATAGCTGTACAACCACTGCTACGTTTACTGTAGGTGTCAATAACCCTATTACTTACAATGCTACCAAGTCTAACGTGCTTTGCACTCCTCTTCAGAATGGAAGTATCAGCCTCTTTGTGAGTGGCGGTTCGCCGAGCTATCAATATCAGTGGAGCAATGGCGCCACTACCAGTATCGTCACAAACCTGCCTGTAGGAATAGATAGCGTCACTGTGACTGACTCAAGAGGATGTACTGTCGATACAGGCTTTGTCATTGCAAATGATTCTGCATTCACGATCACAGGTGTACCTGATACAGTCACTATCAATCAGGGTGATGTTATTCAGCTAGGTCTGGAGGTTAAGAATAATGGCGCCGGAAATCCCTCATATACATGGACGCCGTCTTTGGGTCTGAGCTGCTCAGACTGCCAGGCCCCTCAGGCATCACCATTTACTACTATAGACTATGTGGTCAATGGTGTGACCGACAGTGGGTGTACATCGAGTACCCAGATATATATTACTGTCATTCCTCAGCACCAGTTTTATGTACCTAATGCGTTCACTCCGAATAATGATGGGGTCAATGATTACTGGGAAGCATTCGGCAATAAGAAGACCTGGCTATATGTCAATGCGGAGGTATATGACAGATGGGGCGAGAAAATATTCGAGTCCAATGACATAAACTTCCAGTGGGATGGCAAGTACAGGGGTCAATATGTGACACCGGGAGAGTATGTATACATCTTTAAAGTAGTATTTATAGACGACTACTCTGTGACCAACAAAGGTACGATTACAGTAATCAGATAAACATCATAAAGAAAGCCCTGCTAAACAGCAGGGCTTTCTTTTATTTAATTTGAAAGTAATTACAACTTGGCTGCGACCTCTGTCTGCTCGAATGCCTCGATCTGGTCACCTGCCTGAATGTCCTGGAAGTCCTTGATCTGAATACCGCACTCCATACCGCTCGTAGCTTCTTTGGCATCGTCCTTGAAGCGCTTGAGGGATGACAGTGATCCTGTGTGTATCACGATACCATCACGAACGAGGCGTATCTTAGAGTTACGGAATATTTTGCCATCGCGAACATAGCATCCCGCGATCGTACCGACCTTAGTGACATTGAATACTTCCTTGACATCGATGTTACCAATGATCTTCTCTTCGATCTTAGGCTCCATGAGGCCTTCCATTGCGCTCTTCACATCGGCGATAGCGTTGTAGATCACAGAGTAGAGTTTGATCTCTATGTTTTCCGTTTCTGCTATCTTCTTCGCATTCTGTGACGGACGGACGTTAAATCCTAAGATGATCGCATCTGCCGCTACTGCGAGGTTGACATCAGACTCGGATATCTGTCCGACACCTTTATGTATGATACGTACCTGTATTTCTTCTGTAGAAAGTTTGAGCAATGAATCGCCGAGTGCCTCAACAGAACCGTCCACGTCGCCCTTGATAACGAGGTTAAGCTCTTTGAAGTTGCCAAGCGCAAGACGCCTTCCGATCTCATCCAGAGTGATGTGTTTCTTGGTACGGATACCAGTCTCACGGATGAGCTGTGCACGTTTGGTAGCTAGTTCTTTTGCTTCCTGCTCTGAGGTAAATACTTTAAACAACTCACCTGCCTGAGGTGCGCCATTGAGGCCGAGCACCTGTACCGGTGTAGATGGGCCCGCCTCTTCGATCTTTTCACCCTTGTGATCAAACATCGCCTTGATACGTCCGAAATAAGGACCGCAGACTATGATATCACCTCTCTTGAGAACACCTGACTGTACGAGCAGTGTGGCTGTAAAGCCACGGCCCTTATCGAGAGTAGCCTCGATGATCGTACCTTGTCCGCCTTTTTCAGGATTAGCTTTGAGGTCGAGCATATCGGCCTGAATGAGTATTTTATCTAGCAACAGATCGACGTTGAGGCCTTTCTTGGCAGATATTTCCTGGCTTTGATATGTACCGCCCCATTCTTCGACGAGTATATTCATTTGCGAAAGCTGCTCTCTGATCTTCTCAGCGTTAGCTCCCGGCTTATCTATTTTATTGAAAGCAAAGACCATCGGTACACCCGCTGCCTGAGCGTGGTTGATGGCTTCTTTGGTTTGCGGCATCACTGCATCATCCGCTGCTATCACAATTACGGCTACATCGGTGACCTTGGCACCACGCGCACGCATCGCTGTGAAGGCCTCGTGACCGGGCGTATCGAGGAATGTGATGTCCCTGCCGCTGGCAGTGGTGACCTGATATGCACCAATGTGCTGTGTGATACCTCCGGCTTCTTTCGCTACCACATTAGCTTTGCGTATAAAATCGAGTAGGGATGTTTTACCGTGATCGACGTGGCCCATGATGGTAACTATCGGTGCACGGGTGACGAGCTCATCAGGTTTGTCAGGTGCATCTTCTTTGAATGCCGTCTGGTCTTCGATAGACTGGAACTCTACTTCAAATCCATTTTCACCTGCTACCAATTCTATGATCTCGGCATCAAGACGCTGATTGATAGACACCATGATACCGAGCTGCATACATGTCTGTATGATCTTCACCGCGGGTATGTTCATGAGGCTCGCCAGCTCAGCAGCCGTCATAAACTCAGTAAGTTTTAGCTTACTGTTCTTTTGGTCTGCCTGCTCTGCGGCGAGTTTTTCCTGTATAGCTTCGCGCTTCTCACGCCTGAATTTAGAACGGTCACTCTTGGAGGTCATGTTCTGGATCTTGGACATCGTAGCCCTGATCTTATCCTCTATCTCTTTTTCTGAAATTTGAACTACACCATTCTCATCGCGGTGTGGTGGCCGGTTGTCCGGTCCGCCATGTCTATTATCGCCAGGGCCTCTATGATGCCCACCGGGCCCGCCGCCCGGAGCATTCTGTAGTGGAGTGCGTTTAGGTTTTTCGATGCGCTTACGTACCCGCTTTTCATTATTATTAGCACCGCCGGGAGCGGCTGGTTTATTGGCGTCACGCTTAGGAGGTAGCTCAGAGCGATCAGGTTTAAGCTCGATCTTACCCATGATCTTAGGGCCTTCGAGCTGCACCTTAGTGCGCTGGATATGATTTGCATCTACTGCATCTTCTGCTTTTGGTGCTTCTTCCTGCACTTCAGGTTCTATGACCGGTGCTACCGGTGCTTCTTCCGTTACTTTTACTTCTTCTTCGCCGGATTTTGTCTTCTTGGCAGCTGTCTTCTTTGGTTTAGTGAGGTCTACTTTGCCTACTATCTTAGGCCCGTCGAGCTTGTGTGTCTCTGTTTCTATTTTCTCAGATTGAGCCGCTGGTTCTTCAGCCTTGGCAGCCTTCTCAGTGTCCTTTATGGCCAGATTAGACTTGATCTGAAGTTCTTTTTCATCTTCAGCTTTTTTGGCAGACACAGGTATCTCCTGACTGAGTTCAAGAGTTTCCTTCTTGGGCTTCTCAATCATCTTCGTACTGTCTGCCTGTGCCTTGATAGCCTTGTCTTTATTGAAGGCTTTATCAAGGACCTGCACCAGCTCTGCGGGGATCTTCGTACTGGGGTTGTTTACTACGGTAGACCCACTCTTTTTCAGCTCTTCCACAAGGTGATCCATGCTCACATTATAGAAGGCGGCTGCCTGGGCTAACCTCATGGCTTTGATTTCTGACATTTATTGTATTTGATAATTTAAATTCAACCTTTTAGCACAATGAAAATACACATATCGCCCCACTGTAAACCTTTGACAATTTACCGCTACTAAGCTAATGAAATGAGACAATATGTATATGCAAGATGGTTTACATCTTAATATTCATTTTTCATTTTAGTGAATTGTCTCATTATCAAAATATGCCTTATAGCTTTATGCTTCTTTCTTCTCTTCTTCAAACTCAGACTGCAAGATCTTGAGGATGTCGTCCACATTTTCCTCCTCCAGCTCGGTCCTGCGCACCAGTTCCTCACGGCTCAGCGCCAGTACACTTCTCGCAGTATCGCAACCGATCTTTTTCAATTCGTCCAACATCCAGTCTTCGATCTCATCTGCAAACTCATCCAGATCTATGTCAAAGTCACCTTCTTCCTCATCCGCACCCTCACGGTATACATCTATCTCAAATCCTACCAAACGTGATGCCAGCTTAATATTGACACCGCGTTTGCCGATAGCCAGAGATATCTGGTCAGGGTCGAGGTATGCTGAAATACGTTTTTTCTCCTGATTGATATCTATGGAAATGATCTTAGCCGGAGCCAATGCACGCTGTACCATCAGGTTCAGGTTATTGGTATGGTTAAGTATGTCTATGTTCTCATTTCTCAGCTCGCGAACGATACCGTGGATACGTGAACCTTTGACACCTACACAGGCACCCACCGGGTCTATCCTGTCATCAAAAGATTCTACTACCACTTTGGCTTTTTCGCCCGGCTCGCGAACTATATTCTTTATCACGATCAGTCCGTCAAATATTTCCGGTACTTCCTGCTCCAGCAATTTAGCCAGAAAGGCAGTATCGGTACGTGACAGGATGATAACAGGTGTATTGTTTCTAAGGTCAACACGTTTTACAACGGCGCGTACTGTTTCGCCTTTCTTATAAAAGTCCGTTTTGATCTGCTCTGATTTAGGTAGGAGGAGTTCGTTGCCTTCTTCATCGAGAAGCAGGATCTCTTTCTTCCATACCTGATATACCTCTGCACTTATGATGTCACCTATACGGTCTTTATATTTCTTGTATGTTTCGTCTTTCTCCAGATCGAGGATACGGCTCACGAGCGTCTGCCTGGCTGCGAGTACCGAGCGGCGTCCAAAGCTCTCCAGTTCGATCTTCTCATATGTCTCCTCACCTATTTCAAAGTCATCCTGTATCTTCTGGGCATCACTGAGAGCGATTTGTATATATGGATTCTCTACCTCACCATCTTCTACTATCGTACGTCTCTGCCATATCTCAAGGTCACCTTTATCGGTATTTACGATGATGTCAAAGTTGTCGGTCTCACCGTACTTCTTTTTCAGCAAGGTGCGGAAAACGTCTTCCAGTACCTTCATCATAGTAGGCCGGTCTATATTTTTCAGTTGTTTAAACTCGCTGAACGAGTCGATCAGTTCTAAACTGTTCATGATTGATTTGTTTTGAAGATGATTGAATTTTTATGATCAATTATTAATATCCTTTATTTCCAGGCGATCTGTATGACCGCTTTTTTTATCTCCGAATACTTAAGCTCTATTTCTTTTGGTTCTTCTGCTTTCTCTTCTGTCTTAGGGCCTTTTTTCTTCTTTTTTTCAGGCTTTGGTATCTCTCTCAGCTTTATCTTCTCATCATCTGCGGCTATCAATTCGGCTTCCAGCTCTGTACCATCAGCTTTGATGAGATCCAGTATCCTGCCTATCCTTTTTTTATACTGGCGGGGTACCTTCAGCGGATTGTCCATGCCGGGGCTGGATACATCGAGCACGTAGTGGTCAGATACCAGGCCACTGCCATCGAGGTGTTTCTCCAGAAACCGCGATATCTCCGCGCATTGGCTAATGGTTATCCCCATATCGCCATCGGCAAAGACTTCTACCCGGGCTTTGCCGCCGGTTTTGACATCTACCAGAAAGAGGTTCATATCCTCCATCAGGGGTTTCAGCCATTCTCCTATTTGTTCTTTCAGCTCCATATGCAGACAATAAAAGAGGGGACTCTCGTCCCCTCATCTCTTTTTCGCAATGCAATAATACATAGAAAAATCGGGAAAAGCAAATGAAATATCAGCTCTACATGGGTAGATGGCTTTAATCACTATTTCGCCTGACCCAGCAGTCTGCCACATGGTCATCTACGAGTCCGACCGCCTGCATAAAGGCATACATGATGGTCCCGCCCACAAACTTAAAACCCCTTTTGGTCAGGTCTTTGGTAATGGTATTTGATATGTCGGTATAGGGAGCTATGTGCTTCAGTGTCTTTGGTTTATTGACGATAGGTTTACCACCCACAAAGCCCCAGATATACTTGTCAAATGAGCCAAATTCCTTTTGGATGGCTATGAAGAATTTGGCATTATTAATGGCAGCATGTACCTTAAGTCTATTTCGGATGATGCCTTCATCCTGCATAAGCGCTTCGATTTTTCTTTCGTCAAATTTGGCAACTTTCTTTACATCAAAGCCTGCAAACGCCTTACGAAAGTTTTCACGTTTTTTAAGTATAGTGATCCAGCTCAGGCCCGCCTGGAAACTTTCCAGTACCAAAAATTCAAATAGCACCTGATCATCATGCACAGGCCTGCCCCACTCATGGTCGTGATAGTCTATGTAGATATCTTGGGAGGTACACCAGGCGCAGCGTACTTTGCCATCAGAGATCACCCGAGGAACTTTTTTAGCCATAATAGAAGATTTGTGGTAAAACTATAAAAATTACCTCACCCCAACCCCTCTCCGAAAGAGAGGGGCTTAACAGCCAACACATCTGGAAGATACTCTTTTAAAAATGCTACTTTAGCCGACAGTATGAAGTTGGATTTCACTGTTTTTATGCATACCTCGGCATGGGCCAGCCTGCTCACGCTCACCTTTCTGGAGATCGTGCTGGGAGTGGACAATATTATCTTTATATCCATCGTGACCCAGAAACTACCTGCTGACCGAAGAAAGTTGGGTCAGAATATCGGACTATTTCTCGCTATGATATTGCGCATTATCCTTTTGTTCTTTCTAGGATGGATACTGGGGCTGCAGGACAATCTTCTACCCGAAGCCTGGGGTTTTAAAGTAACCGGAAAAGGTTTGATACTGATCGCAGGAGGCGTATTTCTACTGTATAAATCTACTACAGAGATACACCACAAACTGACAGGCGATGAGGATGAATTTCATTTGAACTACAGCAAAAACAAAGGTGCTTTTATGGGCCTGATGATCCAGATCGCACTGTTGAACCTTGTATTTTCGTTTGATTCGATCCTGACAGCTGTGGGTATAGCAGACCAATTATCAGTAATGATGGTGGCCGTGGTAGTAGCTATCCTTATCATGATGATATTCACTCAGGCAGTCGGCAAACTGCTTGCGAAGTACCCTACGGTACAGATGTTAGCATTATCGCTACTCATTATGATAGGCGTGACACTGATCATGGAGGGCTTTGGGGAAGTGATTGACAAGACCTTTGTCTATATATCTGTAGCTTTCTCGCTGGGTGTGGAGATCCTGAATATCAAATTCCGAAAGCAAAGAGGAATATGAGCGGGAAACGGGAATCGGACCCGCGACCTTCAGTTTGGGAAACTGACGCTCTACCACTGAGCTACTCCCGCTTATGGAGCAAACCTAAGTATTTCCTGCAAATCCCAAAAGGTACTATGTGACTTTTCAGGCATTAAGCGTGCAAATGCAGTGCGAGTTTCTGCCCGTCTGGATTAAATACACAATCCTATAACTTTTGATTGGTTTTTTTACTCACCATAAATCTCTGAGCTTTTGTCGGCAGCACAAAAAATTCATAAAAAGCAAGAAATATCCCGGACGACTATTTAAAAACAGCTAATATTGTATGTAAATATCTTTAGCTGTGTATACAAGCATGATCAAGCAAAATATAATTAAAGGTAAAGCATTTATCTTTTTGTGCATTTATGTGGTGCAGTTATTTTGTTATCAGGCACTGATAGTAGCCACTTCGGATACTAATACCAGTATCAGAAAGTGTTTTTCGCCCTCTCAGCAGGATACTAATTCCGCTATTTCTGTTTTCAGAACTTTGGAGAAGCATTGTGAATATGGGAAAGATGTCTCTATTAAGAAAAATGCAAATGCACCTGTTTCCAATTACACAGCTTCAGCGCCTCTGGAGGCAGCAATCCCTGCAATAAGCCATAACCGAACAATACCCCTACGGCTTTCAGATGTATCTTATAAGCGATACTTGAGCGTAAAAGTCTTCCGCATTTGATTCTCATCTTTTCTTTTTCTACTCTATCATAGAGTATTAATGATACCCGCATGACGGGTCATTTTCGTTTTCCCGTTTGTTCAAGGGCGTACCCTGATCAAAAGGAGTTTCAGCAATAAACTAAAACTAAAGACATGAAATCAATAGATAAAATCATATGCAAAGCATTAAAAATTAAGATAAGTCTGGGCGTATTATCAATGATAATAATGGTCAATGCTTCAGGCGCACAAACTATATCACAGAAAAGAGCATCTCTTCATAAAATAAAGTCTTTGATTACACAAAAATACCCTGAGGCCGGATCAGTCTGGATATTAGATGGATACTGTGGTTATAAGGCAAGATTCAAAACACAGGATGTCAAATATGTTTCTTCTTTTTCATTAAAGAATGAATGGCTGCAAACAGAAAGAAAAGTCAACATGGCTGACATTCCGGACAGCGTAAAGCAAAGTTTCAAAAACACTAAATACAACAAGGCAAAAGTATTGAGCGCAAAGAAACTGATGCTTCCTGAAGAGCCTTCAACTCTGTATTTGCTTGAGGTCAGATGTACGGAACGTAATGAGGCGAGCAGTGTCGAATTGGGTAATACCAAAAACTATAAGCTTTATTTTACCAGCAATGGCCGGTTAGCCAAAGAAGAAGTGCAACCGGGGGAAACAATTCAAAGTATACCTTGGGGCGGACAATGATTTATGTAGATCGCTACAGAAATGATTAATATTGTATGACAATATGAATATGTATAGGCAATGGCTCAATAAACATGGTCTTTCAGGTAAAGCACTTTTGCTATTGGGAGTTTATTTATTACACTTTATACTTTTTCAGAGTGTGGTAATTGGCTTTTCTGATTCTAATCGGATTGCCATAAAGTCATTTTTTTCCGGCCCGAAAAAGAACACAAACCCCAATTCCGGTATTGCTACTTTCCGGACTTTGGAAAAGCACAAAAGTCCGCAAAAGACTTTTAAACTTTTACCTGATTTTTCTGTGCCACTTT
>Ga0302320_10031672_pt1 | contig 10022 bp, 7 predicted proteins | sample Bog_T0_3_FD_202130 | JGI IMG/M metagenome (GOLD analysis project Ga0302320, IMG submission 202130) | Peat permafrost microbial communities from Stordalen Mire near Abisko, Sweden - Bog_T0_3 | ecosystem: Environmental > Terrestrial > Soil > Wetlands > Peat | place: Sweden: Abisko, Stordalen Mire...
CGGATGTAGTGAATGAGATTCTAGCGCGCAAGAAGCGCATTGGATTCCGCGCGCTCTTTCATGACACGCATCATCGCGCCTACTCCGATGCTGGGAAAATTCTGCGCTTTCATTTGAATCTCTTCGACGGCGTGCTCGCATTTGGAGAAGCAATTCGGAAGATTTATGCGGATGGGTTTGGTGTGCCGCGCGTGTGGACTTTCCATGAGGCCGCCGACACCAGCGTCTTTTATCCCGAGGAGCGCTCTAAACAGAGTGATGTGGTGTGGATCGGCAACTGGGGCGATGAAGAGCGCACCGCGGAACTTATGGAGTTCCTCGTTGGTCCAGCCGAGGAATTGACAGCATCTCACAAGCATGTGCTCGTGCATGGCGTTCGATATCCGGAAAGCGCACGGGCTACTTTGCAAGGTGCCGGAATCGAATACCGTGGATACCTTCCGAACCTTGCTGCTCCTGCGGTTTATGCTGCCAGTCGCTTGGCCTTGCATGTGCCACGCAGGCAATACTCCAACGGACTGAGCGGAGTTCCAACCATCCGTGTCTTTGAGGCGCTTGCTTGCGGTATACCGCTGGTTTGCGCACCATGGGCCGACACGGAGGGATTGTTCAATCCAAATCAAGATTATGTGTTGGCAAAGAATGGCAGCGAGATGACCGAGGTGTTGAAGGAGTTACTGGAAGACGATGATGCGCGGCGGCAGATTGCGACCAGTGGACTGCAGACAATAATGCAGCATCATACCTGCATGCACCGCGCTGAACAGCTTATGGGAATCTGCGGAGAGATCATGGCATGAGAATTTTTGTCTTTGGGTCAAGCATTACATCGAGCTACTGGAATGGAGCCGCCACCTACTACCGTGGCATGTACAAGAACCTTGCCGCGCTGGGCCATGAAGTGACCTTTGCCGAACCCGACATTTACAATCGCCAGCAGAATCGCGATCTCAGCGAAGTCGAGTACGCACAGGTTATTGTCTATCAAACCCCACGCGACATCGAAGAGCTAATAGGTCTCGCCAGCACCTCTGACCTCGTGATCAAGCACAGTGGCGTTGGTGCCGACGACGATTTACTGGAGCGCCGGGTTCTGAGTTGTCAGTCATCGGGCACAAGAGTCGCGTTCTGGGACGTAGATGCTCCTGCAACACTTGAGCGCGTGGAGAGTAACCCACTGGATACGTTTCGCCCATGCATTCCTCTGTACGATTTTATTTTCACCTATGGCGGCGGGCCCGAAGTCGTGCGCCGCTATCTGCAATTGGGAGCGCGCAACTGCCATCCTATCTATAACGCTCTCGATCCGGACACGCATCATCCTGAGTCGCCCGACGCTGCATTGGCGTGCGACCTTGTGTTTGTCGGCAATCGCCTGCCCGATCGTGAGCGCCGCGTAGAACAGTTCTTTCTTCGCGCCGCTGAACTGGCTCCGGAAATGAGCTTCCTGCTGGGCGGAGAAGGATGGGGCGGAAAGCCATTACCTGCTAACGTGCGCTGGATGGGTCACGTCGGCACCGGGTCGCATAATCGCGTGAACGCCTCAGCACGGATGGTGCTGAATATCAACCGCGACTCGATGGCAGACGTGGGCTTCTCTCCACCTACGCGGGTATTTGAAGCAGCTGGCGCGGGTGCGTGCCTCATTACTGATAAGTGGCATGGCATTGAAACTTTCTTCGAACCAGGGTGCGAAATCCTGGTAGCAGAAAACGCGGAGGAGATAGTCGCCTATCTGCGTGAGAAGTCCACGGCTGATGCGCGCGCCATTGGCGAAGCGATGCTGGTGCGGGCTCTGGGCGAACACACATACGCGCAACGCGCGGCTGAAGTTGAGAAAATTCTCAGTCTCTCGCGTTCGGAGCGCCATCCCAAGGCTGTGGATTCGACTCTGTTGCAAACCACTGAGGGCCGCGTTTGAACGCGAAAGGCAAGGAGCTGAATTGAAGGTCGTCATCTTTGGATTATCCATTACTTCCTCATGGGGAAACGGTCACGCGACTACCTTTCGCGCGCTGGCCCGTGCGCTGCATGCGCGTGGGCATAAGATCGTTTTCTTCGAGAAAGATGTGGAGTGGTATGCCTCCAATCGTGACTTGCCTAACCCGGAATTCTGCGACCTGAAGCTCTACACAAACTGGAGTGACGTTCTTCCCTCGGTGCGCCGCGAACTTGCCTCAGCGGATGTTGCAATGGTCGGGTCGTACTTTCCGGATGGCATTGCTGCAATGGATGCGATGTTCGAATCGAAGACTGCGGTGAGAACGTTCTACGACATTGACACGCCAATTACTGTCGCCAGCCTGCGCGAAAGCGGCGCTACTGATTACATTCGCGCGGAACAGCTTCAGGCTCTCGATGTGTACTTCAGTTTTACAGGCGGGCCAATTCTCAAAGAGCTCCAAGAGCACTTCGGAGTTCGGCGCACCGCACCGCTCTACTGCAGTTTCGACCCTGAGCACTATCGCGCCTATCCACCTTCTGCGCGCTTTCAGTGTGCGATGAGCTACATGGGAACTTACGCTCCGGACCGTCAGCCGAAGCTGGAACAGTACTTGTGTGGAACTGCCAGCCTGATGCCGAACGAGCAGTTCATTGTTGCTGGTCCGCAATATCCAGGCAGCACTGCTTGGCCGCCAAATTTGCAACGCATCATACATCTCAATCCTCGGTGGCACGCCCATCTCTATTCTTCTTCCCGGTTGACTCTCAACATTACGCGCCGCGACATGGTGATGGCGGGCTACTCTCCCTCGGTTCGTCTGTTTGAGGCAGCGGCCTGCGGTGCGGCGATTGCGAGCGATAACTGGCCCGGCCTTGAAACGTTCTTTGAGCCTGGACGCGAGATTCTTCTTCCGTCCGGCGCAGAGGAAATCACGCACTATCTGCGTGATTTGGATGAACGTGAACTGCGGGCCATCGGTCTTGCCGCTCAAGCGCGTGTGATGGCCGCACACACCAGCCAGCGACGGGCGGCTGAATTCGAAGCAGAAGTCGAGCTTGCATCGCGCGGTGAACGGCCCTCGCTTGCCAATATGGAAGCGCTCCGCTGATCGGGCACTCACCAATCCAAAGCTGACGCGATAACCTGCGAGTCTCCCACACGCATCACACCACCAGTGATACGCGGTTGTTACCGCCTCCTTCCAAACCATCCTGCTCGTTGGAGTTCGAATGCGCATAGCCCTGATAGCATCGCCGTTTATAAGTGTGCCGCCTAAGAAGTACGGCGGGACGGAGCTCTTTATTGCACAACTCGCCGAGGGGCTTGTCGCGTTGGGTGCTGACGTGGTGGTGTATGCAAATGGTGTAAGCAAGGTGAGTGCCGAGGTGCGATGGCTATACGCTGAAGACGATTGGCCAATCGATGGGGAGATGTACTCCAGTCTGAAGGATCTTAATCACGCATCGTGGGCGATCAATGATTGTCTGGCCAGCGCTGACATCATTCACCTGAATAATGCTCCGGGGCTTGCCTTTGCGCGCATGCGCGGCCCTCGTTGGGTATACACCTTGCACCATCCCCATCTGCCGTCCCTCACGCAGTTTTATAGTTGCTTTGAGAATGTGGAGTTCGTCTCGATCAGCGACTTTCAAAAGCTGAAGGAGCCACTCAAGCGCATTCGCACGATTCACCACGGAATTGATCTATCGCAGTACGACTTCCAACCGAAGAAGCAGCAGTACCTCAGTTTCCTTGGCCGCATCGCTCCTGTAAAAGGGGTCCACAATGCGATTGAGATTGCGAAGCGCACCGGAATTCCTCTGAAGATCGCCGGCGAGGTTCAACCTCTGTTTAAGGATTACTTTGATTCAAAGATCAAGCCCCATATTGATGGCAAGTTCATTGAATACGTTGGCGAAGCAGATCTTGGGATCAAGAATGAGCTTCTCGGAAATTCCATGGGGCTACTCTTTCCTATCGAGTGGGACGAACCATTCGGTCTGGTGATGGTCGAGGCGATGGCGGCAGGAACGCCAGTGATTGCCTTCCCGGGCGGTTCCGTGAAAGAGGTTGTTCGCGACGGTGTGAGCGGCTTGATTTGCTCTGGTGTAGCCGACGCCGTAGTCCGTCTGCGCGAATTATCTTCGATCAAGCCGGCTTCTGTACGTGCCTACGCCCAGCAGTATTTTTCAGTGGAGCGCATGGTTCAGGACTATCTATCTCTGTATCGTGAAATGTATGACGAAGTTACTCTGTTCGAGGACACTGACATAGGGAGTCAAGCTGCGGCATGAGTGCTTCCGGAATCCTCCATATCGAGCACCTTATGCCCATGGAGTCTCCGCACATGGAGCCTCGTCTTGCGCATCAAGCGCAGGAACCGCGCAAGGTAAATAATCTCACCCTAATCGATGGCAAGACGTTTCTTGCCACCAGTGTAGCTGGGGATATCGTCCCTCCCGGTGCGCCGGACGTGGGCTTCTTCCACGAGGACACCCGCTTTCTATCCCACCTTGAGTTCAAACTCGACGGCCAGCGTTCGGTGGTTCTCTCCAGCAGCACTGAAAAAACCTTTGTCTCGCAAATTGAACTGACCACAGGAAACATCACCCTCCGCGACTCATTCGATCTTCCGGAGAACACCATTCACATCCGGCGCGAGCAGCTGTTGTCCTCGGACATCCTCTTTGATCGTTACACATTTGAAAATTTCAACCGCTGCCCGGTCGAGTTCACCGTAGAGGTCATCTTCAACGCCGATTTTGTTGATGTCTTCCAAGTGCGTGGCTTGGCGCGAGCCACCCACGGTCAGTATTTTGAGCCGCTCATTGAAGATGACGGGCTTATCTTCAGCTATCGCGGACGAGATGATGTACTCCGTCAGACGGTGATCCGCATGAGCCCTGCCCCGGCAGGGATTACGGGAAATACCGCGCGATGGGATCTGCGCCTCGAACCTCTTCGCAAGACCGAGTTGGAGATTACCGTCACTCCCCAAGTGGAGAACAAGGAGAGTCGCGCGCAAGTATACGAGTTTGACGCGCATCTGCACTCCCGCCGCGCCGCTTTCCGCGAGTTCGATTCGACCTCTACCTCAATTACGAGTTCCAACTCCGTCTTTGACAATCTGCTCCGCAATGCCATGGGAGACTTCCACGCGCTACGCATTCCCTTCGGTGAGGAGCATGTGATTGCTGCAGGGATTCCATGGTTTGCCACGATCTTCGGGCGAGATTCGATCATTGCTGCTTACCAGACGCTCTCGCTGAATCCAGAACTCGCAAAGGACACGTTACGGGTGCTCGCCCGCTACCAGGCCAGTGAGGTGGATGACTGGCGTGACGCGCAGCCGGGGAAAATCCTTCACGAGTCGCGCGAAGGCGAAATGACTCGCTGTGGTGAAGTTCCCTTCGGCCCCTACTACGGCTCGGTGGACGCAACTCCGTTATGGCTGATCCTCTTGAGTGAGACCTTCAACTGGACTTCCGATGAGGCGCTGGCGCGTGAGATGCTGCCGCATGTCTATCGTGCGCTCGATTGGATCGATAACTTTGGTGATGTCGATGGAGATGGATTTGTTGAGTATGTTCGACGCTCGCCCGGTGGGCTTATCAATCAGGGCTGGAAGGATTCCTGGGACGCGAACATCCACCGCGATGGCAAGGTAGCTGTCCCGCCCATAGCACTCTGCGAAGTGCAGGGCTATGTGTATGACGCCAAGTATCGCATGGCATCGCTGCTTAGAATGTTTGGCGACAGTGAGCGTGCGGAGAAGTGCCGCCGCGAAGCCAACGAACTTGCACGGCGCTTTGATAAGACCTTCTGGAGCGCTGAGCGAGGCTTCTATGCCATGGCTCTGGATGCTGATAAGAAGCCGCTGGAGGTGATCGCCTCGAATCCAGGTCATCTGCTCTGGAGCCGCATCATCAATCGCGAACGCGCCCGTGTAGTAACCCAGCGCATGATGCAGGAGGATATGTTCAGCGGTTGGGGATGGCGCACCATGTCCCAAAAGGAGGAGGTCTTTAATCCGCTCAGCTATCATCGCGGTTCCGTGTGGCCGCATGACAATTCGCTCATCGCGCACGGAATGGCACTCAATGAATTTCGTGAGCCCGCGCTGCGCGCTCTCGGTGCGCTCTTCGACGCCGCAATGGAATTTCGAGACTACCGGCTTCCCGAACTTTTCTGCGGTGTGCAGCGTCGTCCATTTGACGAGCCTGTGCATTACCCTGTCTCCTGCTCTCCACAGGCGTGGGCTTCGGGTTCCGTTTTTCTCATCCTTAGCTCGGTCCTCGGCATCAGGCCTTCAGCGCACAGGAAAGAGCTAAACATCATCAACCCTCAACTCCCAGATTGGCTCGGCCATCTGCACATCCGCAATCTTAAGATTGGCAACTCTCGCGTTGGTCTCGACTTCACACGTCGCGATCACCGCACTTTCTGCAACGTTGTCGATATTTCAGGAGACAAGCTTCTTGTGAACGTGGCATTCCGCCACTGAGAGTGTGCGAGAATCGTCTCTGGAGGAACTATGGCGAAAATCAAGATCACCGTCCGCCCGAACGGTCCGTTCCGCGTAGAAGATCCCGAGGGACTTATCGAACTAGTGGACTCTACGGGAGCTCCTTACGATCTAACGGGCAAGCCTGTCTTTGCCCTCTGCCGTTGCGGAGCTAGTGTTACCAAGCCATTCTGTGATGGCGCTCACTCGAAGATTGGTTTTCAAGCCACGGAAACGGCCGTGAAAGCCGAGGAGCAAAAGTAACAGCACCGCTGCTCTGCGAGCCGTGCACTGATCAGTGCACGGTTTTTGTTTTGCGACTCATGTAGTCCATGAGCAAATACTGGCCCAACGTGTAAGGAGTTGTGAAGTAGGCCTTGCCGCGGCACATCTCTGTAATCTTCTGCACAAACTGCACCAATCCGCGGTCGGATGCAAGCATGAAGGTATTGATCATCACTCCCGCCCGCTTGCACTTTGCCACTTCTTCCAGCGTCTGACTTACTACCATTGGATCCAACCCAAATGCGTTCTTGTAGATCCTTCCATCAGGCAAAGTGACGGCCGAAGGCTTGCCGTCCGTGATCATGATGATCTGCTTCATGTCTTTGCGCTGGCGCTGCAATATACGCTGCGCGAGGCGGAGGCCTTCGCGCGTGTTCGTATAGTAAGGCCCCACGCGAACTCGCGCCAACTGTGAAAGCGGTAACTCTTCTGCGGAATCATGAAAGAGCACAAGCGAGAGAGTGTCACCCGGATATTGTGTACGGATCAGTTGCGACAGCGCCATCGCAACCTTTTTTGCGGGAGTGAAGCGGTCTTCGCCATACAGAATCATCGAATGCGAGCAGTCGAGCATGAGCACCGTAGCGCAGGATGACTGGTACTCGCACTGGTGCACGTGCAGGTCGCTGTATTCGATGGTGAGTGGCAACGTGAGTCCTTCGCGCTGGATTGCAGATGAGAGCGTTGCATTGATGTCAAGGTTCATCGTGTCGCCGAATTCGTAGAGCTTGCTTGAGCCGCTCGTCTCCACGCCCGTTGCAGTGTCACGCGTGTCATGACGGCCAAAGCTGGAACGTCCGAGAGAGCCGAGCAAATCGCGCAGCGTGCGATATCCAAGAAAATCCAGACCTTTGTCCGTGACCTCAAACTTCGCGGGCTGAGGTCGAGATTGATCCTGGCCCACGTTTCCCGCCGTGCTCGATATTCGCGTCGGGTCGTGCGGCGGAGCGATGGTCACATAACCTTCCTGCTCCATGCGATCCAATACCTCGTCAACTAACTCGTCCATTCCGCCTTCGCTTTGCAGTTGCTGCAATTGTTCGCGCATCTCTTCATCAAAGAGATCGGAGTTCAGCAGTGCTTCGCGAATGGCCTCGCGCAGCGCGTCCAATTGGTTGTTGCCATCGCCGGGACGATAGAAGCGGCCCATGTCATCTTCAAAGCCACTCTCCAACAGAAAGTCGGACAGCGCGTCCATCAGGTCGTCAAGGCTCACTTCTTCGGCGAGGTTCGGAATGTACTTGCTGTACTTGACGCGCTTCATGGCGTTACTCCGTTTGCCCTCAAGATCCGCTTGCAATTAGTTGAATGGGCGGCGATTCTTCTTGCGCTGCTCCCAATCGGCTTCAAACGCCTCACGAGTTTCATCCCGCTCGCTACGCTTCGGTTTTTCGCCAGAGGTAAAGACGCGGTCCTCACTCCTGCCGATGCGCTTGTGCGCATGTAGTCCTTCCAGGATGAACTCCGCGGCGGAGACAATCGACTCCGGTGCCTCGCCTTCGCCAACGCCAACCTTCTCTGTCTTTTCCAGTAGACCCTGTATCTTCTCCAGGCTCTTCAGCCCCTCGTGAGTTTTCGTGTTGTCGGTCAGTGTCACTTGTCCGCCCAACTCGAACCACTGCACCACCTGCTTCAGGTCACTCGGTCCAAAGTAACGGTTAAAGGTCTTTGCGACAGCGGCCAGAATCACTTCTCGCGCCACGGTGTCAGCGCCTTTCATCTCGCCCTCATACTCCAATTCCAATTTCCCCGTAATGGAAGGCATTGCAGCATAGACGTCCGAAATGCGCGGTACGGCGAGGTCTGATCCTTCCAGCACAGCGCGCCGCTCTGCATTGGAGATCACATTTTCTAGAACGCTGATTGACAGGCGCTGACTTACTCCGCTGCGACGGTCCACCCGCTTGTCGTCACGCGCGATGAAGGCAATCTGCTCGGCAGTTTCGCGAATGTATGCGGGTACAATCAAGTCCGGCCCTACGCGCTCGCACCACGCCTCCTGGGCAGTGATGGCCATAGCCTCTTCCACCGTTGCTGGATAGTGCGTGCGAATTTCGCTTCCGATTCGATCCTTGAGCGGAGTCACAATCTTGCCGCGCGCCGTGTAGTCCTCCGGATTGGCGCTGAAGACCAGCGCAACGTCCAAGGGGAGCCGAACCGGAAAGCCTTTAATCTGCACATCGCCTTCTTGCATGATGTTGAACAGGCCAACCTGAATCTTTCCGGCGAGATCGGGCAGTTCGTTGACGGCGAAGATTCCACGATTGGCGCGCGGCAGCAACCCGTAGTGGATTACCAGTTCGTTAGCCAGTTCATGGCCTCCGCGAGCCGCCTTGATGGGGTCGATGTCGCCAATCAGGTCAGCGATGGTTACATCCGGCGTCGCCAGCTTCTCTACGTAGCGCTCGTCGCGACGCATCCATGCAATCGGAGTACGTTCGCCCTCGCGCGCCAGCAATTCCTTGCAGCGCCGACAGAGCGGGGCGTAGGGATTGTCACGAATCTCGCAGCCTGCAATGTAAGGGGCCTGTTCATCGAGCAAGCCCGTGAGAGCTCGCAGAATGCGACTCTTCGCTTGGCCGCGCAGGCCAAGCAAAATAAAGTTATGTCGTGAGAGCACGGCATTGACCAGTTGCGGAATCACCGTGTCGTCATAGCCCACGATTCCTGCAAACACTGGACCGGGTGATTTCAGTCGTTCCAGCAGGTTCTCACGAAGCTCGTCTTTTACGCCGCGCCGCAACATACGTTGCTCGGTGAACTGGCTGGTACGAAGCTCGCCCAACGTTTGTGGAATGGACATGATCGCCTCCCGGAGATGCCCATTGGACGCAATTCACACGTCAGACGTTGCGAGCTTATTTTCCCCGCATCTTACGCCAGCTTGACATTTGAGCCGCGTGCCAATAAAAGTGCGATGTGAGCATTTCAGGAAAAGTCGTCGTCGTCACCGGTGCGTCGATGGGCATTGGCGAGGCCATCGTGCAGCGTTTTCTCCGCGAAGGCGCTTCGGTTGTGCTCGCCTCGCGTGATTTTGATCGTGTTGAGGCCGCCCGCCAGCGAACTCAGGCGCCAGAACGGACGCTTGCCGTTGCCTGTGATGTAACCGTGCGTGCGCAGATCGAGGCGTTGCTCAATGCGGCCATTCAGCGTTTCGGGCGCGTAGACGTCTGGGTAAACAACGCGGGCTTCGGTCTCATTGACTCCGTTGAGCGCATGGACATGGAAGCCTGCCGCCGAATGTTCGACACGAATCTGTTTGGCGTGATTGAGTGTATACAGGTTGTC
>Ga0302320_10031675_pt1 | contig 10022 bp, 12 predicted proteins | sample Bog_T0_3_FD_202130 | JGI IMG/M metagenome (GOLD analysis project Ga0302320, IMG submission 202130) | Peat permafrost microbial communities from Stordalen Mire near Abisko, Sweden - Bog_T0_3 | ecosystem: Environmental > Terrestrial > Soil > Wetlands > Peat | place: Sweden: Abisko, Stordalen Mire...
CCCTTCCCCCCTCCCCCCCCCACAACGCGTTTGGGTGCCAACGAACGCGTCATTCTCGTTCTGTTGTGTTGTGTTATGTTCTGTTATTGTTATGTTATGTTTACCGTTTCATTGAAGTATCGAAATATCGTCATCCTTTTTTGTGCGGGGTAGAATGGCGACTCCACCAGATATAGGCAGACTTGATCTCTCCAACTCAGACGATGATGTACCACTCGCATCACCCTCTCGAGCCTCAAAACCAAGCCAGAAAGTCAACACGAAACCCCAGGAGGGCAACAATGGCCCTGCACAGCGAAACAGCGAATCGAAATACGATGCTGAGCAAGCACGGGAAGCGAATCTACAACGGGAGCTCGAGGGAGTAAGGAGTATCAATGAGGTGATAGAGGGCGTGATATCTAGTCTAGAATGCGCGAAGGGGAATATGGATGTAAGTAGCCGGATGCATATCTACGGGCGTTCATCTGATATTCCTAGACGGTTTCGCGCACGGTCACTTCGGCATCTACACTACTCAACACATGGACTCGTATACTCTCTCAAACGGAACATAATCAACGATTGATATTGAATCCGAACTGGCAAGGGGCAACTCAGGATGTCGCTGATATTGAAAACGAGGCGGTTCTCAAGGCACAAGCTGCGGAGAGGAGAGCAGCCGAGGAGGAAAGAAGGAGGGAAGATGCTAGACGGAGGGCAGAGGATGAGGAGCGGCAGAGACAGGCTGGGACGGCTGTACGTGGAGCAAGAGGTACCCGAGGTCGAGGACGAGTAGGGAGAGTTCCTAGCAGTGGCTATGGCAGAGTCACTCCGTCGACTCAAGGAAGAGGTGACACGAATATAGGAAGAGGACTTGGTACAAGGGGACGAGGAAGAGGAGTAAGATAGCCATGAATATTATTTGCTCAAGACTTGGTGAACTGGGTATAAGATGCCAATATCTGAGTTCATGTGAATGATTCAAATGCTATTTGAAAGCCAGCTACATTCCATAGCTCAGTAAATCACTTGGCTCGTGTGATTGAAAATGTTACTCTAAAGACTTTCATATTTTTAGTTCGAGTTCTTACAACAATATCTTACATTTATGTTATTCCCAAGCCAGGAATATCCTAAGACCAGACAGTTCCCTATTCCAAACCCAACCATAACGCCTAGCTGTGCGAACCATTAATCATTTCTTCTTAAAGAAATCGCTCATCTTTTTCATCCCACTAATGTTTGCCTTCTTCAGATTCTTGATTCCTCTGCTCTCCCCAGCCTTTTTTCGTTTCTCCTCTTCCTCCTTCTTCTGCTTCTTCTCTGCCCGTGTCTCTCCACCTTCTTCGTCTTCATCAAAGGCACGTTTCCTTGAGAAGTCACCAAGTGACCTTGAGGCAAAAGCTTCTTGTCGGAGCTTAGCGATGTGCGCGAGATGTGTCTCTAATGGGGCGAAATTAACTGCTGAACCTGGAGAAGCGAGAGCAGCTTTGAGAATTCCAGTAACATGAGGGGCCAGATATTTTGAACAGATGAAAGAAAATGCTGTCCGAAGTCGTAGAAGGTCTTCAATTCCTTCAGGGGTGTCTATTGTAGGTGGAGCCACCTTCGCATCTTGTGCAACTGTAGCGTCTTCGGAAAATGATGTTGCGGCAGTCGATACCCCAGAGAACGAAGTTACAGCAGTATCAATTGACAAGATTGTAGTTTGGGTGTCCTGAGATTCTGGAGTAGAGTCCGCCAGTACGATGTCCTCCTCACTAACTCCCTCCTGCGAAGAAACCTCCCCTCGTTTTATGCTCAGCAGAGGTAACTCAAGAGTTCTTTTCACCAGTTTTTCTTCCATGCTTGGTATTAGACCTTTCTCGACCATGCTTCTCGCTTTTTGTAATAAAACATTCAGCAGTTTCTCCTCGCTCAATCGAAACATAATTTCATCCCCTGCCTCGACCATATCACAAACAACTGCCATTCTCCTCTCCAGTCTTTTGCGTAATGATCTTATCCTCAGAAATCTGGCGAGATGTGGGGATGAGGATGTGAGCTTTTCAAAATAGTCTTCCCCAGACAAGAATAATCTCTTTAAAGGTTCTGAAGTCTTCGCCGTGGGAAGAGGTACGAGAGCAGGGAGAACTATGAATAGAGAATCGATTGGAGTGACAATAAATAAGTCTGCATTTCGTGAGATATACCCTCGAGATGAATCGTCGTTCCTTTCATCTTCGACTGCTTCAGCCCTTGGAGGATTGGAATCATCATCTGAAGCTAAAAGCCAACTCCTGGGAGTGGTTTTGGGTGCCGCAACTCGAGTCAATTCGTGGAATCCTTTCTCTGGACAAACAAAATACCGATTCTGTGTTGAATATCTTGGGTTTATCAGGGAAATAAAGCGAGCTTCGTTGCTAATATCTTTAGGTAATATAAAGAGCTTTGGAGGATTGTCCGAGTCTGGGCCTAATTGAACTTTTGGAGCAACAGACTTTTTGGAATCTGTGGATTCAGTTGCAGCCTTGGCGGCAGATTTTGTTCTGGTCTTCATGATTCAAAAATATGCACAAAAAAAAAAAAAAAAAAAAAAGGTTTGGACTGGTGGTGGTTGTAATCAATTTCATTTTCTCGAGCAAAGTTCTCAATCTCGATGAACTCGAGATATATAATCGAAAAGGTCGCGTTCGCGTCATTCTCGCGTCAAGCCAGAACCGACGATAAGGACCTGAGTGACCGTCAATGTTTTACAAACCTACAAACCTACAAACACTAGAAAACAATTGAATTCGGAGTTTCATGCAAGTCGATTATCAATATCTCCTTTTTGTCTTTGCATACGCAAATCGGATTTTGAAACTTTTGAATACATCCAATTGCCCATCTTTGTTGTTGACTCCCCTGATAATTACAGGGTCAGTCAGTATAACTTCAACCCCCGTATGGATAACATAGACTGCTTCGTAAACAACAATTTGAGCTGGCTCGCAAAGAACGCTATGTTTTCTTGAATGCCAACGATTATCATCATCATGTCTGCCGGTAAGGATCATCGCGATTCGAATGGTTCAGGAACTAAATGATCATACAGAAAGTCCAGTTGAATGGCCCCCTAGGTCCCCTCATGCCGTCCTTTTAAGTACTCCTGGTGGCCGTGAAAGATTGCGACGGTTGGCAGCACACGATTCTCCATCTCCGACCAAACGTTCTACAGCAACCCCCTCAGCATTTCGCTCTGGAAAGGACCGCCTGAAGGCTGATATGGCTATGGAGGCTGGAGAAGAGGATGAGGATGATGAGGAAACACTACAATTACAACTACAAGAGATCCAGGCGCGATTAAAACTCAAGAAGCTACAAAAAGCAAAGCAAAGTTCAGATACAGAGAAGGAGATCAGTAGGGCTGGTTCGGCGCCTCTTGTTAGAGCAAATTCGGTGGCGGCAAGTCGTGCGCAATCGAGGTTAGCAGAGGTGCGAGAAGAACGATTGCAGAGGTCGAAATCCCAAGCTAGTATTGTCAACGTTCCGGCATCTCCGGTACGACGTGCCAAACCTGCCGAAAATCCTCGGTCTCCAGGAAGAGTACTACTGGGAATCGATAAGGGCCTGAAAGGGAGTGATATTTCTCTCAAACGGGCCCCTAGTTTAAGGAAGAATTTGGAGGCTGCCTTCCAAGAACCACGGCGAGCAGGGCCCTTTTTGCAAAGAGCAGCCTCGCAAGCTGGTAGTCGAGTTTCGGAAATCGCCTCCAGGCAGTCCTCGATTCAAAGTGATCGGCCACAAACCTTCAGTGAAAAACTGGCAGCTGCTAGAGCGCAAGATATACAGCGCGAGCAGAGAGAAACTAGAATTAAAAAAAAACGGAGCATGGCTTTTGACATTGATCAGGATCAGATGGAATCTTTCAAAAAGACTGCAGTCGAGCTTCCTGAAATGCCAAGAACTGCTCCAGAATTCAGTAGGGAAGAGGTTCTCGGTTCCTACCAACAAGGTAGTAAGTTATCTCGGAGCAAGACCACACCAGACCTGCGATCAGCTATGAGAACCACCAGCGATTCTTCGACAATGGCTACAAACTCGACAAGAACTGACTCACGCTCTTCTTTAGACAAGCCCAACAGGCAACAAGCTCCATCAAGGTCTAAAACTTTGCCTGGCGAAGTAACTGAGTCGGAAGCATCTATTTTTGAACCATATTCGTCAACACATTTGTCAAAAAGAATAATACCACATAAAGTTCTTACTCGTACATTAACTGGCAAGAAGACCTTCATCGTACCAGACCTTCTCAAAATTGTCAAAGCTCCTGATTTCTCTGGCCCAGATGTGGAAGAGGATGTAGTAGTATTTGGCATTATTGCCAAAAAATCCCAGCCAATATCCCACGCTTCTAGGTTTCAAGGGGACAAACGTGGCAAGTTTATGATCATGACGCTAACAGACTTGAAATGGGAGCTCGATTTGTTCTTATTCGACTCAGGGTTTGAAAAGTTCTGGAAACTCACGCCCGGCACCATCATTGCTGTATTAAACCCTGGATTCATGCCTCCTCCACGAGGAAAGGCCGATACTGGCAAATTTAGTCTCACATTAAATTCCAGCGATGACACCATCCTCGAAATTGGCACTGCGAGGGATCTTGGTTACTGCAAAAGCGTAAAGAGGGATGGTAAAACGTGTGACAGTTGGGTTGACAAGAGGCACACAGAGTTTTGTGACTACCACGTCAACGAAACACTCAAGAAAACGCACGCAAACCGGATGGAAGTAAACACTATGAATTTTGGACGAGGGGGCGGTCGAGGAGGACGAAAGAATGCCACTACCCATCGGGAGGCGAAGCAGGCTGAAACGACTAGATATGATCGGGGAAGTCATTCGCGAATCTTTATAGCGGGTAAAACCCCAGCCAACCTTCTTGACGATGTCGACTATGATCCGGATGCCTTCCATCGTGGATCGAGTAAAGAGGAGCGTATGACACGGCGCTTAATTGCCCAAGAGAAAGAACGAGAGCTCCAGAAAAAGCTTGCTGCAATGGGAGGAGGTTTAGGAGCAGATTACGCCAGAAAACTAAATCATTTAGAGCCGGATCCAAATAGTAGTAATGCTATTGAAGAGCCACCAGATGCAGCGGCATTGGGACTACTTTCAGGGAAGGGAGCGGATGTACATCTAAGCCCTATCAAAAGAAAGAGATCAAATAATGCACCGAATACTGTGGCGATAGGATGGGGAGGAGAGTTAATCAAAGAGTTAGGAAGGCTGAAAAATGGCGAGAGTCTTCAACCTGTGAAGAAAAAGACGAGATTCGTCACGGAAAAGGGGATTCGGGAGGCTGGAAGAGAAAGCTTCGGTGGCGAAGTGGCTAAGGCTACTTTTGATGACATTGACGACGATAGTGATGACGATCTTGACATTGTCAGGGAGTAAGCCTTTAACATTTTGCATTACTCAGTACTGGTATAATTACATCAAAGCCCCAATTGGGCATGTAACATAAATCAACTTCGAGGGACGTTTTACTTCCCACCTACCTCTTTTACTATTTCGAGTCTCCTGTCAAGCTCTTATCGTCTCGTCCTTCATATCCGTCTCTTTATCTCGAGTCTCTTGGTCCTGATTTATACCCTTCCTCTCATCCGCATTTTCCCAATTAGTGACATTTTCCATATTCATACCACCCGACTTCCCAATCACTTCAAATTCCCCAACCGCTGCTCCTCGCATGTCTTCCTGGCCCAAGGTCATTGTTCCATTTTCCTGCATTTCGCCGTCTACCCATCCACATTTATCGCAACCCTCAATTTCCAATATCGCGTATTTGCCTGTCCAAATCTCACTTCCATTAGGCAGTACATAATCCGTCTGGTTCCCAACATACGGCACAACCTCATTCGTAAGATCGCTCTCCGTTTCTGTGACGTTCCCGCTTGGGGCAGCAAATTCCATTGGAATGGTCATGGTTACTACTCCGTCGGAATTTAGGTCAGTTACGGCGCTCATATTCGTAAAGCCCACTTTGGCTGAAAGAGCAGGTCTCGCTCCCTAGTCTATGTGAATTCTTTCAATTGGCTGGGATGTGACGTCTGTCATGTCCACAATTAATTGTGAGGTGTTGCGGGAAATTGGCTCCCAGCGCGTACCGACATTGCCATCTGTAGCTGCTCCGGCCCAGTGGCCTGGCAGAGTCGTTGCTTTGGAGCTTACTGGACGGCATTGTAGGAGGTTTTTGTGAGTGATTGGATTTTTCCAGTACATGTCATTGGGGACAGTAATTGTTTGATTCAGTCTCAGCCAATATTGAGAGTGTGGCTGAGAATTGGGATGGTTTAGGGTCATGGGGAGTGTCCAGTTAGACATGCCTAAAGGGCTCGATATCATCGTTATTTTAGTATGCGTGCTATTCATCTGCGCTTTTATGCTTGCCCCCTTATATTGAAATTCCGGTGGTTGCAGATGTTTAAATGGCAGTGGCAAGCTAGGTTGGATAGTCAAATTCTCCTGATGATAATCCAATCCCAGATATCCAAACGGAACAATCTGCAAAAAGCCGCCATGACCTTTCAGAAAAGGAAAGGCGGGATTAACTCCACCATTCGCATTTATATCATTATTTGCCTGCTTAGACATTTGGAAAAATAGAGCTCGATAGTTGGGGAATCGGCTCTGCAGTTCATATGTGAATGCTGAACAACCAGATGCGGCTACGAGGTTCTCGGCTATGGCTGCTATAGCGAATGTCATGGCAGGGCCGTCTTCAGCTTGTTTTTGGTTGTAGTAAGCTAAATCCATGGCTTTGTCGTCATGAGTGTAGTTTCAGGATACGGACAAGGGGTGTGTGAGCATAGTGACGTCTGCTTGTTTGATGGAAACATTGTTAGGCATGTTTTGGTATCCCATGGTGATACCAGATTTGGCTTTGGGGATGTTGACGTTTTGAGCCATGTCGAGTCAGGTGTTATTGATGGGTTGGTTGTATTTTCGCTGGATCTCGGTGGCTTCTGTGAGGACTCTGGAGAAAGAGGCGAGTGTGAATGCTCCACTGTCGACCATGTTCTAGGTGATGTTAGCTTTTCGTCTTGTCTTTTGAGGATGCGTATAGGAAAGATAACGACAATGGAAGCGCTTTCGCAACAGAAAGGAAACTCTTACCGCATATTCATCGGGATCAGTCATATTCGGAATCGACCACCCATCTCCGTCCTTCACCAGCAACCCAGCAGCAGTATGCGCCACTGCCTCCATAATTGGCCAACTCTCCCTCATGAAATGCGTCTCATTCCCCGTGATCTTTCTCTCTAATAGTAGCGCAAGTGCAATATCTGTATTAAGATGATATTCATAGTCTATTACAAGCCCTATCCCCGTTGCATTTCCGTATCTTCCACTTGTCCAAGGATATAAAGCCGACATATTATCAAAGCTATATTTCTTTTGGACGTAAGGAGTATGAGCATTCAATTTTGCTTGCGTGAAGAGCTTACGACGGTAATTGAGTATTTGGGCGGCGTAGGAGGGGTTGGTAATTGCAATGCCGGGATACATCCAGAGATCTTGGTCCCAGAAAAGAAGGCCGCCATAGGTGTCTGAGGAGAGTCCTCCGACGCTGATTCCGTTATCGTTTAGAATCGAGTCGGTGGGGAGGTTTTGGAGAAGGTAGTACCTGTCTGCTATAGCTGCGATTTGCAGTTTCTCGATGGTGCTGTCGTTGCTGGGCAGCTGGTTTGTGGAGGGGTCCTGGTAGGACGTTATGAAGTTTCGGGACATTAGTTTATTCTAGGCTTTAGTATGTCCCGTGTATATACTATTCCATCTATCTTCTGATGCATTTCTTGATGCTTGAGTAGCTACCAATTTGGGATTAGGGAAGTAATCGCTGGAAGCAATGCCAATGAACTTATGAAAGACAGCTGGTTGGTTGTTGATAAGGCGGGCATTCCATTTTTGCCCCACTTTTATTGTACTGTTGTTTAGAAAGATAGATCTTCTAGAAGACTCATCCGTATACCCATTGGAGACGTTAGCTGTTGACACAGTCCATACCGTCACATTTGGAAGTCCAACAGGATGATTTGACACAAAAATGGAGTTTGTGTCATTACTAATGCCTTTCTTTCCAAGGAATGATCGTACCGCACTCCTACCATCCAGCAAGTCGATGATAGTAACATTAATGTCTCTTCCTCGCGGTGTGACCTCGAGACTAGTGGCAGCTACATTCGGCTTCTCCCTACTCACCAAAGTCACCCAACTCAGATCTAGTTCCACATTCATATATTTTGGCGACCAAATATAACCCCAACTCACCACCCCATGATAAAAATTCATCTCTTGTGTGAAATTTCTGATAGCCCTTAGATCGACCGTAGCATCGAGAGTTTGATTACCTACCACCAGAGAAAATCCCAAAAAAATGCGGAATACCAGAAATAATACTTTCGCATCCTAATTTCCGTAACTCCAGGTAATTCGTACCCGTAGTTTCATTTTGGCAATCAAAGAAGCCAGAGACAGTTGAAAATGTTTGACGCTCATTGTAGACCGGCCAACCTTCGTGGACTGACCTGTTGTGGTTGGTTTGGTTGGCGTCTTTGCTGAAGAAGGGACCGGCTGATGCTACTGCTGCACCAATATAACTATTCGTATGTCAGTCTGTGCATCTTTTCGAGGATAAGCTTCGGGTGAACTACAACAACTTAGCAATTGACAGTATAATAAGCTGACAACAAGAAAGATAACATACCCATTACCAATCGCCAGTGTCGCGGGAAATCTTCCAGGAATATAGAAACTACTCTTCAAAGTCATGCGTTCATCGTCGTATTCAGCTAAAGTGCTATTCCCCAGAATCGCAAAATCGAGAGCTGGTGGCATGTCTAGGTCGGGCTCGGTAGAGAATTTGGCCGGAATAGGGTTCACTTCGCCTCTACGTTCTATTATTGGGAAAGCCTTCGTAGTGTTTGAGAGGAAGAAAATGAGGATAGGGAGGAGACGGCCGACGAAAGATTTGGGTGTCATTTTTGAGTAAAGTTACTTCGTATGAGATATCGGTTTCAGACAAGGTGCGACGTCTGGAGGGATAGCAGGCAGAGTGCTATATCTGTCCTGAACAGTTGCCAATTATTTGCTGTAGTAAGGCTTGTTGCTGGAGCTTTGAGAATGAGAATGGAAATGTGTATGTGAAGAGAAAGGGATTTGGTAAAAATAATTTTTTTTATTGTGGCCATACTAAATCCTACTGGACCAGGAAAATGACGATGTAAACTAACTACCTCATATACTTAAAGATTGCCCACCCAAAATTAGAGAAGCACCTACCACATTCCAGGTTTACACGCCTGCACTCTCTTATTCTATTATACATAGATCCAGAATTGAAAATCGAAGAGGGCAAATAGAAAGCTCGAATCTCTCTCTCCCTTGCCCTCAGTATTCTCAACTCTTAATGATTGGGCCATTGAAATTATTTTACATATCCAGGGTAACGGGTTCACTGTTTCTGGGGAGGCTAGTCACTTACCGGTGGCACCGGGAGCTAGGGCAACCTTGCAGAGGGCAAAGCAAGGCTAAATTCATTCTTTTAATTCGGACGTTAGAATTTCCATAGAAGTTGTATTCCCCTATTAACCCTCGCTTAAGGGCACGAAGCCTTGGCGCTTAAGCAAGTCTACAAAGGATAAATGAAATACTAATTCTCTCGATCCGAACAATCCAACATTGCCAAGTCCACTCTTTCCTTAATAACTTCGCCACCCTCAATTCGCTCCACAACGCCCTCCTCTTTGACTCCCTTTTCGTTCTGCTCGGCAATCCATGCCTCCCTCTCTTTATTACTTTTCGCTAGCACAAATCATACAACTAGCAAAATCACTGGCGTCCCTACTCAGCTAATGGCAATTTGAACGATCCAAGCAGGATAATACCTTGGAGCATCACCTGCCGCCCAGATTTGAGGCGAAGCGATATTCGCTACACCATACCCGACCATGAATCCGACATTTCTGGTCAGTTTTTTGGTGTATCCTGCTGCAGATGAAGTTTTCCAACCTAAG
>Ga0302320_10031676_pt1 | contig 10021 bp, 15 predicted proteins | sample Bog_T0_3_FD_202130 | JGI IMG/M metagenome (GOLD analysis project Ga0302320, IMG submission 202130) | Peat permafrost microbial communities from Stordalen Mire near Abisko, Sweden - Bog_T0_3 | ecosystem: Environmental > Terrestrial > Soil > Wetlands > Peat | place: Sweden: Abisko, Stordalen Mire...
AGTTACGCCACACCTACGGAACGGAAATGCTTCGTGCCGGCGTTGGCTTCGCCGCGGTCATGAAACTGCTCGGCCACACCGATCCGGGCATGACCATGCGCTATGTGGATGTGACCTTGACCGATCTCCAGCGGGAGTTTCAACTGGCCCGCTCTAAACCCAGGCACCTGGCTCCGCAGCCCAAAACTTCACTCGCGCCCCTGCGCAAAGGGCTCGATGGCCTCATCGACTCCTTCCAAACTTCCCAACACGCCTTGGAGATCTTCAGCCGCTCTCTCCAAAACGGCGAAAAGCGCGAATGCCTTGCCCGACTCGCCAACCGGCTCACCAAGAGCCTCGCCGAATTACGAAAACTCCACACCACCTGAATAAAAATGGGCAGAGATTGGCCGGTTAACAGGCCAAAGCGCTCATCGAGTTATTCAAGTCGATTAATGCCCTCGGCAAGTGGCCGAAAAACGTCAGGGCTCTATCGGAGCTGCCCCGCGCGATGAGGCGCAATGAGTGGCAGGAGACAGTGCGGAGCAGGTCGGATAGAGCGGTTTGAAGGAAGGCGCTGGCGCGATCGGGGCAGGACGTTGGCTATGGGGTTTTCATCGCTTTAGGCTTGGCCATTGCAGCGAGTAGGGCTGGTGAGTGAGCCGGACATTTTCTTCGAGATGCGCAAGTGGATGACGCAGACGCTGAGGAACGATGACTGGTGCGGATGGGAAACGCCAATTTTCTGATCTGAGGCACACCTCCATTAAGCGTGCCATGAAGCATACGTTGAAGGCCGCTTTGCTCAAACAGCTAGGAAGAATCAAGCCGATATTCCTCCTTGTGTTCGATGAAGAATAGTTGTGCGACAGTCATGCGCTCAACCAGATGCATGAGTCCATGGCAGCGCGGGCACTTCCACAGCGAGGGCTTTGCGAGGGGTGGCGCTTCTTGAGGCGGAGTCTGGTGGAGCAAAGTGCGGCAGAGTGGCAGCATGCGGGCTCGTCTGCGGTTGGCGAGGAAGCCGAAGTAGCGGATACGGAGAAAGCCTCGCGGCCGCACATGCTGTACGAACCGGCGCAGGAACTCTTCAGAGGCAAGTGTCAGGGTGCGCTGCCTGCCGTGATGGGCGTAGTCCTTCCAGCGAAAGCAAACCTCAGCGGCTGATACCGACAGCAGACGATGGTTGGAGATGGCGACGCGATGCGTATAGCGAGCCAGATAGTGCAGCACATATTCAGGGCCGCCGAAGGGCGGCTTGGCATAGACGACCCAGTCTTGCCGATAGAGCGTGCGCAGGAAGACGGCGAAGCGCTTCTGGTTGTGAAGTGGCGCGCACTCACCGAAGAAGCGCAACTGATCGCGGGCAAAGAGGCGACGCAGTCCGGCGACAAACTTGCCGCGGAAGACACGGCTGAGCACCTTGACCGGCAACAGGAATCTGGAACGCGATGCGATCCAGCGCGAGTGGTCTGCCGAGAGTCCGCCGCCGGGCACCACGCAGTGGATGTGCGGATGTGGAGTCAGTGTCTGTTCCCAGGTGTGCAGGATGGACAAGAAGCCAGTGTGTGCGCCAAGGTGCTTCGGATCGGCAGATACCTCGAGCAGTGTGGCAGCGCTGGCCTCAAAGAGCAAAGAAAAGAGCTGTCGCTTGTTCTGCCACATCAGCGGCACAAGCTGGTGTGGGACGCTGAAGACGAGATGGAAGTAGCCGACAGGCAGCAGTTCCCGCTGGCGTTTCTGAAGCCACTGGTCGCGCGCAGCGGTCTGACACTTGGGGCAGTGCCGGTTGCGGCAGAAGCCATACGATATGGCCTGGTGTCCGCAGTTTACGCATGCATCGCGATGACCGCCGTGGGCGGCGGTGCGGCAGCGCGCGATGGCATCGAGCACCTTCTGCTGCGGCCAGGTCAAGGAAGCGCTGTACCGCTCGCGAAAGCTGTCGCCTGCAATACGAATGACGTCGACCACCTCGAAGGGTGGCCGGCTCATCGCTTCCTGCCCTCCTCGACTGCGGGAAGCGCGATCTGTTCCAGCGGGTTGAAAGCGGCATGAAGGTGACGCCGCGTGAGCTGGAGATAGACAGTGGTATCTTCGAGTCGCTCATGTCCCATCAATATCTGAATCGTGCGCAGGTCGGCGCCGCCCTCGAGCAGGTGCGTCGCATAACTGTGGCGGCTATTCCGGTACCGGAATAGCCGCCACACAACCGCCACTCACCTGTTGCGTTCCGGTGTCGACATCAACACCATCCGCGCCTGGCTTGGCCATGTGTCGATCGATACGACGAATATTTACGATGAAGTGGACCTCCAACGGAAGGCGGAGGTACTTGCGCATTCGAACGCTCTCCATAGCGATCCTATTACGAAGCGCTGGAGAGATGATCCGTCACTGATGGCTTTCTTACGGTCGCTTTACGGCGGGCTTTTGGTGCGCGGATTGTTCCGCGCACCGTGTGTTTTGTGATTGAGGTATCGCGAGCTGTGCTTAACGTGATAGTGCGCATCATCAATGCCCCGCATGAGACCGCGGGACCGTGACCACGCTTGCCTCAGGACCTATCCTGCGATCAAATCGTAATACACTGCCAATGGCATTTTGGAACATCTACTAGTGTACGTTCGATAACGTTCCCGCCGCCGCTCAGCCAGGGATTCCTGGATCATCCGAAGCGGCACGAACTCCGAGAGCCGAACGTCAACTCCCGGCGCCGTGCTGCCGGCCCTTGTTTCTGGAAGCGTGCAAGTCACGAGATTGCGCAATCGCATGCATGAAAGAGGGTCGCGCCGCGAACGCAACTTGGAGCGGTCAATAGGAATCGGATCAGCAGGCGCCCGTCCTTTCCAGCACATTTCAGATTCAAGGTTGCTGCATTGCCGTAACGTCGCAACCTCCATACGCTATTGCACGCTATCACACCCCGGAAGCACTCAACCAGGTCTTTGCGGAGCCCGCCTCACTGACGCCGCAATCGTCCAGCCTGCCCTCCGGAGTTACAGCATCCGAGGCCTGCCGCGCCCACATTCCCTAGAACGCCCAATATCATTCGGCGATTCTGCCTCGGTAGTCTACAATCGTGTGGAAATCTGATTCGCAGAGCCACGTACACACACAGTTTGCCGTTGCGGCAAGCTCTTTGTGCAAGCTGCAATTTACCGCGTTCCCGGTTAGTTCTCAAACTCGCCGGCCATCGGGAAGATCGACACCCGTTCTCTCGACAACGGGCACACGAGCTTTTGTGGAATCGAACGAAACATGACGCAGGCAGATCTCAAGGAACGGCTTGGCAAAGTCGTGGGAAGCAAGTACCAGGTGCTCCATCGCTTGGGCGGCGGGGGCATGTCACAGGTCTTTCTCGCGCGTCATCGTTTCCACGGCGGCCTGTTTGCCATCAAGGTGCTCGCCGAGCACCTAGCTACCGATCGCAGCCTCGTCAGCCGCTTCGAGCGTGAAGCGCGCATGACTGCCTCGCTCGCCAACCACCCCAACATCGTCTCCATTTTCGATATCGCCAAAGGCAGCGGAATCTACTACCTAGTCATGCAGTTCGTCGCCGGCGAAGACCTGGGCAACTATCTGCATCGCGCAGGCCGTCTATCCCTGGTCGATGCCGCCAATGTCATTGCGCAGGCCACTGAGGCGCTCTCCTGCGCAGAGTCGCGGCGTATCGTGCATCGCGATCTCAAGCCAGGCAACATGCTGCTTGACGAAACCGGCCGCGTCAAACTGCTCGACTTCGGCATCTCGCGCATCGTCGATCTCTCCGATGGCCTCACTCGCGCCGGAGAAGCCGTCGGCACTCCCTACTACATGAGCCCGGAGCAGATTCGCGGCGAGGCCTGCGATATCCGCAGCGATCTCTACTCGCTCGGCGTCGTCTTCTTCGAGTTGCTCACCGGCCGCCGCCCCTTTGAGAACGTATCCGCCTCAGCCATCCAGATTGCGCATCTCAACGCGCCGCCACCTTCGCTGCTCGCATACGATCCTCAACTCCCTGCTGCGTGCGACGCCATCGTGCAGAAGCTCATCGCCAAGCTTCCCGGCGAGAGGTTCCAGAACACCGCCGATCTTCTTAAGGTTCTCACGGCGAATGGAGCGAACCCGACACCAGGAACCTTGCGTCCCACGATCGATGCTGGCGTTCAAGAAGCCATCGCGCGCGCGCAGGCGATGCCGCTCGAAAACGCGATTCTCTCGAGCACCGGATCCGTCTCCTCGCCTGTCGTGCCGCGCGAAACCAGAGCCACGGCCGCCGAAACCCTTCCACCGACGCGAAGCACTCCTTCTCCAGCAGCGCCTCCGTCCACAACCCCTGCCCCGGCCGAATCTCCCGCTCCGGTCCAGCCGCGCAAATCGAAGTTGGGCCTTATGCTCGCTGTATCCGCGGCGGTTGTGCTCATACTGGCTCTCGCTGTCGGCTACTTCGTTTTTTCGCGTCCGAAGCCATCGACGGATAGGATCAACACGATCACCCAGACCCATCAGAGCACGGAGGCAATAGCACCTTCTCCTGTTTCCAGTCACGAACCTACTAAGAATGTAGCCTCACTTGCGTCCCGCAATCTAGATAGCGGAGATCCGAGTGCTGTCTCCTGCCAATGCCTTGATACCCCGCTTGAACGTCCGAGCAATCCGGTCAGCAGCAGGTTGCGATGGTCTCCTATAAGCAATCTCGCCACCATGCCTCCCTCCGCGAAACCCGCCAACTAGGGGTATAAACGGTTCAGCAATATCTTAGACGTATGTCAAAGATGCCACGTCCCCGCAAACGCGGCGCTCGAATAGTCGTTACGATGGAGTCTTTCGTGTTTGAAATCGTTGACTGTGCTCCGACGTATAGTCTCAGTGTCGCTTTCAGCGCGAATGAAGGTCCGTATCGTGAGTATGCACATCTCACGCTATCCTGCCGCTGCGTTTTCCCAAAGAAGCTTTCCGGCATTGAAACGGAAATCGCAGTTATCGGTGACCGTGATTGTCTCGAGCCGGAATGCTGGAAAGCCGATCCTAGCTGGAAGCCCCGGTGCATTGGACAACTTGAAGTCCGTACATCAAGAGGGCGCTTCTATGCGGGGGTGCCTCACGACAGTCTTGCATTCCTGCTCGTGTCGATCCGTCAGGGTGACGTTCGCATGATTCATCTTTGGGGACCGCCCTTATATCGAGGCAAGTCTCTTTTTAGCTCCATACGGTTCGAGCGGGAGTTCAATGAGGATGATCTCTGATTCAAACGCACGCACATCTCGATATGCAGTCCGATTTGACCGAGACGACGTGCCTTTCCTCATGAATTACGGAGGTTCGGGAATCGTCCATAGCCGAGCGGTCCCTGTGGCTAAGCAAGTCGGAAGGGCTCGAGTCTATCAGTACGAAGACGGTCAGTACTCAGACTTCGAACAGCACGCAGGTAGATGGCATTTCGAAGATGATGCTGAATCAGAACTCATGGAACCGCTGAGCCGCCGGCCAGCGGCAACCGCACATGCGGGGCAGCACCACACGGAACGTGAGGGACTCTGTGAAATCGAAGCGTACGGCGGCCTGGACGGTGCAATGACATTGCCCCCCGAAATCCAGCAAATGATTGCGAGCGGCAAAGTTAGGTTCAACGAATACTGGTAACTACAGTGGCATCGCTTGTCCCCACCGTTTTGGTGAGCATCGTCGGCGCAGAGACGCGTTGCGAAAAGGAGTGATATAACCGGCGCGGGGGCGTTCCCCGATTACAGCTGACCGGCTGATCTGATTTCTTCAGGTGCGTCATAGAACGCGAACGGATTGAGAAACTGTCGGCCGTATAGGAGAGCGCGATCTACTTTTGACAATTGCGCCTCATCGCAAATGGCATCCCAGTGAGCTCGGATGGTATTCACCTGACGCAAAATGATGGCGCGCGCCTCCGGATCGGAGAGTTTAAATTGCGGAGCAGATTGGAGACACAACGCCAGTCGACTGCTGTTGCTGTTGTTTTCGATCAACATGCCCTGGCCGGCCTCGTTACCAGTACGGAGTTGCGGGCACACGTCGTAGGCGGGGGTGAGACGCAGATTCTTTCCATCCCAGAACGCAGCGTGGTTTCGTGCGTGATCATCGGTGTTCCCGCACAGGATGTTGAAGGTAAGCCTTCCAAATAGCTCTCGAAGGTCTTCCGTTGGCTTTTGGAAGCGGAGCCGTATGATCTCGGCGAGTACCTCGTAACTGGCGTGCCTGGCCAACATTTCGTCGAGTTCGAACAGGGTGAGGGCCGAGACGAACGCCTTTCGGGTCCATCCCCCTTTCTTACTTTCGCGGTCGAAGCGCTCGACTAGCAACACGTCCTTGCCGAGCGCGGTCTCCATTCGCACCGGGGAGACGTTGAGCCCCGCCAGGCTCGCGAGCCTCATCGCGACGTATTCCGCCTTCACCACGCTGTAGATGTCCGTGCTCATAGAGAACTTGGCGATGAATTTTTTGTCGGCTGATGTGAGGAGCGCCTTGGGTCTCGCTCCGCCCAAGGATGTTCCATGCTGCAGGGCCGTGTCCAATTCTTGAGAGAGTGGAACTCCTTTTTCTACCTGCTCCGCCGAGCGCAGCAATTCGTCCAGAGAGGCTTGGCCCATCCCTCGCGCCACGTATTTGGATGACGACATTTGAAAGTCCAGGGCGCCGGCCCTGTCTGAACCGGATTCGAGAAGGCAGGTCAACTCATCCAGATCGTAGTTAGCGGCTTGTTTTCCCTTGACGTTGAGCTTGCGGTTGATGAGAACACGCCGCCCCCATGCATCGGGGGATGCATCGCGAATACAACCCGGCATCGAGAGGCCGTCTGCGAGCGGAATCTCGCCCGACCGGAGCGGAAGTTCCGGGTCGTAGATCGAAATGGCATTCTCGCGCGCCAGATAGCTCCGGCCGTAGTTGAACAGCAATTGAGTTCCGACGCGCTGCAGGATGCCAGCGACGACGGGTTTCGTCTCACCTGGGAGCCAGATCCAGACGAAGGCCTCTTTGTAGTTGTCCTTAGAAGTCATCGCGGATGACCCTCCTCGGTTTGCGTGCAGCCTGAGGCAGCAGGCTGAGCTTTTCCGTTAGTGCTGCGCGATGTGCCTGTAGATGATCTGGCTCGGCTTCGAATAGCGAGACGCCCGCGATGACAGCGGCCTCGAAGACGGCGCCGATCGCGCAGCTCGGGTCACCGTCTTCAATTCGTTGCAGGAGGGATCGCGAGATGCCGGCCCGGTTGGCCATTTCTCGAATGGTTATCTTCCGACCGATTCTGCCGGCCCGGATCGCCTGTGCGAGCAGTTCGAGGGCCTCCAGGTTCTGACGGGAATAGGTGCGATGCTGTGGTTTTGCCATAGTGTTGTACTCATACATGAGTCCCAAATTAGCTTAAAAACTCATGTATGAGGCAATTATCATTCAGAATATGCGGCCAGGTCAAGCGCGGTAAGTCTTATAAGAGAGTCTGGAAACGCATTCCGGACTCTTTAATACATAAAACTCCTGACATTTCGCCATTCTCCGGGACTATCAGAAGTAAACACTGCAGTACGAGTTCAAGTCCATTGTGCTGAACGAGATCAGGCCCTTCTTCGCCGACAACGCCATTCTGCTGCCGCCTGAATATGACGGCACAGCCCGCTATTGTATTGAGTCGAGGGCTTCTATACCGCAGTGGTCTCGCTTTGCAATGAGGCCGGGGAATTGGCATTGGGGATGGCATTGCCCGAATATCGGCTCCTCCATAGCATTGCCGACGAAGTGGTAGAGCTGCGTTCCGGGATTGGGCTGATCCAGCGGAGAAAGTACCATCGCCAACATCTGCAAAAGCTGAAGATTTCCGCAACCCATCGAGAATGAAAAAACATTCTCTCGTGCCTTGAGAGAATGCCCCTTCGGCAAGCCTTCAATGTAGATCGGGTCGTCGAGGAAGCCTTCGCGATCCATCTGCACGAGACCTGGGTCGTATTGCCCCGCACATTGGAGGCATTGCCTTTCGGGAGCGGCAGTCAACGCTTTCCAGTCTGCGGCCGCGATCTTGCCGATGCGATTCCTTCGAACGGAAATGCCGCCATCGAATACGGGGATGAGATGAGCATAGGCAATCAGGTTCATGACGTACCGCCCCCAAGGGCGGTCGACGCAGGAGACCATGACCGAACACTACGACAAAATTAAGGAGGACCGGAAGACGCGCCGGGAGTGGGCCGAGCGCTGCGGAATCGGTTTTGACCTGCCGCAATGTGCCCATGTTGTCCCAATCTCTGGCTCCGAAGGCGCCGATGAGAAGGTTGCCTAATCCCTGCTGCTCAGTGACTTACATCTCAATTCACTGAGCAGCAAAAGGAAAATGCATGATACCTGAAGGGTATCATGTAGTTTGTTCATAACCATATTTAGTTTCAACTATTTGCATTGGATTATCCCCTCTTCCGGATCCACTTATCTGTCCCAAAGCGCCATCGCCGGGACCAACCCGGCCAATCCGCAAGAGGCGGTCAGGGCATGCCGAAACTGTGACCGATGACAGGCTCGCCCAATCAGGCAGTGTTGCCCTCCGCTCGGGTTGGCTTCCCGCTGGTCTTCCGGGAACTGTTGAGTAGGGCGACCGGTCAGCACGGAAGGCAAGTCAATCTCACCCGAGATCAGGCGGGAATAAGCAACAGGTCCCATCAGCTTGAGGGCCGACAAAGTGTAGTGCATCAGCGCGTGCTCTTTCGATCCCGCAGTCGTTCTTCAGCCTGCCGATTCCGAATACAGTGGCAGTAATCGTAGGGCGAGAAGCAGTGTTCCCGTCGGCGAGAAGTTAAGCCAAATCGAAAAGGAGACCCAATGGAAGACACTCACCCGTTAAATGAACCGATCAACCATCAGTCGAACTTGCACCAGGAACAGGAAACTGGGAACTTCAGTGAGAGTGTCGATCACGCTATCACGCTGACTCCGACCACCTGCCCGTATCTGTTCCTTGAGCTTGCCGTGCCGATTGCGATAACGACCGGAATGCGTCGTTCTGAGGTGGAGTCGCTAGGCCGGCGACTGACTCTCAATCACATCGACACCCAGCTTCACCCTCACACTGGCCCCGAGGCGGAATCGGTTCATGCAGCGCAACAACATGAGCCGGTGCAGACGAAACCGGCCTCGCCATCCAGCCGGACGCGAGACCCCAGACAGGAAGTAGTGTAGGCTGACTTGGTTTGGCCGGAGATGTATGCCAGGAGAGTAGAGACGGAATGCTCAATTTGCATAGAGCGTGCAAAAGGTGCCCCGGAGTTCTTCCAATTGGGCGGGTGGGTGTTCGATGTCAACAAAGCAAGGCAAATTGTCGGGAGGAAGAGTCGGGAAATCCATCAAGTCTCCGCTGAAGAGGTTAGGTCTCCACGTCTTCGGCGAACGAACTGGATTATGAAAGCTTTGCCCTCGCCCATCCGCAGAATCTTCGCATCACCAAGGCGCCCATTCAGGTTGAAGTCTGCGGGCTTGTTTCCCGACGAATGTCTGCGGATTCTCATAGGGAGTTTCGTTAATGAACGTTAATCGCAGTGCGGAATCCTGGATCGCAGGTGTCGACGGCTGCCGTTCGGGCTGGGTCGCCTTCAGGCTCGATTTGCGCACGCGAGAGACGCAGGTGGAGATCGTCGATTTGCACTCCTGGATCCGTAGCAAACCCAACAATCTCGCAATTCTGGCGATCGACATGCCCATCGGCTTAGTGGACGGTCCGCGCCCCTGTGATTGCGCCGCACGCAAGCTCCTCGGTTTCCCACGATCGAGCAGCGTTTTCGCGGCACACTGCCGGGCAGCGCTCAATCCCAACTCGCACACGAGAGCCAGCGAAATGAACCGCAACACCACGGGCAAAGGGCTGAGCATTCAGGCTTGGGCGATTGCACCGAAAATCAAATGCGTTTGGCAAGTTGTTCTGGCCCACTTTGTCATACCACAATAGAAATGTCCCCGTCTTGTCCACAGTAGAAGTGTCCCCTTGTTGAAGTCATGCAGTCGCGTTTAACTGCGCTGCGGTTTGCGGTTTGAAGGGTTGTTTCCAGGGGTGCTGGGG
>Ga0302320_10031677_pt1 | contig 10021 bp, 10 predicted proteins | sample Bog_T0_3_FD_202130 | JGI IMG/M metagenome (GOLD analysis project Ga0302320, IMG submission 202130) | Peat permafrost microbial communities from Stordalen Mire near Abisko, Sweden - Bog_T0_3 | ecosystem: Environmental > Terrestrial > Soil > Wetlands > Peat | place: Sweden: Abisko, Stordalen Mire...
GCAACGTCGTCTATTATCTCATTTTCCGGAAGGAATTCGCCCGCCTGACCGACAACGCCGCCAATCTTCCGCAGGACGAAGCCGAGCGCCAGGAACCGGTGCCGTTCTGGATCACCGCCGTCCATCTCGGCTTTCTCGCCTGGACCGTCCTCGTCGCGCACGAGCCGCCGCTCTTCATCGGCGGGTTCCTCTTCTTCCTCGGCTTCACCATGGCGACAACCGCGTATCAGGACGAGATCAATATGCGCTCGCCCATGCTCGTCGGCTTTTTCCTCGGCGGCCTGGTCGTGCATGGCGGGCTCCAGGGCTGGTGGATCGAGCCCGTCCTCAGCCGCCTGGGTGAATTTCCGCTTCTCATCGGCGCGACCGTTCTCACCGCCTTCAACGACAACGCGGCGATTACTTACCTCGCCACGCTCGTGCCCGATTTCAGCGACTCGCTCAAGGAAGCAGTCGTCTCCGGCGCGATCTGCGGCGGCGGCCTCACCGTCATCGCCAACGCTCCAAACCCCGCCGGCCAGTCGCTCCTCCAGAAATATTTTCCCGGCGGCAGCATTGCTCCCGGCGGCCTGCTTCTCGCTGCGCTCTTGCCCACCTTCGTCATGCTCTTTTTCTTCGCGTTGCCGTGGTGAATGGGGTGGAACCGCGGTCTGCGGCCGTCGCAAATGCAACTCAAACCCACCTTACACAAAAGATTGGCGGCAGATGGCTGCTCAGCGTTTCCCACGAGTCTCCCTGGTCCGGGCTGAACCAGAGCGATCCGGTCGTCGAGCCGAAGGCGAGTTGAACGCCGTCCGGCGCAACCTCCAGCCCATGACGATACACCAGGTCGTACGCCTGCTCTCTGGGCAATCCGGTGCTGCAGGCCGTAAAGGTTTGCCCGCCGTCCCGCGTCCGGTTGACCACCAGCCTGCCATCCACCGGAATGCGCAACTCATCCTTCACCGCCGGCACAAACCACGCGGTGGAGGGATCGCGCGGGTGGACCGCCACGGCGAATCCAAAGCCCGAAGGCTCAACCGGCCTGATCTCGTGCCAGCTCTTCAGGTTGTCCGTTGACCGGAAAATGCCGTTGTGATGTTGCGCCCAGAAGTGGTCCGGTGCGCCCGGGCACTGTACCATCCGGTGCGGGTCCTGCACGTCGGGATCGCCGCCCTGGTCCGGCGGCAGGTAGGCCGCCCGCATTCCTTGGGCGCGATTCTGCCACGTCCCGCCATTGTCCTCGCTAACCCAGACGCCCCCGCACGAAACGCCCAGGATAATGCGGCGGCTCTCCCGCGGATCGATCGAGATCGAATGGATTCCCGGATAATCGTAGCCGCCACCCATCCACTTGGCCCGCTCCGGGCGGTTCCACAGTGACCGGACCAACTCCCAGCTCTCGCCGTGGTCCATGGAATGAAAAAGCCCGCCGGGGATCGTTCCGCACCACAGCAGGCCCGGTTGGTCCGCGCCGCCGGTTTCAAGCGACCAGATCAGTTCCACGTTCCAGGGAATCACGATGCCGCGCATCGGGCATTTGACTTCGGGCGCGTCGTCCGGCTTGGGCGGAAACGCCGGGACGGTGATTTCCGTCCACGTTTTGCCGCCATCCCGCGACCGGTGCAGTTTCGATCCGAAATGGCCGTGGTACAGCGCGGCGTACAGCGATTGGTCGCGCGAATCGCACAGGACCATCGGTACCTGCGCGCCGAGAAACGCGGGTTGGGACACGGCCCATTTTCCCTGGTTGCGTTCGTAAAGAAAAAGCCCTTTGCGGGTGCCGATCAGGAGTCTTCCGGTCATGGTGGGTAATGATGTTGGTTTTTCGAGTTATCCTCCGCTCAGGGCCTGCATGATGTACACTTCGCCATCCTCCGGGACCGGGTCGGAAAGTTTGAGCCGGTCTCGAATGGCCAGGCCATTGACGAAAACCGCCATGTGTTTGCGCAGCGAACCCGCGTCCTCCAACACGTAACCGCGCAAGCCCGGGAACTGGTGGAAATAGCCCGCCAGGACTTCCGCCACCGTTTGGCCGCTGACCGAAGCCGTTTCTGTCGAAATATGACGCTGTAAATTGGGAGTCACATGTACCGTCGCCACGGGCGCAGTATACCTTACGGGAGACCTTTTTCCAGCTTGAGGTGACGTAGGAACTAATACCGGATATTATAAAGGAAATGACTACCCGGGAGTTGATCGAAACCGCTTTCGCGGATGTTCCCTATCCGGGTGACGACAACATTGCCGATCATCAGGATTGCCTGGAGTGTGATGAGGTCAGGGCTTTTTTCCGCGGCAAGTCTTGGCGTGATCTCAAATTTCCGGAGCTTCGCGATTACTCACAATCTTTGCCGCTTTTTACTCCACAGGCATTTCACTATTTCCTTCCCGGTTATCTCTTGGCCACTATGAATGACTGGCAAGAGGCCGACTTGGTTCCGTACGGGGTGATCACGATTGGTGGATACCCCGACGATACTCAGAACGTCAACGATGAGGCGAGAGAATCTCGGAAGATGTTCAGCGTAAAACAACGCGAAGCGATTGCCGCGTGGTTGCGGGAGTTAGCACGATTCGGGCCGAAGGAACTGCGGGGCAACAAGGATATCGAGTGCGCCGTCATGCAAATACTCGAAAACTAATGCTGAAATCTCCCCTGTTGTATGCCGTCGCCGGGCTTTGGCTGCTCCTCCTCGTCATGGAAGAGGTCCGTCCCTGTTTTTTTCTGCATGACGACAACGCCGACCTTTTCGTCCCGGCTTATATCCACGATTTCCGGGTCCTGACCGAAACGGGCCGGCTGGCCGAGGTCAACTACTACCAGCATAGCGGCGAACCCTTCCTCGAACAGGGCCTGACTGCCGTGCTCTACCCGTTTATTTATCCGGGCGTCGCCCTGGCCAAAGGGGTGTCGGGCGACTTGCGATGGAGCATTGAATGGATCGCGGCGGAGCACCTTACCCTCGGCTTGCTCGGCTTTTATTTCTGGGCGCGGCAGAACGGCGTCACGCAGTGGCTCGCGGCGCTGGGCGGGCTCGCGTGGGTCTTGAATCCCTTTGTCCTCATCGCCTCGGTGAGCTGGATCTTTGTTGCTTATGTCGCCGCCTGGCTGCCCTGGCTTTTCGGGGCGTTCGACCGGTTATGGATGCGGCCCTCCCTGTCCTCCGCCCTGGGGCTCGGCTCAATCGCGGGTCTCTTCTTTTTGCAGGGCTATGTGCAGTGGTTGGTTTATGCGTTCTCTTTTCTTGGCGTCTACGCGCTGCTTGTTTTCGTGATGCAGAAGAGCGCGCGGAGGCTCGTCCTTCTTTATTATCTGGCTATTTCCGCGCTGGCTTTCCTGATCCTGATTTTACCGCTGCTTGGGCCAATGTGGCACGCCACGCAGCTGTCCGCGGAGAGGGCGGATTCAATTTCCGTCGAGAAGATCATGTATTCCAGCATTCCGGCCCTCAGTATTTTCTCTGCGCAGATCCTTCACTTTCGTGGTTGCGTTTTCGGCGCTACCACGGCGATTCTTTTTGCCCCCGCGTTGGTGCTTGCTCCCGTGGTCCTCTTGCGTCTGGTTTGGGACCGCCCGGAAACCCGGCGGCGCGTTTTTCCGCTGCTCGTCCTGGCCTCGCTGGCGATGATCTTCTCGACCAGCTGGTATGAGCTGCTTGCGCAACTGCCGCTGCTGGACCGGCTTCGCTGGCCGTTCAAGGTCTTTGTCTTTGCCCATTTTTTTCTGATCGCGGCGCTCGTCGTCAGCCTTTCGGCCTGGGCGTCAGGCCACGCCGCTGCCTGGTGGAAGGCGGGCCTGGTCGCCGTGCCGTGCCTGGTCCTTGTCATCGGGGCGGAACTCGGTGTTGCGCTTTCGAGCCATGACCGCAACGTCTTTTCGCCATGGTCCTTTCCAGCCTCGACCAATCCCCTGGTCCCCGGCATGGATCCATTGCGTGGTCGCGTCGCCTCCTTCGGCAATGACCTGCCCAAATCGTACGATGGCAGCTACCTCACTCACCTCTACGCCACCTACTTCGCCTTCCCCAGCCTTGGCGGCTACAATCCGCTCGTCGGCGGCGAGCAACTCAGCCACGCGCTCTATCTCGATTTTCCCAACTTCTGCACCGGCACGATTACCCGGGACTTCCAGGAGGAATTCGAGTCCCGGGCGGTTCGCTATTGGATCGTCGATCCCCATTCGACCCAGTTCACGGACATGAAAACCCTGCCCGGTTTCAAGCTGCTGGACGCAGGCCCCGACCGCGTCATTTTCGAGGACACGCTCGCTTCCCCGGTGGTCTTTTCCGCGGCGGCGCCGGCCGTGCCCTGCGTAATGAGGTATGCGGGAAATTCCCTGCTCATCCAGCTGGATCATGTGAGTTCACCGGTCGAAATTTCCGTGGGTCCGGCCGATGGATGGTGGTACCGGATCGACCATGGCCCCTGGCTCAAGCCGGTTTATGAAAACGAACACTTGAAAGTTGATTTCGGCAGCTCAGTCCAGCTCCTGGAAATCTCCTTCTTTGATCCCCGGTTCTGGGGTGGCATGCGCGGCTCCTTCGCTCTTCTCCTGCTCTTGGGGGTGTGGGTTATGGCGGGCCACACCTCCGTTGCCCGCCGTCTCCACCCATCTTAGCATTGCGGCTGCTGCCCTTGTCCGCCTACTCCGGCGGGGCCTCTTCGAGAAAGATGAACGTGCCACAGTTATCGCACACGTCGATCTCATCAGCCTTATGCATGTTCATGACATGACCGCGGGGAATCTGCAAATGACAGGCCAGGCAGACGGCGTGACGGACAGGGGCGATCGGCTTTTTGCCACGAAGCCGCATCCGGTCAAAATGGTCGAGAATCGGCTGGGGGATCCGTTTCCGGAGTTTGCCGACCTGCCGTTTCGTCGTGTCGGGCAGTGGCTGGTTCTTGAGCTCTTTTTCGGAGGATTCGAGCAGGGCGTGTAGTTTTTGGAGGTCTTGGGCGAGGGGATGATTGGAGGACATAGATGGTTGATAAAAATCAGGCGCCTTCATGGACCGTCACCGCGAGGGATCTTGAGCGACATCCGATCTTCATTAGATGATCTAATTTATAGGCTGTCGCGCAAAAGGCCGCTACGCGGACCTTGGTGTAAACTGGGCAAAATTTGGCGCGGCTTGAGTCAGTCTGACCGGGCACAGGCCCCCACGACCTCAAGGGACACTCAATTCAACAACCGGTACCAGTTATCCCGCTGGTGCGGCTCGTAACCCAGTTCCGTGATGGTCTTGCGAATGTCGTCCACCGTCAGCCGGTACTTGGTGCCGGCGGCGGAGACGACGTTTTCCTCCATCATCACGCTTCCGTAATCGTTTGCGCCATACTGGAGCGCCACCTGGCCGATCTTCGGGCCTTGCGTCACCCACGATGACTGGATGTTGTCGAAATTATCCAGAAAAATGCGGCTCAGCGCCTGCATCCGCAGGTACTCGTGCGAACCGACCGGCGTCGCCTTTAACCGCGTGTTCTCCGGCTGGAACGTCCAGCAGATGAATGCGGTGAAGCCGCCCGTTTCGTCCTGCACCTCTCTCAGGCGGCCTAGGTGCTCAATCCGGTCGTCGACGCTTTCAACGTGCCCGAACATCATCGTGGCCGAACTGGCCAGGCCCAGCCGGTGGGCGATCCGCATCACTTCCAGCCAATGATCGGAATCGCATTTCAGCGGCGCGATCGCATTCCGCACCTTGTCCACCAGTATTTCGCCGCCCCCGCCGGGGATCGAGCCGAGGCCGGCCTCCTTGAACTTGGTGATGACCTCCTCCAGCGACATCTGGAAAACCTCGGCGAAGTGGTTGAACTCCGGTGGCGAGAAGCCGTGAATGTTAACCGTCGGATAATTAGTCCGGATGAAATGGAGCAGGTCGAGGTAGTAATCGATTCCCAGCTTCGGGTGGTGCCCGCCCTGCATCAGGATTTGCGTGCCGCCGATGGCGACCAGTTCCTTGATCTTTTCCCCGATCTGCTCATGTGTCAGGACGTAGTGGTCCTCGTCGCGCTCCGTCCGCATAAAGGCGCAGAACTTGCAATAAACGTTGCAAACGTTGGTGTAGTTGATGTTCCGGTCGATCAGGTAGGTTACGATCTCGTTCCCCCGCCCGTCGTAAGCCGCGCCCTTGCGCTGGCGCCGCCGCGCGTCGGCCAGTTCACCCAGTTCGGTCAGCGGCGCGTAGTAGAGCTGCTTCGCCTCCTCGGGCGTGATGCGCCCGCCGTCGAGCACCTTGTCTTTGATTTCACTATCGAGCAGCGATTGGATCATGGGTTCCTTGGTGGCGGTCAGGTCCCGCCGTTTGCTTTCATATATAGCTCAGTTCCGGGCTTTTGGCGAGCAGGCCGAGTTCCACCAGGTCCTGGGCAAAAACCAGCACCGCCTTTTTCTGCGGCTCGCCCAGGTGGTAATAGAGATGCTCGGTCAGGTAGTAGTATTCAAAATGATTGCGCGCGATCTGGTCCCGCGCCTCCAGGCCCGCTTTAGCGGCGGCGCGCAGCCGCTTGGCCAGCCCTGTCAGGTTGGGAGCATCTTTGCGCACCGCCCAGACTGCGAAAACGAAAGGCAGCCCGGTGTAGGCGTGCCACGCCGCTGCCAGGTCCAGGTAGCGTTCGTCCGGATGCGTCTGGCGGTAGGCGATGGCCGGGTCGCCGATGATCAGTTGCCCGTCGGCCGCTTCGTCCCCCGACACGTAGCGCGGCTCCAGCTGGTAGAATTTTTGCAGCAGAACGCGCAGCAGCAGATTCGACGTCTTCGATGCAGGGTCCAGTGCCACTGTCTTCAGGCGCACCACCGGCAGCGTATGCGTCAGGATGACGCTGTACACGCTGTTGAGCGAGCCGATCGCCATCCCGTCCACGATGTGATACGCGTCCGGGTTTTCCAGGACGGCCACGATCGGTACCAGCGCGGCCTGCAGGCGGCCCTCGGCCAGTTCGACCGCCAATTGGCTCGGTTCGAGAAAGACCACCGGTTCCGGGATCGACCAGTGCAGCGGCCGCGCGTTGAGGTACGGGACCGAGCCGAGGGTGTAAGGGAGGCTCGGACTTTCCGGCGATGATACCGGTTGCGATTGGGGGGAGAGGTCCGGCATGGCGGTCAAGGTAGCGATGGTCGATGGCCCTCGCCAGTCACATCGTCTCCCAAAATTCCTTGTCCAGTACCTTCTTGTCCGTCGACGTCAGCGTCTTCGCCTCGGCGCGGGGCCTCGCATCGGCTTGTCTGGCCTTTTCCCGCAGCGATTCGGCGGTCGGCTCCTGCCCGTCGGTCGATTCGAGCGGCGGAAGCTTGGTCGTAGCGGCGTCCAGATAGCCTGGGAGTGAGAATGATAGAAACCAATCCAGAACCCAGTCGATGATCAGCGACCAGGAATAGCCATCCTTCTTCACACCAACACTCCCGTCTTCGTCATCGAACTGGGCACCAGTTTCCCCCCCGCGGCCTGCCCCCCGAGTTTCTGGTAAAAGGTGTCGCGCTGGATCGGAATCCGCCCTGCCTCCCGGATGGCCCGCTCCAGGGTCATCACGGTCTGGCCCTGCGGCGTCTGGCTTCCCGCCATGTGAAAGATTTTTTCCTGCTGGATCGTTCCGTGCAGGTCGTCCACCCCGTAGCTCAGCGCAATCTGCGCCGTCGACAAACCCAGGCTCACCCAGTAGGCGGTGATGTGGTCGAAGTTATCGAGATAAATCCGCGCGATCGCCAGGTTGCGCAGGTCCTCGAACGCGGAGGCCCGGCCCAGCCCGAGGTGCGTCAGCTTGTTGTTCTCCGGTTCGTACGCGAATGGCACCAGCGCGGTGAACCCGTGCGTCTCGTCCTGCAACTCCCGCAGGCGGCGCAGGTGGTCCACCCGGTGCGCCATCGTTTCCACGTGCCCGTACAACATTGTGCAGGTGCTCCGCTCGCCCATCTGGTGCCAGGTGCGATGGACGTCCAGCCATTCCTCGGCACTTTCCTTGCCACGGCAGATCTGGTCGCGCACTTCGGGATCGAAGATTTCCGCGCCCCCGCCCGTCAGCGAATTCAGTCCCGCGTCCCGCAGGATTTCCAGCGTTTCGCGGATCGGCTTCTTGGCGATCCGCTCCGCCAGGTGCCGGATTTCGATGGCCGTGAACGCCTTCACTTTCAGGTTCGGGCACGCCGCCCTCAGCGCCTTCACCATCTCCGTGTAATAGGTAAACGGCAGCTTGGGATGGAGCCCGCCCACGATATGCACTTCGGTGATCCCCGTGTCGTAAGCCTCCTTCGTCTGCCGCGCCATCTCCTCGATATCGTAGGTGAACTGCCCTTCCGTCTCGTGCGGCCGGCGCGCAAACGCGCAGAACTGGCAGCTCAGGATGCAGATGTTCGAGTAATTGAGATACAGGTTGAGAATGTAGGTCGCGACATTGCCGTTCTTCCGCTCCCGGACGTGGTTCGCCAGGTAACCGAGCGCATTGAGGTCCCTAACCTGGTAAAGCCGCAGCGCTTCCTCATCGGTGATCCGTTGCGCGCCGAAAACCTTCTCCGCAATGTCGGTCAGTCCGGCCCGGGCCATCATTTTGTCCATGAAGCTCATCGGGCGGGTACTCCCGAGGGCAAAAGCAGCACATGGCCGTTCCAGCAAAGGATGGCATGATCGGGCCAATAGAGGCTCGCCCCCACGCCCAGCACCAGGAACAGGCCCACCAGCGCGTTCATCTGGAAAAACGCCACGTTGATCTTCGCCAGGTCGCTGGACCGGCAAAGGATGTGTTCGAAAATCAGGCTGAAAAAGATGAGTGCCATTGCCATCCAATATGGCAGGGAAAGCATCGCAAGCCAACCGAAAGCCAGCAGAATCACCCACGTGTAGAGGTGGAGCATCCGGGCGAGGCGCAGCGCCGCCGGCACGCCATGCAGTGCCGGATACGAATGGAGCTGCGCCTGTCGGTCGAACTCCACGTCCTGCGTCGCGTAGATCAGGTCGAAGCCGAAGACCCAGCACCACACCGCCCCCGCCAGCATCCACGGCAGGGGCGAGGTCAGGTTGCCCGCGGTCGCCGCCCACGCCCCCATTGGCGCGATCGCCAGGGCGAGCCCCAGCGCCGCATGGGAATAAGCCGTGAACCGCTTGGTCAGGGAATAGCCGAGGATGACCAGGCACGCAACCGGGCAGAGCAAGAGGCAAAGAAAATTAAGCTGCGAGCACCCCAGGACAAACGCCGCCAGCGCCACCAGGCACAGCACCCAGGTCAGTTGCCGGGTCCCCAGTTGCGAGCGCCGTCTTGTGCGGGGATTGAACGAGTCGTAGTCCCAGTCTGCCCAGCGGTTGAACGCCATCGCCGCCGTCCGGGCCGAGACCAGGCACCACAGAATCCACCCGAGCGTCCACAAGCCGGGCACTCCGTGCGCCGCCACCAGCATCGCCGTCAGCGCAAACGGCAGCGCGAAAACCGAATGCGAAAACTTGATCAGCTCCAGCGTCCCGGCCAGTCGTCCCAGCAGGCCGGGTTGCGGCTTGCCGGGCGGTGAAGTCATGACGACGGATGAAGGCATGGGTTTAGACACGATTAACAAGATTAACAGGATGGGGAAAGGCGATGAATTTCTGCTTACTCGGGGATGAGGGCTGCGCCGGGAGTCTTTAAGTGTAGCGGCGGTCTATGACCGTCGCACTTTAAAAATCGGACATCCCGGCCGTTCGAGATTCTCAGGTTTCCCGCGCCGGATCAGTGAGGTCAGGCTTGGACCGCGAGGGAAGTTTACGGAATTTGCCCGGCTTTTTCGGAGACAGCGCAATGGCTTCGCCCTCGATGCGGAGCGTCAGTATATCACCCCCGCTCATTCCTAGCTTTTTCCGGATCGCTACTACGAAGAGTCCTGCTTGCCACCCAAGCCCAAGGGATGGTTGCGCCGGATGTTCACAAAGTTATAAATAAGTGACTAAAAAGGAGAAAGGACAACGTGGACTCTAAACAGTCGGGGGGGGCGCGGAGCTGTGAGGGTATCAGTTCGTTAGTACGCAATTTACGGACTGAATCCATAGTACTGAGAGATAGCTTGAGCGATCACAGCCACACC
>Ga0302320_10031678_pt1 | contig 10021 bp, 10 predicted proteins | sample Bog_T0_3_FD_202130 | JGI IMG/M metagenome (GOLD analysis project Ga0302320, IMG submission 202130) | Peat permafrost microbial communities from Stordalen Mire near Abisko, Sweden - Bog_T0_3 | ecosystem: Environmental > Terrestrial > Soil > Wetlands > Peat | place: Sweden: Abisko, Stordalen Mire...
TTTCTAAAAAAAAAAAAAAAAAAAATACCATCATTAATGCTCTTTTGAACATCCTTCAAAGTCCTCACATCTGCGAATTTTTCATCTTGCTCCAAATAAATGTCCACCTTTTCTGAAACCCTCTTGCATTTGTGAATTAAATCCGATTTCACAAGTAATCTTTGCTTCGTTTCATTCACAAAGGAGTCATTATAGGAAGTTTGAGGTAGATTTAGGTTAGATTCCATAGCTTTCTGTTTCGCTTCAAAAGGTACTGGCTCTTCTATTCTCAAAGGATAAGTGATCTTGGGATTGAAAACATTTGGTTCTGTATTGGAATTTTGCTGATTTTTCAAAAGATCTTGCCGGTAATCGACTTCAAATTCTGCTCGATTTCTTTTAATCGGGACTAGAGCACCTTTTTTGGAACTGAGAAGGGAAAATTCGGACAGTTCGGAGTTTTTTATCATTGGTTAAATTTTTAAAATTGAAATATGAAGAAGGAGGGAATTTTGGGTTTATTTTACTCGGTTTTAAATCTTCGATTTCGAAAAAATTCAAGCTTTGATTTAGAGAAAATCTGAAATTTTTGATTTTTTTTTTTAATTAAAATAGCTTTTTGAATTTTTTAAAATTGGATTTTTTAGTGTTTATTTATTTTTTTGTTAATAAGAAAGGTTGTCTCAAATGAATTTTTTCATTGTTTTTAGATTTTCTAAAGAAAAATAAAAATGAAAAGTAAACATCAATAAAATTAAAAAATGATGGTTCTTTATTCAAGACACCTATCCATTAAAACTGGATTTGCTTCAACGTAAATGTGAAATATTTTATTAATTTGGAAACAACAAACTTATGCTTTTTCCTTTATCCAACTGTCATTGAGAATCTTGAATTTTTAATTTTTAATGATATTTTTATATTATTTTACATCATTTGTTGTCAATCTTTCATTTGGTCTCACTTTTAGAATACCTTTAATCAATCGTTCAGCACCATAAGGCACATGGCTCGGGATTTCAAAATATCCCAAATTGATTTTTTTATATAACTCTTTATCTTCAGTTGCTAATAAATTAATAAAATAATAATCACATTTTGAACCATTTTTCATTTTGTAAATAAAACCAACACAAAATCAATACAATATGTAATTTTCACAGAAAAAACCCAAAAAAATATTATAATCAATATCTCCTGTTTTATCAAAATATTAAAAATTACTTGGAATTTATAAAAAAAATAAAAATATAAAAATAATGAATGAACCTTTGAAAGGAAATTTGCCACAAAGCATTGTAAATAGCAAGATTCCCATTGCCCAAATATCTACACATTTGCCATTGTATTCCTGCTTGCTGACAATTTCTGGAGCCATGTAGGAAGGAGTCCCACAAAACATGCATAATTTTTTATCCGCTTGGACAGAAACGCTGAAACCAAAGTCAATGATTTTTATCATTTTATTCTTTTTGTCAATCAATATGTTTTCTAATTTAATATCACGATGCACGTAATTATTTGAATGGAGATAATGGATTCCTTCTACAATTTGTTTAAATATATATCTCACTTCTTTTTCTGGGATTTTTCTGTTTTCAAAGGTTTTTATATACCCATGCATTGATGTATTACTAATGAATTCCATAACCAAATTAATCTTAAGCAAAGAAATTAACAAAAACATGTGAACAATTTTACAGTTCTTGGGCTTTCAATGATTTTTATGAGGTGAATGATATTTGAGTGATTGGTTTTTTGTAAAATGGAAATTTCTCGTTGGACATTTTTCTTTTTCTGTGGGTCAAAGAGCTTGTATTTTTCGTAGGTTTTAATTGCAACTTTTTCAGAGGAAGTTCGATCAACTCCCAATTTCACAATTGCATAAGAACCTTTACCTAAATAAAATTATAAAATTTATAATTTTGACAATTTCAATTTTTAAATACCTATGACTGGACCGAGTTCATAATTTCCAATTGTTGGCACTTTTTTCTTTACTGTTGAAACAGCTGTTGACATTTTTGACTCATGATCGTTTTTCGGACTACTAGTATCGTTATTATCATTATTTAAGATTTCTGTGTTTTTTTTTGTCATTATGGGTTTTTTAGCAAAAAAATTCGAGGAGTATGTTCTCGATGGCTCAATATGCTTTTTAAAAAATTCTGGAACATCTGGTTTTATGTTGCCTGAGATTGAGCTTTCTTCCTTATTCTAAAAAATTATAAAATGTATTTATATTTAAAAAAAAATAAATTATAACTTTTGCCATATTTTTCGTATTTCTGATAACATCTCTCAATTCTTCGAATTTTTTATCCAATTTTTTCCTTTTTTCATCCTTTTAAAATTTGAGTAATTGCGAAAAAAAAAAATAACCAGGAAATTTTGATATTTTTCAAATAAATTAACATGAAATCCTCCTGGTTTGACATTATTTTCTTGATTCTGGTTAAATTCTGTATTTCTCTTGCCATTTTTGCTCGTTTTTCTAAATAACAAATTGCTGGTGCCAGCTCTTTTCATTGGAGGGTGATTATTCACCGTTTCTTTTTTTTCTTCTATTTCTTTCGTTGGTCCATACATTTTCATCCCCTTATTAAACATTCGATGTCCCCTTTGGAATACTATTTTGCAATCGACATCTGCTGTGTTCGGTCTCATATTTGAGAGATTATTCATTGATGTCTGTTTGTCAGTGGAAGGAATTTTTAAAGTTTCCTTTCTGTGAGATTCTAGAGGAAGATTCTCATTACTGTGGATATTGTTGAGAATTTCGAAAAAATTATTGTGAGTCGTCTCATTTTTTTTAATTTTTTCCATGGCTCTCGGTTCTTTTACAGTGGGAATTTTCGGTCTTTGGAGGAATTCCGGTAAATTATTACCTTCTAGGTGATAACTAAAGACATCTGTGCCTTTTGGTTCTTTTTGAAATAAATTAGATTTTTTTTGTAAGGAAATTTACTTAATTCTGATAATTCTTTTGAAGATATTTGTTGAAAGACCTCGCTTGGTTTATAGATTTCGGAATGGTCACTGTTTTTTCTGGAACGTTTGGGTAGTGATGTATTAACTCTCGTTTTTTGATTGTTAGAAGTGCCATATCTGATTTTTCCTGAATAAAGTTCTCCTTTCAAGTTAAAAATAATTTGCTGGAATTAGAGTTTTATGATATTGTTACCTTTTAAGATGAAGTCTTCATAGGAGGCCTGCTTGGCCCAAAAATTATTGACTCCGCCAGTTAGTTTCATTATTATAAATTTTCGTAATTATACAAAAAAATAAATAAAACAGGTATTAAGAAAATAGAAAATGCAAAAAATAAAAGTTCGATAGTCATAATTTTAAATTTGTTTTAATTTTTGAAAGAGTCTATTTCATAAGATAAAAACAACTACTAGGAAAATTTTTTTTTTTTAGAATTTCAATAATGAATTGTAAATTCAATCATTTTTATTGAATGAAAAATAAATGAAAAAATGTCATTTAAATAGATTTTTGCAACTTTTATGATATTGTTTTTTTGAAACTTCCTTTGCAATCAGTTTTCAGATACTTCTGTTTTTTTAATTATCATTCATAAAAATATTTAGATATCTTTCCAAGTGAGCTACAAAAACCATTTAAATTGAGAATTTAAAATTTGTTACTAAATTTGACTCTTTTGAATGATTTAATGTTTTCTCTGTAAATTTCAATAACTGTCCATATATCATAAGTAATCATCAAGCAATAAAACAATGATATAAGAATCGCAGCGTATAATTCCCATGGTAAATAATTATTTTTCAATCTGAAAACCATTGTTGTAAATCCACAAACAAATATTTGAAATGATAAAGTATAAGTGTAAGTTATTTTTACTCTGTGGCATGCAAACTAATTTAATAAATTCTTTATTTTTTTTTGGTTTTTATTATTTACATAAAGAAGGGGAGAAATGTTTGAGAACAGCAAAAATAAACCTAATTTTCAATTTATAAATAAACTAAGTACACATTTAAAATATTTTTCTTCATTTACTTAAGAAGGAACAAATCAACCTATTAATATTAAAAGAGAACCAAAGCACGTAGAATATCTCGCACATATAACATGAAACTTTTTAATGATAAAATAGAAGAACTATAAAAAAAATAACTCAAAATTGTTGTGGAATATTTCTTTCTTGAAAAGTTTTTTTTCTCCAAGACAAAATGCAAAAGATTTAGCATAATTTCCAGATCAAAGAACAAAATGGCCAAATAAAATGTTTTTGAATGTAAAAAAAATGATCCTATCGTTTCATCTATGATATTTTCATTAGCTGCAAAACAGATCAAACTCATAAAGGCATATTCGGTAATCCTCCACTCTTTAAAATAAAGAAAACAATTATGAGTAAAAAATAAATAGTTTACCAAATGATTTTAAAATTATGGGAAACACAACTGTGGTCTTGAGGCTAAATTTAGAGGTTTCAGATTGATTATCCTTTTTTTCAATGAATAGGTCTAAATCTGGATCAGTAGGAAACGAGTCTTGATCCTATGATTAAAAAAATATCCATATTAAATGTTTGCGTGAAGATGAATACAAATCCATTTTTCATTCTTCTTTTTCAGAAATTTCAAAATTAATATATATATTTTCGAAACATTTACACAAAAAATTAATAAACCAATTTATTAATAAACAAAAAAATTTTTTTTTTAAAACAAAAAGGATTAAAACTGAATCGAGCTGCTTCAATGTCATTATCTGCCCTTCATAGAGAATTCAAGAAATAGCTTATTTTTAGAGAAACTATAAAAACCATTATTTCTTTAAAAATATACTCTTTTATTTTTTAATGTATTTTTTTATTTTTGTTTAAATTTTGTTTTATTAAAGAAAAAATCAGAGATGAGTGGATGTGTTAGAAATTGAGAGGGATGAAGTGATGAAATTTAAAGTGACTTCAGAGGAAATGACTAGAAATTACTAAGAAAAGGGTTATATCTCTTGAAAAAAACCTAAAATCAATCAATACCGATACAAGGAAGCCATTCTCTGTTTGGACTCATATAAGGGGAATTGAAAAACTGAAGGATTTTAAAGCTTTAACTAAACGAACAAATTCAACAATTATAAAAACTGAATGAGAATTTTTAAAAAACTTTGAAACACAAGTCAATAATGATGAAATTCGATTTACAAATTATAATAAAAATATACAAATCAAGAAATGTCGGAACTGAATAATGTTAAAAAGCTAATACTTGAAAAAAAACCAAATTCAATCATGAGGTCATGACAAAAAACCAAGCTTTGACAAACTAAGAATTAAAGAAGTTGTAAAAAAACATCAAACCATAGATTTCCAATGTCAACTGTAAAGAAATAACATTATGAAAAGAAAAATGAATGAAACAATAATTTAAATAATGATATTTATAAAAATTATTTTCACTTATATTAAAAACAAATAGATTTATTATAAAAAACTTGTTTTTTAATCAAAAAAATCTTTTATATCAATTTAAAGTTTAAAATCTTTTCAAATTGTTTTTTTTTTTTTTATAGCTCAAATTCAAAATTTATGAATCTGAGCTCAAAATTAAACTTCGGAAAATTTTAAGAGAAAATTGAATTTTAAAAAAATAATTATTTAACACTAAATGTTTTTATTAAGATAAAGAAAATCTTTTGTAATTTTTTTCTACTTATTATAATGTTGCTGGGAGTAATGATATCCATATGAGTTCGAAGTTGTATGCATCGTATTCTAAAATACCAAATGTTCATTAATCATAAAAAAAAAATAAATAAAACAATGGTGAAATTTGTAGCCCAAGGTGGCTTTACACTATATGTGATAGCCTTCTCATCAATATAATTTTTGGGATTAGAGTGGTAATTCATAGTATTGTTTCTTTTGACAGGTTGATTTATACCCATTTGCAAATTGGAAAGCTTATTTTGAACATCCGATAATTCTTTCTCAGTTTGAGAGATTTTGTTTCTATTGTTTTTCAAAAATTAAACAAATTAAATTAATTTTTTATGACTGTATTTCATTCAATTGAAATTCTTCTTTTTTTGAGGGTTTTGCCAAAGTGATGTTATTTGGTTTAGCTTTTGAGAAACTTTGGTAATCATTTCCTAAAAGAAATTTAAATTCTTTAAAGTGGTAGGTAGTTATTCCAAAAAACTTGGTTTTTCAACATAAGATTCGTTTTTTTTCACATTGGAGTAAGAGATTTCTTTAAAGTTTGGGATTTCATTTTGAGCAACATTTTTTTCCATCAACTGTTTTCCAATTCTCGAAAAATCTTCTCTATTGTTCGGACTGAGAATAGGGGATATATTATTTTTTAGAGAGAATTTATTTTCTAAAGCAAATAATAATATAATTGAGAAACATTTTAATTCTTAGAGACCAGAAATATTCCCTCTTTGCATTTTTGATGACTCAGAGTTCGGTCTTTGGGCGTTCTAATTAATTTTGTTAATTTTTTTAAAGATTTTCCTAAAAGAAAACCTCAAAAAATTGTTGGTAAATCACAAAATTATTGTTCTGTGGTATGAAGTTGACTAAATTATAGTGTTTCTTGAGAAATGACAATAATTTGGGTGAAGGTCGATCATAAGCCAATTGATGAGCTTTTTTATTTTCATATTCCATCATTTTTTCGAATAATTGCTAAAAAACCAAGTTCTCAAAAATAAAACTTTCTTAATATTACTTTTCCAATGCCTGCTCTTTGTACAGATTCATGAACATAAAAGTCCAAAACACAGATGGGGTTGATTTGCCTCACATTGCCAACATAATCACGATGAAAGAGGTTTTTTTTTCCACTTTTCAAAAATCCTAAGACCCTATTATCCTCCACCTTTAAATAGACCTTAACATCTGATGAATAAACTCGTTCATAACAAGTTATGACAGCTCTTAAATCTTGAGCCTTTTTTTCAAATGATAAATCATAATAATAATTTGTTTATTATTTGTACTTTGGCTGATGCTTCACCCATTCTATTTAAAATTTCTGCTAATTTTTTTGTTTGATCTATTGCAGAAGGGACATCTGAGTATTTTTTATTTGAAGCGATGACTGAAGCGGGGAGAAAAGAGGATGATAACTGATTGCCATCTAATATCATCATGCCATCAACATCAACTGAGAAATCCTTCCGAACAATGAAGTTGAATTCCATTTGTGAGAAATTTAATCAATTTTTCGAACTGATAAGAGTTATAACAGCCTAGTTTGTTTTAATATGAGAAAATTAAAGAAAAAACTTCTTTGATTTTTTCTTAAAAAAAATGATTTTTTTTGATGTTTTTGTAAAAATTAAAAATATTAAGAATTTTTTTGTGATTTGATAAGTAAATTCTTAAAAATGCAAAGATTTTTGTGTTTTTTTTTTCTTTCTTTCTTTAAATAAATCATTATTTCATGTTTTTTTAAATGAGGAATGTCAGAATTCTCTCAGATTTTTATTGTATAATCTCCCATTGAAATAATAAAAATAAAATCAAAATTTAGCATTTCTCGAATAAAAAACAAATTCAGAATATCTATGCTCCAATTCAATCTTCCCTTTAAGCTCAGTCCTCATCTCGACTATTCCATAGTTTTCAAGAACTACTTTATGACCAATTTCGGAAACGATGCTCTTTATAAAGAGTTCTCAGCATTTCTCACTGAAATCACCACTCTGCGTAAAGAATTAGACTATGGTTTCATAGGTCAGCATTTGGCTACCAACCCCAAATTACACGATGAAACCGAACAGAAGATCATAAAATTCTTACGTTATGAATATCTTTTAGACCGCAGCTTCGTTTTTCAAACTGGAGTGAAAAGTTCTTTGAATCTTTCGTTTTCCTGGCTCGATTCCTTCAACATCAAGAATAGTGTCAACATCAGTAATATGAAATATGAGATAGCAGGACATCTCTATAACTTCGCCTTAAACGAGTATTTCACCTCAATCAGGCTGATGAATGGAGTTGAATTACAACAGAAGAAGCTAGCCATTGCGAAATTTAAAGTTGGGGCATGGGCTTTGAGTGAGATCAAATCTTTCCTCCCAGTTATTTCATCCAATGCAAACAACGTGAAGCTTCCAATGGATCTTAATCGCAATTATCTCACGATCCTGGAGAATTTAATGTTGGGTTTGGCTTATTTTTGCTTTCTTGATCTGCATGAAAAAGATGAAGCAGAATTTGGAATTTTAAATATCGCCACCATCGCCAATGAAGCTTCCAAAAACTTCAAGATTGCTTTGGATATTTTAATGAACGATAAGGATCTCCCTGTGCCAATTGAATTAAGAAAACAGTTGCATGCAGCTATCTATATTCTCTATTCGATCAGTTATACATTCACTTGTATGAAACTAGCCATTAATTATGATAGTTTACACGCTGATGACCAAACCAAAGGTTATATAGGCTTAAACATTTCCTATTTCAAGGCAGGAGCCAAAGCTTTGACGACATTCTTCCAACAGAAATATGATCTCAACAATTTCCCACCTTTCCTAAAGGACCGATTGACAGAACAACAAAAATATTTTACTGAAGGAAATTCCAAAAACGAGAACAGAAACACACAAATTTATAAAAACAAGGTTTTTGCCGAAAACGAGTTTCCTCCTTTGGCAGACATCAATCAACAAATCAAACTCGAGGGGGTCAAACCCAGTGCTTTCAACAAGCCTTTCGAATATGACGCACTTTTCGAAGTCTTAACCAACCCTGAGATTCAGAAAAATTCGGAGGAACTGAGGTTAATGTTCGAGAAAAAGAAAAAAGAACTTGATGATGAAGTGAAGAAAATTAATGAAAGGAAAATGAAAGCTTATGTAGACAATTACGTAAATTTTTTGCTTGAAAAGACAATTACAAGCAATCCAACTGGATTACCAAAAACGTTAGAAGAAAAAAGAAAAGCATTCTTGAACAAAGGAGGATTCACAAAACTCTCAAATGCAATAAACAGCTTAAAGGAAAATTCATTCAATTGTCAAATGCTGCTCGAGAAAATCAAGGAAATCCTCAACAGTGAAAGAAATGAAGACATCAAGATGAAGAATGCCTATCAAAACGGGTGGTATCGTATGACCTCAGATCAATTGAATCAAGAATATTGGAAACAAATAAATGGTGATTTTTTATTAGAATATAAAAAATTTATTAATTTTTTTTAGATTTGGCAGGAAAAATCAAAATTGCTCAGGGAATCGATGGCAACATCGGGCAAAAATTCCAATCCTATTCGAAATATGGAGAAACCATATCAAAAACTCCAGAGGAACTCATAAAATTAATCCCGAATCAAAACAATGCTGAAAATTCATCAAATAACGAGCTTTTGCAAAAAATCCAAAAAGAAAACATTGAGCTCGTAAAATCTATTGAAGTCTTGAAATCAATCGCGACCAAATTCGGAGATCAGATAACAAGTCTCAATTTCACCCAAGAAGCAATGAATGCTAAAAAAAACAATATTTCATTTCAACAGGTCTTTGAGAATTACGAGGGGAAGTTTTTGCAGAATTTTAAGGATTTGGTATTTCATATCTAAAAGTTAAATTTGCTTTATTTTTTGTAGGAGGTCGAAATCAATAAAGGCATTGATGAAGTTTGTTCATTGGCAACATTATTTAATTCTTCTCAAAAAAATATGGCTGGCAGCAATTCTGATGCGAAAATTATAGAAGATTTAACATCTTCTGCTGTAATGCTTTGTGAGACCTATGATGATGTGGATCAAGGATTAAGATTTTATGAGAGTTTGTTTGATTTGCTGTTGAAATTGGATAAGAACGTTCAAGATTTTTCTTGTGCGAGGGATTTGGAAAAAAACGCGTTGATTCAAGAACTCACACAAAAAATGGGAGGGATGAATTTCCAAGGAAATTTCAATCCTTATCATCATTGATTAATAAAAAAATATAATTACGAATTTAATTAAAACAGAATTTAAAGAAACAAAGTAAAATGAAAATATAAAATTAAATTGACTAATCATTTGTTTGTTTTTTTAAAAAAAATCTCTTT
>Ga0302320_10031679_pt1 | contig 10021 bp, 11 predicted proteins | sample Bog_T0_3_FD_202130 | JGI IMG/M metagenome (GOLD analysis project Ga0302320, IMG submission 202130) | Peat permafrost microbial communities from Stordalen Mire near Abisko, Sweden - Bog_T0_3 | ecosystem: Environmental > Terrestrial > Soil > Wetlands > Peat | place: Sweden: Abisko, Stordalen Mire...
CCGAGAAAATCGGAATGCGGATCAAACGCCCTTGCCATGGCATCAAGATACAGTCCCAGAACTTCATCCGATTTTAGCTGGCCCATGATTTGCAGTTTGCGCCGATAGCGCCGCGTCAGCTTGGGCGCGATCTTAGGAACCGGCGTGCCGGCGAGTTTTTCCACCAAATATTCCTCCCGCAGCTCCGCCTGCCAGAGGGCCTGGGCCGCTGCCAAGTCTCGCGGCGGAGCGGCGTCATGGCGGTCAATCTGCCAGGTATCATGTCGCGTAAAGGCAAATTGATTTTCATGGAGTAGTTGGACTGCAAATTCAACTTGTTGGGCTAGTCTATCCAGATAGCGGGTGAAAATAATATGGGCCGGATGCGTGTCGCCCTGGATCAGGGTTTTGGCCGCCAGCCCCGGACGCAGCGCGGCAAATTCATCCACGTCCGCTTGGAGAAACAACTGACGCGCTCCGTCCAGGGCGTCCCGGTAAAGATCCAGACACCGGCCGCATAGTTCGTCGTCAAGCGGGAGTTGCAAAAATTGCGAACCTTCCAACAGGTTCGCGGTGACACGCGTGATATCTGCCTCGGTTGGTTCCTGATTATCGGACGAGTCGGCTGGATCACCCGCGCACAGCGCAAGCAGCAGCGTGAGCACCCCGACCACCCGAGAACTGTTGGTCTCCCATTTCATGGCGAATCGTTCCGGAATATCATTCACTTTCCGCAATGTTATTGCCAGCGGAGCAGATCGGGCCTGTGTTCGTGGCTCGAATCGTGCCTGCCACCAATATTTGGCTCCCGCCTCAAACTTCCGTGGTGCCACCATACATCCATTGGCGCCCGATGGCAAAGCAACACCATCCGGAGCTGCGGCAGAAGGTCCACATGATTGCCGTGGATCGGCCCGGTTTTGGAGCCTCAGACTGGGGCCACGTCCAGCGGTCCCTCGCCCGGCAGTGTGAAGACATCGCGCCACCGTTGGATCATGCCAGCCCGGGGCGCCGGGTTATTCTGGTCGGCCATTCCTTTGGCGAACCGGTAGTGGTCAGGCTCGCCATGGATTACAGGGCGAAAATCAATGGCCTCGCCCCCATCCCCGCCCACGGCGGTTAGAGCGCCCCAATGGACCGCGCCAGCCTTGGCTTCCGCGTGAAAACTGAAAAAACCCTCGCTCCACTTTGGAGGGCAAGGGCTTTTCTCAACGTTTCAAGATGGTGGAGCCAAGGAGGCTCGAACTCCTGACCTTCTGAATGCCATTCAGACGCTCTACCAACTGAGCTATGACCCCATCCAAGAAACGGGCTGCTAATGTAAGTTTTTTGCCCGGCAAGTCAATCGCTTTTCTCCGGAATTTTGTCGCTCAAATCCGTGCTTGCCGCCCTGCGAATGCAGGCTAAAATTACCTTCCGGCTGTGGCGGAAAACCAGCCGACAAACAAACACCGCATGAATCATAATCTCGTCATATTCGCCGCCCGCCTCAGGCAGATCCTCGAGCGCCCGGCATTCATTTCCCGGGAACAGCCCTGGCCCGCAAGTTTTGAATCGCTTGCCTTGGAGCTCTTTGCTCTTCAATTTGAAGGTAATCCAGCTTATCGAAAGATTTGCCAGTCGCGCCGGCAAACCCCGGCCACGGTCGAACATTGGACCCAAATCCCCCATGTGCCCACCAGCGTGTTCAAGGAGCTGGATCTGTCCTGCCTCCTGCCCGAGGAACGCACGACCGTCTTCCATTCCAGCGGCACCACCAGCCAGCACCCCAGCCGCCATTTCCACGGCCTGGCGTCACTGGCGGTTTATGAGGCGTCACTGTGGCAGTGGTTTCAGCCCCATTTCCGCTGTGAAAATGAATTTCTGTTTTTGACCCCCGATCCAAGTGCCGCGCCCCGCTCCTCGCTGGTTCACATGTGTGCCACCGTGCGCCAAAGTGTCCGCCCCAAGTCCGGGCTGGCAGACCGTGGGGCAACGCGTTCAGATTTCTTTGGCCTGCTCGCCTGCGATGGCACGTGGACAATCGATTTCGGTGGCCTGTTGCCAACTTTGGAATCCGTCGCCGCCGGCGGCCAGCCGGTGACCATCTTTGGAACGGCATTTTCGTTTTTGCAATTGCTGGATTTCCTGGCGGAGCGGCAGCTACGGCTGGCCCTGCCCAAGGGATCGCAGGTGATGGAAACCGGCGGCTACAAAAATCGTTCCCGCATCCTGCCCAAAAACGAATTGCACGCATTCATCACGCGGCAACTGGGCGTTGGTCGGGATAACATCATTTGCGAATACGGCATGAGCGAATTGAGTTCGCAGGCCTATGATTTGGAAATCCAGCCGCCCTCTGCCATCCTCCATGCCCGCGCTTTTCACTTTCCGCCGTGGGCACGGGTGAAAATCATCTCGCCGGAAAGCGGATGCGAGGTGGCGGAGGGCGAGCCCGGCATTGTTCGGGTGTTGGACCTGGCTAATGTGTTCTCCGTGGCCGCCATCCAGACGGAAGACCTGGGTGTTCGCAGAGGGGACGGTTTTGAGCTGCTGGGCCGCGCTCAGCTGGCCGAACCGCGCGGTTGTTCATTGATGACGGCATAAAGGAATCAAAATGACCCTGACGAATTATTTCCTCGCCGACCTGCCGCCGGACGCCATGCTCTCGCCAGCGATGATCGCTGCCGCCCTTGAAACACTAAAGCGCAACCGCGAAAAGTATCTCGCCCGGCGCAAAATCGGCGGCATTGTGGATACCCTTTGCCAAGTTGCCGCCGGCTGGCTGGAGCCGGGGAATCAATTTCGTCGGCTCGCGCTGGAGCTTGGGCCTGAAGCCACGGGTTTTTCTCCGGCCATTCTGGAGCAAGGCCTGGACGGATTCTTCCGCCGCTTCACGCCGGAAAACTTTCAAGCGTTGCTGGACCAGGATCTGGGTATCGGCGTCGAGCCGGTGGGTGAAGCAGCGCGCAGCCCGCAACACTTTTGGCGCGGCCCGCAATTGCAGGTCCACGTGGCGGCGGGTAACCTGCCGAATCCGGCCTGGATGAGCCTGACCCTCGGGCTCCTGACCCGCTCGGCGCAGTTCATGAAGTGCGCTAGCGGTGCCTCCTGCTTGCCGCGACTGTTCGCCCACTCAATTTACGAGGCCGATCCCAAACTGGGAGCATGTCTGGAACTGGCGGAATGGCACGGTGGTAAGTTGGATTTGGAATCCATGCTGTTCGCCGAGGCCGATTGCGTGACCGCGACCGGTAGCGACGAAAGCCTGGCTGCCATCCGTTCACGGGTGCCCGAGAACGCCCGCTTTCTTGGCCATGGCTTACGGGTGAGCTTCGGTTTGGTGACGCGGGAAGCGCTGCGGCAGGAGGCCGTTGCCGAACTGGTGGCACGGGTGGCGGACGACGTGATTGCCTGGGACCAACACGGGTGTCTTTCGCCGCAAGCCATTTACGTGGAGGAACGCGGGGCCGTGGAGTCCGACAAGTTTGCGGGTTTGCTGGCAGCCGAGTTGATGCTGCGGGAAACCGCCGCGCCGCGCGGCCGGATTTCCGTGGTGGAATCGGCCGCCATCGCGTCGCGTCGTTCCCTTTATGAGGCGCTCGCCGCGCATCGCGGCGACGTTAAACTCTGGCAGAGCCAGAATTCCACTGCCTGGACTGTGGTGTTCGAGCACGAGGTGCGTTTTCATTTCTCGCCTCTGAACCGGTTTGTTTTTGTGAAGCCGGTACCGGATTTGGCGGCGGTCTTGCAGGGAGTGGATGAATTGAAGGGGAAGGTTTCCACCGTCGCGTTGGCCACCTCGCCGGACCGGTTCCAGGAACTGGCGCCGCAACTTGCCCGCTGGGGGGTGACGCGGATTTGCCGACCAGGCCAAATGCAGCATCCGCCGCTAACCTGGCGGCACGACGGACGCCCGGCGCTGGGCGATCTGGTAACCTGGACGGATCTGGAAGCGTGACAAGTGTGCTGCGCTATGCGTGATGATTTTATGAAGATGGAATTAAGAAAAACATTTCAATTTGAAGCGGCGCATTTGTTGCCGTTGTTGCCGAAGACGCACAAATGTCGCCGCTTGCATGGGCACAGTTTCAGCGTGGAGGTTGCCGTGGCGGGCGAATGCGATCCCAAGCTGGGCTGGCTCATGGATTACGCGGACATCTCGGCGGCATTCAAGCCGGTCTGGGAAAAGCTGGATCATTATTACTTGAACGAAATCCCCGGCCTGGAAAACCCCACGAGCGAAATCGTCGCGGCCTGGATCTGGAAAAGGTTGCAGCCCGGGCTGCCGTTACTGGTGGAAGTGGTGGTGGCGGAAACGTGCACTGCGCGGGCGGTTTATCGGGGCGGATAAGCAAGGTCCTGGCCGGTGGCCGGGTCTTGTGGAATGGTTTTGAGATAGGCCGGCACGAGATATTTGATATTCGCTGGCGGCCTGCCTCATCCGCCAAAGAATAAGAAAAGTTGGCCGCCAGACGAGCGTTTATTCTTTTTGAAAAACACCGAATCCCTAAAGCACTTTGGCATTTGCCATCGGAACGGAAAAACATCCAGCTTTTTCTGCTCAAGTAAGCCTGCTGTCTGCCGACATATTGAAAGTACCGATTGCATTGTTTATCGGAACGTGGCGGCATTGTTCCGTTTGGCCCAGGTTAACGCGCCTCGGAACCACTTAACATGGACGAAAACCTGATTATGAAGTCAACCAAGCAGCTGCTGGCGAACAAATTGTGCGAAGAACTCAAACCACTCTCGCAGGCTTGCCCATTACCCCCATGCAATCCGGATTGTCCCATGCATCAACTTCGCAACATGCTGGCGAAGCCCCGCTTGCGCTGGCTTGCGACCTTGAGCGAAGAGGATCTAAGATTTTTGGCCGCCTATCACCATGTTTGTACCAAAACCACCTTGGAATCCCAATGTCTGATCAGTAATGGATGATTCTCGAAACAGGTTGTTTCTCACCCGTCTTGTTGACAATTTGCATTTTCGCGCAAAATGCTGTCTGGATTTACCTCTCTGCCCCAGCGCGCTTCATGAGCTTAGAGTTTGACTATCAAGTATAACCGTGGCTCCGCCACGCTCAAACTGGACATTGCGAGCGAGGTGCATGATACAGATCAGACCGGGATGTTCGTCAATCAGGCTGTGAGCCATTTCGCGGGCATGCTCATTCCCGTCGAAATCTGGGCCAGTGGCCATTTGCAAAAAGGGTTTGTGCACTGTGCCATGCGACAATACTGCCACTCTTTATCGACAGCCCAGCCGTTCACTTGAGAATGAGAATCTCCTCAAGTTCAGTTTCAACCGGTCGATGAGAAAAGCCGGTGCCAACCGTTTTTCCATATGGATCCAAGATGAGTTGGCGGGAATAATATGGGTAGCGGCTCAATCCAGAGTCTTCGTCATACCATGAATTGGTTGTGGCCAACCAGTATTTGGCGGTTTGCTGCCCTTCAAGCCGCTAAATGGGGCGGAGTTGCGGCCCGGCTTGTCGGCAAACCCCGGGAGATATCATCGCAGCAGCTGGGTGCTGAATTGCAGGCTTTGACCAGCGACTTGAAGGCGGTTTGCGACAAGCTGGAAACGGACTTTCAAACCACCAGCGAAGAGTTGGAAAAGCTCGCCGTCCATGGTAAGAGTTTTTTCCATGCCAGCGAGACGCTCGTCGGGTCCGCCACCGGAAGGGCCGGCGGTTCGGCCCTGCTATCCCGGGCCATGCGTGTGGTTGAGGAACCCCTGAACTTTCTGGATGACAGCCATCCCAAGACGCAGGTCATATTAAAACGTCTCCGGCAGGACAGCAGTCGCATCGACGAACTGATCAATGTGCAGGTGGAGCTGCAGCAGACCATCGGCCCGCTGAAATACATCCAAACACTCTTCAAAATCGAATCCGCTCCACTCGGCGGCGAGGTGCAAGCCATGTTTGGCGCCTTGACCAAGGAAATTGAAACGCTGCACGACCAGATTTGCGAACTGTTCACCACGCGGTTTCTGGAACTGCGCGCCATCCAGCGGACCGTCAACCAGGTGATCTCCCAGCTGCAGGCCCAGACGGACGGTCTCTGGCAAAGCGTCACCCGGGAGAAAACAAAAATTGAAAAATCCATGCAGGAGATGCAGGGAGAGCTGATTCAAAACCAATATCGCGAGGCGAGTGCCGACCGGTTGGGTAAACAGGTGAACCAAGACATTCAGGAGGTGGTCATGGGCCTCCAATATCAGGACATTATTTATCAAAAGTTGCAGCATGTTCTCGCCTCTCTCAACCGCCTCGAAGACCATCTCGACTCGGAAGTCTCTATCGTCGATTTTGGCGGGTCCTTCCGGTTGGAGGCCGGACAGCTGCAAGCTGTCCGTGTGGAACTGCAGGCTGCGGAAATGAAAATCAAGGATGGTATCAGCCGGATGCTGGACCGAATCATAAGCGTCAGCACCGGCTGCCTTATGCTTGAGGAATACAGCCAGTTGACCATTTCCACCGATGGCATGGTGCAAATCCTGTTCGATACCTTTGCCTCGCTTCGGGAGCAGGTGGCCAGCACCGTTACCGGTTCCGCCAAGGCTTTTGACCAGCTGCGTTCCGTGGGTGGCTTGGCTTCCGACCTCACCATGGTGGTGCGCGATCATTCCCAGCGCATCCATCTCATCGGCCTGAACGCCCAATTGCAAGCCGCGCAAGTTGGACACCGCGTAGGCCTGGAGGTCTTGTCCGCGCGCACCAGCGAGATTTCCCGGGCCACCAACCAGATCAGTGAGGCGGTCGCGCGCAAATTGGGCCAATTGGTGCTGGACCTGGCGGACGATGTGAAGGCGCTGGAAACCCTCTACGCCGAAGGGCTCCGCCAGCAAAGCAAGCTCGAGCAGGAGGGCGCCATTACTGAGCACGCGCTTCATGAAATGCGTGATACCGCCCTGGCGATGCTGGCGCAGGTCAACACCCTGCTCGAAGACATCCGCACTGAATCCCAACAAACCCTCGAAAACGTTCGTCACGTGGAAACCGCCGATGCCGCGCTTTCCGCCTTGGAATCAAAATTACTCGGACTCGCCCAAACCGCTGATGGGGCCGGCATGAATGCCGACGGTAATTCGAACGCGCTGGTTGAAGCTGCCCGTCGCGGTTATACCATGACGTCGCAGCATCAGGTTTTTGAGAAAGTGCTTGCCGGTCAAGACTCTTCCGAAGCCAACCCGGAGGATGGCTCAGTTGAATTGTTTGATACCCCCGAAACCAACCCCAAGGCCAATGCTCCCACCAGCCAGGCCAATGCTTTTCCTTCAGGCACCAACTCCAAGCCCGCCTCGATGGGCTCACCCGCTCCCACTGCGCCGACCGACCCTCCGCAAGCCAGCTTCGGGAATAACATTGAATTGTTCGGATAGGTCACTTTAAGCATGCATAAATTAAAGAAAATAATGGTTAAGGTGCCAACCAATGTTCCGATAGCGTAGATGGAACCTACAATCAGCATTCGTCTGTCTTTATTACGATTGTTCTGAAAAGGACCGTATGGGTAAAAGTATTATTTCGGTTGACGACTCCTCCACGATGAGGAGGATGGTTTCCTTCACCCTGAAATCAGCCGGATATGAGGTTATTGAAGCTGCCGATGGCGTCGAGGCCCTTACCGTACTGAAATCTCATCCGGTTGACATGGTGATTTCTGATATCAACCTGCCGAACCTTAACGGAATCGAACTCACCCGACAGCTCCGCAGCCAGCCCGGCTATGGACGCACCCCCATCATCCTGCTCACCACCGAATCCGACCCCGGCAAAAAGGCGGAAGGCCGCGCTGCCGGAGCCACGGGCTGGATTGTCAAACCCTTCAGCCAGGACCAATTACTGGCCTTGGTCGCCAAAGTTCTGCCCGCCTGATCAACCCCTTTAATCCCTATGGCCATCAACAACGAAGCTCTCCAACAACAGTTGGTCAACGATTTGCTCCTTGAAAGCTTTGACGGCCTCGACCGATTTGATCGTGCCTTGCTTGCACTTGAAAATGGCGAGGGCCAGCCGGACACCTTTAACGTCATTTTCCGCGTTATTCATACAATCAAAGGAACGGCTGGCTGTATCGGCCTCGGCAAGATTGAATCCGTGGCCCATGTGGGCAAAAACCTGCTGAGTCTTCTCCGCGACGGCAATCTCAAGCTCAACCCCGCCATGATTGCAGCGTTGCTCTAGTATTCCGACGCCCTCAAGGAAATGCTGCGCTGTCTCGAAAAGACCGGCGAGCAGGGCGACAAGGACTATTCGAATTTACTCGAAAAGCTGAAACAACTTCAGACGAACGAGACTGCCGCCGTAGAAAAATCCTCCGTCGGCGAGGTTTGGGGACTCTTTGAGGAGGTCGAACCGGAAACCGCGCCCGCTTCACCAGTCCTGCCGGCAGGCCCCGCACCTGCCGGAGGTCGTATGTATCGCCACCTCCACCGGCGGTCCCAATGCGTTGGCCGAACTTTTCAGGGGTTTTCCGGGTGGGTTTCATTTGCCGCTCTTGATCGTGCAGCACATGCCGCCGCTGTTTACCGCCATGCTCGCCGAACGCCTCAACAAGCTCGGTTCCGTGAAATTTCATGAAGGCGCCGAAGGCCCGACCGTCCAACCCGGACACGCCTACCTTGCGCCCGGGGGCAAACACATGGAGGTCCGGCGCACCGCTGCCCGGGTGGTGCTGCATTTGCAAGAGGAGGCCCCGGAAAATTCCTGCCGCCCGGCGGCGGATGTGCTGTTTCGCAGCGCGGTTTCCGTCAATGGCGGAAAAATCCTCGGCGTCGTCATGACCGGCATGGGCCAGGACGGTCTGCGCGGGTGCGAATTGATCCGCGAACAGGGTGGCTATGTGGTGGTACAAGACGAACTGAGTAGCGTGGTTTGGGGCATGCCCGGTAGCGTGGCGCAAGCCGGATGCGCTGATAAGATTGTGCCGCTGAACCAGATCGCCGGGGAAATCGTGCGGCGCACGCGGTTCCTCCAACTGCTGGCCACTCATACTTTAAAACCATGGCCCTCTCCAAAGCCGATTTCGATTATGTCGCCCAGCTGGTCCGCGGCGAGGCCGCCATTGTGATCGAGCCCGGCAAGGAGTATCTCGTGGTTAATCGCCTGAGTCCCCTGGCCGAGCAGGAAGGCTACGATTCCCTGGCCGATTTTATCGGCAAACTGCGGTCGGAAACCGCCATTAACAGTTTGCATCACAAAAGCATTGATGCCCTCACCACCAACGAGACCTCATTTTTTCGTGATTTCCATCCGTTCGAGGCCTTGCGCAAGGAGATTTTACCCAAAATCATCGAACAACGCGCGGGCTTGCGGCAATTGAGCATTTGGTAGGCCGCTTGTTCCACCGGGCAGGAACCCTATTCGCTGGCCATGCTCCTCCACAAACATTTTCCCCAGTTCGCCGGATGGCGGATTTCCATCCTGGCCACGGACCTTTCGCCAACTGTGTTAAGAGCCGCCAGCGAGGCCGCTACTCGCAATTTGAAGTGAATCGTGGCCTGCCGGCATCTTATTTGATCAAGTGGTTCACCAAACAGGGAGACCGCTGGCTGATCAAACCCGAATTGAAGCAGAACATAGAATTTAAGGCCATGAACTTGGTTCAGCCATGGCCAATTCTCCCGCCGTTCGATCTCGTGTTCCTCCGCAACGTCATGATTTACTTCGATGTGGACACCAAGAAAACCATGCTTAAGCGGATCCGCAATTGTCTGTTGCCCCACGGGTATCTTTTCCTGGGTACCGCCGAAACCACCGTGAATCTAGATGATGATTACCAGCCCGTCACCTTTGGCCATGCGGTGGTCTACGAAGCCATCAACCGCAAATGAGCGGGCCCTCCCGTTCACGGTTATCCACGCATAAGGTATTCGGTCTTCCGACTTCTTTCTGACTTCGAGGCGCTGCACTCCCGGATTTCACCAGATCGTAGCTTGCGATTTACCGCCGCTCTTTTCATGATGCTCCGCATGAAAAACCGACTCCTTTGGTGCGTCCTCACTGGTCTCATGGTTCGGCTACTCCAAGCCGGTGATTTCGTCACCACTGAGT
>Ga0302320_10031685_pt1 | contig 10019 bp, 9 predicted proteins | sample Bog_T0_3_FD_202130 | JGI IMG/M metagenome (GOLD analysis project Ga0302320, IMG submission 202130) | Peat permafrost microbial communities from Stordalen Mire near Abisko, Sweden - Bog_T0_3 | ecosystem: Environmental > Terrestrial > Soil > Wetlands > Peat | place: Sweden: Abisko, Stordalen Mire...
CAACAGCAGGCGCGCTCTCCCACGGCACGATGCCGCCGCTGCGTGGGACGATGGTCTCGGGCACCGGAGGTCAGCAGCCCAGGGAGCCGTGCGGCAAGACTGTGTTGTAGTGGCGCCGTCGAAATCGATCCAGCCGGATATGGCGCCGCGCCTCGACGCGCCCGGTTGAACCGGGTCGCCCAGCGGGCCTGATCGGCGCTGGAGGGATACGCTCGGCGCGGGGCGGCCGACGCGGGAAGGGCGGCTGCGCCCGTCAATTCAGCGAGCCGTGACCGGATGGATTCGGCGCGGGGAGAGCGCCGTCGGATCGTCCGGCGAGCGCGATCATCGCCGCCGCCTTCTCGGCGATCATGATCGTCGGCGCGTTGGTGTTGCCGGCGACGAGGTCGGGCATGATCGAAGCGTCGACGACGCGCAAGGCTTCGAGGCCATGCACGCGCAGGCTGGCGTCGACCACCGCCGTCTTTGCGTCGGGGCCCATCGCGCAGGTTCCGACCGGATGGTAGACGGTGTCGACCCGCCGGCGCAGGAAGGCGCGGATTTCATCGTCGCTCTGCGCTTCGCCGCCGCCGAACAATTCGCGCGTCCAATGCGTGCGTAGCGACGGCGCCGCCATCAGCCGTCGCGTCAGTTTGACGCCGGCGACGAGCGTCTCGATGTCTTCCGGCTCGGCGAGAAAGGCGGGGTCGATCAGCGGATCGGCGAGCGGGTCGGAGCTCGCGAGCTTCACCGCGCCGCGGCTCTTCGGCTTCAACGCGCAGACGTGGCAGGTCATGCCGCGGCCCCAGCGCAGCTTGCGCGCGTGGTCCTCGACCACCGCAATGACGAAATGGAGCTGGACGTCGGGCCGGGCGAGATCGGGACGGGTCTTGAGGAAGCCGCCGGCCTCGGCGAAATTGGTCGTCGCCATGCCGCGCCGCTCGCGGCGATAGCGCGCGATCGCGCTCACGAGCGGCGCGAGGGCGCCGAACGACAGGCCGAGCAGGTCGCGCGAGGACGAAGCGTAACCGAGCACGACGTCGGGGTGGTCGTGCAGATTGGCGCCGACGCCGGGCAGGTCGACGAGCGGCGCGATGCCGAGCGCACGAAGCGCCGCCGCTTCGCCGACGCCCGACAGCATCAGCAGTTGCGGCGAGCCGAAGGCGCCGAGGCAAACGACGATCTCGCGCCGCGCCCGCAACGTCCACTTGACGCCGCGCTGAAGGATTTCGGCGCCGATCGCGCGCTTGCCGTCGAACAGCAGCCGTAGCGCGCGGGCGTGCGTCTCGACGCGCAGATTCGGTCGCTTGCCGATATGCGGCTTGAGATAGGCGCGCGCGGCGCTGCAGCGCTCGCCGTTGATCTGCGTCACCTGATAGAGGCCGAGCCCCTCCTGGCGCTCGCCGTTGAAATCGTCGTTGAGCGGGAACTGGGCCTCGCGCGCGGCGGCGAGGAAGCGCTGCTGGAACGGATTGTCGGAGCGCGAATTGGCGACGTTGAGCGGCCCGCCGCGGCCGTGGTGGGGGCCGGCGAAGGCTTCGTTGTTCTCCGCCTTGAGGAAGTAGGGCAGCGCGTCGGCATAGGACCAGCCGGGATTGCCGAGCGCCGCCCAGCCATCGTAGTCGGCCGGATGGCCGCGGGTGTAGATCATCGCGTTGATCGCCGACGAACCGCCGAGCGTCCGCCCGCGCGGCTGGTAGCCGCGCCGGCCGCCGAGGCCCGGCTGCGGGACTGTTTGGTAGGCCCAATTGTTGAGCCTGGTCGGCGTCATCAGCACGCCGGCGATGGGCGTGTCGACCACCCAGCCGTCACCGGCGCCGCCGGCTTCGATGAGGGCGACGGTTACGCCTGGGTCCTCGCTCAGCCGGCTCGCCAGAACGCAGCCGGCCGAGCCGCCGCCAAGAACGAGATAGTCCGCCTCGTCCATCGCCCCCTCCCTGGAGGCGATAGTTTGCATAGGAACGATTGCGGAGGCTAGCGGCTGGAGGCGAGGCTCAGCGGCGGGCGCGGCACTTGGTCAGGCCGTCGAGGCCGCCGACGAAGACACTGGCGAGCAGCGTGCACTGGGCGATGGCGAAAGGCAGGGTCGGCGCTTCCTGGGCGCTGAGGATCCAATAGGCGACCGCGGCGGCGACGGCGGCGGCGGCGATGACGGTGAAACCTGAAGTCGAAGACCGATCGCGGCCCATGGCAACCCCCTCGAGACCCTGTCGCGAACGGCGACGCGCCGTCCTGCCGTCTGCTTACGGGACGCAAAAAGGGCCCCACGCCCAACTCGGCGCGGGAATTGGCGGGTCCGCGTCAGGGACCGGTCGGGAATAACGCTCGAATTGAGTTGAATTGGCTGCGAACGCCAACCGGGCCGCGCGCTCAGGCGGCGCGCGCGGCTTTGTCCAGCGCGGCGAATTCGGCGTCGGACAGGGTGAGGGCCGCCGCAGCGACGTTCTCTTCGAGATGGGCGACCTTGGAGGTGCCGGGGATCGGCAGGATGACTGGGCTGCGCTTGAGCAGCCAGGCGAGCGCGACCTGTCCCGGCGTCGCGCCGTGGGCGCGCGCCGTCGCCGCCAGGATCGAGGCAGGCCCGGCGAGTTCGCCCGCGGCGAGCGGGAACCACGGGATGAAGCCGATGCCCTTCTTCTCGCAATGGTCGAGCACGGCTTCGCTGTCGCGATCGGCGAGATTGTAGCGGTTCTGCACCGTCGCCACCGGAAACGTCTTCGACGCCGCCTCGATCTCTTCGACCGAGACTTCGCTGAGGCCGACGAAGCGGACGACCTTGTCGGCGATCAGCGAGCGGATCGCGTCGAACTGCTCGCCGCGCGGAACCTTGGGGTCGATGCGGTGCAATTGCCACAGGTCGATCGTCTCGACGCCGAGATTGCGGCGGCTCTTTAGCGCCTGCTGGATGAGGTATTCGGGCCGCCCGAGCGGCGTCCAGAGATTGGGGCCGGTGCGGGTCAGGCCGCCCTTGGTGGCGATCACCATGCCGGGATAGGGATGCAGCGCTTCGCGAATGAGGAGTTCGGAAACGTCGGGGCCGTAGGAATCGGCGGTGTCGACAAAATCGACGTTGAGTTCGGGCAGGCGCTTCAGCACCCGCAGCGCTTCGGCGCGATCCGCCGGTTCGCCCCATATTCCGCGGCCGGTGATCCGCATGGCGCCGAAGCCGAGGCGATGCACCTTCAGCGCGCCGCCGATCGAAAATGTGCTTGATTGCTTCGTGTCGGTCATCGCTTCCGTGCCTTCGTCGTCGATGGTGGTGAGGCCGATATGGGCGGCCGTCGGCCCGCCATCAAGGCCAGCGCGCCAGCGGCGGCATCGAGGAGAGGATCGCGGAAACGTTACCGCCGGTCTTCAACCCGAAAATCGTGCCGCGGTCATAGAGCAGGTTGAACTCGACGTAGCGGCCGCGGCGGACGAGTTGTTCCTCGCGCTCGGCTTCGCTCCAAGGCGCGGCGAAGTTGCGGCGCACGATTGCGCCGTAAAGCGAAAGGAAGGTCTCGCCGACGTCGCGACTGAAAGCGAGGCCGGCGGCGAACGCCGCTTCGTCGACGGCGTCGAGATCGTCGTAGAAGATCCCGCCGATCCCGCGCGGCTCGCCGCGATGGGGAAGGAAGAAATACTCGTCGCACCACGCCTTGAAGCGCTCGTGCGAAGCGACGCCTTCGTGGCGCCCGCACGCGGCGTTCAAACCTTCGTGAAACGTCAGCGCGTCGGGATCGTCGGCGCGGCGGCGCGCGTCGAGCATCGGCGTCAGGTCGGCGCCGCCGCCGAACCACGCCTTGCTGGTGACGACGAAGCGCGTGTTCAAATGCGCGGTCGGCACGTGGGGGTTCCAGGGATGGGCGATGACCGACAGGCCCGCCGCCCAGAAGCGCGGGTCGTGATCGGCGCCGGGAATCTGCCTGGCGAATTCCGGCGCAAAGGTCCCGAACACGGTCGAGGCGTGGACGCCCATCTTCTCGAACAACCGGCCACGCAGGATCGCCGTGCGCCCGCCGCCGCCCGGCGCGCCGGAGCGATCGACGCGATTCCACGGCTCGGCGACGAAGCGACCCGGCGCCGCGCCCGGCGCATGCAGCGGGCACGCGTCTTCGAGCGCCTCCATCGCCGCGATCAGGCGAAGCTGCAACGCCTCGAACCAGGACTGCGCGACGCGCTGGCGATCTTCGAGCGTGTCCATGGCGCGCACAGCCTCCCCTCGCTCAGCCGGCGGCGCGCACGCGCGCGACGAGGCGCTCGACATGGGCGATCGGCGTCTCGGGCAAAATGCCGTGGCCGAGATTGAAGACATGGACGCGGCCGGCGAAGCCCTGCAGCGCGCGATCGATTCCCGCGTCGAGCGCGCGGCCGCCGACGATGAGCGCCAGCGGATCGAGATTGCCCTGCAGAGCGAGGCGCGCCGGCAGCGCGCTGGCTGCGGCGCGCGGATCGACCGCAGTGTCGAGGCCGATCGCCGCGAGGCCGTCGATCGCGGCGAACTTGCCGAGCTGGGTCGCCGCGCCGCGCGGGAAGGCGATGATCGGCGACGCGGGCAGGGCGGCGAGCAGTTTGGCGACGATGCGCGCGATCGGCGCGACGCACCAGCGCTCGAACTCGGCCGGCGGCAGCACGCCCGCCCAGGAATCAAAGATCTGAACCGCTTCGGCGCCGGCGCGCAATTGCCGCTCGAGATAGGCGGCCGAAAGATCGATCAGCTTGTCGATCAGCGCCGCGAACAGGTCGGGGTGTTGGTAAGCGAACAGCCGCGCCGGCGCCTGGTCGGGCGTGCCGCGGCCGGCGATCATGTAGCTCGCCACCGTCCACGGCGCGCCGCAGAAGCCGATCAACGCGACGTCGTCGGGCAGGGCGGCCTTGACGCGCGCGAGCGTCTCGAACACTGGCGCGAGCCGCGACCAGTCGGCTTCGTCGCGCAAAGCAGCGAGATCGGCGGCGGTCTCGATCGGCTTCAGCCGCGGCCCTTCGCCTTCTTCGAACGAAACGCGCTGGCCGAGCGCGTCGGGCGCGACGAGAATGTCGGAGAACAGGATCGCGGCGTCGAAGCCGAAGCGGCGGATCGGCTGCAGCGTCGCCTCGGTCGCCAGCTCCGGCGTGTAGCAGAAGTCGAGGAACGACTTCGCCTTGGAACGGATGGCGCGGTATTCCGGCAGGTAGCGGCCAGCCTGGCGCATCAGCCACAGCGGCGGCGTCGGCTGGCGTACGCCGGCAAGGGCGGCGAGCAGCGGCTTCGTCGGCGCGGCGCGAGGCGAGGCGGCGGTCATAGAGTCCTTAAGCGCCCGCAGCGGGTCCCTTCTCCCCGCAGGCGGGACGAAAGGGCGCAGCGCGGCTCGAGGCCGCTCTATCGTGAAAGTTCGTGGCGGCGCAAGGCCAGGCTATTCGGCGGCCTTTTTCATTTCCGGATAGACGCACTGGGCGGCCTCGACGCCGGGGCGGCGCATCGGCACGACCTTGGGCTGTTCGAACGGCAGCCCGAGCGTCTTCCATACGTCGACCAGCGCTTCGACCAGCAGGCCGACCTGCGCTTCGGTGTGGCGCGGCGTCGGGGTGATGCGCAGGCGTTCGGTCCCCTTGGCGACGGTCGGGTAGTTGATCGGCTGGATGTAGATGTCGTGGCGGCTGAGCAGCAGTTCGCAGGCGGCGCGGCATTTGGCGGCGTCGCGCACCATCACCGGCACGATGTGCGAAGGATTTTCGAGCACCGGCAGACCGGCGGCGCCCAGCGCGTGCTTGACCATCTTCGCCATCGCCTGATGGCGCTCGCGCTCGGCGTTGGACGCCTTCAGCGCGCGCACCGCGGCGGCGGCGGCGGCGGCGACGCTCGGGGGCAGGGTCGAGGTGAAGATGAACTGCGGCGCGTAGCAGCGCACCGCGTCGACGAGCGCGGCAGAGGCGGCGATGTAGCCGCCAAGCCCGCCGAAGCCCTTGGCGAGCGTGCCTTCGATGACGTCGAGTTCGCCCATCAGGCCTTCGCGTTCGGCGACGCCGCCGCCGCGCGGGCCGTACATGCCGACCGCATGGACTTCGTCGATATAGGTCATCGCGCCGTATTTCTTCGCCACGGCGACAACTTCGGCGATCGGCGCGATGTCGCCGTCCATCGAATAGAGGCTCTCGAACACGATCAGCTTGGCGCGCTCGATCGGTTCGGCGGCGAGCAGCTCTTCGAGATGGGCGACGTCGTTGTGGCGCCAGACCTTCTTCGCGCAGCCGGAGCGCTTGACGCCCTCGATCATCGAATTGTGGTTGAGCGCGTCGGAGAGGATGAGGCAATCGGGCAGCAGGCCGGCGATGGTCGAGATGCCGGCGAGATTGGAGATCCAGCCCGACGTGAAGACGAGCGCCGCCTCCTTGCCGTGCAGATCGGCGAGTTCGCGCTCCAGCATGACGATCGGATGATGGGTGCCGGAAATATTGCGGGTGCCGCCGGCGCCGGCGCCGTAGGCGCGCGCCGCTTTGACGGCCGCCTCGATGACGTCGGGGTGAACGCCCATGCCGAGATAATCGTTCGAGCACCAGACGGTGACCGGACGCGGCGCGTGCTCTTCGCCCGGCGGGCGCCACATGGCAAGGGGGAAGCGGACGGCGTCACGTTCGAGGTCGACAAAGACGCGATAACGCTCTTCGCGTTTCAGGCGCTCGATCGCTTCCACAAAACGACGCTGATAATCCATCGGTCGTCGATCCCTCGTCGCGTCCGCCGGGTTGGGCGACGCCGGTCTTCCCGCCACTTGCCGTAGCCGGGCGCGCCCGGCGAGTAAAGGCGGTCGGCGGTTGAAAATCCGTCAGCGGCTGGCGCCGGTTGACGCCAGCCTGGCGGGCGCGGCGGCCCTGTGACTTGCGTCAGCGCAAGAAACTCCGGGAAATCCACCGCCGCCGGCGCTACTCCCAGCGGACCCGATCGCCGCCCGGTCGGCCGCGCGGGCGCGACGATTTGCCCTATCGTTGGTCGGCGGCTAGCACGCCGGGCGGCAGCCGCCCAAGCAGGTCGCGTCCGGCGTCGGCTCCGAGCCGGGCGGCGTCGGCGGGAGCGCCGGCGACGCGCGCCTCGAAGCTCTCCGAGCCGTCCTCGCGCAGAACCTGGCCGCGCAGGATCAGCCTGCCGTCCTCGAGCCGGGCGTGGCCGGCGATCGGCGTCCGGCAGGACCCGTCGAGCACGGCGAGGTAGGCGCGCTCGGCGGCGAGCGCCGTCGCCGTCGCGGCGTCGTCAATCGCCGCCAGCGCTTCGAGCGTCCGGGCGTCGCCGCGGCGCGCGGAGAGGGCGATCGCCCCCTGGCCGACGGCGGGGAGGAACGCCTCGATGTCGAGCGCAGCGCGGGCGCGATGGGCGAGGCCGAGCCGCTTGAGGCCGGCCATCGCCAGTAGCGTCGCGTCGATCGCGCCGCTCTCGGCCTTCAGCAGCCGCGTCTCGACGTTGCCACGCAACAGCTCGACGCGAAGGTCGGGGCGCAGTCGCAACGCCTGCGCCCGTCGGCGCAGCGAGGCGGCGCCGAGCCTCGCGCCCTGGGGCAGGTCGGCGATCGAGTCGGCGAGCGCCGAGACGAGCGCGTCGCGCGGGTCCTCGCGCGGCAGGAAGCCGGCCAGCGCCACGCCGTCGGGCAGGGCGGTCGGCAGGTCTTTGGCCGAGTGGACGGCGAAGTCGATGCGGCCGTCGAGCAGGGCGGAATCGATTTCCTTGGTGAACAGACCCTTGCCGCCAGCCTCGGCAAGCGGCCGATCCTGGATCATGTCGCCGCTGGTGCGAATGACGGCGATCGCGACGCGCGCCTCTTCCCAGCCAAGAGCGGCGGCGAGCCGACGGCGCGTCTCCTGCGCCTGGACGAGCGCGAGCGGCGAGCCGCGCGTGCCGAGGGTGAAGAGAACTGCGGAAGCCATGGGGAAGCGGCCTTAAGGGAGATCGCCGCCGCTGGCTAGTGGCGGCGCGCGCCACCGTCCCGTAATCCTTCCCCATCCTCCGCCGCCGATGTTATGACGGGCGGCGGACCGCGCTGCGGCAGACTTCGGCGGCGGCGCGTTCGCCATAGGGTCAGGGAGTGAAATCATGAAGTTCATCGCTCGCGGCGCCGCTGCGTTTCTCGCCGGCGCGGTCATCATCGGAACGCTCGCGACCAGCGCCGACGCCGAAACGCGTCGCGCCTTCTGCGATCGCACCGCGCGCGAATACGCCAACGGCCAGGCGACCGGCAACACGGTCGGCGGCGCGGTCGGCGGCGCGCTGCTCGGCGCCGGAATTGGCGCGCTGGTCGGCGGCGGCCACTCGATCGGCACCGGCGCGGCGATCGGCGCGGGCGCCGGCGCAGTCGGCGGCGTGGCGACCGGTTCTGCGGCGTGGCGCGACAACTACAACAGCCGCTACTACTCCTGCATGCAAGGCTATTAAGCCGCGCCGTTCAGCACGGTTCAAAATCGGGCGCGCAGGTTTCGCCCGCAACGCGCGTCCGCGCGCGTAGCGTCACCGCCCTCGCGCAACAAGCGATTGCGTCGCCGCACTGCTTGAGAGTCTGCATCGCGTTGCCGAGGGCGCCGAGCGCCTCGACATAATCCGGCGCGCAACGCGATCTCGCCGGTAGAGCGCGAAGGCTTCGTTGACGCGGCCGGCGCAGTGATGTTGCAGCGCTTCGGCGAAGGTCGCCGCGAGCGGCGACGGGGCGCCTGCCGGCGCGTCGGCGCGTCGCAATTTGTCGCTCATTCGGCCTCGCAGAACATCGTCTGCGCGCGAACGATTGGCCGCCCGCGTCGACGTTGGCGCGGCGAATTGGCGAGGGCGAACCCGCGCGGCGCCGACGCCGCGGGAGCGCGCGCGCCGCAGTTTCGCGGCGGTCGCCGAAACCCGCCCGGGAGGGCGCCTCGGCGACGCGCCGACTTCGCGCTTTTCCCTGAGAAAGCAGGCGTTTGCCAGAATGCGACGTACGGCCGCACCTGTACGTCCCCGCCAACAGGAAAGTCAGGCTTTACAGCTACAGTAATATTGTATTACTTATCCGCCGTCCGCCCGATCGAGGCGGGAAAGCGTCCGCCCGGCCGCGACAGGCGTCCGAGGCTGAACGCTTGAGGTGGGAGGGTTGTATGCATCTCATGAAATGGCTGAGCGGCGCTGCGGTTGGCACGGCGCTGATGTTTGTGGCCTCGCCGTCTTTCGCAGTCACGCTCGGCTTCTCGCAGGTCGGCGACGAAGGCGACTGGCGTCCGGCGTGGTCGAAGGACATGCAGGACGAGGCGAAGAAGGAAGGGATCGACCTCAAGTTCGCCGACGCCCAGGGCAAAGAAGAAGAGCAGCTCAAGGCCGTGCGCGCGTTCATCGCGCAGAAGGTCGACGCGATCATCATCGCGCCTGTCGTCGTCACCGGTTGGGACCAAGTGCTCGAAGAAGCCAAGAAGGCCGGCATTCCGGTTTTCCTCGCTGACCGCGACGTCGACGTCAAAGACAAGTCTCTCTTCGTGACCCGCATCTCGGCCGACTTCAACCTCGAAGGCCGTCTTGCTGGCGCGTGGACCGCCCAGGCGAGCAAGGGCCAGTGCAACGTCGTCGAAGAGCAGGGCACGGTCGGCGCCGCTCCGGCGATCGAGCGCAAGAAGGGCTTCGAAGCCGTCGCCGCGAATTTCCCGGACATCAAGATCGTCAAGACGCAGTCCGGCGACTTCACGACTGACGGCGGCAAGAAGGTCATGGAAGCCTTCATCAAGTCGACCGACAACCTGAAGGGCATCTGCGCGTCGTTCGCCCATAACGACAACATGCAGCTCGGCGCCATTCAGGCGATGAAGGAAGCCGGCCTGAAGCCCGGCAAAGACGTGCTGATGGTCTCGGTCGACTACGTGCCGGCGATGAAGGAAGCGCTGGCTGCTGGCGACGCGAACGCCTCGGTCGAACTCCGCTCGGCCATTGGCAAGTACATCTACCCGGTCGTCCTCCAGTACCTGAAGGACAAGAAGGAACTGCCGAAGTGGGTCAAGATCCCGTCTGACCTGCACACGGCTGCGACGCCCGGCTACTGAAGCCAGTCGACGCCAACTTAAACAAACTGCGGCGTCTCGCCGGACTT
>Ga0302320_10031688_pt1 | contig 10019 bp, 10 predicted proteins | sample Bog_T0_3_FD_202130 | JGI IMG/M metagenome (GOLD analysis project Ga0302320, IMG submission 202130) | Peat permafrost microbial communities from Stordalen Mire near Abisko, Sweden - Bog_T0_3 | ecosystem: Environmental > Terrestrial > Soil > Wetlands > Peat | place: Sweden: Abisko, Stordalen Mire...
GGCGCGGAGGAACTGCTCCGTCGCCTGATCCAGAAGAAATTTCCGGGGCACGGCATCATCGGGGAGGAATTCGGCAACGAGAAGCCCGAAGCCGAGTTCGTCTGGGTTCTCGATCCGATCGACGGGACCAAGGCGTTCATCACCGCCTGCCCGCTATTCGGGACCCTGATCGCCCTCCTCCACCAGGGCCAGCCGGTCCTGGGGGCCATTCACCAGCCGGTCTTGCGCCAGCTTTTGATCGGCGACGGGCGGAGCGCGCAACTGAACGGCCGGCCGGTGCGCCTGCGCCGCTGCCCCGACCTGGCCTCGGCCGTCCTCCTCACCAGCGATCCGTTCAATCCCGGCAAGTACCGCAATGGCGCCGCCTTCGACGCCTTGGCCCGGAAGGTGCGGTTCGCCCGCACCTGGGGCGACTGCTACGGCTACCTCCTCGTGGCCTCGGGCTGGGCCGACATCATGACCGATCCGATCGTCAATCCCTGGGACATCCAGGCGATTATCCCGATCATCCGCGGGGCCGGGGGCCGGGTGACCGACTGGTCCGGCGCCGACCCGGTCTCGGGCGATTCCCTCGTGGCGGCCCATCCCGACCTGCACCCGCAGATCATCGCCGCTTTGAACGCGGCGCCCACTCGGCCGTGATCACCGAGGTGATCCCGCCGCGGCCCTTCCAGTCGGCCACGATCGTCAGCTGGCGCGGGCGGAGCAGAGCCCCGAGGTCGTCGCAGATCTGGTTGGTCACCGCCTCAAAGAATATCCCCTGGTTGCGGTAGGCGTGGAAGTAGAGCTTGAGCGACTTGAGCTCGACGCAGGTCTTGTCCGCCACGTAGCGGACGGTGATGGCGGCGAAATCCGGGTGGCCGGTGATCGGGCACATCGAGGTGAACTCGTGGTGGGTGTGCGCGATGACGTAGTCGCGCCCGGGCGCGGGATTGGGAAAGGTTGCCAGGATCTTCGGGGCGGCCATAAAGCAAGAAAGGTTATTTCCCCACGGGAATCTGTAGTTCGGTCAGGCGGCCTAAGGGCGAACTCCGCACCTGCAGGTGCAGGACGCCGGGCACTTCCTGCAGCAGCACCCGGTTCAGCTCCTCCCGCCCCAAGCCGTGCACCACCTGGCCTTCGATCGCCACAATCTCCATGCCCCGCTTCAAGCCCGCCCTCTCCGCCCGGGAATGCGCCTTGACCTCGCTGACCCGCATGGTGTCGACCCAGGTGCCGACGTAGTTTTGCGAGCTTTGGGCCCAGCGGGTGGTGACCTGGATGCTGAGCATCGCCTCGGCGACGTTGTAGGCCTCCATTTTGACCGGCGGATCCGCCCCCCAGAGGGCGGCGGCCAGGCCGAAGAATAAAAGCCAGCGTTTCATGGCGGCGGCTCAGCTCGCCGTCTCGGTGAACCGGCTCTCCCGGATCACCGTGATCCGGATCGTGCTGGGATACTGCAATTCCGTCTCGATCCGGCGGCGCAGCTCCTTGGCGATCTCGCGGGCCTGGTCGTCGGTCACCTGCGAAGGCGAGACCACGACCCGAATCTCGCGGCCGGCCTGGATGGCGAAGGCCTGCTGCACCCCGGCGACCGAGACCGCGAGCTTTTCCAGGCGGCCCAGCCGCTGGATATAGTTGGTCATCGATTCGGCCCGGGCCCCGGGCCGGGTGGCCGAGACCGTGTCGGCCAGGATGACCATGCCGGCGTACACCGTCTCGGGCTTCACTTCCTCATGGTGCGCCGCCACCGCGTTGGCCACGATCGGGGTCTCGCCGTAGCGCTTGATGAAGTCGGCTCCGATCAGGGCATGGCTGCCCTCCAGCTCGCCCGGCAGCCCCTTGCCGATGTCGTGGAGCAGGCCGGCGCGCTTGGCAATATTGGGATCGAGGCCGATTTCGGAGGCCAGAACGGAGGCGAGGAAGGCGGTCTCGATCGAGTGGTCGAGGACATTCTGGTTGTAGGAAAACCGGTAGCGCAGGCGGCCGAGCAGCTTCACGATCTCGGGATGGAGCCCGTTGATGTTGAGGCGGCTGATCGCGTCCTCGCCGGCCTTGGTGGCGGACAGGTCCACCTCCTCGCGGGCGAGTTTGACCGCCTCCTCGATGCTGGCGGGATGGATCCGGCCGTCCTTGATCAGGGCCTCGAGGGCGATCCGCGCGACCTCGCGGCGCACTGGGTCGAAGGAGGAGAGGAGCACGAGCTGGGGCGACTCGTCGATCATCAGGGTGACCCCGGTCGACGCCTCGAAGGATTTGATGTTCCGGCCCTCGCGGCCGATGATCCGGCCCTTCATCTCCTCGTTCGGCAGCTGCAGAAGCGTGGTGGTCAGGTCGTTGTTCGGCTTGGTCGCCATCCGCTGCATCGCCGCGATCAGGATGCGCTGGCTGGTGCTTTGCAGCTCCTGCTCGGATTTTTCCAGCGTCTCGCGCCGCAGCGCCCGGAACTCGTCCTGGCACTCCAGGAGCACCTCCTCGCGGAGCTGGCGCTTGATCTCCTCCGCATCCATCTGCGAGACGCCCTCCAGCCGCTGGCGGACGTTCTTGGACAGGGCCCGGATGGCGTCGCGGGCCTGCTTGATCGCGGCCCCCTCGCGGTTGAGCCGGTCCTGGCGCTGCTCCAATTGGTAGTCGAGGAGGGCGAGGGACTCCTCGTGGGCCCGAATCTCGCGCAGGCGGACGTCGGATTCGATCTCCCGGCGGTCGAACTCGCGGTTCAACTCCGCCCGGCGCTCGGCGATTTCCAATTCCGCCTTCTGCTTCATTTCCTCGGCGGCGACGGCCGCCTCCCGGCGGGCGACCTCGGCCAACTCATTCGCCTGCTCGCGGGCGAGGCGTCGGGATTGCCGGGCCAGGGCCCAGACCAGGAAGAAGCCGACGCCGAGGCCGGAGAGGATCGCGACCAGGAACGAGGCCGAAATCGACCAATCAATCGCCCCGCTTGGGGCGGTGGCGCTATCCGCGATCAAGAGGGCCGCAAAAGCGGCTGCACCGGCGAGCGTCAAAGCAAAGGGACGGTAGACCCTTGCCCTCAAAGCTCAAGCCCGGTATTTAATCGGACAACCCTCCCCCCATGGATCTCGGCGACTATCTCGGCGTGTTTCGCCCCACCACCCGCGGGCGGTGGGATTGGGTGACGCCGATCGCGCTGGTCGGCCTGAGCGTCATCGGAGTCGCCTTCATCTACAGCGCGCAATACTCCGCCCATCCGGGCGGCCTGGCCCACCAGGGCTGGATGAAGCAGGTGGCCTTCCTGCTCGCCGGGGCCGGCCTCTACGTCGCCGTCTCCCTAATCGACTACCGGCTGTGGCTCAGCATCGCCCACTGGGTTTACCTGATCTGCGTCATTCCCCTCATCCTGGTCCTCATGCCCAAACTGGGCACGGTCGCCAACGGGGCCCGCCGCTGGCTCGACCTTGGGCTGTTTTCGTTTCAACCCTCGGAGACCGCCAACGTCGGCGTCCTCCTCATCACAGCCAGCATCTTGATCCGCAGCAAGATAGGCACGGTGCAGCAATCGCTTGGCGTCCTGGGGAAATTGACCCTTGCCGTGGGTGGCCCTACCTTGTTAATCGTCCTGGAACCCGATTTGAAGTCCGCGATTGTACTGCCGCCGATGGTCTTTTCCATGCTGTATGTCTCCAAATTGTCGGCGCGCTTCTTCGCCGTCGCCTTGGGGGCTTTCCTGCTGGTCGTCGGGCTGGTCGGCTCGGACACCCTCCGCTACGAGCGCTACATGACGGCCCACGGCTACTCGTTCGCGACCCAGGCGGGCGCCTACCAGCCCCATTCTTGGATTCCGCTGCACGACTATCAGCGCAACCGCATCCTCTCCTTCATCGATCCGAACAAGATCGACCCGATGGGGATCGGCTGGAACCAGCGCCAGTCGCTTATTTCCGTCGGCACCGGCGGATTCTCCGGCCGCGGCTGGACCAAAGGCACCCAGGCCAGCCTGGGGTATCTGCCGCGTTCGGAGGCTCCGAACGATTTCATTTTCTCGGTCATCGCCGAGGAGAAAGGCTTCCTGGGAAGTATCACGGTTCTCACCCTGTTTGGGATCGTGCTGTTCAACGGCATTCGCATCGCCGGTCTCGCTCGAGACCGGCTCGGCACCTTGCTCGCCCTCGGCGTCACGGTGCTGTTCACCGCGCATATGTTTGTGAACATCGCCATGACCATCGGGCTGGTGCCCATTACGGGCATACCGCTTCCCTTCATCAGTTACGGAGGTTCGTTCGTGCTCAGTTGCTGCCTGCTGCAAGGACTGGTCCAAAGCGTCTATCGTTTTCGGAAGGAGTTGCCATGAGCTTCTGCCCTCCCCGCGATAACGACCGCTTTGCCGGAATTTCCTGCGCAACAGCCCGCGCACTGCGACGCCCCGTGCAAAACCCACAAGGCAAGTACCATGAGCGATCAGTCCACCCCCAACGCCGACGTCCCGAGCGACGTCCATCAGCATGAGGCCGACCTGGCCAATCCCCCGCCCGTCCGCGAAGTTGAAGCGGTCAGCGCGGACGAATTAAGGGTCGGCGCCCAGGAACGGGCCCAAAACCGGCCGTTCCTGCAGAAGATCCTGTCGGTTTTCCGCAAAGAAAAAGGCTCCTATCGGGAGCTGATCATCAATTCCGAGCCGCTGGAAAAGCGGGTCGCCCTGCTGGTCGACGGCCGGCTGGAAAAATTCGAGATCGAGCGCGAATCCGACAACCGGATGGTCGGGGGCATCTTCAAGGGCCGGATCAAGAATCTCGACCCCGGCCTCAAGGCCGCCTTCGTCGACATCGGCTACTCCAAAAACGCCTTCCTCCACTATTGGGACATGCTGCCCGCCGCAGCCGACTCCTCGATCGAGGTCGTGCGGGTCAACCGCAAGCGCGATGCCCAGCCCAAGGGCGAGGTCACGGTCAAGGACATCCCCCGGCTCTATCCGCCGGGCACCGAAATCGTGATCCAGGTGACCAAGGGCCCGATCGGGACCAAGGGCCCCCGCACCACCACCAATCTCTCCATCCCCGGGCGCTATCTCATTCTCACGCCCTACAGCGACGGCTGCGGCATCTCGCGCAAGATCGAGGACAATGACGAGCGCCGCCGCCTGAAACAGCTGATCAACGAGCTCACCATTCCCGAGGGCATGGGGGTCATCGTCCGCACCGCCGGCGAGGGCAAGAAGCCCCGTTACTTCATCCGCGACCTTCACATCCTGCTCAAGAAGTGGGAGGAGATCTCGCGCAAGATGCAGCAGGAGAAGGCGCCGGTCGGCCTCTACATGGAGCCGGATCTGGTCGAGCGGACCGTGCGGGACTTCCTCACCGAGGAGGTCGACCGCGTCCTGATCGACAACAAGGCGGACTTCGAGCGCACCCAGGAGCTGGTCGGCCAGATCTCCAAGCGCTCCAAGTCCAAGATCGCCTTCTACCACGACAGCATCCCGATCTTCGAGCGCTTCAACATCGAGCGCCAGATCGAGCAGACCGGCCAGCGCAAGGTGCCGCTGCCGAGCGGCGGCGAAATCGTGATCGACGAGACCGAGGCCCTGATCGCGGTTGACGTCAACACCGGCTCGCACAAGAACCGCTCGGGGGATGAGAAGAACACGATCTACGCCGTCAACCTCGAGGCTGCGCGCGAAATCGCCCGCCAGATCCGGCTGCGCAACCTGGGCGGCCTGATCATCATCGACTTCATCGACATGAAGGAGCGGCGCCACCGCAACGCCGTGTACGAGCACATGGTGGAACTCATGGCGACGGACAAGGCGCGCAACCACATCCTGCCGATCTCGCAGCTCGGGATCATGCAGATGACCCGCCAGCGCCAGCAGGAATCGCTCTGGTCCAATCTCTACACCGACTGCCCCTACTGCCGCGGCCGGGGCATCGTCAAATCCGCCACCACCATGTCGGTCGAGCTCCAGCGCCGGCTCTCCTCGGTCGCCCGCCGGCTGCAGCTGCGCAAGGACGGGAAGGAATACTCCCTGCGCGTCCTGGTTCATCCCAGCATTCTCGAGCGGCTGCGCAGCGAGGACGCCGATCTCTTGGTGCGGATGGAGACGAGCTACGGGGTCAAACTCGCCTTCCGGGCGGACCCGGCCTACCACGTCGAGCATTTCAAGATCATCAACGCGGGGACGGGGGAAGAATATCGCTGATCCTCTCCGAAAGTTTGACCTGAATTCTCCGTCTTACATCGGGTAAGTGGGGCCATTGAACTGAGTTCTATGGCCCCTTCTTTTTAGCTCGAGGGGGACATTCGACGCGATTCGAGGGTTGCCGCTCGCCTATCATTCTACTGCGCTCTGGTTTACGAGGCCGCCGTTACCTGCGTCGTCTGCGGGGAGACCCACAATCGCCGGACTTTTCCGCCGACTTTCAATCGGCAAGATCGTCGACCGGATGGAATTTCAACTTCCCTCGCTGCAGCTTGCGCAGCTCACGCCCAAAGGCCTGATCGCCTAAAAGCTCCATGGTTTCTAACAGGGACTCGAGACGCTCCGACGAAATTACGTGGGCAACAGCGCGATCGTTTCGCGTCACCGTCACCAAAGCTCCCTCCTCGGCCACTCGGACCGCTCCGGCAGTATCCCGCTGAAGCTCACGAATGCTGTAGGTATCTTTCACAACAAAGATACTGTCGGGCGAGGCCAGTTCGTCAAATTTCCCCGACGCCGTCGTCCGGTCGATGCGCCCAGCGGGCGACATGGACTAAAACAAGATCCGCCAGCCCAATTCCGACTTGAAACTCTCGCTGTTCGATCCGCTCGCCGGAACATCGGACGGCTTGATCGTAAAATAGAGCGAGTTCGTCACCTTCTTTCCGACGTCGGTAAAAATGGTCCCGGTGCGGAAGAAGCGCAGGAGCGGCGCCTCCAGATGCGGCTCGGGCAAATCCGGGGTGCGCGATTCCCGGACAATATAAGGATCCAGGGTCACGATATTGCCGGGCGCCCCGGCGGCCGGCGGCGGAGCCGGCTTCGGCGCGGGAGCTTGGGCCCGAGCGTCCGCCCGGATGAGATAGATGAGTTCCTGCCGAACATTAGGCGGACCGTCCGCGGCCGCCGCTTCCGCCGTCGCCGACGACTGCGCATCCAGGGTCGGATGCAAACACCACAGGCCGAGCGCGAGGGGCACCGCGCGCGATTTGTTTTTCATGGGGTACCGCTCTGAAACCGGCGGCTAGCGCCGGTTCCATTTAAAACCCGGGCGCCGGGCCCTCCGGGCCATTTTCCGTTGACAAGCGATAACGGAATGAAAAGTGCTTCCAGTGGCTTACGTGTGAAACTTCGCTGCTAACGCTTTTCCCGTGACTCCGACCCACTCCGACCAGGCCCAGTGGTTTGCCGAGGAGGTGCAGCCGTGGGAAAAGGCCTTGCGGGCCTACCTGCATCGCTCACTCCCCTCGCATGCCGACGTGGATGACCTCATCCAGGTGAGCTATCTCCATCTTCTCCGGGCCAAAGAAAAGGGCATGATTCGCGACACCCGCCCTCTCCTCTTCGCCATTGCCCGCAATTTGGTGCGCGATTTTCTCCGGCATACCACCGAAGCCGAGTTGGTGCCACTAACGGAAACCGACGATTTGCCCGTCTTAGTGGATAAATGCGGTGTGGTGGAACACATTTGTCGCCAGCAGGAGTTGGCGCTCCTTGACGAAGCCATCCGCGCCCTGCCCGAACGATGCCGTGAAGTGATCCTCCTCCGAAAGATTAAAGGCCTACCCCAAAAGGAGATAGCCCGGCTGCTCGGCATTGCCGAGCACACGGTCGAGTCGCTTGCGACCAAGGGTGTCCACCGCTGCGGCGCCTACCTTCGCGCTCATGGGGTGGAGCCGCAGTCCCACGATGCCCTCCAGTCCTAACGTTATCGATTTTGTCGACCCCAACCCGGACGACCCCATCGCGCAGGCGGCCGCCGCCTGGGTAGTGGCCCGGGACCGGGGCCTAAGCCCGGCAGAATTGACCGAACTCTCGGATTGGCTGGCGGCGGACCCCCGCCAGGCCGCGGCCTTCACCCGGGCCGCCGCCGATTGGGCCGGTCTCGACCGCCTGAATGCGTTGCCGGAACTGGTCTCGCTCGCCGACGCCACCGCCGCGGACTACCAAGCCAGATCGAAGCGACGGCCGACGCGGTGGCTGGCCATCGGTTCGCTGGCCGCCGCCGTCGCGATCGCGGCCACCGTCCTAGTTTGGCGGGAAGTTGGGCGCCAAATTCAGTCCGACCGTGACCCGGCCGCCAAGAGCTATGTCGTATTGGCCAGCACCGCCCGCCGGCTCGCGCTGCCCGACGGCTCCGTGGCCGAGCTCAATGGCGACAGCGAGATCACGACAGATTTTATCCCCTCCGAGCGGCGGGTGCGCCTGGTTCGGGGTGAAGCGCATTTCATTGTGGCCAAGAACCCGCAGCGGCCCTTCGTCGTTTCGGCCGGAACGGTGGCCGTGCGCGCGGTCGGCACGGCCTTCAACGTCCGGCTGGCGCCGGGGGTGGTCGAAGTGATCGTGACCGAGGGCAAAGTCCACGTGGCCGAGGCCCGCCCCAATGCGGCCGCGCCCGGAAGCCTCCCTTGCGGGGAGGCGCTGATCATGAACGAACGGGCCGTCGTGCGCCTGAATTCCACTGGTCCCGACTCCGTCACCATCGACCGGCCGGCCCCGGCCGACTTCGACGAAGCGCTGGCCTGGAAGAGCACCCGGCTGGTCTTTGATCACACCCCCCTCGATCAGGTGGTCAGCGCCTTCAACCGCTACAACGCCCAGAAGCTGGCCTTGGCCGATCCGGAATTGCGCACTCGCACGCTCACGGGAATCTTCCGCACTGACAATCTGGCCGGGTTTACCCGCCTCCTTCCGGCCAGTGTCGACGTCGTCGCCGAGACCAACAGCGACAATCGGATTCTGCTTCGTCCTGCACCTTAGGGATGACCCAGGGAGCCCGGGCGGGCGGGAAACAGCGGGCCCTAGGGTATTCTCCCTAGGAAACGCGAGGGAGAGAAAAACTTCACTCCGTTGTAACGGATATCGAAGAAAACGGAGTCTTACTGGATGAAAGCGTCTTCGCGCGCCCTTTCCCGCACCAAGAATGACCGTCCTGCTCCGCCAGCCGTCGTTGTTAGGTCTCCACCTAGCCCGCGGAACCGTCGTCATTTTTTTTGTCGGGCTCCTAGCCCTGACCGACGCGCGGGCGGAAGACGGCAAACGCGCCTTTGATATTCCGCCCGGCGCGGCCGAGGACACGCTCGGCCTGTTTGCGAAGCAGGCGGCGACCCAATTCGTCTTCTCGGCCGGCAAAGTGCGGGGCGTGCAGACTCACGGTCTCAAAGGCGGCTATGTGCCGCGCGAGGCGCTCAGCCGCTTGGTCGCCGGCACGCAACTGCGCGTCGTGCAGGACTCCGGCACGGGCGCGCTCACGGTCGACCGCGACGGGCCGGCCCCCATTTCAGGGCAATCCGATGTAGCTAAAAAAAAAATACCATGAAGAACCACAAATCCGTACTCAGCTGGCTGGTGGCATTATTCGTGACCACCGGCGCGGCTAATCTGTCCGCGCAGACCAGTCCCGCCTCGACTACCAGCCCCGAAGGTACCGCTTCGGGCGCCATGGCCCCTCCGGCGCCATCGGCAGCGCCGGACGACCAGACCGTGCAGCTGTCTCCCTTCGTCGTCCAAACCAGCGGCACTCAAGGCTACTCCTCGGATCGGACCCTCGCCGGCACCCGCTCGTCCGCCGATATCATAGATCTTTCGACAGCCATCACCGTGCTCAATCCACAATTGATCAGCGATTTCAATGCCGAGGACGTCCAGCACCTCGTCGGGGTGGGCGTGGCCGGCGTCACCGAAAATCAATGGTTTGTGGACGATGTCATGATCCGCGGATTTCGCGCCAACTACTCCATGCGCGACGGGGTGACGCAAAACACCTATTCCCCCACGCCCATGTACGATGTAGAGCGGGTGGAAATCATCGAGGGGCCTTCTGCCATGGTGATGGGCGACAACACGTTCATCGGCGGGGCCATTAACTTTATCTCCCGCGCGCCCACCG
>Ga0302320_10031689_pt1 | contig 10019 bp, 9 predicted proteins | sample Bog_T0_3_FD_202130 | JGI IMG/M metagenome (GOLD analysis project Ga0302320, IMG submission 202130) | Peat permafrost microbial communities from Stordalen Mire near Abisko, Sweden - Bog_T0_3 | ecosystem: Environmental > Terrestrial > Soil > Wetlands > Peat | place: Sweden: Abisko, Stordalen Mire...
TCCCCTTTTGGCGAACCTGTCTACAAATATTGACAGGTTTTGCTGAAAATTTCCCCTTCCAGGGGGAGGACCCCCGAGGAAGTCATTCCACCATTCCGTCAATGGATCCCGGGGGCCCATTCCGTTGGCAGTACATTGTGTTCCATGTCCGAGCCGAGCTCCCAAGGACCGGGTGAAGCCCCACTCCACCTCACCGAACGCCAGAAGGCCGTGCTCTCCTCCATCGTCCTGCGGTATGTGGGAAACGCCGAGCCGGTCGGGTCCCGGCAGGTCAGCAAGGATATCGTCGACAGCCTCTCCCCCGCCACCATCCGCAACGTCATGTCGGACATGGAGGAGATGGGATTGATCGACCAGCCCCACACATCGGCCGGTCGTCAGCCCACCGAGCGGGGGTTCCGCGTCTGGGTGGACCAGATCATGCCCGCCACCCCCCTTTCCGAGCAGGAGAGGCAGGTGGTGGACAACGCACTGGGGCAGGCCCGGACGGAGGAGCAGCTTCTGGCCTCGGCGGCTCTGGCCCTTGCCGAGGTCACCCGACTGCTGGGGTTGGCCATCGCCCCGGTGTTGCAGGGTGCCCGGCTCGAGCGGTTGGAATTGGTCTGCGTGGGAGACACGACCTTGCTGGTGGTGGCGTCGTTCGGATCCGGGCTCATCCGGTCCATCGCCGTGGACACGGGTCGTCCCGTTCCGTCGGATACCCTGTCGGATCTGGTCCGAAGACTCCACCTCACCGCCCTGGGACGCACCCCCATCGAACTCCAACGGAAACTCCGCGACATGGAATCCGCCGAAGTCCGGCCCGACGACCCGCAGGAGGACGTGTTCCGGCTCGTGTTGCGCGCCCTGCTGGACGTTTCCCACCCGGTGCGGTCTTCCGACGCTTTCATGCAGGGCACGAGCCATGTCCTGGCCCAGCCCGAAATGGGCGAGAGGCGTTCCATGGCCAACCTGATGCAGCTGCTGGAAGATCGCCGCCAACTGGTCCAGCTTCTCCAGGACCGGATCGGCCACGACGGCGTCTACATCACGATCGGTTCGGAGAACCGCGTGGAGCACCTGCGGCCGCTGTCCTTGGTCACCCGCAACTACAGCATCGGCGATGCCCGTGGAGCCGTCGGGGTGCTGGGCCCCACGCGCATGCCCTACGCGAAGCTCGCCTCGGCGGTCGATTACATCGCGATGCGCCTGAGCCAGGGCTGACAAGACGAGGACCTAGATTTCCCTCTCCATGCAAAGAGATCGCATCTGGCCGGTGCTGGCCATCGTCGCCGGGGTTGTCCTGGACCAGATCACCAAGTTGCAGGCCCGGGAGATCCTGGTTCCCGGCGAGCTGCACTCCTACCTGGGCGGGTACCTCTGGGTGGAGCTGGTCCGAAACCACGGCGCCTTCCTCAGCCTGGGCGCGGCCTTGTCCGGGACCCTGCGGGAGGCCTTGCTGGTGGTGGGGGTGGGAATCTTCCTGGTGGGTGCCCTGTGGTGGCTCCTGTTCTCCACGAACTCGACCACCGAGGGGCGCTGGACCATGGCCGCGGTGGTGGCGGGGGGTCTGGGAAACCTGGTGGACCGTGTCTGGTTCCACGGAGGGGTCGTGGACTTCCTGAACGTGGGCATCGGGAGCCTGCGCACCGGCATCTTCAACGTGGCCGACATGTACATCACCTTCGCCGTCCTGTTCGTGCTGGTGCGATCGCTGCGGAAGAAGCCGGCGGCGTAGGGGGAGGTGCTTTGTCCGAAACCGCGACCACCGGGTCAAATGATTTAGGTATACTGAAAACATATAGAGATATCGCCATTCTGTTTCAGTATATTTGAAACAAATGAAGACTCGCACGCTCTACTTGGAGCAGGTCCTCCCGTTCATGGATCGGCCCCTGATCAAGGTGCTGACGGGTATCCGGCGCTCGGGCAAGAGCTGCCTGCTGCAACAGATCCACAAAGAGTGGAAGGTGCGACACCCCCGGGGCGAGGCTCTTTTCATCGACATGGAACGGATGTCGAGCGCCCCCCTCCGGCAACCGGATGCGCTGGACGCACACATCCGAAGCCTTCCCAAGACCCGCTACCCACGAGCCATCCTGATCGACGAGGTCCAGGACATTCCGGAATGGGAGCGCAGCGTGAACAGCCTCCTCAAGGAGGGAGGGTGGGACATCTATCTCACGGGATCCAACGCGCATCTGCTGTCCTCGGAACTGGCGACCCTGATGGCGGGCCGGTACGTGGAAATCCACGTCCTTCCCCTGGGTTATGCCGAGCATCTGGACTTCCGGGATGCGCCCGACAGCGACGCCGAATTCCGGGAATTCCTCCGCTTCGGGGGCCTGCCGGGGATCCACGAACTGCCGCGCAGCGAGCGGCCGCGCCTGCAATACCTGAGCGCGGTGCAGGATTCGGTGCTGTTGCGCGATGTCGTGGAGCGGAATTCCATCCGCGAGCCGAAGACACTGGAGTCTGTGGTCGACTTCGTGTACGACAACATCGGATCGTTCACCACCGCCAAGAGCATGAGCGACTACCTGAAATCCCAGCACATCGGGATCTCGGTGGCGACGCTGCAAGGCTACCTGCGCGCCTTGGAAGCTGGTTTCGCGATCTACCAGGCGGGACGCTGGGACATCAAGGGCAGGCGCATGCTGGAGGTGAACTCCAAGTACTACCTGTCGGACCTGGGTCTGCGCCACGCGCGGTTGGGAGACCGGGATCGGGACATCGCGGGGCAATTGGAAAACGTGGTCTACCTGGAACTGAAGCGGCGCGGATACGGCGTGAGCGTCGGGAGGCTGGGCGAGCTGGAGGTGGATTTCGTGGCCAGTCGCGATGGACAGATCCTGTATGTCCAGGTGGCGACCAGCATCCAGGAGGCCCGCACGAGGGAACGGGAATACAGGTCCTTGGAGATGATCCGCGACAACTACCCGAAGCTGGTGCTCTCCCTGGACATGCACCAATCCCACGAAGGAGGCATCCTGCATGTGCCTCTGCGCCGTTTCCTGCTGGATCCCCCGGATCGGACGGCGATGGTCGTTTCCTAGGTCTGCAAACGATCCCCGGAGCACTTTCCAGTATCAACGTTTAGGACGTTGGTATATTAAACGTCATGAACGTTGAGGAATTGAACCGGGCGCTTCTGGACGGCAGGATCGATGCTCCCGGGATCTTCCCCCGTCTGGATGCGTTGAAGGAACAGCCGTTCGTCTTTCGCGCGGACTTCGGTTTGGAACGGCTTCCCGAGGAGCCCGGGGTCATCCTGGTGCGGGGTGCCCGGCAATACGGCAAGTCCACTTGGATGGAAGGGCAGGTGCGCGGCACGGTGGAGCGGCATGGTCCCGGCTCAGCTCTCTTCCTTGACGGCGACCATTGCCGGGACGCCGACGACCTGTCGCGACAGATCTCGGACACGGCAAGACTTTTTCGAAAGGATGCGCCCGTCCGACGCCTGTTCATCGACGAGATCACCGCCGTGGAGGATTGGGAGAAGGCGCTGAAACGTCCTCTCGATCGCGGGGAGTTGGCGAAGGTGCTGGTGGTGACGACGGGATCGCGGGCCACGGACCTGCGAAGGGGGTCCGAACGGCTGCCAGGCCGCAAGGGGAGGTTGGATCGGACCAATTGGTTGTTCACCCCGCTCCCCTTCCGCGAATTCGCGCGAGTTGGGGGGAAGCATTTGGGCAAGGCCCCGGTGATCTCCTACCTGCTCACCGGCGGCTCGCCGGTGGCTTGTGCCGAGATGCTGCACGGGGGGCGGCTTCCGCGATGGACATTGGACACGGTGCGCGATTGGATCCTGGGGGAATGCGCCCGGGCGGATCGTCCCCGGCGTTCCTTGGTGGCCGTCATGGAACAATTGCACCGGTTCGGGGCATCCCGCGTGGGACAGACGAAACTGGCGAAGGAGGCCGGTTTGGCAAACAATACCGTGGCTGCGGGCTATGTGGAGCTTCTGGCCGATCTCATGGTGGTGGGAATTTCGGATGCCTGGGACGCCGATCAAAAGCACGAAATTCCCCGCAAGCCCGCGAAATTTCCCTTCGTGAACCTCCTGGCGGCAGTGGCCTGGGCCCCCGATGCACCCAGCTCGGTGTCGGAGTTCCTGGCCCTCCCGGAGCCCCGCCAAGGGGTGTGGTTGGAATGGCTGGTGGCCCAGGAACTTTTCCGGAAAGCGGCCGTGGCGGGGCGGGCGGAGCCGGAGCGGCTTCCGTATTGGCAGGGAGGAGACCATGAAGTCGACTTCGCGGGCAAAGCCGAGTGGTACGAGGTGAAGCGAGGCAAGACCTCGCCCATGGACTTCGCGTGGTTCCCTCGGGCCTTTCCCAAAGGAAGACTCACCGTGGTCTGCGATGCGCACTGGGAAACGGACCAGGTGCGCGCGATCCGCTTCGAGGAATTCCTGCTGGGGGAGTGAAAACGAATTTCATAATCATCTTTACTATCGTATTTTGTATAATAACATCGATTATGAAAAAAGCACTGGCTGATGCGAAGGATTTGGCTGGATTCTCGGCACGGGTTGGCGGGGTTTTCGCGGTCCAGGAGCTTTCTTCCCTGTTCGAAACCACATCGTCGGTTGCGCTCCACCGCAGGGTGACCGCGTTCATCCAGGCGGGACTCCTGAGGCGCTATTGCAGGGGCATCTACGTCGCCCAAGAATTCGATCCCCTGGTGCTGGCCCAGAAGGTGCGTCCCGGATCCATCGTCTCGCTGGGTTCCGCCTTGGCCGCGCACCGGATGATCGGAACGGAATCCCCATTCCTGATCTCCTGCGTGTCCGCGGAAGTCGGGAAGGAATTTCCAGGCTCGCCGAGGATCGGGTACTGGACCGTCTCGGAGGATCTTCTGTTCGGGTACGACATCGTCGCCAACGGGGTCCGCATGGCCGACCGGGAGAAGTCGTTGCTGGACACGCTCTATTTCCACATCAAGGGGAAGCGCTTCCATTTCGACATCTTCCAGGACATCCACCGCGACGGCTTGGACCGACCCAAGTACGAGACCTATCTGGTGCGCTACCGGAATCCCAAGTTCAGGAGTTTCGCGAGGAGGTATGCCGATGGCGGATTTTCGTTCGACTGAAGAGCTCCTGGCCTGGCTTGTGGATTTCATCGCGGTCCGATTTGGATCCCAGGCCATCCTGAAAGGGGGGATGGCGCTGCGCCTCCTCCAGAGCCAGAGGTTCACCAACGACGTGGATCTGGTGATGGTCCCTTTCCGTTCCAAGCGCGATGCCGAGTCGCTGATCGTGGGGGAGCTTCGGAAGGTGGAGGGTTTGGAGGTGGAAGGTTCCATGAACTCCAAGGCGCTGCGGCTTCTGGTGCGGTACGGAGGATGGAGCGGGCAACTCGAGGTCAGCGCGAAGGAGAGTTGTCCCTCCGAAATCGCGTCCACGGGATTGTTGTCGTCAGCCTATGGTCTGCCGCCGCGAGCCATCCGCATCATGGCACTGCCCGAAGCGTTCGCGCACAAAATGGCGGCTTGGAACGAGAGAAGGCTGCTGCGCGACGTGTACGACCTGTACTTGTTCAAATCGGTTCTCCAGGTGTCGATGGATCTCGAGACCTTGGATGAACGACTGGAACAGGCGAAGCCGAATCGCGGCAAACATCCGGCTCGGAGTCGCGGGGAGTTGGCGGAGGCTTTGCTCGGCTGCGCCAAAGAATTGGACGACCGCCGCATGGACGAGCTCCGTGCCCTTCTCCCGGAATCGGAACTCGTGGGACTGGCGGTGCGACTCCAGGCCGCATTGGGCCGTATCGCGTCGGAGTTGTGAGCCGACTCAGGCCAGAGCTGGAGCCGAAATCCCTGACACATCCCGGTTCGGGAGGCTATTTTCCCGGGTCCACCAAAGAGGATTCCTGCCGATGGACAAGCACAGCCGCATCTTTGTCGCGGGTCACAACGGGCTCGTGGGCGGTGCCATCGTGCGCCACCTCCAGGCGGAGGGGTTCACCAACGTCCTCGTGCGGTCGCGCCAGGAGACGGACCTGGAAAACCAGAGCGCGGTGTTGAAGCTCTTCCTGGAGGAGAAGCCAGAATACGTGTTCATGGCCGCCGCCAAGGTGGGCGGCATCCTGGCCAACAGCACCTACCCCGTGGACTTCATCCGGTCCAACCTGATGGTGCAGAACAACATCATCGACGCCTCCTTCTACGGGGGCGTGAAGAAGCTGCTGTTCCTGGGAAGCTCCTGCATCTACCCCAAGCTCTGCCCCCAGCCCATCAAGGAGGAATACCTCCTCACCGGCGCCTTGGAACCCACCAACGAATTCTACGCCATCGCCAAGATCGCCGGCATCAAGATGTGCCAGGCCTACCGTCGCCAGCACGGGTTCAACGCCATCTCCCTGATGCCCACCAACCTCTACGGCCCCGGCGACAACTTCGACCTGAATTCCTCCCACGTGATGCCTGCCCTGATCCGCAAGTTCCACGAGGCCAAGGTTTCGAAGGCCAAGGAAGTGGTGATGTGGGGGACCGGCACCCCCAAGCGCGAATTCCTGCACGTGGACGACCTGGCCTCCGCCAGCGTGCACCTGATGCAGACCTACAACGAACCGGAAATCGTCAACGTGGGAACCGGCGAGGACGTGACGATCCGCGAACTGGCGGATCTTGTCAAGGATGTCGTCGGTTTCACCGGAGAGATCGTGCAGGATCTCACCAAGCCGGACGGCACCCCCCGAAAGCTCCTGGACGTGGGCAAGCTGCACGGCCTGGGCTGGAAGCACCGGATCGAGTTGAAGGCCGGCGTGGAGAGCACCTACGCGTGGTTCCTCGGGAACCAGGGGCGCCTGCGGAAGTAGGTCCGGCGGGAGCCTGACATCAGCGGCGTCGCGCTCGAAGCCTCCGAGGCCTCGTGCGGCGCGGTGTAACCGGGTGGGGAATCCTGAACGGCCCAGCGCGTCCTTCCATCCGGATGCAAGGGAAAGCTAAGGCCGTCGCCATACGTGTGCTTGCACCACTGGATGGACGGTGGTACAGTCACCGAGCGAAAAGAGAGGGCTCGAAGCCTTTGAAGAGGATTCAGGAAATGGTCGAAAGCACGGGAATGGCGCGAAACAAGACGATGGACAACCAAGAACGCCTCGGTCCTGGGCGGTTCCACCGTAGGTCACGGATTCCATCCGTCGGAAAGCCATTCCTCCCCACAGGTTGGAGGCAATCCTTCCCCACCACTGCGATGATGCGTGGAAGAAGACCACATGTTGGCGTCTGATTCCGTCCATCGGATTCTACTGGTTTCGAACCTTTACGAGCCATATGTTCTCGGGGGTGCAGAAAAGTCGGTGGGTTACCTAGCCCAAGGACTGCGTGACCTTGGGAAAGAAGTTCATGTCCTGACTCTATTTGACCGGGACGAAACAGAAATCAAAGACGGGATTCATATCCATCGGATCCGGCAGCCAAATGTCTATTGGTACTTCAAGGAACACCCGAGGTGGCTAAAACCGGCTTGGCATCTATTGGACCTTCACAACCCGATCGGGAGCCAAAGATTCCTAGCGGTTGTTGATCAAATACGACCGGATCTGATTCATACCCACAATCTCGCGGGTCTATCAACTTCCATTTGGGCTGCGGCGAAGTCTCGAAAAATCCCGATTGTTCACACAATCCGAGATTATTACTTGATGTGTCTAAGCTCGACGCGATTCAAAAAGGGGAAAACGTGTCAGAAGCCGTGTGGATCTTGCAAGGTTGCATCCTGGGTTCGATTGGAGGCGAGTAAGAACGTCGATGGGGTGATCGGAATAAGCCAACATGTTTTGAACTTGCACATGGCCGCTGGCGGATTCTCCAGGGCGATGGGTATGGAGGTCATTCCAAATGCCTACTTGGCAACACACAGTTCCAAGGAGGTCAGCGGTTACAATTCATCGGGAAAGATTCGATTGGGATACATGGGGGAAATTTCCTCTGTAAAGGGCGTGGCGCAATTATTAGAGGCTATGCACCATATCCCCAATTCCAGCCATCATTTGGATTTGGCTGGTCGGATTGGTCCGGAAGCGGAATCGTGGTTTCACCCTTCCAACCTGGACAGGCATGTCGAATACCTTGGAGTCGTCTCTCACGATGAGTTGCTGCCAAAAACGGATGTGCTTGTTGTTCCGTCTCTTTGGGAGGAGCCGCTCGGGAGGGTCGCCATCGAGGCCGCTTGTTGGAAAGTGCCGGTTCTGGTCACTCCAAGAGGGGGGCTTGGCGAAATCGTGAAGGAAAAATCCCTCGGGTGGACGCTTCCAGATTCGGATTCTGGATTGGATTGGGTCGACATGATCCAATCCATCAAACGCTCGGATATCGATGACTTCAGACAAACCTTGATTGGGAAAGAGACCCAGTTCATGCCCACCCGCATCGCGGCGAGACACTTGGACTTCTACGAAGGGATCGTGTCAACTCGTAAATCGACGAGTGGCTCCTAGAAGGAGCGAGTAGTTTCTGGTGAAAACAGGTCGTGTTGGACACTCCAGCCAGGCGAATTCCCCGGGGACGAGGCGGACGACCCGGACTCCGCCCCAGTGCACTCTATCCCGACCTTGAACGAACCAGAAGTTTTTAACATGGGCACCGATGAAGACAGGACGTTTCGCATATTCGCGGAACTTTTCGAGAAGATCTTGAGGTTCGTTGAAGACACCGTCTCGGATGTGAACAAGCCGGGCGAGACGCCATGGAAGCTGCTGGACGCGGAGGATGCCGCAAGGTTCGGGTTGGAAGCGCGGGATCGAGTTGAAAGCGGAGGCGTGTAGCACCTGCGGGCGGTTCCCAGGGAATCCAACCGGCTTCCCTTTCGTGAAGAAGCCGATCGCTGTGGTGCAAGTTGCCCGCGGTTCACGGTGGTTGGGGGCCGAATTTCCGTTGAAGAGAGTGGCGTTCGAAACCAAGGCCTTGCCGAGAACCACAGGGAGATGCCGTGGCGCGTTCCGAGTTGGACAGGAAGGGGACTTCATGAGCGTCTCTCGGGAGGTGCCGACATCGGACGGGAGTGAAGCCTTCCCCTCCAGACGTCCTCGCAAGTCCCTCAAGCTGAATGCGGCAGTAAACATGGCCAGGGTCGTGGCGAGCATGATCTTCCCGCTCATCACCTTCCCCTACACATCCCGGATCCTCGGTCCGGAAGGAACGGGGAAGCTGAACTTCGCGAATTCGTTCGTGGCGTACTTCGTCCTGTTCGCGTCGGTGGGCATTTCCCTCTACGGGACCCGCGAAGTCGCGAAGGTCAGGGACGATGCGAGGGCTCTGCGCGAGCTCGTCCAGGAACTTCTGGTGCTCCACGGGGTAGCCACGCTGGTGGGGTTCGCGCTGTACCTGGTGTCGATCTTCCTCGATGGCAAGCTCCATGCGGAATTGGCCCTGTTCCTGGTGGTGAGCGCATCCATCCCCCTCGCGCTGTTCAACATGGACTGGTTGTACGGAGGGCTCGAAGAATACGTGTACATCACCGTTCGCAGCCTGGCCTTCACCATCCTGTCCGTCGTCGCGCTCTTCCTGTTCGTGCACCATCCGAGGGACTACCTCGCGACCGCGGTCATCACCGTCGTGGCCACGCTCGGTTCGTCCACGCTCAACTTCTGGAACGCCCGCAAGATCGTCTTCCACAGGCGGACCGGTCCGTGGAACTTCCAACGCCACATCCGGCCCATGGGCGCCGTCTACCTCCTGAACGGCATCACCAGCCTCTACATCAACCTCGACACGGTCATGCTGGGGTTCCTGTCCACGAACAAGAGCGTCGGCTACTACGCCGCCGCGATGAAGCTCACGAAGATGCTGCTCATGGTCGTCACTTCCTTTGGTGGCGTTCTCCTGCCCCGGCTCTCCTGGTATCTCGCCAACGGCAAGCGCGACGAGTTCGACCGGATGCTTCGCAAATCCCTGGCGGTGGTCCTCCTGTTGTGCTTGCCCATCACGATGGCGCTCATGCTCATGAGCCGGGAGATCCTGCTGGTCTTCGCCGGTCAAAAATACCTGGAATCCGCCAGTTGCCTGGTCGTCACCGCTCCGACCATCCTCTTCAT
>Ga0302320_10031692_pt1 | contig 10018 bp, 3 predicted proteins | sample Bog_T0_3_FD_202130 | JGI IMG/M metagenome (GOLD analysis project Ga0302320, IMG submission 202130) | Peat permafrost microbial communities from Stordalen Mire near Abisko, Sweden - Bog_T0_3 | ecosystem: Environmental > Terrestrial > Soil > Wetlands > Peat | place: Sweden: Abisko, Stordalen Mire...
TGTCCTCTACGTAAATGCAAATGAGATGGTGCGGCTGGTTGGGCTTTCCAAGCCTCAACCGGCCGGAAGTGCGGGCGAACAGACTTACCAGAACCAATGCAGCAGTTGTCACGGCGCCAGCCGCATGGGCTCGCCGCCGGAGATTCCTTCGCTGGCGGATATTTACAACCGGCTCACAGACCAGGAGATCATAGACACCGTGCACGGTGGTAAGGGCCGCATGCCTGGGTTCAGCCTGAGCGACGAACAAACGCAAGCGCTGATTAGCTATCTAAAGACTCCGCCTCCGGCGAGACAAGCGGCAGCTAACCCAGCGGCAGCTTCGGGAGAGCCTGCTTCAATTCCTCCAGCGAGCGCGACCGCTGTGAAGAACGATATGCCATATGAGCTTATGGGGCGCGGCCGATTTCTCGATCCTGACGGTTATCCGGCGATCAAACCTCCCTGGGGAACACTGAGCGCAATCAATATGAATACCGGGCAATATTTGTGGAAGATTCCACTAGGAAATTACCCGGAACTGGCAGCCAAAGGACTGGATCATACGGGGTCGGAGAACTATGGTGGGCCGATTGTGACTGCCGGCGGCCTTGTCTTTATTGGCGCAACTGTCTTCGATCAGAAATTCCGCGCCTTTGACAGCGGCACAGGCAAGCTGCTCTGGGAGACCACACTGCCATTTTCCGGCGTGGCCACACCTGCAACCTATATGGTGAACGGAAAGCAATACGTGATAATCGCCGCCGGGGGAGGACAGACTAACCCCAAGCCATCGGGCGGAATGTACGTTGCATTTACGTTGCCCTGAGTCCAGCTGCAAGAGCTGCCTTCATTCTTCTGGAAGGTGTTTAGAGTGGCGTGCTAGAGCCAGTGTCCGCGACGCCGGAGAACGGGGATGACCCGGGAATCCAAATGGATGGCGTATTCACCGTCCGGCAGATCGGCAGGCGCCGTTAATATCCTGCAATCAGAGTAGTTAAGCAGCGACGAGGATGTTTCCCCGATTTCGTGGGGTAACTTACGCGCAATTACTTCGCACTCGACTTCGCGTCCCATCCCTTTCAGGAGCGCGCGCAACAATAAAACGGGGCCCATATATTTCTCTATTTCTCTGTGCGCTTCCCAGCTGCTTTCCTGATTACCCGTCTCTAGGATGCAGTCGGGTGTGGAAAATGATGCCTGGCATTCTAATCAAATTTCCATATTGCTAAATTAGCTGTTCAATCCGGCAAGCAAAACAGGAACTGCGGAAGTCCGAAGCTGCCATGCCGACAGAGCGCAAATTTCCGCAGCGGCCAAACGCTGGACAACCACTTTTCGACCCTTTGCATCTATCAATACGCTCCGCTATACCTGGGTACCGTTTCAATCGTGGGCTGTTTCAGGCCCTCTCAGGGCCAAGTTAGTTCTGTTTCTATAGCTTCTCTCGCCAGGAGTACGAACATGGAGACCACCGTTTCGAAGCCCGTAAACGGGCAAAAAGCGCCGGAATTTCCTTCTCTGCCTGTATCGCTTGACGCCTCGGTTGCTGTTTTGGAGCTGCCACCGGAGCAAGAGTGCCTCGCCGCTGTTCTTCAAAGCCTGGAAACCATGAAGAACGGCGACTTCAGCGTGCGTTTGCCGGTGACCTGGACTGGCCTGCCGGGAAAGATTGCCGACAACTTCAACGAGATCGTCACTGCCAATGAACAAATGGCATCGGAGTTGAGGCGCGTGGGCCAGGCGGTAGGCAAAGAGGGCAAGACGCGGGAGCGTATCCGCGTGGAAACCCGCCGCGGCGCATGGGACGACATGGAAGTCTCAGTGAACACGCTGGTGGAAGACTTGCTGCGACCGACGACCGAAGTGACACGCGCGATTGCAGCCGTGGCGCAGGGAAATTTGACGCAGACAGTGCGATTGGATGTGGACGGACGGCCGCTTGAAGGCGAGTTCCTTCGCTCGGCAAACATTGTGAACACGATGATTCAGCAGTTGGGCGTGTTCACTTCAGAAGTGACGCGCGTGGCCCGCGAGGTGGGCACCGACGGCAAGCTCGGCGGCCAGGCCATGGTGCCCGGTGTGGCCGGCACGTGGAAGGATCTGACGGACAGCGTGAACTCCATGGCCAGTAACCTCACCGGCCAGGTGAGAAATATCAATGAGGTTACGACGGCCGTGGCCAGCGGCGACTTGAGCCGCAAGATTACAGTGGACGTGCGCGGCGAAATTTTGCAGTTGAAGGAAGCCATCAACACCATGGTGGATCAGCTGCGGTCGTTCGCTTCAGAAGTGACGCGTGTGGCGCGCGAAGTGGGCACGGACGGCAAACTCGGCGGACAGGCCGTGGTGCCGGGCGTGGCCGGTACGTGGAAGGATCTGACGGACTCGGTGAACTCGATGGCCTCGAACCTTACCGGCCAGGTTAGAAACATTGCCGAAGTTACAACGGCCGTGGCCCGTGGCGACTTGAGCCGCAAAATTACCGTCGACGTGAAGGGCGAAATTCTAGAACTGAAAGACACCATTAATACGATGGTGGACCAGCTGAACGCGTTTGCCGGCGAAGTAACGCGCGTGGCCCGCGAAGTGGGAACGGAAGGGAAGCTGGGCGGACAGGCGAACGTGCCCGGCGTGGCCGGAACCTGGAAGGATCTTACCGACAACGTGAACTTCATGGCCGGCAACCTCACCGGCCAGGTGAGAAACATTGCCGAAGTGGCTACGGCTATTGCCAATGGCGACTTGAGCCGCAAGATCACGGTGGACGTGCGCGGCGAAATTTTGCAGCTCAAGGAAACCCTGAACACCATGGTGGATCAGCTCAACCGGTTCGCCGGCGAAGTGACGCGCGTGGCCCGGGAAGTTGGAACGGAAGGGCGACTTGGCGGGCAGGCCAACGTGCCCGGCGTGGCTGGTACGTGGAAGGATTTGACGGACTCGGTGAACTCGATGGCAGGCAACCTGACGGCACAGGTAAGAAACATTGCCGAAGTTACAACCGCCGTGGCTCGCGGCGACTTGAGCCGCAAGATTACAGTCGATGTGAAGGGCGAAATTTTAGAGCTGAAGAACACCATCAACACCATGGTGGACCAGCTAAATGCGTTTGCCGGCGAAGTAACGCGCGTGGCCCGCGAAGTGGGAACCGACGGCAAGCTGGGCGGACAGGCGCAGGTTTCGGGCGTGGCCGGTACGTGGAAGGATTTGACCGACAACGTGAACTTCATGGCCTCGAACCTTACGGGCCAGGTAAGAAACATTGCCGAAGTGGCGACGGCCGTAGCTCGCGGCGACTTGAGCCGCAAAATTACCGTCGACGTAAAAGGCGAAATCCTGGAACTCAAGGACACTCTGAACACGATGGTGGACCAGCTGAATGCGTTCGCCGCAGAAGTGACGCGCGTGGCCCGCGAAGTGGGTACCGACGGCAAACTGGGCGGACAGGCTGTGGTGCCAGGCGTGGCCGGAACGTGGAAGGATTTGACTGACTCGGTAAACGCCATGGCCGGCAACCTTACGGCGCAGGTGAGAAACATCGCCGAAGTGTCCACGGCCATTGCAACCGGAGACCTTTCAAAGAAGATTACGGTGAACGTGAGCGGCGAGATTCTGCTGCTGAAGGAAACCATCAACACCATGGTGGACCAGCTCAACCGGTTCGCCGGCGAAGTGACGCGCGTGGCTCGCGAGGTGGGTACGGAAGGCAGGCTTGGCGGTCAGGCGAACGTGCCCAGCGTTGCCGGTACGTGGAAGGATTTGACGGACTCGGTGAACTCCATGGCCGGCAACCTCACCGGGCAGGTGAGAAACATTGCAGAAGTCACGACTGCCGTGGCCCGCGGCGACTTGAGCCGCAAAATCACCGTGGACGTGAAGGGCGAAATTCTCGAACTCAAAAACACCATCAACACCATGGTGGACCAGCTGAACGCGTTCGCAGGGGAAGTGACGCGCGTCGCGCGCGAAGTGGGTACAGACGGCAAGCTCGGTGGACAGGCGCAGGTGCCGGGAGTCGCCGGAACGTGGAAGGATCTTACCGACTCAGTCAACTTCATGGCCGGTAACCTTACAGCGCAGGTAAGAAACATTGCCGAGGTAGCAACGGCCATTGCCAACGGCGATCTCTCTCGCAAGATTACAGTGGACGTGCGCGGTGAGATTCTGCAGCTCAAAGAAACCATGAACACCATGGTGGAGCAGCTCCGCTCGTTTGCCGCCGAAGTAACACGCGTGGCCCGCGAAGTGGGATCGGAAGGCCGTCTCGGTGGGCAGGCCAACGTGCCCGGCGTCGCCGGTACGTGGAAAGATCTGACGGACTCAGTAAACGCCATGGCCGGCAACTTAACTGCTCAAGTCAGAAACATCGCCGAAGTCACAACCGCTGTGGCTCGCGGCGACTTGAGCCGCAAGATCACGGTCGATGTGAAGGGCGAAATTCTGGAGCTCAAGGACACTATCAATACGATGGTGGATCAGTTGAATGCATTCGCCGCCGAAGTAACACGCGTAGCTCGCGAAGTGGGCACGGAAGGCAAGCTGGGCGGCCAGGCCCTGGTTCCGGGCGTGGCCGGTACGTGGAAAGATTTGACCGACAACGTAAACGTGATGGCCGCCAACCTTACCGAACAGGTGCGCGGCATTGTCAAGGTGGTTACGGCAGTCGCGAACGGCGCCCTCACACAGAAACTAACCGTGAACGCCAAGGGCGAAGTGGCCGCGCTCGCTGAAACCATCAACAACATGACTGACACGCTGGCCACCTTTGCCGACCAGGTGACAACAGTGGCGCGCGAAGTGGGTGTGGAAGGGCGGCTTGGCGGGCAGGCCAATGTGCCGGGCGCTGCGGGAACGTGGAAGGATTTGACCGGCAACGTGAACCTGCTGGCCGATAACCTGACCAACCAGGTGCGCGCCATTGCCGAAGTGGCAACGGCCGTTACCAAGGGCGACTTGACGCGGTCCATTCAGGTGGAAGCCCGCGGCGAAGTGGCCGAGCTCAAAGACAACCTGAACACCATGATCGACAACCTGCGCTTGACGACAGACCGCAACACCGAGCAGGACTGGCTGAAGACCAACCTTGCGCGGTTTACGGGAATGTTGCAAGGGCAGCGCGACCTGAGCACAGTGGGAAGAATGTTGCTCTCGGAGTTGGCGCCGCTGGTGAACGCGCAACAAGGCGTGATTTACCAGATGGGTGGCGAGGCTCCGACAACAGGGCAGGGCACGTTGGTCTTGCTGTCGACTTTCGCAGATACGCCGGAAGGCTACGTGCAAGAGGTCAGAATCGGCGAGGGATTAGTGGGACAGTGCGCGGCAGAGAAGCGGCGCATGCTGATCTCAGAGCTGCCAAAGAAGACATCGCCGATCCGGTCGGGATTATTCAAAGCCCCGCCGAAGAATGTGATTGTTTTGCCGGTGCTGTTTGAAGATCGCGTGAAGGCGGTGATTGAGCTGGCCAGCCTGGGCGCATTTACTGCTTCGCACCTGGCCTTCCTTGAGCAATTGACGGCGTCCATCGGCATCGTGCTCAACTCGATCGAAGCGACCATGCAGACCGAAGGCCTGCTGAAGCAGTCGCAGCAGTTGGCCACAGAGTTGCAGACGCAGCAGAAGGAGCTGCAGCAGACCAACGAGCAACTGGCGCAAAAGGCACAGCAGCTTGCCGAACAAAACTACGAAGTGGAACGCAAGAACCAGGAGATCGAGCAGGCTCGTCGCGCACTGGAAGAGAAAGCCCGCGAGCTGGCGCTCACCTCAAAGTACAAGTCGGAGTTCCTTGCCAACATGTCGCACGAACTGCGCACGCCGCTCAACAGCATTCTGGTGCTGGGCCAGCAGCTTGCGGAAAACCCCGATGGCAGCCTCACGCCAAAGCAAGTGGAATTTGCGCGCACCATTCACGGCGCAGGCACTGACTTGCTGAATCTCATCAGCGACATTCTCGATCTGTCCAAGATCGAATCCGGAACGGTTTCGGTGGAGGCGGAAGAGGTCTTCTTCGGCGCGGTGCTGGATGCGGTTGCGCGTCCCTTCCGTCACGAGGCGGAGAATCGCAGGCTCTTCTTCGATGTGGTGGCCGATGCGAACATGGGCCGCAGCCTGGTCACCGACTCCAAACGTCTGCAGCAGGTGCTCAAGAACCTGCTGTCGAATGCCTTCAAATTCACTGAACAGGGCAGCGTGCGGCTCACCGTTTCGAGCGTTATCGACGGGTGGAGCGGCGACCATCCGATTCTCAATGGCGCCGGATCCGTTATCGCGTTTCAGGTCTCCGATACCGGCATCGGAATCCCGGCGGAAAAGCAGCGCATTATCTTTGAAGCCTTCCAGCAGGCCGATGCAGGAACCAGCCGCAAGTTTGGCGGAACTGGACTCGGCCTGGCCATCAGCCGTGAGTTGGCCAACCTGCTGGGCGGCGAAATCCAGCTCAAGAGCGCGCCAGGCCAGGGCAGCACCTTTACTCTCTACCTGCCTCAAACGTATGTTGGTCCGGCTGCATCCAACATGCCAAAGAACGAGAGACCCGGTATTACAGCCGCTATGCCGGCGTTTCTCACCACCGTGTCCGCGGCTGAGCAGGAGGCGCGGATTGAAGATGATCGTCACAGCCTGGAAGCGGGCGATGCCGCGCTGCTGATTGTGGAGGACGATCCGCACTATGCGCGAATTCTGTGCGATCTGTCGCGGGACAAGGGATTCAAGGTGCTGATTGCCAACACAGGAACGGAGGCGCTGACGCTGGCGCGCGAGTATCACCCGGCAGCGATTTCGCTCGACGTATTCCTGCCTGACATGCTGGGCTGGACAGTGCTAAATCATCTCAAGCAGGATCCGGCAACGCGCCATATTCCCGTTCAGATGCTCACGCTCGATGAGGACCGGCATCATGGCTTGTCGCGCGGCGCCTTCGCATTCGTCACCAAGCCGTCTTCGCCGGAAGATCTGAACGCGGCGCTCACGCGCATCTGGGATTACTCGCAGCCGCGGCGCAAGAGATTGCTGCTCGTCGAGGACAACCCGGCTGAACAGTTCACCACGCGCGAGCTCCTGGGACATGAAGATATTGACATCGATGTGGCGGAGTCTGGAGCGGCAGCGCTCCTGGCCTTGTCAGAAGGAAATTACGACTGCGTCGTGCTCGATCTGCGGCTTCCCGATATGACGGGATTCGAGGTTCTGGCGCAGCTTCGCGACACGCCCGCGCTCAAGGATCTGCCCGTAGTTGTCTTTACGGGCAGGGAACTGACGCCGGAAGAGGACGCGCAACTGCACACGCTGGCTCGCAGTGTGGTAGTCAAGGACGTGGAATCGCCGGAGCGGCTGCTTGACGAAACCGCTCTGTTCCTGCATCGCGTGATTGCAGACCTTCCCCCTGAGAAGCAGCAGATGCTCGACCGGTTGCATCGCTCAGACGATGCCCTGGCAGGACGCAAAGTGCTGGTGGTCGACGATGACGTGCGCAACATCTTTGCCGTGAGCAGCGTGCTTGAACGCCGCGGAATGACCGTGCTCTCGGCCGGTACTGGGCGCGAAGCAATTCAAATGATCGAATCCACGTCTGACCTGGCCATTGTGCTGATGGACATCATGATGCCGGAGATGGACGGTTACGAAACCATGCAGGTGATCCGGCAGAATCCGGCATTGCGTCGGCTGCCCATTATCGCGTTGACGGCGAAGGCGATGAAGGGCGATCGGGAGAGATGCCTTGAAGCCGGGGCATCGGAGTATCTGGCCAAGCCGGTGAACACGGAGCAGTTGCTCTCAGCGTTGCGCATGTGGCTGCACCGGTAGAGCTTGCAATTGCTTGATTTGGCGCGGTGAGCTTTCAGGTTTCGTAATCGCGGCCTGGGCAACCGCCCGGAATGGTTCGGCGAACGAATGTCAGGGGGATATCAGCGGGGATTTTGGGGCCAAGGAGATGGGGCGATGACGGTTTTCGACAAAGTAAATATCCTGATGGTCGACGACCAACCGGCCAAGCTCATGAGCTACGAGGTGATTCTTGCTGAGCTGGGAGAGAACCTGCTCAAGGCGACATCCGCCAGTGAAGCCCTGAATATTCTGCTCAAGACAGACATCGCCGTGGTCCTGATGGATGTAAGCATGCCGGACATGGACGGCTTTGAGCTGGCAGACTTAATCCGGCAACATCCCCGGTTTAAGAAGACCGCGATCATCTTCATCTCCGGTGTTCATCTCACGGATTCCGACCGCATTCAGGGCTATCGCAGTGGCGCTGTGGATTACATCTCTGTGCCCGTGGTACCGGATGTCTTGCGTGCCAAGATCAGCATCTTTGTGGAACTGCACCGGAAGACGCGGATGCTGGAAGCGCTGAACCAGGATCTTGAGTATCGCGTAACAGAGCGTACGGAGGAACTGAGAAAGAGTGAGGCGCAGTTTCGCATGCGCGCGGAACTGCTGGAAGTTGCGTCAGAAGCCATCATGGTTCGCTCTAAGGATGACACGATCGTATTCTGGAACCCCGGCGCGGAGAGCATTTATGGCTGGCGTCGCGATGAGGTGCTGGGCAAGAACATCCACACCTTGCTGCGCACCGTTTTTCCGGTCCCGCGGGAAGATATCGAAAGAGCGCTGCGAGAGCAGAAGCGGTGGGAGGGAAATTTAATTCAGAAGACGAGGGACGGCGCCGAGGTCGTGGTGGCCTGCCGCAAGAGTATGAATCATGAGGGCGACGCAGTGCTCGAGGTTGGCCGCGACATTACCGCCCAACAGCGCGCGGAAGAGAGGCTGCGCGAGACCGAGAAACTGGCGGCGATGGGCCGCGTGGCCGGCATCATCGCCCACGAGATTAATAACCCGCTGGCCGCCATCACTAACATCTTTTATCTGCTGCGCAATCACCCTTCGCTCGACGCAGAGGCCCGGCGCTGCGCCGACATGGCCGAGGTGGAGTTGCAGCGCGTCAGTCATATCACCCGGCAGACGCTCAGCTTCTACCGGGAGTCGAAGCACCCCATTCCTGTTGCTCTGCCGGAACTGCTGGATGACGTGCTTGGCCTGCAGGACCGCGCGCTCAGATCAAATAGCATTGCGGTGCGCAAGAGGTTCTTGTGTGCGGCACAAGTGCGTGGATTTCCGGTGGAACTGCGCCAGGTATTTCTGAATCTGATCGGCAACGCGATTCAGGCTATGCCTGAAGGCGGCGTTCTTGGCGTCCGCGTACGCGAAGCCACCGATTGGACAAGACAACGGCACGGCATCGCGATCTCCATCATCGATACCGGCAAGGGAATTCAGCCGGAGGATGCACGACGGCTCTTTGAGCCCTTCTTTAGCACCAAGTCAACCAAAGGAACGGGCCTCGGGCTTTGGATCAGCAAGGGCATCGTGCAGAAATACGACGGCACGATCAGCTGCCGCAGCTTTCGCCACGCCGATAGCTGCGCTACGTGCTTCCGCGTCTTTCTTCCGGGCACCGGTTCACCTAACATGACAGTTGTCAGCAACGCCGACTCGGTGCAGGCGGAGTATGAGATGAGCGCAGTCGGTCACGACGCCGCCATGATGCATGCGGCGCCAAAGGAGAAAGACCTTCCTCTCGTCCTTTAATATTTAGAATCGCCGGACAGGCATCGGAACACCGCTGTTTTCATGTCTTCCCCCAAAGCCGGCAATCATGCCCCAATTTGAGTTCGTTGACGAACTCAGGCTGAAGCTGACTTCATGCGGTCGAGCAGTTGGCCGGTGGCGCTGGCCTTCCGAGATTGCAGTGTCAAAGCTGCGCTACACTTACAAGCGAACCGGTTAAAAACGTCGGGCAGGCAACCATCGAAGATGAGTCACTGAGAGGTGATCGGAAATGACAATTGAACTCGGCGGGAGATGGTAATGCTTCGATCGCCTCAGATTCACATCGAGAATGAGCCCTTCCCGAAAGGTTGAAATGAATACTTACCTAGTCACAGGCGCAGCCGGCTTCATTGGCAGGTCGATCGCCGCGGAGCTGCTTGCGCGTGGCAAGACTGTACGAGGGATCGACAATTTCATCACAGGAAAACGCGCAAAT
>Ga0302320_10031694_pt1 | contig 10017 bp, 5 predicted proteins | sample Bog_T0_3_FD_202130 | JGI IMG/M metagenome (GOLD analysis project Ga0302320, IMG submission 202130) | Peat permafrost microbial communities from Stordalen Mire near Abisko, Sweden - Bog_T0_3 | ecosystem: Environmental > Terrestrial > Soil > Wetlands > Peat | place: Sweden: Abisko, Stordalen Mire...
CAGGCTAAAGCCGTAAAATAGCGCCTCCTGCATCACAGTCCGTTCGCCCATCATCGCCCGCGTCTCCCGTCACCAGGATAAGTGCATCAGGACCCCAGAACGCCTTCAAGCACGACTTTTTCAACACAATCGGTCAATAGCAGTCGTTCGTCACAGGAAGGCTCCCGATATGAGGAAAAAGGCCGTCAGGCTCCTGACCGTGGAAGACCATGGCGAATAATAACACTCATCGTATCGACTATTTTTTGTCAGGAAGGGCGAAACTGTAAACCTGGTTGCCCGCTGTCACGGCGACAAATTGGTGGCCATCCACCGCATAACTCATGGGAGAGGCCGTGATGGGAATGCCGGTGCGGAAATTCCACAGGAGTTTTCCGGTTTGGGCATTCAGCGCAATGAACTGGCCTTCGGCGGTTGCCGCAAACACAAGACCGCCGCGCGTCCCGAGTACGCCTGCCGATGCCGCATCGCGGGTTGTTTGGAATTTCCAGACCTCTTTGCCGGTGTGGGAATCGATGGCCTTGACGCCCTGACCAGCCAGGAGATCTTTCGGCGGCGTGCCGACGCCGCGTCCCACATAGAGCTTGCCGCGCTCATAGACCGCCGGCGCACTGACCGCGAAGCCCTGCGCATCATGGAAGGGCACATAGAACAGCCCGCTTTTCTTGTCGTATGATGGCGCCGCGAAATTGGTGCCGCTCGACGGGAATACGGCATGCCCGGTGGACGTCGCCTCCGAATTTGGGTCGATGATCGGCCGGCCATTTTTGTCGAAACCCAGATTCCAGCTTTGGCGGACGAATGGCTTGGCCCACAGGAATTTGCCATCTGTGCGGTCCAGCACATAAAACATGCCGTTGCGGTCCGCGTGAATTAAAAGTTTGCGCGGCTTGCCATCCAGAACTTGATCCGCCAACACCATGTCTTCGGTGGAATCCCAGTCATGCGGGTCATTGGGCGTGAACTGGTAATACCATTTCAGCTTGCCGGTATCCGCATCGAGCGCAATGACGCTGTCGCTATAGAGATTATCGCCCTTGCGCGATTCCGTATTGAAATCGGGCGCGGGATTGCCGGTGCCCCAGATCAGACTGTTGGTTTCGGAATCGTAGCTGCCGGTCAGCCAGGTCGGCGCTCCGCCGATCTTCCAGCTGTCCCCTGCCCAGCTGTCGTTGCCGGGTTCGCCGGGGCCGGGTGTTGTGTAAAAGCGCCAAAGCTGTTTGCCGGTTGCGGGATCATAGGCGTCAAGATAGCCGCGCACACCCATTTCGCCACCCGAAATGCCGACGATCAACTTATCATGCAGCGCCAGCGGCGCACCGGTAATGGTATAGCCCGCCATGGTGTCATTGACGTTCTTTTCCCACAATTCCCTGCCGGTATGGGCATCGAGGGCAATCAGGTTGTTGTCGAGCGTGCCGAAAAACACACGCCCATCCAGAACCGCAACACCCTTGTTGAAGGGATTTATCTGGTAGGGATTGGTCACGTCCTGCTTGCGGTGAAACCGCCAGAGCAAAAGACCGCTGCGCGCGTCGAAGGCCGCGACATCCCCCGGCGCGCCGGCGACATACATGACGCCATCCACCACCAGCGGCGTGCTTTCCATGACGCTGTCGCCCGGCATTGGCGCCACCCAACGCGCCTGCAATTGCGTGACATTGCCGGTATTCACCTGGGAAAGTTCGCTGAAATGATCGCCTTGAAAATCACCCCAATAGGTCAGCCAGTTCTGTGGCTCGGCTTTGGCGTTGGCAAGGCGCGCATAGGGAAGAACCGGCGCCGGAATGACCGTGGCGGTCTGGCCAAGATCCCGTTTTTTGTGCACCGCCAAATAGGCCACGATATTCTCGATGTCCTGCGGCGAAAGCGTTGCGGCGATATCCGCCGGCGCGGCGGCGCCCAGCTCTGTCAGCGTCTTGATCTTGTTGCGGTCGAGCATCCAGTATTTGCCGTCTGCCTGCACGACATGGACCGTCGTGATGTCTTCCGCCTTCAGCAGACCATGCAGCTTTCGCCCATCGCGCATTGTGACATCCACGAAACGCGGAACGGTGACGCCGCGCGGCGTGGGCACATTGTGCAGCACACCGTCACGAATGGCGCCGATGGACTTGATGCCTTCGGACGACAGGTCGGAGGCGAAGGCCGCGCCGCGGCCATCGACTTCATGACAGCCGGAGCAGTTGCTGTTTTTGCCGGATGACGATTTGCCGAAGAAAATCGCTTCGCCCGCAACCGGGTCGCCGTGCGGGGCGCCCGCGCCGGTATGTGCCGAGAGGCTCTTGAGATATGTCACGATCCGCCAGACATCGTCCGAGGGAAAGCTGGCAAAGGACGGCATCTGGGCGCCGGGAATGCCCGAGTGGATGACCTGGTACACATCGTAATCTTCAATGCCGTGCGTAAAATTGCCCGTGTCGAGGGCCGGACCGCGGCCACCGGTGGCGCCTTCACCGTGGCAGGCGCTGCAGGTGCCATCAAAGATTGCGCGGCCCGTGGCAATGGCCGCAGGATCATTGGCGAATGGATTGTTGGGGGTATCCGCTTTTGTCTGTGCTGCCGCATCAGCAACGCACAGAAATAGCGCAACACAGGCGCAGGAAACGGCGTTGAGCGATCTGTTTGTCATTTTTGTTTCCCCCTTCAGAACAAATATCACCCAGGCGAAGGAATGCAAGTCGAGGCGAAAAGGCCGGCCCTTTCGCACTAAGGCTTCAGCCGATAGGCGATGATGTCATCGCCTGGTCTGGTTCCAAAAGAAGGGTTGCCGCCCGCCGCGATCAACACATATTGCCGCCCGTCGCGCCCCAAATAGGTCATGGGCGTCGCAAGGCCGCCGGCGGCAAGCGGCACGCTCCACAACGGCGTGCCGTCCGCCTCATCCAGGGCACGAAAATACTGGTCCTGAGTCGCGGCGATAAAGATCACGCCGCCTGCGGTGACCACCGAGCCCCCGATATTCGGAGCACCCAGCGGCAGCGGCAAATGCAAGGCCAGCCCGAAAGGACCGCTATTGGCGGCATTGCCCAGGGTGTGCTGCCACAAAATCTTCCGCGATTTCAGGTCCACCGCCGCGAGAAAGCCATAGGGCGGTTTCTGGCAGGGGATGCCCAGATCGGTCAGGAAGGCTTTCCAGTGCACGCCATAGGGTGTGCCCTCCATCGCCGCGCCGGGCGTTGTGGGGCGCGGCGCGCCGGCCGCACGCGCGGTGCCCCGGGCAAAAAGATGCTCCCTGTCCGCCTGGGCGCGGGTGATCAACTCGTCATAGTCGGCCATCCGGTTGGAATTGACGATCAAGACGCCGCGTCCTTCGTCGACCGAAACGCTACCCCAGTCGATGCCGCCCAGTTCGCCGGGCGTGCGGATGGAATAGCCAAGGCGCATCGGCGTGTAGATGCCCTGGTATTGCGCCTGGCGGAATTTGATCCGGCAATAAAGCTGGTCGAAGGGCGTAATGCCCCACATATCGGCTTCCGTCAGGGCCGGGCCGGCAAAATCCGGCATGCCGGTCGAGAAAGGCTGCGTCCTGGACCAGCGCTCGCCTGGAATGCTCGACGCGGGCACCGGCCGTTCCGCCACCGGCGTCAAGGGATGGCCGGTCCGGCGATCGAGCACGAAAATCTGGCCGGTCTTGGTGGGCTGGATCAGGCTTGGGACAGGACCGGCGGGGGTGGGGAAATCCACCAGCACCGGCTGGGCGGCAAGGTCATAGTCCCACAGATCGTGATGCACGGCCTGGAAGCTCCAGCGCACCGCGCCAGTATCCGCATCGAGCGCAACGATGGCGGTGGAGAAGCGGTCGGTTTGCGCGCTACGGCCCGCGCCATAAAAATCCGGGCTGCCCATGCCCATGGGCACATAGACAAGGCCCAGCGCCTCGTCGCCGCTGAAGACCGTCCAGCTGTTGGGCGTCGAGGGTGTATAGGTCTGGCCGGCGGCAAGCGGCTCGGGATCGTCGGGACGGCCGGGATCGAAGGCCCATTTCAGCCGCCCAGTGAGCGCGTCATAGCCGCGAATGACGCCCGGCGGCACATGGGTGGACTGGTCGTCGACGATGAAGGCGCCGATGACGGCTGTGCCATGCACGATGGTCGGCGGCGAGGTGGGATTGGTCCAGCCCGGCGGGAATTTGCCCACGCCTTCGCCCAGATTGACTTCGCCCTGGTTGCCGAAGCTGCGGCAGGGCTGGCCTGTTGTTGCGTCCAGCGCGATTAGCCGGTTGTTGACGGTGCCCAGAAGAATACGGGTGGGACATTCGCGCGTTCCGGCCGGGGCGCGGAAGAAGGCGACGCCGCGGCAGACCGCACGGCCGGCGGTGGCGAAATTGATCTTGGTATCATGGCGCCACAATTGCCGGCCGGTCACCGGATCGAGCGCGAAGACCGCGCTATAGGCGGTGCAGCCAAAAAGGGTGCCGTCCACCATCAAGGGCGTCACTTCCAGGCTGCCGATGCGCCGTCCGCCCTTGGGAATGAGGCCGGCATGATAGATCCAGGCCTGCTCCAGATTGCGCGCATTGGCGGGCGTGATTTGGGAAAGCAGGGAATAGCGCGTTCCATGAAGAGTGTTGCCGTAATGGCTCCAATCGCCGCTGCCCGCCGCGGCCGGCGCCGGAGTGCCGGCGGGGGCAAGATTGGCGATCACGCCACGGTTGGGGGGCGACAGCATCAATGCCGCCAAGCCCAAAACAGACAACAGCAAGGCGGCCAGTGCGGCGCGCCGCGCCGCCGGTCCGGCAAGCGGCAGCAGCCACAGTCCAGCCACCGCAAGATAGACAAGGCGCGGCATCAGGGCCCAGCCGTCGAAGCCGACTTCCCATACCGACCAAACCATCGTCGCCAGGAAGACAAGGCCGAATAGCGTCACGCCGGAACGCCGCCGGCGCAATATCAGCACCGCCGAAACCAGGATCAGGACGCCGCAGACGGCATAATAAAGTGAGCCGCCCAGCGCTGCCAGATAAAGGCCCGGCACCAGCATCGCCAGGCCGGTAAAAAGCAGCAGAAGAAAGGAGAGTATCCGCATCCCGCCCTATTGATAGCCAAGGGCGAAGGACCACAGCACCGATCCGTCCATGCCCGCGATATATTGGCGGCCATCGACCATGTAGGTCATCGGCGTGGCGCGCCAACTGTCATTGGTGCGAAAGGTGTAGAGCGTCTCGCCGCTGCGGGCATCGACCGCCGCGAAATCGCCGCCGATTTCACCATGAAACACCAGCCCGCCGGCGGTGGCGAGAATGCCGGTATAATCCGTCTCCTGCGGTCCCACCAGCGCCTTGTCCCAGACGATATCGCCGGTCTCGATATTGAGGGCGCGGACATGGCGGGTGCCGGCATCCGCCGGATCGGGATTGTTGCCGAAGATGCGTCCCTCGCTGCGGTAAATGCCGCAATCTTCCGCCGCCATCACATAGAACAATTTGGTCTGCGGATTGAAGGCGGCGGGATACCAGTTGGTCGCGCCCCGCACGCCAGGGCAGGTCAAGGTGCCATCCTTGGTCGGCGTGTTGCCGGCGATCAGGTGCGGCGCGCCGGTCCTGGGATCGAAACCGCTGGCCCATGTCATTTTGTGGACGAAGGGCTTTGCCAAGAGGAACTGGCCGTTGGTGCGGTCGAGGACATAAAAGATGCCGCTGCGCTGGGCGCTGAGCAGCAATTTGCGCGGCTTGCCCTTCCACATCGTATCGGCCAGCACCATGGGCTCGGTGGAATCCCAGTCATGGGTATCGTATGGCGTGAACTGGTAATGCCATTTGAATTTTCCCGTCCTGGCGTCCAACGCCACCACCGAATTGGTATAGAGGTTGGTGCCGCCGCGCTCGCCCGCATCGGTGTCGGGATAGGGATTGCCCACCGGCCAGAACAGCGTGCCAGTTTGCGGATCATAAGAGCCGGTCTCCCAGGTGGCGCCACCGCCCGTCGCCAGGGCGCGGCCGATCCAGCTTTTCGACAAGGGCATCTCGCCCGGCTTGGGGATGGTGTAAAAGCGCCAGGCTTCCTTGCCGGTATCGGCGTGATAGGCAACGATGAAACCGCGCATCGGCGTGTCGCCGCCCGCGATGCCGGTGATCACCAAATCGTTCACCACCAGCACGGAGGCAGAGGTATAAACCGCCCCCTTCTCGCTGTCCTCGGCCAATCTTTGCGACCACATCACCGCGCCCGTCAGGCGGTTGAGGCAGACGATATAGGCGTCATCGGACGTGTAAAAAAGCCGGTCGCCCAGAATGGCGACACCGCGGTTCGGCCCCACCGGCGGTACCGCCGCGCCCGGCCGCGGCGGCCCGCGTCCGAATGTCGGGGGCACACCCAGGCCGTTGGTGCGCGGCGTGCACCAGATGCGAAGGCCGGTCCTGGCGTCCAGGGCGCAGACTTGCGGCCCGCCGGTAACATACATGATGCCGTCGGCCACGATCGGTTCGCCTTCCAGGCCGACGCCGCCTGGCGTGAAAGCCCATTGCGGCTGCAACTGCCTGACATTGAGGCTGTTGATCCGGTTCAGCGCGCTGAAATGATTGCCGTCACGCGCGCCGTTATAGGTGACCCATTCGCCCGGTTTGGGATTCATCACTGCGTCGATGTCAGCCTGTGGGATCGGCGGCACATCGCCATTCAGGGGTCCGGCCAGGATTCCCCCCAGCGTGCCCAGATAGGCCAGCAGGTCGCGGCGCTGTTCGGCGCCGCCCTGATAGGCGGGCATAAAGGATTGCTTGTCCTGAATGATGCTGGCGATGTCCGCCATGTCGAGCATGCGGAATTTTCCATCCAGGGTCTGCAGGGCGACTTCATGTTCGGTGCGGCGGCGGGCAAAGCCGCGAATTTTTTCGCCGTCTTTCATCACCACGGTCTGGACGGCCCATTGGAAGTCGGGACAAAAGGCATAGCCGGGACAAACCGGCATGGTCTTGACGCCCATCATCGCGGTGGGGTCGTCGAGCCAGCGCTCCATTTCAGCCCGGGTGGCGCGCGCCGCGATCCCCGAAAGATCGGGACCCGAAGAGCCGCCTTGGCCGCGCACCATGTGGCAGCCCGAACAGCCGGCGCTGGAGAATTCGGCCTCTCCCCGCGCGACCTGATCGGGCGGCGCATCCTGCAATCCCGAAATATTCATTCCATGAATCCAGGCCGCCAGCCGGGCCACCTCATTTGCCGGCAGACTGGGGAATGGCGGCATGCCGCGCTGGCCGCCCCTGATGATCGCGGCAATGCCATCCGCGTCCAGTGTGCGCAGATGCGCGTTGGCGTTCAGCGCCGGCGCACGGTCGCCGCCGCCGCCATTGTCGCCATGGCAGCCGGCGCAGCTTTGATTGAAATCCTGCCGGGCCAGGGCGATCTTCGCAGGATCCGGCGCGGCGGGCGCATTCTGCGCCTGGGCATGAAAGATCAGGACCATGGCGGCAAGGCCCGCGGCCGCCAGGCCGGCGGCCAGAGCGCGGATCACCCCCGCGATCTGGGACTTCAAGTCATGCTCGGCTGGTTGGGCGCGCGCTTGATCCACTTGTAAGCGCGCGCCGAATTCTTCCAGAAATATTTCTCCGCGGTGGCGCGCGGCTTGGTGGCGAAGAATTTCTTCACCAGGGAAACTTCCTGCGGGATGGTGGCAACACCATAGCTGTTGGGATAATCGGTTCCGAATATCACGCGATCCTCGCCAAAGGCGTCAAACAGATATTCCAGCCGGGCGCGCAGCTTCTCATAGTCGGTGGGCACCGTGCCGTCCGCCAGCGGATGATAGACCTCCGTCAGCTTGACAAAAATATTGGGCCGCATCGCCATTTCACGGATCACTGCCTCATAGGCTTGCTGGTTGTCCGGGGTGGGATCGAAGGACGGCAGGTGATCCATAATGATGCGCAGGTCGGGAATGGCGTCGGCCAGAAGCACATTGGCCTGCATCAGCGGCATGCTGGGGTTGGCCGTATCCAGCACAAGATCGGCCTGAGCCAGAAGCTTGAGGTTTGCGACCATGTCCGGATTGAGGACGGTTTTGGCGTCTTCCTGGTGGTGGAACCGGCTGAAGCGGATGCCGCGATAGAGCGGGTTCTTATGATAGCGCCCCAGATATTCGGCAAATTCCGGCTTTCCCGGGTCCAGACTGCCCGAGACGCCGACGATGATGGGGTCGGCCTGGGCGACTTCAAGGTACCAGAGATTGTCTTCGATCCAGTTGCTCGACTCCACCACCACCGCCCCGACAATGCCGGTGGGCGTGGCCAGCGGACGATAGCCGGACGGAAGCGAGACTTTCGATATCGCGCGATAGGCCGGCGAGCCCATATATCCCGCGCCCTGCGGCCTGGTCCCGTCGAACAGATGGATATGCGCGTCAATGATCGGGATATCGTCGACGCTGGGAGACTGCGCCAGAGCTTGCCCCGCGCCGGCAAGCAGCGCGGCGTAGGCGCCGCCTGCCAGAATGTCACGCCGGTTCAAACCGTTTGCTGTTGTATCCGGCATAACATGGCCCCTTTCAGTTGGCGGTCGTGTCCGTTACCGGGATGCGGGAAACGCGGCGGCCAGATAGGTGACGATCGCATCGAACTGCGCATCCGTGGCCTTGGCGCCATTGTTTGCCATCTGGTTGACTACGTCCTTCCACCCGGCGGCGTCGAGCTGCTGCTTGGTCACCACCAGCGGCGAATGACATTTGGAGCAGACCTGAATCAGGACTTCGCGGCCCGGCAGGGCGGGCAGAGCCGCATTGGCGTCCGTGCCCGGGGCGGCCGGCGGTGCCGGCTGCGCCATCACGGCACCGGACATCAGCAGGCCGGCGATGCAAAGCGAAAGGCTGCGCATGATTAATCCCGTCGGAAGCCGCGCTATTTCTTCGGCAGCGCGAAGGCAATGATCTCGTCGCTGGTGACTTCGGAGCCTGTGAGGCCGCCGCCGGTATCCACCACGGTGACGAACTGGCGCCCATCCGATCCCCTGTAGGTGATGGGCGTATCCTCAACCGATGCCGGAAGCTTGACCTCCCACAGCGGATTGCCGGTTGCGGTGGCAAAGGCGCGCAGCCGGAAATCATCCGTGCCGCCGACAAACGTCAGACCGCTGGCAGTGAGAATGACGCCGCTGGAACTGGGACGGCCGGTGTCCTGCAGCCCCGGCGCCAGCATGTCGGACACGCCCAGACTCTTCTGGTAGGCGATGTCACCCGTATCCATGTTGACGCCAACCAGCGTACCCCAGGGCGTGGGGCCGCAAAACAAATGGCGCTCGGGATCGCCAAAGCGGCGCAGGCCCGCAAGAGGACCGGCATTGGCATAGCTGCCGTCGGGCATCTTCATGATGCGCATCGGCTGGAAAATATTGCTGACGTTCGAAACAAACAGATGCAACTTGGGATCGTAAGAGCCGCCCCAGAAATTGATGCCGCCCGCCGGTCCCGGCGGCGACATGCTGTATTGGTTGAAGGCGATGGGCATGAAAGGTCCGCCCAGCTTCATGTGATTGTCGTCCACCATGTGTTCGCAATAGGACTGAAGCTGCGGCTCGCCCTTATAGAGATTGTCGCGCGAGACGGTGTTCTGTGCCAGTTGCGCGGGCTTGACCGGGAATGGCTGGGTCGCTGACGTCTGCTCGCCGGGAACATCGCTTGCCGGCACCGGGCGTTCGACAATGTCGAAGATTGGCTTGCCGGTGACGCGATTGAACACGAACATCAGGGAAGCCTTGTCCATCACGATGACGGCGGGAATCGTCTTTCCGCCGCGATGCAGATCGACCAGGAGCGGGGCCGATTGGGTGTCATAGTCCCAGACATCGTGATGAACGAGCTGGAAGTGCCAGAGATATTTGCCGGTATTCGCATCCACCGCGACCAGGGACGACGAGAACAAATTGTTGCCCGGGCGGTCGGAGCCGATGCGGTCATTGTTGGGGGCGCCAAACGGCATATACAGAATGCCCCGCTTCACATCGACCGACATGTATCCCCAGACATTGACGCCGGACCGGTTCTTGGCGCCGTCGGGGGTCCAGCTGTCGTAACCTATTTCGCCGGGCCGCGGCA
>Ga0302320_10031695_pt1 | contig 10017 bp, 9 predicted proteins | sample Bog_T0_3_FD_202130 | JGI IMG/M metagenome (GOLD analysis project Ga0302320, IMG submission 202130) | Peat permafrost microbial communities from Stordalen Mire near Abisko, Sweden - Bog_T0_3 | ecosystem: Environmental > Terrestrial > Soil > Wetlands > Peat | place: Sweden: Abisko, Stordalen Mire...
AGGCTTCGCGGCGCGCAGCGGTGGTACGGTTACGGTCGTGGGTGCCATGACGCTTACTCCCTCACTTTTTGCTTTTACGGATCTTTCCGCCATTATTACTCAGAACTCAGCGAAAAACGATTGCTAATCCTCCGTCATTGATCTGGCACAAACCGGCGGTCTTTACCCTCGGCGATCGAGCAAACTCCGGATCGCCGGCAGGAGGACGGCGCCGAGCGCATTCTTGATCAGGGACCCGGCGATGAAGGGCGCGATCCCGACCAGCCAGGCCTTTTCGAGGCCGAGCTTCATGCCCCATGCAAGCCAGGCAAATCCGCACCCGAGAATGACGATATGCCCGATTGCCATCGCCACAAACAGCAGTGCTACCGAGCGATCCCAGCCGCGCTCGCTCAGCCATCCCGTGGTGACCGCTGCGGCGGCGAAGCCGGCTAGATATCCGCCGGTCGGACCGAGCAACGGCGCGAGGCCGCCGACCGGACCGGCAAGTACCGGCCATCCGAGCGCCGCCTCCGCCAGATAGGCAATGACGGTGGCGCCGCCGAGGCGCCAGCCATAGGCGGCACCGATCACCAGCACGACCAGGGTCTGCATCGTCATCGGCACGTAGGGCAGCGGCAGGTTCATCTTGGCCGAGACCGTCAGCAGCGCCGTTCCAACGGCGATCAGGGTCACGCCGCGCAGCACGCCGCGAGCGGGCCACAACTCTGCTGCGAGCGGAAAATGCCTGGGGTCGATGGCTTGCGTGACGGATCTGGCGGACAAGGAGTTCTCCCGGGTTAGACGAGTTTGAGTCATGTGTAAGAAATGTTCGCTTACCTCTGCCCGAGCCAGCGCGCGATGCGCGCAACGGCTTCGCGCATGTCGTCGGCCGAGCGCGCGTAGGAAAAGCGAATGAAATGGCGGCCATGAACCGGATCGAAGTCGATGCCCGGGGTGGCCGCGACATGCGCCTGTTCCAGCATTTGCCTGGCAAATTCGAAACTGTCCGAAGTGAAGGCCGAGACGTCGGCGTAGAGGTAGAAGGCGCCGTCGGCGGGCAGGAAGCTGTCGAGACCGGCCTGTGGCAGGCCGGAAATCAAAATGTCCCGGTTCTCCTGATAGCCGTGCTTCACATCTTCCATCTCCTGGCGGCCCTCGAACGCGGCCTCCGCGGCAACCTGCGACAACGTCGGCACCGAGATCGCGAGATTCTGCTGCAGCCGCTCGATCGGCCGCACCAGCGGCTCGGGCACCACCATCCAGCCGACCCGCCAGCCGGTCATGCAGAAATATTTGGAGAATGAATTGATGATGAGCGCATTCGGGGAAAGCGCCGCCGCCGTGACCGCGGGAAACGCATAATCGAGCCCATGATAGATTTCGTCGGAAATAAAACGGATACCGGCGTCTTCCGCTGATGACAGCAGGCCGGAAAGCGCCTCGCGGGACATCATGGTCCCGGTCGGATTGGCAGGACTTCCGACCAGCACGCCTTGCAGCGGCTTGCGGCGGTGGGCGGCCAGCAGGGCTTCGCCGGTCAGCGCGTGGCGGGTTTCGCTCGATGTCTCGATCAACACCGGTTCGCAGCCGAGCGCGGAGAGAATGTGACGATATGGCGGGTACCCGGGAACCGTGACCGCTACCCGATCGCCGGGCTCGAACATCGCAAGAAACGCCAGAATGAAGGCCCCCGAGGAGCCGGTGGTAACCACGATCCGTCCAGGATCCACCGCACATCCGTAAGTTTCGCGGTAGTGCCGGGCGATGCGCTCGCGCAGCGAGGGAATGCCGAGCGCGGAGGTATAATCGATCCGTCCGCCGTCCAGCGCCGCGCGGGCGGCCAATATCGCCGCCTTCGGCGCCGGAGCCGCCGGTTGTCCCACCTCCATGTGAATGACATGGCCGCCGGCAGCCTCGATCCGCGCCGCCGCCGCCATCACATCCATCACCATGAACGGCGGGACGTTGCTTCGTCCCGAGGCCTTCAGCAGGCGCCTCGCATGGCCTCTAAGTGTCGCTTCAAGCATCGATTTCTGCTATTTCAGCCGGTGCCCCAGACTAGCCGCATTCGGCGGTTTGTTAGGGCATATCGCGTATCCGATCCGCCGCCAATGCTTTAAAGAACGCTATGTCGCTCCGCCTGGTGCCAAGCCGAAAAACCTCGAAGCTGACCGCGCTCGCCACCGCGGTCGCGCTTGCCATTGCGCCGGTGTCGGTACTGGCGGAACCCGAGAAGGAGAAAGGGCCGCCGGTCATCCGCGACGCCGAGGCGGAGCAGTTGCTGCGCGACTACACGCGGCCGATCCTGCGCGCCGCCGGGCTGGAAAAACAGAACATTCAGGTCGTGATTATCAACGAGAGCGCCTTCAACGCCTTTGTCGCCGATGGCCGCCGCATTTTCGTGAACTCCGGCGCGATCATGCAGTCCGAAACCCCGAACCAGCTGATCGGCGTGCTGGCCCATGAGACCGGGCATCTCGCCGGCGGCCATCTCGCCAAGATGCGCGAGCAGATGGCGCGAGCGCAGACCCAGATGATCATCGCCATGCTGCTCGGCGCCGGAGCCCTGGTGGCAGGCGCAAGAAGCAACGCCGGCGGTGGCGGCGGCCTCAGCAATGCCGGGGCGGCCGCGATCGCCGGGCCGCAGGAAATGATCCGCCGCACCCTGATTTCCTATGTGCGCCAGCAGGAAGAAAACGCCGACCGCGCCGGGGTCAAGTTCCTGACCGCGACCGGGCAGTCGGCCAAGGGCATGTACGAAACCTTCAAGCGGTTCACCAACGACAGCCTGTTCGCCGCGCACGGTGCGGACCCCTATGTGCAGTCGCATCCGATGCCGGCCGAGCGCGTTGCGGCACTGGAGGAAATGGCGCGGACCAGTCCATACTGGGACAAGAAGGACGATCCGGCCCTGCAACTGCGCCATGACATGGTGCGCGCCAAGATCGCGGCCTTCATGGAGCGCCAGGACACCGTCTACCGGCGCTATCCGATGTCGAACGAAAGCCTGCCCGCGCGCTACGCGCATGCAATCTCGACCTACCTGCACGGCGACCTTCGCTCTGCGCTCGCCCAGATCGACCTCTTGATCCAGGTGCAGCCCAACAACCCGTATTTCTATGAATTGCGCGGTCAGGCGCTGCTGGAAGGCGGCAAACCGGCGGATGCCATCGCGCCGTTGCGCAAGGCGGTGCAGCTGTCGAATAATGCTCCGCTCATCGAGATGTTACTTGGGCAGGCCCTCGTGGCAACGGATAATAAGGCCTACAGTGAGGAAGCGATCCGGATTCTCCGTGCAGCGGTAGCCCGCGAGACCGAGGCACCGCTCGGTTATATGCAGCTCGCGATGGCCTATGGCCGCAAAGGAGATTACGCGGAGGCGGACCTGGCATCGGCGCAGGCCGCCTATCTTCGCGGCGACAACAAGACCGCGCGCGAACTCGCCTCGCGCGCCAAGACTCGGTTCGCGGTCGGCACGCCCGGATGGGTCAAGGCCGACGACATTGTCGCCGCCAAGCCGTCGCCGGGCCAGAAGGACAGCAACTGACAGCAACCAAGCGTAAATCGACCCAGAGTAAATAGGCCCAGAGGTTTTCGAAAAGACCGGCTTTCACCCAGAGGATTTGCCAATGCCTTCGCTTCGCCTGCTCGTTCCCGCACTGTTCGCGCTCGCACTCTGCGGCACGCCGCCGGCTGCATCGGCACAAAGTTTTTCCGATACCCAGCGCGGGGATATCGAGACCATCGTCAGGAATTATCTGATCGCCCATCCCGAAGTGCTGGAAGAAGCGATGGCCGAATTGAACAAGCGCCAGGCCGCCGCCGAGGACGAGAAACATCAGGCCAGCGTCGCCGCCAACGCCGAGGCGATTTTCAATTCGCCGCGCGGCGTCGTGGTCGGCAACAAGGACGGTGACGTCACCTTCGTCGAATTCTTTGACTACAATTGCGGCTACTGCAAACGCGCGATGGCCGACATGCTCGAGCTGATGAAAACCGACTCCAAGCTGAAAGTCGTGCTGAAGGAATTTCCGGTGCTGAGCGAGGGCTCGGTCGAGGCCGCAAAAGTCGCGGTTGCCGTGCGCATGCAGGATCCGACCGGCAAGAAATACCTCGATTTCCACCAGAAGCTGCTCGGCGGCCGCGGTGCTGCGGACAAGGCGCGCGCGATGGCGGCAGCCAAGGACGCCGGCCTCGATACCGCCAGGATCGAGAAGGATCTGGCGAACCCGGAAGTGAAGGCCACGATCGAGGAGAACTTCAAGCTCGCCGAGGCGATGGGCATGAACGGCACGCCCAGCTACGTGATCGGCAAGCAGGTGGTGATCGGCGCGGTCGGCCTTGACGGCCTCAAGGAAAAAGTTGCGCTGGCCCGCTGCGGCAAGGCGACGTGCTGAGCAACATCTGTAGCGATTGACGGTTGCAGTTTCGATTGCGTCGAAGGGCCGGCTTTTCAGCCGGCCTTTTGTTTTGACTATTTTCAAGGCGATGCGTTTAGCCCGCATTCACAAAACAAACCCGATGGAACCGGAGATATCGGGGAACATCGCGCACCTCCTGTCGTTGTCGGCGCGGGCAATGCAAACAAATGCAAACATCTGAGGAGAATATTCCATGATTAATCGCTTTATGATCTCGGTAGCCGCAGCGGCGCTGATTGCTGGCACAGGGCTCGCCAACGCGCAGGGAATGAGCCGCGAGGCACCGTCGGCAGGCGCCGGCGTCCAGCAGAGCGCGCCATCGAAAAGCGAAGCTGCGGAACCGACGAAGCCGTCGCCCGGCATGAAGGCCACGCAATCCGAGCCGAAATCCCCGGCCGGCGCCAAGAACCAGCGCGCCGAGGACAATATGGGCGGCCAGAAGCCGAAGAGCACGACCTCGCAGAACGACAACGTCCCGGGCGGCAAGGACATGAAGGCCGAGGGGCGTGAGGATCGCAGCGGCATGAAAGCCGACGATCGTAACGGCAACATGAAGGCCGAGGGCCGTGAAGACAGCAACAGCAAAATGAATGCTGAATCCAAGAGCGGCACCGACAGCAAGTCCCAGACCACCACCGGACAGGCCGGCGCCGGCGCCAAGCTTTCGGGCGAGCAGCGCACCAAGATCACCACCGTGATCCGGGATCAGCACGTTCAGCCCGTAACCAACGTCAATTTCTCGATCTCGATCGGCACCCGCGTGCCGCGCGACGTATCATTCCATCCGCTCCCGACCGAAGTCGTGACCTACTATCCGGAATGGCGCGGCTATGAATTCTTCCTGGTCGGCGACCAGATCGTGGTGGTCGATCCGCGAACGTTTGAAATCGTGGCGGTCCTCGAGGCCTGACCTCCTGATCTCTCCGTTGCAATCTGGGGCGGGCCTTCGGTCCCGCCCCTTTTGCTTGCCTGTGTTCGGTCGCGACCGGGTCTGGCCGGACCAGACCTTAACCTTGGTTAACGAGCAGTTTCTGCAGGTTCCACGCGGCTTTTTGCGAACTGGATGAGCTGTTCGAGGTGTGTTCAAAACGGCCTAAAGCCTTCCCCTTGGCCCCGTTGTTACCTATAACCCCGCCACCTACCGTTACATTTTTCGGGATCTGGATGGCCAAGCGTGCTGCCGAGACGATTTACGTGCTCAACGGTCCGAACCTCAATTTGCTGGGGAGCCGCGAGCCCGAAACCTATGGCGATGCGACCCTTGCCGACGTCGAGAGGCTCTGCGCCGAGACCTCGGCGCAATTCGGCCTCAAGGCCGATTGCAGGCAGTCCAACCGCGAAGGCGAACTGATCGATTTCATCCACGAGGCCCAGGCCATTCAGGCGGCCGGCATCATCATCAATGCCGGGGCCTATTCGCACACTTCGGTCGCGCTGCATGACGCGCTTTTGGCGGTGAAGATTCCCGCCGTCGAAGTGCACATCAGCAATATCCACGCCCGCGAGAGTTTCCGTCATCATTCCTTCACCGCCAGCGCCGCTTTTGCAACGCTTTGCGGTTTCGGCATCGACGGTTACCGGCTCGCGATCTCTGGCCTCGCGGCCAGGATCGGTGCCAGGGCGAACGCCTGAGGCATCGGTTCCTCGCCAAACAGAAAGTCCGGGATCAAGACCATGGCGCGCCAGCCTGACGACAAGACAGCCGCAAAATTCACCAGCGACGACGGTGCGCTGATTCGCGAGCTCGCCTTGCTGCTTGACGAGACCAGTCTCACCGAGATCGAGATCGAGCGCGCGGGGCTTCGGGTCCGGGTCGCCCGCAACGTCAGCATCGCCGCATCGATGCCGGCGAATTTTCAGGGCCAGCCGGCCACCCCAGCGGCCGCCGAGCCGGTCGACGTCACGGATGCCGCCAAACATCCGGGCGTGGTGCCCTCGCCGATGGTCGGCACCGTCTACTGGGCTTCCGAGCCCGGCGCCAAGCCGTTCATCGAAGTCGGCGCCAAGGTGTCGGTCGGGCAGACCCTGCTGATTATCGAAGCCATGAAGACCATGAACCAGATTCCATCGCCACGCGCCGGCACCGTGACCCAGATTCTGGTCGAGGACGGTCAGCCGGTCGAATTCGGCGAACCGCTGGTGATTATTGAGTAGAAGCGAATAGTGAGTAGCGAATAGTTTTCCACTTCCACTATTCGCTACTCACTATTCGCCGATTGGGACGATATGTTCGACAAGATCCTGATAGCCAATCGCGGCGAGATCGCGCTCCGCATCCTGCGTGCCTGCAAGGAGCTCGGTATCTCGACCGTCGCGGTGCACTCCACCGCCGACGCCGACGCCATGCATGTGCGGCTGGCCGACGAGAGCGTCTGCATCGGCCCGCCGCCCTCGAAGGACAGTTATCTCAACATTCCCGCGCTGCTGGCGGCCTGCGAGATCACCGGCGCGGACGCGGTACATCCCGGTTACGGCTTTCTGTCGGAAAACGCCCGCTTTGCCGAAATCCTCGCCGACCACAATCTGCATTTCATCGGACCGAAGGCCGAGCACATCCGGCTGATGGGCGACAAGATCGAGGCCAAGAAGACCGCAAAGAAGCTCGGCATTCCCGTGGTGCCGGGCTCCGACGGCGCGGTCGGCGCCGACGACGACGCCATGGCGATCGCGAAGACAATCGGCTTTCCGGTGCTGGTCAAGGCGGCGTCAGGCGGCGGTGGACGCGGCATGAAGGTCGCGCAAACCGCCGACGATCTGATGCTGGCGCTCTCGACTGCCTCCAACGAAGCCAGATCGGCCTTCGGCGACGCCTCGGTCTATCTGGAGAAATATCTGCAGAAGCCCCGCCACATCGAAATCCAGGTGCTCGGCGACGGCCGCGGCGGCGCCATCCATCTCGGCGAGCGCGACTGCTCGCTGCAGCGGCGGCATCAGAAGGTCTGGGAGGAAGGCCCCTCGCCGGCGCTCGACGCCGCGGCGCGCATCAAGATCGGCGCCACCTGCGCCAGGGCGATGCAGGCGATAAAATATCTCGGCGTCGGAACGGTGGAATTTCTCTACGAGGACGGCGAATTCTATTTCATCGAGATGAACACCCGGATCCAGGTCGAACATCCCGTCACCGAGATGATCACCGATATCGACCTCGTGCTGGAGCAGATCCGCATCGCCGCCGGCGGCGACCTGCCGGTGACGCAGGAGGAAGTCAACATCAGCGGCCACTCCATCGAATGCCGGGTCAACGCCGAAAACCCCGTGACCTTCCGGCCCTCTCCCGGCAAGATCCTGCAATATCATCCGCCGGGCGGCCTCGGCGTCCGGATCGATTCCGCCGTCTACCAGGGCTACGTCATTCCGCCTTATTACGATTCGCTGGTCGGCAAGCTAATCGTCCACGGCAAGACCCGCCAGGAGTGCCTGATGCGGCTGCGCCGGGCGCTGGACGAAATGGTGGTGGAAGGCATCGAAACCACCCTGCCGCTGTTCCGGGCGCTGGTCCGGGAACCCGCCATTATCGATGGCGACTATCACATCCACTGGCTTGAGCAGTACTTGGCCGGCCAGCCGGCCGACTGAAGCGCCCGCCCCCGGCCCAGAAAGATTCGGACCGGTGGAACCATTTGCCTTTACCGGCGTTTGCGCGTCGCTGGGATTTGCCCTGCCGGGGGACTGCCGAATTTCGCTGCGCCAGACTCTTGTCACGCTCGATGCCACGCGCCGCCGCGCGCTTGGGCAGATTCTGCTGCTTGCGGCGGGCTTTTTGGTGCTGGTGGCGATCAGCGCCGCCTCCGTCATTCTCGTCAACAAGGCTCGCGACGACAACGGCTGGGTCGTGCACACCATCGAGGTGGAAAACCAGATCAATACCCTGTTGCTGGAAATCCGCCGGGCCGAAAGCGCCGCGCGCGGCTATTTGCTGAGCGTGGGGCCGGAGTTGCTGAGTGACCATCAGGCCGCCGTCGCCCTCATTATTCCCGATGTCGAGAAGCTGCAGCGATTGAGCGCCGACAATCCGGTTCAGGTCGAAAACGTCAACAAGTTGCGGGCAGCGATCGAAACCCGGCTCGGCCAATTCGCAAGGGAGTTGGATTTCATCAAGCGCGGTGAACCTGCCAGCGCGATCGCGCTGGTACGCGAGGCGACCGCGGACGATACCAGCACCACGATCGGCGACGTGGCGGCAGCGATGCGCTCCGAGGAGGAACGGCTGTTCGCCCTGCGCACGGTCAACGCCGACCGCAGCCAGCAACTGGCCACGCGCGTCACCATCGCCGGCTCCGGCCTGGTGATCGTACTGGCCGGCATATCGATTTTCCTGGTGCGGCGTTCGGCTCGCGCGCGCGACGCCGCCGAAGCCCGGTTGCGCGACAACAACCTCAATCTCGAGGCTACCGTCGACGAGCGCACCAGCGACCTGCGCGAGGCCAACAACGAAATCCAGCGCTTCGCCTATATCGTCAGCCACGATCTGCGCTCGCCGCTGGTGAATATCATGGGGTTCACCAGCGAACTCGAGCAGCTGCGCGGCGATATTTTCCGTCGGATCGCAGCGCTCGGCCATGCGGCGGTGGCGCTGGCGCCGCCGCTTGCCGCTGATATCGAGCCGGTTCTCGAAGGCGAAGACAAACAGCTCTCGCAGGATTTCTCCGAGGCGCTCGGATTCATCAAATCCTCGATCGCCAAGATGGACCGGCTGATATCGGCGATCCTCAACCTCACCCGCGAGGGGCGGCGCGAGTTCGAGCCGGTTGCAATCGATACCCGCGAACTGATCGAAGGCATCGTGGCGACGGTCGCGCATCAGGCCGCGGAGGCCGCGGCGCAGATTCGAATCGAACCGCTGCCGAAAATTGTCAGCGACCGCCTCGCGCTGGAGCAGATATTCTCGAACCTGATCGACAACGCGCTGAAATACCTCAAGCCGGGGGTTCCCGGCGACGTCTCGGTCCGGGGCCGGACCAAGCTCGGCTTTGCGATCTTCGAAATATCAGACAATGGCCGCGGCATCGATGCCAAGGACCATCAGCGGATTTTCGACCTGTTTCGCCGCGCCGGCATCCAGGACAAGCCCGGACAAGGCATTGGCCTCGCCCATGTCCGGGCATTGGTGCGGCGGCTCGGTGGAACCATGTCGGTTCAATCGGAACTTAACAACGGCAGCACTTTCACGATAACACTGCCAATCGCCTGGACAGCAAGCAACCGGAACAGGGATACATGACCAAGCCAGTTACCATCATCATGATCGAGGATGACGAGGGACATGCGCGCCTGATCGAGCGCAATATTCGCAGATCCGGCGTCAACAATGAAATCGTTCCGTTCACCAACGGTACAGCTGCGGTCAACTACCTGTTCGGAAGCGACGGTAGCGGCCTTGACCACAAGGGGCAGGCCTTGCTGATCCTGCTCGATCTCAATCTGCCTGACATGACGGGGATCGAGATCCTGCGACGGGTCAAGGAAAACAATTATCTCAAATGCGCGCCGGTGGTGGTGCTCACCACCACCGACGATTCCCAGGAGATCAAGCGCTGCTATGAACTCGGCTGCAACGTCTACATCACCAAGCCGGTGAACTACGAGAGCTTCGCCAACGCGATCCGTCAGCTCG
>Ga0302320_10031696_pt1 | contig 10017 bp, 6 predicted proteins | sample Bog_T0_3_FD_202130 | JGI IMG/M metagenome (GOLD analysis project Ga0302320, IMG submission 202130) | Peat permafrost microbial communities from Stordalen Mire near Abisko, Sweden - Bog_T0_3 | ecosystem: Environmental > Terrestrial > Soil > Wetlands > Peat | place: Sweden: Abisko, Stordalen Mire...
GGGCAAGGCAAGCGCAGAGGCAAGCAGAAGGGGCCCAGGGAATTTGTCGGTCCCATGGACCATAGTTACCGCGTGGTAAACGGCAACGTCTCCGACGGGCCTCCCTCCACAATTATGATTTCGAGCAACGGCCACAATAGCCATTACCAGGACAACTACGTTCCACAGCCGCCGGCCGCCGTTCGCGAGGATGCCCCGACACGCATATTCTGCTTCATTGAGGATCTGTTCTTCCTGGCCAAGATTCAGGAAACAGCGCGCAAGCTGGGTGTAAAGGTTGAGTTCATCAAGGGCGGCGACAAAGAGTCGGTGGCAAAACTGACCGACGTGCCGGAAGCCGAGCGCCCCACACTGCTGGTCTTCGACCTCAACAATCTCAACGCCAAACCGATGTCGTTGATTCCCAAATTCAAATCGAAGCTCAAGAAGGCCACTTCGATCATCGGCTTTCTCAACCATCTCCAGGGTGATCTGAAGCTCAAGGCGATTGAGGCTGGCTGCGACACAGTGATGCCGCGTTCGGCCTTCTCGCAGAGCCTGCCAAACCTGCTCCGCCGCTATGGACTCGAAGAGGAAGAAGAGTACTATCAGCAACCTGTGTGAGAAAGGCAGGGAATAGGGACGAGAGACTAAGGGACTAACCAGCATGTGGTCGGCTTCGTTGGATTAGGTTACGGTCTGGCGCATGGGTGCGGTGCGATCGTCCCAAACAACTACCTCGCGCTATTCCTTAGTCCCTAGTCCCTAGTCCTCTATCCCGGCGGCCACGTCATCTGCCTTCCCCCCAGCACATGCAGATGAATATGATCCACAGTCTGCCCGCCATCCGCGCCAGTGTTGACAACAACGCGATAGCCTTTGCTGAGTCCCTTGGCGCGCGCGATCTGTGCCGCCACCGAAGCAAGGTGACCGAGCAGCGGCTTGTCTGCTTCATTCACATCGGCGAGCGAGGCGATATGTTGCCGCGGCACAATCAATACGTGAACCGGAGCCTGAGGGTGAATGTCCGCGAACGCGTAGCAATGCTCGTCCTGATAGACGGCTGTCGAGGGAATGCTTCCGTCAACGATCTTGCAAAACAGGCAGCTCATAACGTGTCCAGTGTACAGGAGCATTCAGCTCGTATGGTCGAGCACAATCTTCCAGCCCTGCGGACCCTTTCGCCATACCAATGAAAAAATCCCATCGTCTTTTGTCGCCGCGCCCTTTGCAGTCCGCTCCAGGTGAAACGCTCCGGTGACCACCGCATATTCCACCTTCCCGCAAGACCCCGGCAGCAGCCTCACTTCCAGATCGTTGAAAGTCAGCGTTCCCATCTGCTCCTGCGTGGTGTAGTTCTTCTTGTAGTTCTCGAGAATCGGCCCATAGCCCTTGCGCACATGCGAGCCAATAAAGGTGGTCTGGGGCGAATCCTCATAAGTCTGCATGAAGGTGGAAATATCGGCATGGTTCCACGCCCCGGCCTGTGCAGTGATGGCAGCCCGAATCGCCGCCTCGTCGTTGCCTGCCTGCGCTTGCGCCGCCCAACCAGCACATGCTATTAGAACAACCACCAGGAAGCTTCGCATCTGAAATCCTCCGCATTCAGCTTACAATGGCAGCATGACCGCAGCCTCGGCAGCTTCCCCATTTCGCATCCTTCACACGGTTTGCTCGCACGATTGCCCGGACTCATGCGGCGTGCTGGTGACCGTAAATGCGGAGGGCCGGGCGATCAAGGTAGCCGGTGACCCAGCGCATCCGGTCACGCAGGGATTCCTGTGCGGCAAGGTGGCCAAGTATCTCGATCGCGTCTATGCGCCGGAAAGAATTCTCCATCCTCTGCGACGCAAGACCGGAGTCGCCAAAGGGCCGCTCCAGAGAGGCCGCGAGCACGAGGCGTTCGAGCGCATCAGCTGGGATGAAGCGCTGGATTCGATTGCAGCGCGGCTCAACGAGACCGCTGCCCGCTACGGTCCGGAGTCGATTCTGCCATACAGTTACGCCGGCACTATCGGCGCTCTTGGCTTCGGCTCAATGGATCGGCGGTTTTTTCACCGCATGGGCGCAAGCCAGTTGGACCGGACGATTTGTTCAGAGGCTGGCGGCGTGGCGTGGAAGCTGGTATACGGCAAGAAGCTTGGCACCCCGACAGAGGACTTTCGCCTGGCGAAACTGGTGCTTGCGTGGGGCGCAAACATCCACGGCAACAACGTGCACTTGTGGCCTTTTATTGAGCAGGCGCGGCGCAACGGGGCGCGCCTGATCGTCATCGATCCCTACCGCACGCGCACGGCCGCTCTGGCTGATTGGCACATCGCCATCCGCCCTGGAACCGACGGCGCGCTGGCGCTGGGAATGATGCGGGTGATCCTCAACGAGGGGCTCGAAGACCGCGCCTACATCGACGAAAGGACGCACGGATTTCCGCAGCTTGCCGAGCGGGTACGGGAATACACGCCGGAACGAGTGTCCGCGTGGACCGGCATGACCGCGGCCGAGATTGAGCAACTGGCTCGCGAGTATGCCACCACGCGGCCCGCGGCGCTGCGCATGAACTACGGGGTGCAGCGGTCGCAGAATGGCGGCACGGCAGTAAGGGCCATCGCCATGCTTCCGGCTTTGACGGGAGCCTGGAAGCATCGCGGCGGAGGCGGCGTACTTTCCACATCGGGCGCGTTTGAGTTTGACGAGCATGCGCTGCGACGTCCTGACCTGGCTCTGGCCTCCCCGCTTGGACGGTTGGCGCGCACCTTGAATATGTCTGCGCTGGGCCAAGCACTGACGGAGCTTGGTCAGGATGCCGATGCGGAAGATGGTCCGCCGGTGAAGGCATTGTTTGTCTATAACTCGAATCCCGGCGCGGTGGCGCCAAACCACAATGCCGTCCGCCGCGGAATGGAGCGGACGGACCTGTTCACCGTGGTGCACGAGCAGTTCTTTACCGATACAACGGACTATGCGGATTACATTCTGCCCGCGACAACATTTCTTGAGCACACCGATATTCAGGGCGCCTACGGCCACTACTTTGTGCAGCTCTCAAAGCAGGCCATCGATCCGCCTGGAGAAGCGCGATCGAACGTGTGGCTCTTCGGCGAACTGGCCCGGCGCATGGGTTTTGAAGAGGATTGCTTCCGTGATACGCCCGAGCAAATGATCCGGCAGGCGCTTGCGATTGGCCCCGATGGCCACTCGACAAATGCGGGCATGGAGCACATAACGTTCGCGGACCTCGATCAACAAGGGCACATCCCTCTAAGCTTTCATCGCGAGCCAGAGACGCATCCCTTCCAGCCGTACACCTCCGGGCCTGTTCCCACGCCGTCGGGCAAGATCGAGTTCTATTCTGAAACGCTCGCGGCACAGGGTCTCGATCCACTTCCGGGATTTATTCCGCCAGCCGAATCCCGCTGGGGCGAAGCCGCCAAGCGCTTTCCTCTTGAGTTTCTGAGCCGCAAGGCGGATAACTACATGAACACGACCTTTGCCAATTTGGATGGGCATCGGAAGATGGAAGCGCGGACGAGTCAGAGGCTGGAGATGCATCCAAAGGACGCCGAAGCGCTTGGAATTGCTGATGGTGAGGCCGTGCGAATCTGGAACGATCGCGGGTCGCTTACGCTGAAGGCGATGATGAACGGTAGCTTGCCGGTGGGGGTGGTGGCCGGAAAACTGGACTGGGCCAAGCTGAGCGCGGACGGAGCAAACGTGAACGCGCTGACCAGCGAGCGCCTTACCGATATCGGCGCGGGGGCAACGTTTTATTCCACGCTGGTCGAAGTGGAAAAACAGGGATAGCGGATTCGGGATCAGGGAATACTTGGCTTCATTCTTCGGCGCAGGCTCGATAGGCGGATATCTGCATGGGAACCCAATCGAACTTTACTCTTCGGCTGGCCACAGGCGACGATATCCCGGCGCTGCACGGGCTCATCGAAGCCTCGGTCCGTGGGCTGCAGGCCGGCGATTATACCCAGGCCCAGATTGAAGGCGCGCTGGGCTCGGTACTCGGCCTCGATACGCAACTCATCCGAGATCGGACCTACTTTGTGGCTGAAGCGCTCGGTGCTAAAGGGCAAACAGTGCTTGCAGGCTGTGGCGGATGGTCGAAGCGCAAAACGCTGTTTGGTGCAGACCGCGGGCCAGGACGCGAGCCCGAACTGCTTGACCCGGCGACGGATGCAGCCAAGGTGCGCGCAATTTTTGTGCACCCAAGCTTTGCCCGCCGAGGATTGGGGAGCCTGATGCTGGCGCGTGTTGAGGCTGCGGCTGCCGCTGCGGGATTTCGCCGCTACGAAATGGGATCCACCCTCACAGGCGTGCCCCTCTATCTCTTCAAGGGCTACATCGAGGTCGAACGAATTGGCGTGCCGCTCAAGAATGGCGAGGCGCTGCCGGTGGTCAGGATGGTCAAGGGAGCGGTTTGAGCGGTTTGGATTGAACCGGCAGGGCCTCAATGTAATCCAGCGCAGCGGGGTCGTGCCCGTCGGGCACTCCATCGATGCGAATCACGTCGCCGGGATTCAGCTCTACGTTGGGAATTGTCTTGCGGGTTGAGTTATCCCCGTTCGGCCGTCTCGATGGCAGCGTAGCGTCGGCGGCCCATGCCGAGGCGGGAAGGCCGTTCACCGAGAGTGTGAAATGGGCCGTGCCGCCTTGCAAATCGAAATACTGAGCGGCGAGGTTGAAGCGGCCCGGTTCGCCAGCGTAGGTCCACTCGGCCGAACAGGCAGGGTGCGGGGTCTGCGCCGCTGTTGGACTCGCTCCTGTGGCCGCAATGGGCATTCCCGGGCGATTGGGCATGGGTGGGAGATCGCCGCAAATCACAGCCTTTCCGCCGGAAGCGTCTTCCCACGGAGTTACATCGATTACCTTGTAGCCCGACAAGTGTGCGCCTTCAGCTTCCATGCGCCCGGGGTAGTGGCCGGTCCGGCCCTCATCGTCGGCAATGCCCGTCAGCTTGAAGAAATACTGCACAATGGCGTCGCGCCACACAATCGCATGTCCACCCTGGTACTCAAGCCGGGCAAGCACGTTGTTGTAGAGCGCAGGATCAATCCGGCTCTTGAGGCTTTTCCATTCTTCCACCAGCTCGGCTGCCTGCGCTGCGCCATCGTAGTGGCTGTCGTAAATGTGCTGGATGACCGTCTTTCCCGATTGAAGATGGAAGTTGTACGGGACGTGATGAAAAAAGAGCAGCAGCTCATCGGGGCACGTGAGCAGCGACTCGTAGAGCTTGGCGACATCCGGCGGGTACTGGCCCGTATAGCCGGTTCCAGTCGCCACGGTGCGGTCCATGCCGACGCCTTCGTGGTCCGCGCGGTGCCATTGCCCCCAGCCATTGTTTTCGCTCGATTCGATGTTGGGTCCGTAGTGGCTGCCCGTGATATCGGTAAGGGTCTGCATCCCCAGCGGACCAGTGTAGCTCTCGTAAGCCGGCCACGACTGCATCAGCATCTTTCCCACTGTGCTAACCACCTGCGGGTCGTTGCTGATGCTCTGCCGGATCCACTCGCCGGCAATTTGCTCCGGGTTCAGGTTGGGGTTCCACGCCAGGCGGCCAAATGCATACAGGTTGGCCATTGCCAGCGGCGATCCAAGCCAGGCGTTTTGGCCCACGCCGGCTACGCCCACCATTCCGCCCAGCGGCTGCTGGAACGCCTTGCCCTCAAGAATCTCCTTCACCGGCGTAGGCCTGTTGTCTCCGCGAAGGTCAAAGTCCAGCACCTCCTTCCACAGCGGCGCCAGGTAGACCAGGTGACGCTGCTGCCCGGTGTACTCCTGCGTGATCTGCACTTCCATTGCCTGGCTGGTTTGCTTCAGGCCGGCAAACAGCGGCGAAACCGGTTCCCGCGCCTGGAAGTCGATCGGGCCTTCCTTGGTTTGGACGATCACGTTGTCGGCAAATTTTCCATCGAGCGGCTGAAAGATGTCGTAAGCGGCGCGGGCGCGGTCGGCTTTGGGGTCGCGCCAGTCGGCGTGATGGTTGTAAACAAAGGCGCGATAGAGCACAACGCCGCCGTGCGGTTTCAGCGCGTTGGCCAAAAGGTTTGCGGCATCGGCCGGTGTGCGGCCGTAGCTGGCCGGTCCGGGCTGGCCCTCGGAGTCGGCCTTCACCGTGAATCCGGCGAAGTCGGGGATCCGCTCATAAATCTCATTCACCTTCGCGGCCCACCAGGCCTTCACCGCCGGGTCCACCGGGTCATAGGTGGCAAGTCCGCCAATGGTCTGCGGGCTGGCAATGGCCACGCTCATCGCCAGCCGCACGCCCCACGGACGCATAGCATCGGCAATACGCGCCAGTTGCTCTATGTGGACTGAGTCGAGCAGTTGCGGCGCGGCATTCACGTTATTTACGTTGCAGCCGTTGATGCCCACCGAAGCAAGCAGGCGGGCATATTCGGCAACCGGCGCAAGGTCCTGGCGTACGTTGCCGCCGTCGAAGAAGATGCTGCGCCCAGCGTAACCGCGCTCAATGGAACCGTCCGGGTTGTCCCACTCGTCCACCCAGCGGATCCCCATTGCGGGGCGCTCGACTACGTTGATTGAGTCGAGGGTCTGGCCCTGACTGATGCGTCGCAGCAGATCGAACGCGCCGTACAATACGCCGCGCCCACTCCCGCCAACCAACACAAACTGCCGTTTGGTTCCAGCCTGCACGGAGCCGATCCAAAAGCCCTCCGGATCAAGCGCAGGGGCTTTGATGCCGCGAAACCAGGAAGCAAATTCCACTTTGTCGAAGACCAAAACATTGGGTTCATCAGGCGCGCGCATATCGCTGAACGGACGCTTCTCCGCCTCGGTCAGACGCTCCAGGCCACGTGTCAATTCAATCTGGGCGGAGTGCTCAAGAGCATGATCGAATTCAAGAAGCACGCCCGGCTGGGGAGCTCCCGGCGCAGCCCAGGACAGCTCATGGGAAAGAGGAACGGAACTGAACGGAGAGGAGGCATAGATGGTTGGAGCCGGCTTGTTGGCGAATCTTTCATAGCGCAGCCACGCCTGGTCCGCCGTCTGAGCAGCGGCAGCCACGCATCCGGTCAGTACAGCCGTGAGCAAAAAAACTTCTGAGAAATAGAGCTTAACCGCCATTCTCATCGCGCTCCCGCTTTGCATACGTTCTATCACGCAAATAAGTCTCGGAAGGCGCCGGAAAAGCAGCTGCTCAACCGTTTTCCCAATCGATCTCCGCCAATCGCACTCCTCGAACCGCATTCGACAAATAGACGGCATCCGCCTCACGCAGATCTTCCAGCGAGAGCACCCTCTCTTCCACGCCACCCTGTGTCTCCATCACATGGCGTCGCATAACGCCGGCCAGCAGTCCGCATCCCACAGGCGGAGTAGCCCAGCGCCCTTCCTTCACCACAAACACATTGTGAATGGCTCCCTCCGTCACCTCGCCGTGAAGGTTCAGGAACAGCGAATCGTCGAAGCCCGCCTGCCTCGCAAGCCGGTACGCTTCTGCGTAAAGCCTCCGGTGAGTCGTCTTGTGAAACAGCATCCGGTCCCGCGGATCGGTACGCAGGGACGAAATGCGCACTCGCACCGGCTCGCGGTTCTCCGGCAGCTCTTCGGCAGTGATATGCACCGCCCCGTTCCAGTCCAGCAGCAGCCGAACCTTGCGCGGGGCCAGGTCCTGAAATCCATCGGCAAAACCAAGAATGGCGCCCTTGACTGCTCCACGGTCACAAGGATAATCAAAATACCCCGCCGAATCTTCGAGCCGATCGAGATGCAATTCAATCAGCCGGTACGCTTCATCCCAAAGCAGTGTTTCAACCACGGAAAACCGCTCCGATTCCCCGCTCGCCGGCCGGGTCAAGAACTCCGCCTTCAGCAGGCACTCGGCGAACTCACCGGCCGCATCGGAATCGATAACGATACCGCTGCCCACGCCCATTTTTCCATGCTCGCCGTTCAGCTCCAGCGTGCGAATGGCCACGTTGAAGATCGATTGCTCCTGCGAGAAAAATCCAATGGCGCCCGTATACACGCCTCTGGGTTCCTCTTCAAGGCCCGCCAGCAGTTCCATGGCTCGCACCTTGGGCGCGCCGGTAATGGAGCCGCAAGGAAACAGCGCGCGAAAAACCTCCATGAAGCCGCCTTTGGCCCTCAGTTCGCCCGTTACGGTCGAAGTCATTTGCCAGAGGGTTGGGTAGCGCTCCATGCGGAACATGTTCTCCGTGCGCACGCTGCCGTAGCTGCACAAGCGGCCAAGGTCGTTGCGCAGCAGGTCCACAATCATCACGTTTTCGCTGCGGTTCTTCGCGTCGCTGCGGAGCCACTGGGCCAGCTCCCGGTCTTCGCGCGTGGTACGTCCGCGGGGCACAGTGCCCTTCATCGGACGCGTGGTTATTCGCCGCGGCGTCATTCGAGTCGTCGGGCCTTCGCTTTCCAACCGGAAGAACAGCTCCGGCGAGAACGACAGAATGCGGTGGTTTTTTTGCCAATGGAGAAATGCGCCGTAAAGCACTGGCTGGCGCAAGCTCAGGCGCCGATACAGCGCCGCGGCGCTCCCTTGCGCATGCACGTGGAAGGGAATCGTGAAGTTGAGCTGATAAACATCGCCTGCGCGAATCCACTCGTGAATAGCCGCGATGCGCTCGGCATATTCCCGCTCCGTTATGTCGAGAACTGCTTCCAGATCAGCCTCGGCTCGCGAATCTTCCCCAGCGCCACCACCCGGCACATCCGCACGAAACCCGCTCAATCCAGGTGGATCGCTGCCGGCAAAAGTTCCAGTTCGATGGTCGAACGGATAGGCGCGGTCATAAATCCCGAACCAGGCCAGCGGCTGGGCCGGCTTGTCGCTTGCGCGCTCCCATCGTTTCGCCGTTCTCGGCTCAAAAAAGCCGCCGCACTCGTAAGTAAAAAAACCGGCGGCAAACAATCCTTGAGCCACGGCGCTTTCAATCTCTGCGAAAAGCCTGGGAATGTCGGCCAATTCGTTGGCCACGCACTCGCGAACCGGGGCGGTGAACAACCTCGTCCAGCAGTCCGCTTCCCGCTCGCCCTCTGCCGTGCAGCGCCCCGCGCACTCCAGCAGCACCGTCGCCGGGGTGTGCTCTACCAGCGCATACACTTCCGCGGGTAGAGAATGCCGGCGATTCATTCGGCTTGACTTACTGCACCGTAAGAGCCAGCTTGGCGGAGTTGGTAATGGCGGTAACGCCGTCGCTCGACTGCGCGGTGACCGTCACGGTATAAGTTCCGGCGGGTGTCGGCGGCGGAATCGGCGGACCGTGATTGTAATAGTCGTAGCGCGCGTTGCAAGCTGTCGCGCCCAGCATGGTCACCAGTCCTACCAGCGCCAGCAAGGTGAGCCGGTTAAGCCATTGGCGGCGGCGCACTCCCCAGGCAAGACTGCCCAGGCCCAGCGCGCCGGGCAGCAAGAGCGCCCATGCCACCGGGTCACCGCGGCCTTTCGACGCCGTGCCTACGGTATTCGACTGGGTGACAATAATCATCGAGCTCGTAATGGCCGCCGTCGCGTTAGGCAAAATCTCCACGTTCTCCGGCGTAAACGTGCAGGCGGCCTGGTCGGGCAGCCCAGAGCACGACAGCGTAACAAACATCGGAGCCGTCAGCGCGGTGCTGTTCTGGGGAATTACCGAGGCAATCACGGTTCCCGATTCGCCTGGGGTCAGCGTCAGAGTCGTAGGGGCAACAGTGATCCCGAAATTCGGGGTGGTGGTTGCTTGCGCCTGCGCCGTGGCTGCCTCCGAGGTGGAGCGCCGGTGCGTTGCATCGCCGATGTAAACAGCCTTCAGCGTGTGATCGCCGGCCGGCAACACAAGCTCAAATGTGGCTTGGCCTTTCAAGTCCAGCGCAGCGCCGCTCAGTTCCATGCCGCCATCGCGGATGACCACTGCGCCTGTTGCCGCGAGCCCGTCCTCGCCTACCACGGTCACGTTAGCCTGCGTGCGTCCGTCCTGTTCGTGAGTGTCCACCGTCAACGTGGTCTCGGTGGCTAATCCCCGCGCGTTTTCCGCTGCCATTGCCGGGAAAGGCAGCGCCAGCGCGATACCCAGT
>Ga0302320_10031697_pt1 | contig 10017 bp, 4 predicted proteins | sample Bog_T0_3_FD_202130 | JGI IMG/M metagenome (GOLD analysis project Ga0302320, IMG submission 202130) | Peat permafrost microbial communities from Stordalen Mire near Abisko, Sweden - Bog_T0_3 | ecosystem: Environmental > Terrestrial > Soil > Wetlands > Peat | place: Sweden: Abisko, Stordalen Mire...
TATCTTTCGCGATTATCAAGATCGGCCAAATGCCCGAAGTGAATTTCGAACAGAAGTCGTCTTACGGGTGCTGATACGCTATCAATGATCCTGAAGCGGATCCACAAGCTAATGCGAGGAACGAGCTTACCCAAAGGAGACGATCCCAAATTCATGAGTCTAGCCGGGAAGAGGATGATGGTGGGGTCGGCCCTGAGTATCACCCGACGCGACTTTCATTGCCTGGCGTTGGGAGCAGCTGCGGCCATCCTAAGTCCGAAGACTGGATTCGCCGATTTCAATGATGTTGGATCGTTCCAGCATCCGGGGATTCTGCACTCCGCTGCCGATCTCGACCGGATGCGGAAAGGCGCTCGAATCGCGGGGACACCGATTGCCGCTGGATTTGCAAAGCTGCGCATCCACGAGTTTTCGCAAAGCAGCTACAAGCCTCATGAATTCGGCAATGAGGTTGGGCGAAATCCATCCGTCAACGTTCCCGCCTTCGATGAAGATTGCAATGCGGCCTACCAATGTTCGCTGATGGCCGCGATCACGGGCGAAATGCGATACGCCGAAATTGCGCGGTCGATCCTCCTGGGTTGGTCTGGAACGCTCCAAATAGTTTCCGGCGCCGATGCCGTACTGATGGCCGGCCTCGGACCCTTCAAATGGATCAATGCCGCGGAGATTCTCCGAGCCTTGGGAGAACTCGACTCCGCAGCGGTTGCTCGTTGCGCAGCAATGTTGCGGAGCGCTATTCTGCCAGCCATCATCGATTTTGCACCATTTGCAAACGGAAACTGGGACACTGCCGCGATCAAAACCCTGATGGCCCTTGCTGTGTTCTGCGACGACCGGTCGCTTTTTGAGCGCGCGCTCTTTTACTATCTGCACGGCGATGGGGACGGTCGGCTGATCCATTACATCTACGAGAACGGCCAGTGCCAAGAAAGTGGACGCGATCAGCAACACACACAACTTGGTCTGGCGCATCTTGGCGACGCGTGTCAGATCGCGTGGAACCAGGGTCTGGATCTTTTTGGCGCCGTTGAGAATCGCCTGCTGCGCGGATTCGAGTACACCGCGGCCTACAATCTTGGCGAAGATGTCGAGTTCCACCCCAACATTGACCGTACGGGCAAATATCGTCACGATGTGATCTCACCGCGAGGCGAATTGCGGCCCATCTACGAACAGATCTTTGCGCACTACCATGTTCGCCGTGGGCTTACCGCTCCGGCGGTGGAGAAGGCGGTGGCAAAGCTCCGTCCCGAGGGCGCTGCGCAAGGAGCGGATCACACTGGATTCGGCACGCTACTCTATGCGCTCGACGAATCCCCTGTGCTCGAGCAAGTGATCCCGGCTGCAGCTGCTGCGCTCGCCGCGTATCCCCAGGAAGACGGAATTCACCTCGAGTGGCTGATTCCCCGTGAAGACGATCTGTACTCCGTGCAGCGAGCCGCCGGCCGAGGTTCATTCCATACCATCGTCACAAGAATCAAGAACGCGAATTACGTCGACAGTTCCGTTCACGCTGGTGAGTTCTATCGATATCGAGTTGCGTCGCACAGTGCGACATCGCGTCAGGCCATCTCAGAGGTCGCTCAAATCGTCAACGGAATTCCACGAGGCTGGACGCATCACGCGCTGGGCGATCTTCATCCACCCGGAAGAATACAGTTCGATGGCCGAATACTTACGATTTGCACTTCAGGTCGTGGTCTCTTTGATGCCGCGGAGGAAGGCGTTGTGGCTCGCCCATCACACGCGGCTAACAGCGTGACGGTCCGGTTTCTTCCGGGAACAGCATCGCAATTTGCCCAACTCGGACTGACCTGTCGCGGTCTCGACACCGCATCAGCGCCCTGCGTAAACTTTCTTGTTTGTCCCGCCCAGGGCAATCGCGAGCGAGCCGGATGGTCCGTTCGCCTCTTGATTCGCAATATTCAGGGAGAGATCGCGATCGTCGCCGAGTGCCCTTTGCTGGCGCCTGTCGTTGCATACGGTCGAATAATGAAACCCATCTGGCTTCGTCTCGCGTGGCAACAGGCATCAGTCGCAGCCGAGTATTCAACGAATGGGAAAGAATGGAATCAGGTTGGAAAAACTCTCGGATCCCCGGACAGCGAACTGGGAATCGTTGCCAGCTCGGGGATCAAGAAAATTGAAGCGACCGTGCGATGCGACGCCATCGCGATCGACGGCCGTCAGTTCCTGGTCGGATAAATGCGATAAGCCACAATGCTCGAATCGATCGGCGTGCCCTTGATCCACGAGGTCTTGAGCAGCAACTCAAAATACGGAAGCTTCGACACGCCCGCCATTTTCTTGAAGTCGGCTAATCGCGCCTCTGTAAGAAGGAAATCTCCCGCAGCCTGAGTGGGCTCCCCGCTTGAACCCTGAATCAACAAGGCGCTGCCATTGCGATCCGGAGTGGGCAGATAAGCCACGATGCAATAACCGAAGGCGCCAGATGAAGCGTATTCGTACACAGGAGACTCGCCCTTGGCTGGAGTGCGATTGAGAATATGGTTGGGATTCTGAGGGTCGAAAATGAAGTTCATACGGCTCTCGAACAAACCAGCCCATGGGTTCCCGAATCTGCTGCCAATCAGAATGACGTTGTCGCGAGCCATCAAATCCGGCATATATTTGCGCGCCGTGTAGAGACGAACCTTCTGACGCGCCGGATCCAGCGCCAGAACGCGCTGCGCCACCTCGAATTCGCTCGGGCTGGCCAGATTCCAATTGGAGATTTTCGTCAAAGCGGACGCCATTTTCGGGTCCGGATCCTGCAACTGGTGCATATAATCGCGGCTGAGATAGTCGCTCAGGCTGAAGGACTTGTTTGTCAGCGCCTGAACCAGCCCAAAAGAAGAATCAGCGAACACCAGGTCGGTATCTTTCTTGTCGCTGAGAAAGTTTCCCCAGAATTCTGCGACGGCGGGCGTTTCTCGCCAAGGGTAAATCGTCTGGCGGGAGCTGCCCAGATCTTGCCAAAGGATGAGACATACCCCGGCCAGCACCGCAATGAGGATTGCGGCGCAGGTCGAAGCGATGACTACGGCTCGCCGCGGCACCCCAATTTGAGAAACCTTTCGATTGAGTGAGGCTTCTCGGTCGTCGAAGGTCCTTGCCACCGACTTAGAATTCAGCGTGGCTGCGGTTTCCGCCGGTGCGGCCGCAGCATCATTTTGAGATTTCCAGCGAAACTCGGGGATATAGGTTCCCGTGCCCAGGGAAATTACAAGGGGCGCCGACTGTTGCTTCGAGTAGTAGTCAGCGAGTCTGTGGCGCACATCGTTGGCGCGAACCCGAACAATGGCATCAGTCTTCGTATCGTAGTCGATTGGCCGGCCAAAGATATCGGCGCCGAGAAAGCGCTCGGTCAGGCTGTCGAGATCGCCATCCAAGGTGTGAATCACAATAAACTGGAGGAAGTCGTGGCAACGCTTGCTCGATTGGAATGGAGGGCTCCTCAGGATGTTGCGCATCTCAGAGCGCACTTCTTCCGATTGCTCGGGAGTCAACCTCGCCGGGCTCAACTCTTCGTCCTTGTCACGATCCGCGATCACGACGTGAAGAATTCTAGCACGGCTCGTAACGTCCTCGTAACGGATCTTCTAAATAATTGATTTCCGGACTCTTGTTACTCTGAACCCTCCTGAACTCCACGGAACGGCGACATATTCAATATGGAGGATTAAGACTTGTCGGCGGTATGGAATGACCTATTCCTGGAGGAGCCAAGTGATGCACCGAATCATTCAAAGCTGTCTAAAAGGAGCTGCGGCAGCGAACTCGCTGACGATTGCCGCTCTTGTTTTACTCATCCTTCTCAGCGCAGGAGCGAAAGCGCAGACGACCCAGGGGATCACGGGACGGGTGATGGATTCGACCGGCGCCGTGATTCCGAAGGCCAAAGTCACCGTCCACAACCAAGGAACGGGCGTGGATAAGCCGGCCGTCACCACGTCCACGGGCAACTGGTCGGTCCCGTTTCTCGATCCGGGCGTCTACGATGTTCGCGTCGAGGCCGCCGGTTTCAAGTCGATCGACAAAACGAATATCACGTTGTCGACGGGTGAAACCGCTGAAGTCAACTTCGCACTCGTCCCCGGAGCGGCAACGGAAACCGTTACGGTGAATGCCTCAGAGGACGTACTCGACTACGACAAAGCCGACGTCGGCAACGTGATGGAGAACCAGCTGCTTGAGCAGCTTCCGGATTTCGATAACAATACATTCAACTTCGCGATATTTACGCCTGGCATGATGACCACAACCAATGTCTTTGCTCCTGGTAACCAGAGCGCGCAGACCTTTACCATCCACGGCGCCAGCGTCGAGTTCAGCATCGACGGCGTGGCCAACATCAGCGAGACAGGTCCAGAGCACTACACCATGGCTCCGCCCTCTGATTCCCTGCAGGAGTTCAAGATCACAACCAGCCCGGTGGATGCGGCGAATGGCCGAGCGCCCAGCGGACAGATCGATATGACCTTGAAAACCGGTACCAAGAGTCTGCATGGAGCCGCCTATGAATACTTGCAACGCGCATTTCTGAATGCCAATACGCCGCAGAACGACGCCAACATCTTCAAGAATGTTGCGGCCGGAGCTTCACCCGCCACCATCGCCAAATACAACAAGGCCGCGTTCACGCAAAACCAGTATGGGTTTGAGCTGGATGGGCCGGTCATCGTTCCCAAGCTCTGGAACGGCAAGAAGCAGACGTTCTTCATGATCCTCTATGAGGATCTTCACAACCAGACAATTGCAACGGTCATCACGAGTGTTCCTTTGCCAGCGATGGCCAACGGTGACTTCAGCGGCCTGCTGAATCAGACCGTCAATTCGGCAACGTACAACGCAGCCATCTATGACCCAACGACGGAGGCTGCCTGCACGGCCAACAACACCGACACCAGCACCTATGCGAGCGGACACCCGGCAGTTTGCCGTTATCAATACGGCTATGGCCCGGGTACAGGCGCCGGCCCACAGGGCAACCCCGTGCTCACAGGTACTCCAAACGTGATTCCGGCCAATAAGATCAGCGCCGTGGCACAGGCCATCATGTCGTGGTACCCGGCACCGAACCAGAGCCCAACGCCGACTACGGCGAATCCCTACAATAACAACTACGTCGGGCTCGCGCCCAGTATCACCGACAACAAGTCCTACATCGTTAAGTTGGACCAAAACGTCGGGAAGAACGACACTTTCGGGGTGACTGGGAAACTGTGGAAGTATTACGGCCAGAACAATAACGCGTTTCCTCGGTCCAACGTCAATGCCGCGCATCCAGGTTTGAATGAAGCGGTAAGCCAGCCTCACTATAACGGAACCGACTATCGGTACCCCAGCCTGAATGTAAGCTGGACCCACACCTTCAGCCCGACCTTAATCAATTCATTCCGGGGATTGGTGACCACGGCTCTGGAGAGTGACTCGACCGGCCCCGCAAGCGGCTGGGATCCGAGCCAACTTGGCTTCGCATCAAGCATCGGTGCCGCGAATCCTACGTACTTCCAGAGATTTCCCTTGACAAATATCACCAACTACAACGCGCTCGGATCCCAGGCTGTGCTCTACCGCGGTGACGACGAGTTGCAGCTCACCGATACAGCCAATTGGACCCACGGCAATCACGTGATGCACTTCGGCGGCGAAGTTAGGTTTCAACAATACTCCCAGAAGAGCACCAATGGCACTGGATTCAATCTCACCACGGACAATGGCTGGACACAGCAGTGGGATACAAACGTCACGGGTGGTAAGAACGGTGGAGTTGAATCTCAATATCCTATAACCAACAACTACAGCGGCAACAGCCTCGCTTCGATGGAAGCTGGGACATGGTCTCCTACGGGCACGGTGACTGCAACGACTGCCGGCGGAAACTACGTCTCGTCGCACTACGGAGCGCTGTACTTCCAGGATGACTGGAAATACCGACCCAAACTTACGCTCAACCTTGGCGTTCGCTGGGAAGATCCCGGGCGGGGCATAAGAGACCGGTTCAACCGCCTGAATTCCGTCTGGGATTTCACGGATCAAAACCCGGTGACCAGCCTTATACCGTCGGGGACGCTTGCCGGACTTCCGGTTCCCAATGGATTCGTAGGCGGACCCACTTATGCGGGCGTGAATGGAAACCCAACCTGGCAGTTCAAGCACATACTTTATCAATTCGGCCCGCGCGTGGGCTTCGCGTACACGTGGAATCAGAAAACTGTGATCCGCGGCGGCGCCGGCCTTTTCTTTAACGATACGGCTGCGGGCAATCTGAACACGCCAAGTAATATCGGCTATTCAACCAGCAACACCTATACGCCCTCCAGTTCGGTGGCGCAGGGCTCCAACACCCTGATGGTTCCGCAGCTTAACCTGGCCAATCCGTTCCCGACCTTCCAGACGGCAACGGGAAACTGCGGAGGAAACTGGCAGCAGTGCCTCGAATCCAACCTGGGACAGGCGTCCACTTTCTATAACCCGAAATTCCACCCAGCCGCTCAACTCAACACTTCATTTGGCGTGGAACGCCAGTTGACGACCAAGGACACAATCGAAATCAATTATGCCGGCACTCGCCTGTACGGGCCACTGTACGGGGTGACAGACACCGACGATTTGAACCACATCAGCGCGAGTGCGCAGGCTGCGTGCGATCCACTGCGCGGCGGTCTGCAGTCGAACTGCACAGCGGCCGCCGACCAAATCACCAACCCGTTCAAAGGTGTTGCTCCCTTTGCCGGTTCCAGCTATTACACTGCGTCCACCATCGGCAAGCTTCAATTCTCGCGCCCCTACCCGCAATTCCTCGCCATCACTGAAGCCGGCCTTCAGAATGGCAAGAGCTGGTACAACGGCATTGAAGCCGTCTACACCCACAGAACCTCGTGGGGTCTTACCGCCAATGTTGGCTACACGCATTCCAAATTCATCGTCAATACAGGATTTGCGGATGTTGTCAATCGCATTCCGTCTCGTGTGCTCTCGGGAACGGATGTTCCGCACCGGCTGACAGCCTTGATCGTTTACAAGCTTCCCATTGCGCGGGGCAGTGGATTTTTCCCGAACATGCCTCGTGTTCTCGACCTGGTCGTGGGAGGCTGGCAAACTGCCGATTCCTACGAGTATCAGAGCGGATTCCCGCAGGCTATGGCGAGTGGTTGGATCGTCAACCAGAAAGCGAACGGAGGCAATCTTCTACCGAAGACGAGGTACTGGGCCGGCAATTCAAATCCCTGGTATCCCACCCTCCAGGCCACGGGTTCGGATAATTATATCCAGCGCCTCAAACCCTGCGTTGCAACCGTGGATCCATCCTCGGGTGGTTACGATTGGATACCCCAATCGGTGCCGCTTGTGACTGCCGGATTGTGCACGACGCCGAACTACATTTCCATCAACACCACGTACCAGGTGAACCCTAATGTCGAGTACACCGGCGCTCGTGAGGGACCCAACGACCAGTTGAACGCCAACGTCTCGAAGAACTTCGCCCTTGTCAGGGAGATGGCTTTCCAGATGAGAATCGACGCATTCAACGTCTTTAATCATCTGCAGACCTTTGCCTCTGGCTACGATACCTCTACATCGGATGGACTCTTCGGCATTGTCCGGCTCGGTACTTCGGGGAATGGAAGCCAATCCAATCGGACAATTCAGATCTCTGGCCGCCTGACCTGGTAGCGGCAGGATTAAAACCGTTAACAACCGCGGGCCGGAGTCTTTCGTGGTTCCGGCCCACATCTGTCTCAGCAATTCCTTCGCAGGAAGTGCCGCATGCGAATAGAGTCATCAGACACACGTAAACACCGAGCAATGCCACAACCCGGGGAACGCGTGACGCGGGAACGACGGGAACCAGAGGAGAACGAACAATGAAATTCACGCGGCGTGCGGTTGCCAAGGGACTAGCGCTCGGAGCAGTCACAAGCCTTCCTCACCTTTCGCACGCCGAAAGTGGTTGGCAACCCGCATCCCAGGGCAGATCGGAACCGGAAGGCAAATTCGCATGGAAACAAATCCATCCCGGCGTGTGGAAAGCCACCATCGGAACGCCGGAAACCTTTACTCCGGTTTCAACTCGTATGATCCCAGTGCAGACCGAAGCCTTTGCGCGGCTGCCCCAGGTAGATACACCTCCCCTCGATGCACTGCGCGGCCGGCAGTCGTCCCGCGGCTGCTTAATCCAGCTGCCGCTCCGGCCTAATGAGCAAATTTATGGAATGGGCTTGCAATTTCTCTCGTTTGCGCAGCGCGGCAAAAAGAAAGTCGTGCGCGTCAATGCGGATCCCAAATTCGATACCGGCGATTCGCACGCGCCTGTGCCTTTCTATGTAACTACCGAAGGCATCGGAATTCTGATCGACACGGCGCGGTACGCAACGTTTTATTTCGGCGATGCGAGACCGGGGCCCGACCATACGGTGGATTCGGTTGGCAACGCCGACCCCGATCCAAACTACACCCATAACATCCAGGACAGTGACGCCGGACAGATCGTCGTTGAGGTGCCTCGTGCCGCGGGCGTCGATGTTTATCTTTTTGCCGGCCCCGACATGTTGAGCGCGGTGCGGCGATACAACGTGTTCTCCGGCGGCGGTCATGTCCCACCCGAGTGGGGTTTGGGCTTCTGGTATCGCACGGAGTCGCGGGCCACTCAACAGAACGTGTTGGCAATGGCGAGGGAATTTCGCGAGCGTCAAATCCCCTGCGATGTGCTAGGGCTTGAGGCAGGCTGGCAAACGCACACATATTCCTGCACCTTCGCATGGAACAATGATCGTTTCCCCGAGCCCGCAGCACTCCTAAGTTCCGCGCAGCAGATGAATTTTCGTATCAATCTTTGGGAGCACGCTTTCACTCACCCCGCGTCGCCGCTATTTCCGGCAATTAAGCAGAACTCCGCCGACTTCGGCGTATGGGGCGGTCTCGTTCCAGACTTTGCCGGCGAGCCGGCGCGCACAAGTTTTGGCGACTACCACGGAAGGACCCTTGTCGAAGCCGGCGTGAGTGGATTCAAACTCGATGAGTGCGATAACTCCGATTACACCGGTGCCTGGTCCTTTCCGGAGTGCAGCACGTTTCCATCAGGAGTCGATGGCGAGCAGATGCACAACCTGTTTGGGCTGCGCTATCAGATGACCATTTGGAATGAGTACCGGAAGCGTGGACTGCCAACCTACAATCTCGTTCGCTCCAGCGGTGCTCTCGCTGCGCCCTATCCCTTTGCACTCTATAGCGACCTCTACAATCATCGCGATTTCATTCGGGCGCTCGTCAATTCCGGCTTCAGCGGATTGCTCTGGTGCCCGGAAGTGCGCGACGCCGTGAGTGAAGAAGATTTGCTCCGGCGGCTGCAGAGTGTCGTGTTCTCACCACTCGCTATGATCAACGGCTGGTACATCAAGAATCCCCCGTGGAAGCAACTTATCCGGCGTCTGAACAATGCGGATCAACTGCTTGACGGCTGGGAGCGACTCGAAGCGCGCTGTCGCGAGATCATCGGTTGGCGCATGCAACTGGTGCCGTATCTCACTGCCGCATTCCAGCGCTACGCCCTCGATGGCACTCCGCCTTTCCGCGCACTAGTAATGGACGTGCCGAACGACAAGCGGCTTCGCGCTGTCGACGATCAGTACATGATCGGCGACCGCATGATGGTTGCGCCGCTGTTTGCCGGAGAACCTTCGCGCAGGGTTGTGGTTCCCGAAGGAGAATGGCACGACTTCTGGACCGGCAGTCCTATCAGGGGCGGCACCGATCTGATTGTGACCGCATCGACGGAGAAAATTCCGATCTATGTGAAGAGTGGCAGTATCGTGCCTTGGGCCGACGTAGGATTGTTCGCTGGCTCACCACAATCGCGCCGCCTCACCGCGCGCGTCTATGGCGACGGCTCGCTGCCGTTTACTTTAGCCGACAACAAAGGTATGGTCCGCTTGAGTTGGAACAGCCGGCAAGCCGGCGAGACGGGCACATCCAGCTACGTCGTGTACGCATGGAAACAAATGGGATGAA
>Ga0302320_10031702_pt1 | contig 10016 bp, 8 predicted proteins | sample Bog_T0_3_FD_202130 | JGI IMG/M metagenome (GOLD analysis project Ga0302320, IMG submission 202130) | Peat permafrost microbial communities from Stordalen Mire near Abisko, Sweden - Bog_T0_3 | ecosystem: Environmental > Terrestrial > Soil > Wetlands > Peat | place: Sweden: Abisko, Stordalen Mire...
TGCGCCCGGCAAGATTCGAACTTGCGACCTAACGCTTCGGAGGCGTTCACTCTATCCAGCTGAGCTACGGGCGCGCATTACCAGCATACCGCACTTTGGACTAAACGGTACGGTTTTCAATTGGACGGAGGCAAGGATCGCGCAGCTTCCTTTTGTGCTCGCAGCTCCTCCATCACTGACTGGATCAACGCCTTGGCTCCCTCAATGCCACCAAGGACCGTTTGCAAATCCAGTGCCGGCATGGCCGGGTTGCGGCTGGAGGCACAATACACTCCGTGCTGCCCCACCAGAATCAGCGAGTCGGTCAGCAGATCAAGCGCCACCGCCAACCGGCCGCGCTCCGTTCCCATCATGAATTCGTGCCGCTCCAGTTCCGTCCGCTTCTCGTCAAAGATGTTCATGTTCCCAGCCTATCCTGAAAGTCCAGTGCAGGTCAGATGATTAGTTATGGTCGACTCGATCGTCCCATCCCATAGCGCCATGCGGCGGTGGAAATTCGAAGGCTTCGCCAGGGGCCGGGCAATCGCGGCGTAGCTGTCAAAAATACCCCACTGGTCGAGATCTATTTAAGGCAATCGATTGTGTAAGAAACTTGCCAGCTTTGACCACTACCATGGCGGCGGGATTATGCTGGGTAGAGCAAAGAGCCCCTCAATTGATGACGCCGAATCAGGCGCAGGCAATCAGGCTCTGGAAAAGGCAGGCACGTGAGCATTTTGAAGAAGGAAACTTCCCGTTCGTTGCATCTTGGTTGGGCATTCGTATTGGCGGCTATGTGCGTCGTACCGCGGGCGAATGCGGCGGAACAGAAGCCGGATTTTGGTCCCAATGTATTCGTCTTCAATCCCTCGATGTCCTCGGCAGAGATGCAGCAGAAAATCGACAAGGTTTACGCCGCCGAGCAGCACAGCGAATTCGGCCCGGACCGATTCGCCTTCCTCTTTCTGCCCGGAGACTACAAGGTAGATGTGCCGGTCGGCTTTTATACGGAAGTTATAGGCCTCGGCGCCACACCGGATGCAGTCCGCATCTCCGGCAACGTTCATGCCGACGCCAGCCTCGGCCATAACAACGCCACCTGCACCTTTTGGCGCGCGGTAGAGGGCTTCACGGTTGTTCCCTCCAGCGGAACGATGCAATGGGCCGTTTCTCAGGCTGTCCCTTTCCGCAGAATGCATGTGCGCGGCAACATCGTCCTGCACCAGAACGGCGGCTGGGCCAGCGGCGGATGGATGGCTGACAGTCTTGTTGATGGCAATGTCGGCGCGGGTCCGCAGCAGCAATGGATCTCTCGCAACAGCGAGTGGGGCAGCTGGACCGGCGCAAACTGGAATATGGTCTTCGTCGGAGTCAAGACTCCTCCCACCGGCGAATGGCCCAAGCCCCCTTACACCAAGATCGCGACCACCCCCATCGTCCGCGAGAAACCGTTCCTGCAGGTTGACGCCGCGGGAAGTTACTCGGTGCGGATCCCGGCTCTTCAGAAGGATTCCTCGGGCGTCACGTGGCATGGTGGCATCACTCCGGGCCGCTCGATCCCGCTGACCCAGTTCTACATCGCCCACGCTGGGCGGGATACGGCAGCCACGATGAATGCCGCTCTCGCCAAAGGGAAGAACCTTTTGCTTACACCGGGAAACTACGACCTGACCGAGCCGTTGGCCGTGACCAAGGCGAATACCGTGGTCCTGGGTCTGGGGTTTGCCACCCTCCATCCGGTCAACGGAACCGCCGCCATGACCACAGCCGACGCCGACGGAATCATCGTTGCGGGCCTGCTGTTTGACGCCGGGGAGAAGGAGTCGCCGGTGCTGCTTCAGGTCGGTGCCCCCGGAAGCAATACAAACCATGCCAAGAACCCGATTTCATTGCATGACATCTTCTTCCGCGTGGGTGGCGCTGGGCCGGGAAAGGCCGGTGTCGATCTGGAAGTCAACAGCAACGACACCATCGTTGATCACACCTGGATCTGGCGTGCCGATCATGGCAAGGGAGCAGGATGGACAACCAACCCCAGCCGTAATGGTCTCGTGGTCAATGGCGACAATGTGACCACCTATGGTTTGTTTGTCGAGCACCATCAGCAGTTTCAGGTGCTGTGGAATGGAAACGGAGGCCGCACTTACTTCTATCAGTCGGAGATTCCCTACGACCCGCCCACGCAGACGGCCTACACAAGCGCGCCGGGAACCAACGGATGGGCGTCTTACAAAGTGGCGGATGCCGTCACCACGCACCAGGCCTTTGGTCTCGGCATCTATAGCGTCTTCCGCCAGCCAAACGTGGTGCTCACCCGTGCCATCGAGGTGCCGCGCAAACCGGGCGTGCACTTTGAGCACATGATCTCCGTGGCTCTCGATGACAAAGGAGAGATCTCCAACGTCATCAACGATCAGGGCGGCGCAACCACGACCGGGCAGCAAAGGGTGACCCCCAAGGTGACCGTCTACCCCTAACTCGAAGCACACACTCCAAAAAGAAAAGGGGCGCGGAATGATCCGCGCCCTCTCTTTTTGCCGTTCTCGGAAGTCCCTCAAGAGGGATTCCGTCAACCCTGCTTTGCGCGCTTCTTTCCCCAATCGAAGCGTCGGCCCACAATGGCCTTGATGATCCAGCGATCCGTGGCTGCTGTTGGGCCGATACCCACTCCGAAGTTGAACTCCCACTGTGGCGAAAGATTCAAGTCGATGGCCGGGAAGATCTGCAACTGCTGATCGTGCAGCTTCGCCACGTCCCTGATGTCGCCCAGGTCGCCGTAATACTCAATGGCTCCCGTGACCTTCCGGGTGAAGTCGTAACTGATCTGCGCTGCCGGAGCAAAGTCCAAGCCCTTGTTCACGTCTGGCCCGTGAAAGGTCCGCTCCAAAGCCGGGTTCACGGCAAAATACCAGCGCCCCAACTGCTTGTCGAGGATGGGCCGGATCTCCCACGTCCAGGTATCGGGGGAAAAAACTGCCCGCTGGTATCCGATCTCGGTAGAAAGACTCGCACCGATAGGCCAATGCCAGCTTCCGGGAACGCGAACGCGCGGGCGAAGATGATCCCCAACCCACTGCACGCCTTGCCCCGCCTGCTCGTCCGTGAAGACGTAAAACCCGATCTCGGACCAGCCATTTACCCCTTCCGTTAGCTCAAGGGTTTCATGTTCGGCATGGTTCGTTGCGGCTATTCCCGCTCCGCCTTTTTGACCCACCGCAGTGAAATTGGAATGGACCTCGACCATGAGGTTGTGTGGAGCAACGGTCTCCGAGCCGTAAACCTGAATCTCGTAATTGCCCTGGGCTCTCGCGAAGGGAGCCAGGATCCAGAAGACGATGAGAAGGCCAAGAAACAGCTTCACGGGAACTCCATTCACGGGTAGAGGAAGAAGAAATCAAAAAACTCAGCAGCTTTTGCACTTCAAGGTCACAGGAGGGGCAGAAATAGTGCAAGCCAGCACAGCTCGTGAGCTCTTGGAGCGGCATCTGTACTAAGGGTATCCACCAATATCTGGTTAATAGCTGTGCTCTTGAATTGGCTCAATCGAGCGATTGCCCCTCGCGGGCAGCTTTGATCTTTCAAAACTAACCGTTGCCTCTGCGCAACGCAAATTCACTGCGATAACCGCGATGTTCCTTGAAATTGCCTGTTCCCGCGACACGTTACCAGTGAATCATGGGAGAATGGTACGGATACCGCCATGACAAACACAGACCTTCCTGAAAATCAGCCCACCCTAGACAATTCGCCTGAACCTGCCGCCAAGCCAGCTGCCGAACCCGTTGCCGAGCTCGCTGCCGCGCCTGTTCCCGAGCCTGCTTCCGCGGTCCCGACCGTTGCCGGGCCAGCCGACGAAGTGGAAGGCGAGCCAGAAGAATCGTTTGCCGATCTGCTGTCGGCCTTCGAGAAGAGCCATTCACACAAAGGCGCTGACGGCCAGAAGCAATTGCAGGGTACGGTGGTTTCCATCACCCCCGAGTCGGTCTTCCTCGACATTGGCTACAAAACAGAGGGCGTTCTTTCCCGCTCCTCCTTTGAGAACAACGCCGACGCGGTAAGCGTGGGCGACACGTTCCAGGTGTCGGTCAAGGGTCGGAACGAGGAACGGTACTACGAACTGTCGCGCCACAAGGTTGCCCAGCCCAAGGACTGGTCTTCGCTGGAAGCAGCCTTCGCGGATAAGTCCGCTATCGTCGGAACTGTGACCGGTGTCGTCAAGGGTGGACTCACGGTCGACGTTGGTGTCCGCGCCTTCATGCCAGCCAGCCGTTCCGGCACCCGCGAGGCAGCCGAGATGGAAAAGCTGGTGGGCACGGAAATCACCTGCCGCATAACCAAGCTCGACGTTCAGGACGAAGATGTGGTCGTCGATCGCCGCGTCGTCCTCGAAGAGCAGGCCCGCGAAGCCGCGCAAGGCCGCTTCGCAGCCATGAAGGAAGGCGACCTGCTCACCGGCACCGTCCGCACCCTCATGCCCTACGGCGCCTTCATCGACCTGGGCGGCGTGGATGGCCTTCTCCACGTCAGCGACATTGCCTGGACCCGTATCAGCAAGCCGGAAGACGTTTTGTCGGTTGGTCAGGAACTGCAGCTTCGTCTTTTGAAGATCGACCCGGAAACCAAAAAAATCTCCCTCGGCCTCAAGCAATTGCAGCCCGAACCATGGGATACCGCCCCAGAGCGCTATATCGCTGGCCAGCGTGTCACCGGGACCGTAAGCCGGCTCACCGACTTTGGCGCGTTCGTCGAGCTCGAAGCAGGAGTCGAAGGCCTCATTCATATCTCGGAGATGGCTTGGGGCAAAAAGGTCCACCACCCCAGCGACATCCTCAAAGCTGGCGAAACGGTCGATGCGGTCATTCTCGGCATCAAGCCGGAAGAAAAGCGCATCGCTCTCGGCCTGAAGCAGACGCTCTCCGACCCGTGGGTCGAACTGCCTCGTAACTTCCCGGTTGGCTCGCAGATCGAGGGCCCGGTCACCAAGATCATGGCGTTCGGCGCCTTCGTGCAGATCGCGGAGGGAATCGAAGGCTTGGTCCATATCTCCGAGATCCATCCTGAGAAGCGCATCAACCACCCCTCGGACGAGCTGCGCGTCGGTCAAGTGGTCAAGGCGCAGGTCCTGGCTATCGACTCGGAAAAGCGCCAGGTCAAGCTGAGTATGAAGCAGCTTGTTCCCACCAGCATCGACGAGTACATCGCCGAGCATAAGGTTGGCGATGTCGTCTCCGCCCGCGTCGTCGAGGTTTCCGACAAGTTTGTCCAGGTCGAACTTGGGGAAGGAATTCGCGCCACCTGCCGGGCAGCAAAACTGGTGGCCGCCGCACCTGTTGCAGAGCAGAAGTCGGAAGCCAAGGTCGACCTCTCTTCCTTGTCGTCTATGTTGAAAGACCGGTGGAAGGGCAACACCGTCGCCAAGTCGGCGGGTCCGGAGCCCCTGGCCGCCGGTCAAATTCGCAGCTTCAAGATTGTGAAAATCGATGCAGATGCCAAGAAGGTAGAAGTGGAACTGGTGTAAACCCGGTTCCCTTGCGAAAACAGAAGCCGCCCTGGCGACAGGGCGGCTATCCTATACCAATTAGAGGTATTAGTTCTGCTTGAAAATGGGTCCTTTGTGGAGAGTGGCAGCTTCTCGTCAATTAGAGATCAGCACAACTTGCTGATTCACCCTCGACAAACCGAAGCTTAGAATCATTCCGGTAGGTAACCGAAGCCAGTAGAATGTGTAGGAATTCCCGAGGAAACGCTAGTGAACGCACAGATTCTTGTAACCGGCGGAGCAGGCTTCATCGGCTCCAATTTCGTATTGCAATGGCTTGAAGAGCAAAAAACGCCGGTCGTGGTTCTCGACAAATTGACTTATGCAGGAAATCTGGAAAATCTCTCCTCGGTCGCGAGTGATCCGGCGTTCCAGTTTGTCCAGGCCGACATCGTCGATGGTGCGGAAATGCGCCGCATCCTGCAGGAGCAGCAGCCCCGCGCGATCGTGCATTTCGCCGCGGAGAGCCATGTGGACCGCTCCATCCTTGGCCCGGGCGACTTCATCCGTACCAACATCGAAGGCACATTCCAGTTGCTGGAAGCCACGCGTGCTTACTGGTCCGCCCTGTCGCCGGAAGAGCAGAAGGAGTTCCGCTTTCTCCACGTCTCCACCGACGAGGTATATGGCACGCTAACAGCAACCGATCCGGCCTTTACCGAGACCACGCCTTACGCGCCGAACAGCCCCTATTCCGCATCGAAGGCCGCGTCCGACCATCTGGTCCGCGCCTACCATCACACTTATGGCCTCCCGGTGCTCACCACCAACTGCTCCAACAACTACGGCCCGCATCACTTCCCCGAAAAGCTGATCCCGCTCATCATTCACAACTGCCTGCAGGGCAAGCCGTTGCCGATTTATGGGGACGGGCAGCAGATTCGTGACTGGCTCTATGTGGGCGATCACTGCCGCGGCATCCGCACTGTCCTGGAAAAGGGTGTGCTCGGGGAAACCTATAACATCGGCGGACGCGAAGAGAAGGCCAACATCGATGTGGTCAGGACCATCTGCACTATCCTGGACGAGCTTGTTCCCGCCGAAAAGCCCTATAGCAGCCTGATTACTTATGTAAAGGATCGGCCCGGCCACGATCGTCGTTATGCCATGAACATCGACAAGATTGAGCGCGAGCTGGGATGGCGACCACGCGAGAGTTTCGTGAGCGGAATCCGCAAGACCATTCAGTGGTATCTGGAAAACCAGGCGTGGGTAGACCATGTCACCAGCGGCGCCTATCGCGAGTGGGTCGGTGTCCAGTACGCTTCTTCGAACGCTTCGCAAAAGGGGACAGCATGAGCACGCGCAAGGGCATTATTCTGGCCGGTGGATCGGGTACGCGGCTTTATCCCATCACGCACACTGTCTCCAAGCAGCTTCTGCCGGTCTACGACAAGCCGATGATCTATTACCCGCTCAGCGTCTTGATGCTGGCCGGGATCCGCGAAGTCCTGATCATCTCCACGCCCCAGGACACGCCGCGTTTTGAGCAGCTGCTCGGCGACGGTTCCGCCTGGGGCATGAAGTTCGAATACATCGTGCAGCCCAAGCCCGAGGGGTTGGCGCAGGCCTTTATTCTGGGCCGCGACTTTATCGGGAGCGACGATTGCGCTTTGGTGTTGGGCGACAACATCTTCTTCGGCCACGACTTGGTCTCGCTGCTCAAAAAAGCAGCCGCGGAGCCTTCCGGCGCTACGGTTTTTTCCTACACAGTGAAAGACCCCGAGCGCTATGGCGTGGTCGAGATGGACGCGACGGGCAAGGCGATCAGCCTGGAAGAGAAGCCTGCGCAGCCCAAGTCGCGCAATGCCGTCACCGGCGTCTACTTCTATGACAATCAGGTGCTGGACATCGCCGCCAATCTTAAGCCTTCGCAGCGCGGAGAGCTGGAGATTACCGACGTTAACCGCCGTTATATGGAACTGGGCCAGCTCAAGGTGCAGCAACTCGGGCGCGGCGTGGCCTGGCTCGACACCGGCACCCACGATTCTCTACTGGAAGCCAGTTCCTTCGTGCAGACAATCGAGAAGCGGCAAGGGCTGAAAGTAGCCTGTCCGGAAGAGATAGCTTATCGGGCCGGCTTCATCAACGCGGAGCAGTTGGCAGCACTCGCTAGCGAAATCAAGAACGGCTATGGCGACTACTTGAGAGATATTCTGAAATACCCCGAGGCACGCTAGAAGATGAAGGTAATTACAACCAGCATCCCCGACGTTCTTATCGTGGAACCGGCTGTTTTTGGCGACGAGCGGGGATTCTTTCTGGAGAGTTTCAACGAGCGGGAGATGCGCAACATCGGCATAGACGCCCGCTTTGTGCAGGATAACCACTCCCGCTCTGCGCGCAATGTGCTGCGTGGCTTGCACTACCAGATCGATCAGCCGCAGGGGAAGCTGGTGCGCGTAGTCAGCGGCAGCGTATTTGACGTGGCCGTCGACCTGCGCCGCAGCTCGCCCACCTTTGGCAAGTGGGTGGGTGCTGAGCTTTCCGCTGAGAACAAGCGCCTCTTCTGGATCCCTCCCGGCTTCGGCCACGGCTTTGTGGTCCTCTCCGACACGGCCGACTTCCTCTACAAAGCCACAGACTATTACGCGCCCAAGGGAGAGCGCTCCATTCTTTGGAATGACGCAACCATCGGCGTTCAATGGCCGCACCAGGGCCAGCCTGTTCTCTCCACCAAGGATGCGGCGGGGACGCCCTTCCTGCAGGCGGATGTGTACGAAGCACTTTGAGGAGCCTATGCGAAAGATCCTGATCTTTGGACGAGTTGGACAAGTGGGCTGGGAATTGCGCCACAAGCTGGCCTGCCTGGGCGAAATTTCCTCGGTCGAATACCCCGATGTTGACTTCACCAAGCCCGATACTCTGCGCGCCGCCTTGCAGTCGGTCAAGCCCGCGGTGATCGTCAACGCCGCCGCTTACACCGCTGTGGACAAGGCGGAAACCGAGCGGGAACTGGCCATGTCCATCAACGCCACCGGCCCCGGAGTGCTGGCGGAAGAGGCAAAGAAGCTGGGCGCCTTGCTGGTTCACTACTCCACGGACTACGTCTTCGACGGCGGAGGCACCCACCCCCGTTCGGAGACGGAAACACCCGCGCCTCTCAATGTCTATGGCGAAACCAAGCTTGCCGGTGACTTGGCCATTCAAGCTTCGGGTTGTGATCATCTGATCTTTCGCACCAGCTGGGTCTATGGCGCGCGCGGCAGCAATTTCCTGCTCACTATGTTGAAGCTGGGCCAGGAGCGCAAGGAACTGAGCATCGTGGCCGACCAGATCGGCGCGCCCACCACGAGCGAGTGCATCGCGCAGGCCACGGCCTGTGTGCTGGCGCAGGTTCTATCGCCCGCAGGGAAGGGAATCGACGGCCGCAGCGGCGTCTACAACCTGACCAACGGCGGCGAGGCTTCCTGGTTCGAGTTCGCAAAGGAAATCTTTGACAGGGCGCATGAAAAAACTGGCGTACCGATTCCTGCATTGAAGCCGGTACCCACCAGCGACTTTCCCCGCCCCGCGCCCCGGCCCTTCAATTCGCGCTTGAGCAGCCTCAAGCTGGAGCAGGTCTTCGGCGTCAAGTTGCCGCATTGGGAACACGCCCTTGAGCTGGTGCTGGAGACGATTCAGGCTGGTTGAGCTCGGGCAGAGAAGGCAAACTTGAACTGTGCCGGGGATGAAGTCCCGGCCTACCAGGATCGCATCATCCAAGGTCGATCACCCCGCGGCGGGGTATCTCAGGTGTTGCTAGGATGGCGCACTGCAGTAGATTAGGAACTGCTGCATTGATAGCCTCAAAGTGGCAGAAGTGCGACGGACCCGGGGTTCTAAGCCTCTGGGGGAGGAACTGGTGGTCGAACAACTCAACGAGGCGATTCGCCAGATCGAGCAGAGCTGGGGCAATTTGCGCATCCTGGTTCTCGGCGACGTCATGCTAGACAAGTACATCTGGGGAGAGGTCAAGCGCATCTCTCCTGAAGCGCCTGTACCCGTAGTTCGGGCCACTCATCGCAGCGAACAACCCGGCGGAGCCGCCAACGTCGCCATGAACCTGGCCCGGCTGGGTGCACGCGTCACCGTCCTTGGCTTCACCGGCGGCGACAGTGACGAACAGCTCCTGGTTCAACATTTGCGCGCCAACGAAGTCACCCCCGTGTTTGTGTCTAGCGAGGGCTTTCCCACCATTACCAAACTCCGCATCCTGGGCGGCCACCAGCAGATTGTCCGTCTCGATAGCGAGAATTTGGCGGCACGTCCGGCGGAAGACCATGCCCAACTGCTGCAGTTGGCGCTGCAAAATTTACCTGGCATGCATGCTGTGCTCCTCTCCGATTACGCCAAGGGCGCCCTCAATCAAGAAATCTGCCAGCAGGTCATCGGCGCAGCACGGGCGCAGGGGATTCCGGTTCTGGTGGATCCCAAGAGCGCCGATTTTGCTTCCTACCGTGGCGCTACAACCGTGTGTCCCAACCTGAGAGAGCTTTCCGCCGCCGCACATATGGAG
>Ga0302320_10031703_pt1 | contig 10016 bp, 8 predicted proteins | sample Bog_T0_3_FD_202130 | JGI IMG/M metagenome (GOLD analysis project Ga0302320, IMG submission 202130) | Peat permafrost microbial communities from Stordalen Mire near Abisko, Sweden - Bog_T0_3 | ecosystem: Environmental > Terrestrial > Soil > Wetlands > Peat | place: Sweden: Abisko, Stordalen Mire...
TAAAATGAGTCGCTACCCCAAACAAAATTTGAGAAATCAAGCGATGTCGGCACATTCGCGCTCGCTTGCGATGCAGTGAGGTCTGTTGCCAATCCTAGGGAGTCTCCAGATACAATGGCGTTTTGAATGTCATCGATAGCTGAAGTACTAAAAGCAATGTCGGTTGCAGTGACTTGCTCCGGGCAGCCCGGGCAAATATCCAAGGTGCCTTGATAGCCACCGATAAATACATCTGTAATTCCGTTGACTGTCACGGAAATGGATAAGTTCGGATCCGGCGAATTATTAAATAATCCACCCTGCACGACCGCAATCACGCCTGGCATGACGCTGTAATCAGCGCCATTGGTAAGGGAGTAGGTATAGGTGGTGGTTATTGCGTCACCTTCGAGGTTGCCGCCGCCGAAATACCCCGCAGTATCGGCCGCGCTGGTGTCGATCACGCCGATGAAGGTTGCAGTATAAGTCTGTGCGGTTGCCGATAGCGACCACCAGGCGCAGAGGGCGAGCGTCGCAAGTGCAATTACGCGATTTGAGTTCGACATGAGTTACCAAACCTCCCTGTCTGAATGTCTATGGTCGTCATTCGCGGATGTAGGAACGCGTACGCTGCATCGGTTTGACGCGCGGAATCATTGTCGCCATTATAGTTGGCAAGTGCAGCCAGCGCTTACTGCGCCGCGGGGCGATCGAGGCGCATGTACACTATATGCGGCCCAATTCGCGACGGCCCAATGTAACAACGTAGTGCTGAAAAGCCGCAATCCGAATGTGTCTGGATGCTCCGGTTCTGCCAGCACACTTGTCAACAGTTTTGTGCACCGATCGCCGTAAAAAGCAAGGCGCAGGCACATTTTGCTGACCGGAGCCGCTTTCTTGGGCATTTGCTTTGGTGGTTCGAGATAGCAGATATCTCGATTTGCGATTTCACGAGCTGGCCGCGCCGGAGCTGGATGGTGCCGTTCCCGTCAGCGTGATAACGATGCTTGATTCGTGGCTGACCGGGGGCTTGGGACTTGATTGGTAGCATCGCACTGGCGGCCGCCGGTGTTCCGGTTGTCCTGGCGGGTTGGTTTGTCGCGCGGAATTGGGCGCCCGATCTGCCGGTGGCGGCATTGGCCAAACGCTGGGCGCCCCCTCCGTCGGTATTCGTGCCGCTTCAGGGCATGCAGGTTCATCTACGCGACACCGGGCCGCGGGATGACGGCTTGCCGATTATTCTCATCCACGGCACATCGTCCGACCTGCACACCTGGGATGGTTGGGTATCTGAGCTCGCCGCGACACGCAGGGTGGTGTGCATGGATTTGCCGGGCTTCGGTCTGACAGGCCCTGCGCCGGACGACGACTATAGCCCGGAACGCTATGCCCGCTTCATCGTCGATCTGCTGGACCACCTGGAAGTTCCGCGGGCGATCCTGGCCGGCAATTCGTTCGGGGGGGGCGTGGCCTGGTTCACGGCAGTGGTGGCGCCTTCGCGCGTCGCCCGGCTGGTGTTGCTGGATTCGGCGGGCTATCCGCTCGCTTCGGTATCGGTGCCGCTGGGCTTTCGGCTCGCGCGGCTACCGCTCCTGAACATAGTGGGGCATTATGTGCTGCCGCGCCGGCTGATCGCGGCCAGCGTTCGAAACGTGTATGGCGATCCCGCGCGGGCCAGCCAGGCCACAATCGACCGCTACTACGATATGACGCGCCGTGTCGGTAACCGCGCGTTCCTGGCCGGCCACATGGCGCGCCGCTATTTCGAAAAGCTGAGCGGCCGAATCAGCGAGGTTACCCAGCCCACATTGATATTGTGGGGCAGTCTCGACCGGTTGGTCGCACCCGCCAATGCCGAGCGCTTTCGCGCCGACATCGCACATAGTGAGTTGATCATGTTCGACGGCCTGGGCCATGTGCCGCAAGAGGAAGCGCCCGAGATGACACTTGCCGCGGCGTTGCCGTTTCTCTGTGCAGCGCCAAAGGGCGAACCTAGCACGGGCCGCTGACTGTAAAAAAAGAGCTGCGCCAACGCCCGCGCAAATTGGTCTTGATACCAGCTAATGTTTCTTGAGTGCGTACCGGAAACCCTGCATGGCCCCGCCGGTTCAGATGAGGCCATGCGATCTGTCTTCAGTACGGATCTTTGTAACGCAACACGCCGTTCAACTTGCGTCCGCGAATGATGCCAGCCGAATGGTAGAACAGGCCGTAGGCATCGATGCTGGAGAGATCGGGGAATATGCAAGCATCCAAAACGTTGGTGTTGTCCGTGCTGAGCACCCACCCGCCACCCGCGGCGTTGACACCGCCAAATTCGTCGGTGCCTCCCAACTGCGTGCAATAACAGGATCCGGGGCCCGCGCCACCCGTGCACGCGCTGCTATTGAAGGGCACCTGCGCATAATAGGCCAGCACGGCCAAGGTTGGTTGATGGGCGATCAGCGTTGCTATCAGCAGATCTATATGCGTCGTTCCATCCGAGGATGTGTACTCACAAAATTTCTGTGGATAGTCCAAGGCCAGGCCACTGCCCCCATTTGTGCCATAAGTCGGAATACGCGTTTGCACGACGCCGCCAGTATTTGTGCAGTGATCCTCGCCTGGCAGGTCGAGCAGCGACTTGGCCGCGGCGGCGCCGGTATAAGACAATCCTGTTGCCAACAGTACCACAAACCCAAAACGCCGCATTATTCTCTCCTTTGATTTTAGCATCGAACTGATCATCCTTTCCAAACCCCGACCGCTACTCACATACCGTGTATAGCTTCGCGGACCGATCAACGCCGGGTAGCGTAACGGCGTTGTTCGACTTGGAAGCTTCAGGGTCTAAACCTTTGTCTTCCGCCCCTATGTGCGGGCGATAAGGATGGACGTTTTGATCGGCCTGCACTAGAGAGGTAAATACGAAACCGGATATCTCAGAACGCGAACCAATGCATGATCGACCTTCGTAAGATTGAATATTTCGTCAAGGTTGTAGAATTGCGGAGCCTTACTCACGCGGCTTCGGTGTTAGGCGTTGCCCAATCGGCGCTCAGCAAAAATTTGCGCGACCTCGAGGCCGAAGTGGGCGGCCAACTCCTGCATCGCACCGGTCGAGGTGTGATGCCAACCGATCTGGCCATACGAATTCTCCCGCGAGCCCGCGGCCTTCTCGAGCAGGCCGAGCAACTCGACGAGGAAATGCGCTCAAGCCAATTGGCTCCGTGCGGACAAGTTACATTTGGTATACTCGCCGGGATCAGCCCGTTGTTTCTAACGCCCCTGTTGCTGCGGCTGCATGAACGCTTCCCCGCCATTGAAATGCGCGTCCTGGAAGGACTCTCAGATCATATCGATGAATGGCTCATCAGTGGCCGCATCGATATCGGTGTGCATTACCGCACGCGCCGCGCTATTCCAGATGAGGAAGTACTCTTCAGTAGTGATTTATTCCTGATCGCCGCGCCGGGGGATCCCATGGTGGCGCACCGGGAAATTCCGCTTTCGGCGCTAAATGGCATTCCGATGGTCGCGCCGGGATTGCCGAATAGCCTACGCGCCACTCTGGACAGGCTTTGCCAGCAGGGCGAGGTGAAGTTGAATGTAGTCTACGAGCTCGACAACGTTCCAACCATCAAGGAATTGGTCGCGCGCGGTGGCTGTTATACAGTATTCCCTTTGCATGCCACGTTGCTGGAGTTGCAGGCGGCGAAGTTGCAAGCGTCGCGTATCGTATCCCCGGTTGCCGGGCGCCAAGTTCTGCTGTCAACGACGACACAGCGGCCGCTGACGCGTGCGGGCCGGGAAGTGATTCGAATGGCACGCGAGGTTGCCGCCGAGGTCAATCACGCTTTGCAATCATGGCACGGGCGCCCATCTGTCTAGGTAGAGAAGATCTGTTTTTGAAACAAGAAACAACAAAAATTGTTCGGCTGACGCAGGGTGATCCAGGGCAGCTGGGCAAGAGTTAAACGGTTTTTTTACAAAAAAGAACTGCTTTCTGGGCTATCTCCCGTCGGCCTGCTTCGCGCCTGTCACGGCCGGTCGCCCGTTTTAAACAGCAGCGTCACCGTATTGCTGACACGGCCGCCCACCGTCACCACAAGATCTTGGGTGCCGCTACCGGACAGGCTTCGTGGCAGCCGCAGCCTATAAATTTCCACCCCGGGTGCGTTGGCCAGCTCGCGCACCGATTTCACCGCTACCGCTACCCCAGCCACGGTGGCGCTGGCTGCCGTGCCACCGCCGGCCCCGCTGCCGCGCACCGCGATCAGCAGCCGGTCGTCCCCGTGCCATTGTGGAATGCCCAGTTTCAAGCTCGTGGTCTTTGATTGCCCGTTATGCACCAATGTCACTGTACCAACGGCGGCGTTCGACGTGTCGGCATATAGGTTTGGATACGTTGCGAGGATATTGAGATTGGCGGGGACATTGGCGCCGCCGGCGGAAATCATCACGCTGGCGAATCCAGTGGCGGCGTTGCGCGGCACTTGAAACTCCAGCTCGTCCGGTGCGGCGCGGCCAATGGGCGCGGATAGCTCCGCGCCGCTGAAATCCGTAATCGTCACGGTCGCGCCACCCAGCGTCGTTGGCCACGCGCCACGGCCGGCATCGGCAGTGGAGGTTGCGAGCACAGCGCCAAAGATCGCTTTGGCCAGCACGCGCGCCCCGGGCGCTACCGGTCCACGTTCACCGGAAGCTGGCGATTGCGTCACCGCCGTTGGAAACACGGTACCACCGCCGAGGTCCTGTGCCTGGCCATTGCTGTAGCTTCCGCCATCCAGAAAATTGAACGCCGCAACCCCATCAACGAACATGCCCATCGGCCCGAGCGTCGTTGAGGTCAGCGTCGTGGCCAGAGCCGGCGTGCGCGAGAACGGAAACACGTAGTTTGACTGCAGCGACGGAAAATTGGTGAAGACAGCTCCCGCAGATGTCGCATCGAACCAGGGGCCAACCACGAAATTTGGCAGTCCATTTGATGTCATATAGACGTTGGTTGAAGTATATTGAATCAGTTGCACTGCCGCCGCATAGGCCGTTGCCGCACCGCCGGTATAGACGGCGTCGTTCGGCGCACCGGTGGGCCATGTGGAATGTGCACCCAGTGTGGGGTCATAACCACTGATGACTAGCGCATCGGCATTCGATGTAATCCACGATGCGAGCAGGCTGTCCGACGAGCCTCCGGTATAAGTTGTAGCGCCCGGCGGCACGGTGGCGCCGGGCCCGAACACCGGGGTGCCGGCAAACTGGCCGCCGAATATATACGGAAATGTGGGGACGCCGTCGGCATCGATCGTCACGTGATAGGCGTAGATCCCGGCAGGGTAGTCCGGCGTAACCTCAAAGCGTCCATTATAGGCATCCAGATCGCCAGACCCGGCGGAGTAGTCGAAATCCTCTACATAACGCCCAAGCGGATAGAGCGCACTGACCGCCGGCCCATACTGATCGGCCGCAAGGTCTTGCGAAATGCCCGGATGATTTGGCAACGACCAGGTGGGTAGCGTGGTGCGCGTGGTGATGGCGCGCAATGCGAAGCTGGATTTCAGGCGCTTGACCTTGCTGCTCGCATCAGTTGGGTTGGTGTAGCCGTAGGGGCCGTAGATCGGAAACCCATCGGCTGCCCAACCAAGAATCGCTGAATGTTTCCAGGGCCGCCCCGCCTCGGCGAAAATGGGACCTAGCCGGGTCAATCGCATCAGCACGATATTGTCGCCCAGTTCGGCGCGCAGGCAGGATGGACTGGTATGATGATGGTATTCGCCGAAGGGCGGTTGGTGGCCGTAGCAATAGTCAAGCGTTTGCGCCTCGCCGAAATCCGCGCTGCGCCGCCAAATGCCGTCGCCCTGCGGGCCCATTTGCGCCGTGGCGCCGCCGCCGGCCATAAGCAGGCACAGTGTTGCAATCGAGGTCAGGCGCATGCTGTTTCGGCTCCCTTTGGATGAGCCGCTTTCACGCAGGATTGTGGAGCAATTATGGGGCCGATTCAGGAAGGAGGTGCGTATCGTTGAAAAAGAAGGTAATACTTTTGCTGATCGTCGCGGACTATTCCGCGTCAACCGCGTAAGTGTTTTTTGTGCTTTTCTTAAAAAAGAACTCCTTTCGTCATGTTCCGGAAAGATCCGGCGGATCAAACCGGTACCCGGCCCCATATACCGCCGCGATACAGGTGCTTTCCGCATCCACCGCCGCTATCTTGCGCCGGAGATTCTTAATGTGCGTATCGATGACCCGATCGCCCACATCGCGAAAATCCGCGTGCATGATATCCAGCAACTGCGCGCGTGCAAACACCATGCCCGGCCGCCTGAGAAAGCTGCGAAACAAACGATATTCCACGCTTGTCAGCGCCAGCGCCTGGCCACGCCAGGTGATGCGTTGCGCTGCCTCGTCCACACTGTAGAGCGCCGCTGCCGCCGCGGCCAGGGCACCGCTGGCGCGGCGAATCTGCGCCTGAACGCGGGCGATCACTTCGCGCGGACTAAACGGTTTACAAATATAATCATCCGCCCCCGCATCCAGCCCGATCAGCCGGTCAATCTCCTCCACCTTGGCGGTCAGCATCAGAATTGGCACCACGGAAAATCCCCGCACCGCGCGGCACACCTCGATCCCGTCAAGGCCGGGCAGCATCAAATCCAGGATCACCGCATCGGGCGCGGCGTTGCGCACACGCTGCACTGCGCGTCGCCCGTCGCCCTCAACGGTCACAGCAAACGCCGCCGCGCATAAATAGTCTCTGAGCAGGGCTGCGATTTTTGAGTCGTCTTCCACCACCAGCACGCTCGGTTGTGCCGCATCCGCGCTCATGGTGCCCTCGCCGGCAGTCTGACGCATACGCGCAAGCCACCCAGGTCGCTCTGGTCCAGTTCCACGGTGCCGCCATGCGCCCGCGCGATCGCAGCGCAAACCGAAAGCCCCAAACCGCTGCCACCCTGGTTGCGATCGCGCGACTCTTCAACGCGGAACAGTGGCTCCAGCAATCGGATCCGACGATCCGGCGGAACACCAGGCTTGCTGTCACGAACATCGAGCACCGTCGCATTCCCCTCGCGGTACGCGTGTAGTACGATCCTGCCCGGCGCATCGGTGTAGCGCACGGCATTTGCGAGCAGGTTTGCCAGGAGTTGCTCGATGCGCCGTGTATCCCAACACACCGCAACCGGCGCCTCGCACCCGGCAACCACCAATTCAAGCCCCGCCGTAGCCGCGCGCGGCGCGAACCGCGCTGCCGCCTGCCGCACCACCGCGGCGGCATCATCTGGCGCGAACTGGCAGGGCAGTGCCCGCACATCGGCCAGCGCCACCAGGTGAAGGTCGTCGATCAGCCGTGCCAGTCGCGTTACCTCTTCCCGCAAGGACTCGACCGCCTCGATAGTCAGCGGGCGAACCGAGTCCAGTAGCGCATCGAGTTCCCCGCTGAGCGCGGTCAGCGGGGTGCGCAATTCATGCGAGATTTGGGCGAGCCAAATGCGCCGGGTTTTTTCCAATTCGCCGAGCGAAGCGGCCATGCTGTTAATGTTGTGTAAAGCGTCGGCCAGTTCGTCGCCGCCGCGCGGCGCCAACCGCACGGCAAAATCGCCCGCGGCGATACGCGACGTTGCCTGGCGCAATTCCACCAACGGCCGCGCCCAGGCGCGCGCCGCCAGCCAGGCCGCCAGAGCCATGAGGACACCGAGTATTAATGCCAGGGCCCTCGTATGGCGATATTCGCGCCGCAGAAAATCGAGCTCGATCCCCAGTGGCACCGCCGGCGCCAGTAGGCCGCGCGCCACGGCGACCACGCGGCCGCCCACCACGACGTTCACGTCGCGGCTCGGCGCGTTGGCGGGCAACGCCTCACCCGCCCAAGGCTGCAAATCCGGCGTCAGGAGAGCGGCGCGCAACCGACCCGGCGGGGTGCCCGGCGGCGGCCCGAGGCCCGGGGGAGGAGCATGATCGGGTGGCGGCGCGCCTAGCGGGGGCGGCGGCCCATCCGGGGGCCCGAACCCGCGGCGCGGCATTTGCGCGAGCAGGCGCGGCACGGTCGCGGGATCGGCGCGCAGCGCGTCCACCCCACCGGCCCGTACGATCGCTGCTGCCGCCAGATCGGCGAAATACTCCGTTTGCCGCACATCGCGCTGCCGTAGATAGTCCGTGAAGCCGGACCGCAGATCAAATGCTGTCACCGCCGAAAGCGCCAGTAGCGCCGCCACCAACGGGGCGAGCAGCAATAGGAATAGCTTGTGGCTTAGGCGTAGGTGCATCGTTGTCCGGCCAATCTATCCCAGCGACGCCATTACCGCCGAATGTGGGGCGAATGTGGAGCTCGAACGCTGTGCAAAGGCCGCCTTGAGTGCGGCGCTTGGCTGCCGCATCGGCCATGGAGTAGACTTCATTAACCCGGTAACGGAAACCAACCCACTCAGGTGGCTCGATCAACGTAGTTATTGCCCGGAAAGACCTATCCACCAACCTGCCTTCCGGCAATTTACTTCGTTCGGTAAAGAAGGTCCCACGCCCCTGGCCTTACTTCCTTCCCGCCTTGCAGCCAGCCCCCCGCCTGCCTAGGTTCCCGCTCCTTTTCATGCCGGCCCGGGGGCCGAGGAGTTTTTCATGTTCAAGGGCTCGATCGTCGCCCTGATCACGCCCATGCGGCCCGATGGCAGCCTGGACGAAGATGCCTACGCCCGCTTCATCGAATGGCAGATCGCCGAGGGCACGCAGGGCCTGGTGCCGGTAGGCACGACGGGTGAGAGCCCCACGCTGAGCCATGATGAGCACCGCCGCGCCGTGCAGATCGCCGTGGACGTCGCGGCCAAACGCGTGCCCGTCCTGGCCGGCGCCGGCTCCAACAGCACGGCCGAGGCCATCGGCCTGGCGCAGCACGCCAAGGCCGTGGGCGCCGATGGCGTGATGGTGGTGACGCCGTATTACAACAAGCCGAGCCAGGAAGGCCTGTTCCGCCATTACACGGCGGTGGCCGATGCGGCGGGTCTGCCGCTGGTGATCTACAACATCCCCGGCCGCAGCGTGATCGATATGAGCGTGGAGACGATGGCGCGTCTGGCGCAGCATCCCAACATCGTCGGCGTAAAAGATGCCACAGCGAATCTCACGCGCCCGCTGCACACGCGCCGCGCCTGCGGCCCGGATTTCATTCAGTTGTCCGGCGAGGACCACACCGTGCTGGCCTTCATGGCCGCCGGCGGCCACGGCTGCATTTCCGTCACCGCCAACGTCGCGCCACGCCTGTGCGCCGACATTCACCGTGCCTGGAACGAAGGCCGCGTGGCCGAGGCGATCGCCTTGCAGGACAAGCTTGTGCCTTTGCACGACGCAATGTTTTGCGAACCCAACCCCGGCCCGGCGAAATTCGGCGCCCATCTGCTAGGCTTCACCGACCCCTTCTGCCGGCTGCCGCTGGCGCCGATAACCGAAGCGGCCGAAGCGCGCGTGCGCGGCACCATGGCCGAGCTGGGCCTGATCGCCTGAAGGGCGGCTTATCGTGGTTAAAGAAAAAAAGAACACCCTGATCTCACACGGCATCGCGGCGCAGAACCGAAAGGCGCGCTACGATTATACTATTTTGGAAACGGTCGAGGCGGGCGTCATCCTGCGCGGGCCGGAGGTGAAGTCCTTACGGCTAGGCCGCGCGACAATCACCGAAGCCTGGGCCGGCGAGCGCGACGGCGAGTTGTATCTGCACAACGCCTATATTCCAGAATACCAGGGCGGCGTACTGAGCCGTTTCGAGCCGCGCGGCATTCGCAAGTTGCTGCTGCACAAAAAGGAAATCGTCAAGCTGCTGAGCGCCGTGTCGCGCAGCGGCCATACGCTGGTGCCGCTGGATATTCATTTCAACGAGCGCGGCGTGGCCAAGGTGACGCTAGGTTTGGGCCAGGGCCGCAACAAGGCCGACAAGCGCCACGCCATCGCCGACCGCGACTGGCAGCGCGATAAGGCGCGGTTGATGCGCGAGCGCGGGTAAAGCGAAATTCCAAGAAAGCAGTTCTTTTTTGAAAAAAAGAACCAAAAAACTTTTGTAATTCTGTCGCGGACTAGCT
>Ga0302320_10031704_pt1 | contig 10015 bp, 8 predicted proteins | sample Bog_T0_3_FD_202130 | JGI IMG/M metagenome (GOLD analysis project Ga0302320, IMG submission 202130) | Peat permafrost microbial communities from Stordalen Mire near Abisko, Sweden - Bog_T0_3 | ecosystem: Environmental > Terrestrial > Soil > Wetlands > Peat | place: Sweden: Abisko, Stordalen Mire...
CCTGGTTCGTGAAGGACCTGCGCATTTCGACGCGGCGCTCCTCGATCGGCCGCAGCTACGACGCCCTTCGCTTTGCCTCGGCGCTTGCGGCGATCATCAGCCGAAATCCCGTGCATGAGGAGAGCCGCGAGAACGTGGCGCTCCTGCTAAGGACGGCGTTTGACGCCTTCGGCTCGTCCGAGAGGCCCGACGTGGTCCACCTGAAGAGCCTCTACGTCTTTGCACGCGACGAGGGATACCCCGTCAAGCAGGAGTGGATCCCCTCGCTCGGCGACGGGGACCAAGCCCTGGCGACAGAGCTCATCAACCGCCCGGTCGCCGGGCAGCACGCGGCTCCCGCCGAGGTCGCGAGGCTTAGGCGAGGCCTCGAGGACTACCTCGGGGCCAACACCGAGATCGTGATCCCGTGAGGTTCGACCTGGACAAGCGGCGGGCGGAGCTGAGTGTCGGCGACCTGTCGGATTTCTCGATCGGGCCCCAGGGCTCGGGCGGCGGCGGCGGCGGCCTCTGGCGCGCGCAGCTGGGCACCCGCTGGCACAACGAGCTCCGCGCGCAGGCGGTGGCCGACGGTGCGGACGCCCTCTTCGAGGTCGCGGTAAACGGCGAGGTCGCGCGGCGCGGTTGGGTCATCGCCCTTTCCGGCCGGATCGACCAGGTCGTGCGCGAGGGGGGAAGGTCGCGGCTTCGCGAGATAAAGACCGTGACCCGGCCCCTGCCGGCCGGCGAGGCGGAGCTGCGGGCCGACTACCCGGACTACTTCGTGCAGCTGGCCACCTATGCCGCGCTCCGGGGCGCCGGCGAGGGGTGCGAGCTCGTGTTTGTCGAGGCCGACTCCGGGCTCGCGCAGACCGTCGTCCTCAACACGGCCGACAACCTGCTTCTCGAGGAGAGGCTCTCCCGGGTGACCGAGTTCCTGGACCTTAGGCTAAGGGCTCGGGAGCGCCTGAGGGGCCTAAGGTTCCGCCCTGCCTTCGCGGTGCCGCGCGACGGCCAGGTGGACGCCCTCCTTGGGCTTAGGGAATCGATCCGGGGCGGCCAGTCCGCGGTCCTCCTGGAGGCGCCGACCGGCTTCGGAAAGACAGGCGTGTTGCTTGAGTGCGCGCTCGGGGAACTCCGGCAGGGCTCCTTTGAGCGCGTCCTTTACCTTACCGGAAAGTCCACGGGCCAGCTGCAGGTGGCGGAAACACTGCGCTCGATGACGGCCGCCGGGGACGACCTCGCCGCCGGGGCGCCGGTGGCCGTATGGCACGTGCGCAACAAGGCCGAGCACTGCGTCAACAGCGTGTTCCAGTGCGTGCGCGAGGCGTGCGCCTACCTGGACGGGGCCGAGCGCCGCTGGCCCTCGAGCGGGCTCTCGCGGTTCTACCTGCTCGAGGACCAGCCGCACGACCTGGCCACCCTGAGGAGCGCGGGCATCGGGGCCAGGATCTGCCCCTATGAGATCAGCCGCGCCGCCCTCGCCTTCAACGACGTGTGGATCGGGGACTACAACTATGTCTTCTCGCCGGAAAGCCGCGGGCTCTTCTACGAGAGGCCGGGCTTCGACCCGGCGCGGACGCTCCTGTTGATCGACGAGGCGCACAACCTGCCGTCGCGCGCCGCGGACGCCCACTCGCACGCGTTCACGGCGCCCGACGCGCGCTCGGTGTGCGACGCCCTGCGCCAAGCCGACGCCCCCTCCCGGTGGATCGCCCAATGGGACGAATGGGCCCGTTTCCTCGAGGGCCGGCCCAAGGCGCCGCTCCTCTCGGACGCGGACCGGGAGGACGCGACGGACCAGATCGCGCGGCTTGCGGAGGGCGCGGGGGAGTTCCCCGCCGACTACGCGGCCCTGGGGCCCCAGGTCTCGGGCCTCATATGGCGGATGCCGTCCGCGGCGTCCGAGCTCTCGGCCCTGGACCTCCCGCGGCTCTGGTGGAGCCCCGAAGAGGGCGTCCTCTCGATCACGTGCCTCGATGCGGCACAGGCGGTCGGCGCAGCCCTCGCCGAGTTCGGCGGGGTGGTCCTTGCCACGGCGACCCCGGGGCCCCCCGAGCGCTTCGCAGAGTGCTGCGGCACAGGCCCCCTCTCCAAGGTGCGGGCGTCGACACCGTGGCGCGACCACGCGTACGACGTGGCGGTCGACCTCCGCGTCGACACCACCTTTCAGCACCGTCACAGGCACTTCGCCGCGACGGCCGCAACGGTCGAGGCCCTCCACCGCTCGGCGGGACCCGGCGCGCCGATCGCCGTGTTCTTCCCGAGCTACGCGTATGCCGAGGCCGTCCTTGGAGCGGTGTCGGATGCCGCGCTCCAGCCCAGGAGGAGCGACCTGTCGGCCCAGTCCGCCTGGGTCAACGGGGCCCTCGACCGGGGGCAAGCCCTTTTCCTTGTGCTCGGGTCGGGATTCGCCGAGGGGATCGACCTCCTGGGCGGCCGGGTCGAGCACGCCATGGTGGTCGGCCCCGCGCTCCCGGAGGTAAACCCCGTGCAGCGCGCCCGGCTCGCCGCGCTCTCCGAGCTCGGCAGGGACCACGCGTTCGACAAGGTGTACCGGATACCGGGGATGGTGAAGGTGAACCAGGCCCTGGGCCGCCTGGTGCGCTCCCCGGGCCAGGCGGCCCGCGTGCTGCTGCACTGCAGGCGCTTTGCCGAGCCCGGCTACGAGCGCCTCCTTGCCGAGGAGTACCGCTCAGGGCGCCGGATCCTCGAGGACGACGACCTGTCGGGCTGGCTCGCCTCGGGCGGCTGAACCAATTTCGCTTTACCGCACGACCGCGCCCCGGCAGTACTTGGCTCGGTGCCTTCGCCCAAGACCATCGGCTCGCGAGAGGTTCACGCCGCAATTGAGCGGCTCGCCGCCGCCATTCAGGCCCGCCACGGGCACACCCGGAACCTCCTGGTCCTGGGGATCGCCAACGGGGGCATCACCCTTGCCCGCAGGCTCAGCACCAAGCTCGGCTTCACCCGGGTCGGCGACCTGGACATCTCCTTCCACCGGGACGACATCGGGCACCACCCCGTGCCCAAGGAGTTTACCCCCACGCTCCTGCCGGGGGACGTGAACGGCGCCATGGTCCTCCTGGTTGACGACGTGCTCTTTAGCGGCCGCACCGTCAAGGCCGCGCTCGACGAGCTCTTCGACCACGGCAGGCCGGCCACCGTGGAGCTCGCGGTCCTGGTGGACCGCGGCTGCCGCAAGCTCCCGATCATCGCCGATTTCGCAGGTACAAGCGTCGAGGCCGGGGAGGACGAGGACGTCGTGGTCTCCCTCAGCGACAACCCCTCGCACGACAGGATAGAGATCCTGCCGCGCGCCTCAAAGGCCAAGGGGGCCGCAATTCCCCAATGACCTGGACGCGCCGACACCTGATCACGATCGAGGAGCTGAGCCTGGCAGAGATCGACCAGATCCACGCCACCGCATCGGCGTTCAAGAAGATCCTCCAGAGGAACGTGAAGAAGGTGCCGGCGCTCCGCGGAAAGACCATCGTCAACCTCTTCCTTGAGCCGAGCACCCGGACGCGCATGGCTTTCGACATGGCGGCCAAGCGCCTGAGCGCCGACGTGATCGCGTTCGACGCCGCGAGCAGCTCGACGCAGAAGGGCGAGACGCTCCGCGACACGGCCGAGAACATCCAGGCGCTAAATGCCGACATGATCGTGATCCGCCACGCCGCGGCGGGCTCACCCCTCTACCTGAGCAAGATCCTGGATATTCCCGTGATCAACGCGGGCGACGGGGCGCACGAGCACCCGACCCAGGGGCTCCTCGACACGTTCACGATGAAGGAGCACCTGGGCTCCCTGAAGGGCCGCAAGGTCGTGATCCTGGGGGACATTCTCTTTAGCCGCGTGGCGCGCTCGAACATCCACGCGCTCACGAAGATGGGGGCCAAGGTGACGCTCGTCGGCCCGTCAACCCTGGTTCCCCAAGGGTTCACGACCCTGGGCGCCGAGGTCTCGCACGACCTGAAGTCCGCGCTGGCGGATGCGGATGTCGTCATGCTCCTTCGCATCCAGCACGAGCGGCAGGGCCACCGGCACTTTCCATCGCTCGGCGAGTACACGGGCATGTTCGGCCTCAACAAGACGCGGGCGTCGTGGCTACGGCCCCATGCGATCATCATGCACCCGGGCCCGATCAACCGCGGCGTCGAGATCGACAGCGAATTGGCCGACGGCCCGCGCAGCGTGATCCTCGAGCAGGTGACCAACGGCATAGCGATTCGCATGGCCGTCCTCTACCTTTGCGCCGGGCACCAGCCCGAGCACGTGATCGCGTCCACTGAATGACCTGCGCCCCATGCCCGCACTCTGGATAAGGAACGCACGCATCGTCGACCCCGCCTCCAAAAGGGACGCGGTCGGCGACCTCTTCGCCGAGGACGGGAAGATGGTCCCCACGCTGTCGGCCGCGGGTCGCAAACGTGCCAAGAAGATAGACGCAAAGGGCCTCGTGGCGGCACCGGGACTGGTCGACATCCATGTCCATTTCAGGGAGCCGGGCCAGACGCACAAGGAGACGATTGCCACCGGATCCCGGGCGGCGGCGGCCGGCGGATTCACGACGGTGGTGTGCATGCCCAACACGACGCCGACCGCCGACAACGCGGGCACGATCCAGTACATCCTGGACGCGGTGCGGCGCGACGCCGTCATCAAGGTGCTGCCCACCGGCTGCATCACGATCGGGGCCAAGGGCGACATCCTGGCGCCGATCGGCTCCCTGAAGCGCGCAGGGGTCGTCGCCATAACCGATGACGGCGACTGCGTTCAGTCGAACGAGCTCATGCGGCGCGCCATCGAGTACGCCCGGATGTTCGGGCTGCCGGTCATGGACCACTGCCAGGACACGTCAATGACCGACGGGGCGGTGATGAACGAGGGCGACGTCTCGATCAGGTTGGGCCTGCGGGGCTGGCCGAACGCGGCCGAGGACGTGATCGTGTCGCGAAACGTGATCCTCTCCTCCTACACGGGGGCCCACATCCACATGCAGCACATCTCCTCCGCGGCGTCGGTGGACATCCTGCGCCGGGCGAAGTCCGACGGGGTCCGCGTGACGGCGGAAGCGACACCCCACCACATCGCCTTCACCGACGAGGCCCTCGCGACGTACGATCCCAACTTCAAGATGAACCCTCCGCTGCGGACGGAGGCCGACCGAAGGGCGATCATCGCAGGCCTCAAGGACGGGACGCTCGACTGCATCTCGACCGACCATGCCCCGCATACCGATTATGAGAAGGACAAGGAGTTCGACTACGCGCCCAACGGGATCCTGGGCCTTGAGACCGCCCTGGCCGTCGTCCTGGAGGTCCTCGTGCGCAAGAGCAAGTTCAAGCTCTCCCACGCGATCGACCTGATGACGCGCAGGCCCGCGCGCGTCCTGGGGCTCCCGGCAGGAACCCTTTTGGCCGGCGCCGCTGCCGACATCTGCCTCTTTGATCCGGACGAGTCCTGGGTCTACGACGCCAAGTCCGGCCAGAGCAAGTCGAGCAATTCACCGTGGAGCGGCCGGACGCTGGTCGGCCGCGTCAAGACGACGATCGTCGACGGCAGGGCCGTCTTCCCGTTCGCGGCGTCGTGACGGATTCCGACGCAATCACGCCGGCCTCGGGCGCGGCGATGGCGGTCGAGGCCGCGATGATCCTGGCGGGCCTTTGGCTGATCTGGAGGTTTGTCGTCAGCAAGCGGGGGCGCGACAGCCGCTACCTCCGGCTGTCCGAGTGGCGCCTGCCGCCGATCGACTTCGCATGCTTTATCGCGCTCGCGTTCGTGGGGGCGGCGGCGCTCAGCTCCGCGGCAGGCCCCCTCCTTCGCCCCCTTCGCCTTGACGGCGACTCGGCGATGGTGGCAGGCGGCGCAGTCATGCACCTGGGGATACTGGCGGGCCTTGCCTCCTTCTTCCTCTTCTACGGGGCCAAGGCCCGCAGGGGCGGCGTCGCATCCGGACCCTATCCCGTCCTCGCGAGCGGTGTCATTACCTTCCTGATCGCCCTTCCGGTCGTGTTCGCGGCCAGCAGCGTCTGGGAGTTCGTCCTTCAGCGGATGGGCCTGCCCGATGAAAAGCAGGATATGGTGGACATCCTTCAGAACAGCCACTCGTGGCTTCTCAAGGGCTCCCTCGTCGCGGTGGCAACGATCCTCGTGCCGATCACCGAGGAGATGATTTTCCGGGCGGGGCTTTTCCGGTACTTCCGCACCCGGGTCCCCCGGTGGATGACCATCCTCCTCACCTCGGCGCTCTTTGGGGCCCTCCACGTCTCCTGGTCCGACAACCTTTCCGGCCTGCCGAGCCTCGCCCCCTTGTTCGCGCTCGCGGTCGTGTTCTGCCTGGCCTATGAACGGACAGGCAGGATCGGCACGACCATGGTCGCCCACGCGCTTTTCAACCTGAACACCTTCGTCCTGGTGATCGCCGGGATAGGCTCGTGAAGGCCACGCCCCTTTTCTCGAGGACGCGCAAGGGGTCTGTCTCCTCCCTCGGAGAGGACGCCCTGATAGCAAGGATTCGCCGGTGGCTTGGCGCCGCCTCGCCCGCCTCGCCCGCGGGGATGGGCGACGACTGCGCGGTCCTAAAGCCCGCGCGCGGGCGGGAGCTCCTGACCGTGGACCCTTTGGTCTATGGGGTGCATTTCGACAGCCGCGTCGACCCGCGGGCGGCAGGGTCCAAGCTCTTTAAGCGCAACCTGAGCGACGTCGCAGCCATGGGGGGAAGCCCCCGCGCTGCGGTCGTGGCACTGGCGCTCGACCCGCGCGTCTCCCTAGCCTGGCTCCGCGATTTCTACAAAGGGATGGCGCACCAGAGCCGCAGGCACAAGGTGCCGATCGTGGGAGGAGACGTGACGAGCCTCCAGGGCTCCTTTGTCGCGACGCTGGCCCTCGCGGGCGAGTCCCGGGGAAGGATCCTCACGCGCTCGGGCGCGCGGATCGGCGACTGGATCTACGTGACGGGCTCGCTCGGGAGGAGCCTCGCCAGCGGCCACCACCTTTCATTTGAACCCCGCCTGGCTGAGGGGCGCTGGCTGGGCCGGAGGGCAGAGGTGAGAGCCATGATGGACGTGAGCGACGGGTTAGCAAAGGACCTTGCCTGCCTCACCCCGCGGGGCGCAGAGCCCGCGCTCTTTGAGGCGATGCTCCCAAGGCGCGACGGCGCCAGCACACGGGAGGCGCTCTGCGACGGGGAGGATTACGAGCTCGTGTTCACCGTCGCAGGGCGGCGCAGCCGGGCCCTGATCGAGGCGCGCTGGAAGCGTGCCTTCCCCAAGGCCCGCATTTCGTGCATCGGCCGCTTTGTCAGGGCCGGCGACCGGCCGCCGGATGCCCTCAACCTCCAGGACTGCCGTGGCTACGAGCATCTGCGATAGGCTCAGGCAGGGGGTCCCCACGGCGTCGGCTGACGAAACCCGCGCGCTTGCGGCGACGTTCGCCGCGGGATTGCCGGCCGACTCGACGGTGGCCCTACATGGGGACCTGGGCGCCGGAAAGACGACGTGGGTCCAAGGGATGGCGGCCGGACTCGGGATCGTGGAACCGGTGACGAGCCCGACCTTCACGATCTACAACCTCCACTGCGGCGCGGGTCGGATGCTCGCGCACCTGGACGCCTATCGCCTGGGCTCACCGGGCGAGGCCGATGCGCTCCTCCTGGAGGAGTTCCTCGTCAGCCCTTGGTGCCTGGCCATAGAGTGGCCCGACAGGATACCCTCGTGGGTGCCGGACGACGCCTGGCATCTGGACCTGGAGGTCGCAGCGGACGGGCGGCACCGGGTGCGCCTTCGCTAGCCGAGGATCAGCTGGCCGCCGCGGGCGGCGCCTCGGGAGGAGCGCTCTCCGGCGGGAGGGGCTCGGCGGCCACCACGTCCGGGACCGGTGCTTCGGCAGCGAGTGCCTCGGCTGGCGCGGGCGCGGCAGGAGGGGCCTCGTTGGCCGGTGCCTCGTTGGCGGGTGCCTCGCCTGGCGCGGGCGCGGCAGGAGGGCCCTCATGCACGCGGGGCGCCTCGGGGAAATTCTCCGGGTCAACCTCCTCGGCCTCGACCTCCTTCTTGCGCGCCTCGACCATCGCCGGGGGCGCATACAGCCCTCCGTCGATAAACTCCGTCACGTAGCCCTCGCGAACAAGCCAGATCAGGTCTCCCTGGGTGCGCATGAGCTTCTCGCGCTGCTCGGGCGTATACGACGCGCCCTCGGCGGGCGGGGTGATGCCAAGCATCTTTGTCCCCAATTCCCCGGCCTTTACGAGCGGGTGTTCCTCGATGAAAGCGATCAGCCTTCCGATGCTCTCGCCGAAGAGCTGCCCGGGGACGCGGAACTTGCGCTTCACCGCGCACACGTAGGAGACGCCCTTTGACCCCTTCTTAAAGATGGTGAAGTGCTCCCTGCGAAGCCTGCCGCGAAGCTGGTTGGCCGTGTCCAGGGGGAAGCGCAGCTGGCGCTCATACGCCCCCTCGATTGCCATCAGGATTTCGCCGCGGGGCATTGTCTCTAGAGTCTTGCCGTGAAAGCGGGCGTGGTCTGCGGCCTTCACGATGGTGTCGTGGGCGTTCGAAAGAAGGTGGGCCCGTGCGTCCTCCAGGCTGTCAAAGGACAGGGGGGTCTGGCCCTCGGCCACAGGGGCCTTCAGGGTGAAGCGGGTGACCTTCTTCATCTTCGCAAGCCACTGGTTCACGACCTCGGGGTCGCGGACCGTCTCGATCCGGGCGCGGTAGGCCTCGAAGGACATGCGGCTCACCTTGGAGGCAAAGTGCTGTTGGACCAGCTGGTTGTAGCGGTGGTAGTTCGGCGGCCCCAGGAGCTCGCCTGTCACGCCGCAGCGGTTGATCACCAGGTAGTTGCCCTTGGGAGCATCGACCTCGACATCGGCGCGGTCGAAGAAGAGGTCGAGGTGCGTCGCCATCACATGGGCCACGGCGGCGTCCTCGGTCTCAAAGGGGATACCGTCAGGGACGGAGGCGTAAATCGGCAGCGGGGCCACCTCGGGCGAGCCGGGAGGGCGCGGCTTGCGGGCCACCACCACCACGAAACGCTCGGGTTTGCCAAGGACCGTCCGGGCGATCTCAAAGAGCTCGATCGTGCGGGCCGAGGAGCGGATGGTCTTAACGAGGGCGTTGAAGCTCGTGTCCTCGGGAAAGAAGGCCACGGCGAAATAGGGGCTGTCGTAGGGGCCCCGGTCCTGACGATCCTGCCGGTCGGGCCCCGGCGCACCGCGCCTGTTGTTTCCGGCATACTCGCCCGGCTCCCTTCGCGGTCCACGGTCCCCCTGCTGGGGGTCTCGGAACGGAGCAGCCGGCCCGTCGCCGGACGGCTTCCTGAAGGCCCTGCGATCCCTGCGGTCGGGACCACCTCCCGGTCCGCCCATGCGATCCTCGCGGTGCGGACGCTCGGAATGGTCCCTGGATTGGGACGGCGAGTCCTTGTCCTTGGCCCATTGGGTGCCAAAGCTGAAGCCCTGCAGTTGGCTTAAGTCGATTTTATTGAAATCCGCCGTCGGATTAGCCTTGGATGCGTCGTCGTCCATGTAGTCAGAGGTGCACGGTTCGCGTCCGGTGACAGACGCCCTGCAGTGTCCTCTACGCCGGGGGGCCGACGCAAGCGATTTTCAAGCAGGGCCTGTGGCGGTGGCCGAGTGCTTAAGGCATCAGATTGGCGGCTGGGGCCCTGCGCCCTTTTTGGGGGTGCGTGGCCGGGCGGCGGCCGCCCAAAGGGCCCCCGGGTCGGCCCTCGCCGACACGGGCCGCCTCCGCCATTGGATTTCCGAGCCGCATTGCAGGCGTCTCATGAGCACGGCGTGTGCCACCGGCATTGGCGCCGAGCGAGTTGCATTGCAGGATGCGAGCCGTTCATCTGGTGCAATCCCGATGAACGCCCCGTTGCCCCTGGAATCCGCCAAACGGCTTCTCCCGTGGCTCGTCGCCGTGGCCTTCTTCATGGAGTCGCTCGACACGACGATCCTGAACACCGCCGTGCCGACGATCGCCGATGCGCTTGGGATCGCCCCCTTAAGCATGAAGGCGGCGCTCACCAGTTATAC
>Ga0302320_10031706_pt1 | contig 10015 bp, 6 predicted proteins | sample Bog_T0_3_FD_202130 | JGI IMG/M metagenome (GOLD analysis project Ga0302320, IMG submission 202130) | Peat permafrost microbial communities from Stordalen Mire near Abisko, Sweden - Bog_T0_3 | ecosystem: Environmental > Terrestrial > Soil > Wetlands > Peat | place: Sweden: Abisko, Stordalen Mire...
AGAATTCGCCGTCGTCCACCACGCGGTGGATCACGTCCTTGATGTCGTAGGGCTGGTTGGATTCCGCGGGCACGATGGTGTCGAGCGCGGCATCGGCGCGGTCCGGCGAATCGTTGGTGGCGCGGCGTGGCGGCTCCTCGCGATTATTCTGCGGCAGGTAGCCGATCAGCTCGCGAATCATGCGCAGGCACTCGGCATCGTCAGGCGCGTTGAAGTGGCCCACTCCGCTGGTGGCGTTATGGGTCATCGCGCCGCCCAGGTCTTCCTTGGTGACGTCTTCGTGGGTGACTGTCTTCAAGACATCGGGACCGGTCACGAACATATAGCTGGTCCGGTTTACCATGAAGACGAAATCGGTGATGGCCGGCGAGTAGACCGCACCCCCGGCGCACGGTCCCATGATGGCGGAAATCTGCGGCACAACGCCGCTGGCCAGCGTATTGCGCAGGAAGATGTCGGCGTAGCCGGCCAGCGAAACCACGCCCTCTTGAATACGCGCGCCGCCGGAATCGTTGAGGCCGATCACCGGTGCGCCGGTCTTCAGAGCGAGGTCCATCACCTTGCAGATTTTGAGCGCGTTGGCCTCGGAGAGCGATCCGCCGAGAACCGTGAAATCCTGCGCGAAGACGTAGACCAGGCGGCCATCGACGCGGCCGTAGCCGGTGACGAAGCCGTCGCCGGGGGTGGTCTGGTCGCCCATGCCGAAATCGCGGCAGCGGTGCGTCACCAGCTTGTCGAGTTCCTCAAACGAGGTCTCGTCCAGCAGGAGCTCGATGCGCTCGCGCGCGGAGAGTTTGCCCTCCTGATGTTGCCGGGCGCGGCGCTCCGCCCCCCCGCCCTCTTCGGCAGCCGCATGGCGGCGGCGTAATTCGTCAAGCCGGTTCATTGCGACTATTGTAGCTGGCCGGGCAAGGCGTGCATCTCGGGATTCATCGCTGAGCTGTGGCAGGGCAAAATTCGGTATTGAACCCGCTCCCTCACGGTCGCCGCTCGGTAAGTGCTTGCCTTTCAACGTGGCTTTTCCGAGCCGCGCGCGCAAGCAAGCGGTTTCTTCGAATTCTGCAAGTTCCTCTTCAGCCTGCCCCACCCGTCGCCGCTCAGGACGGTCGCATTGACTTCGCCAGCAGGGCAAGCCGAAAGCGCCCAGCCGTGTAGTACACTGGCACGCATGAAGTCTCGACCGCAGCACCACTGGAAGTTTGTCCTAACGGCAGTTCTGTCTGCCGCCTCCCTCTGCGCCCAGTCCGCGCCCAAGATCACCACACCCAAAGACGCCCTCGGGTTCAACCTGGGTGACGACTACATGGTCGCCAACTACACCCAGCTCGAAGCCTACTGGAAAAAGCTCGCCAGCGAATCCGACCGTATGAAGCTGGTCAGCATCGGCAAGACGGAGGAAGGCCGCGATCAATGGATGGCCATCGTTTCTTCGCCCGAAAATATCAGGAATCTCGACAAGTATAAGCAGATCTCCCGCAAACTGGCCCTCGCCGAAGGTGTCACCGAGGAGCAGGCGCACCAACTGGCCGCGCAAGGCAAGGCAGTGGTGTGGATCGATGGCGGATTGCACGCCAGCGAATCCGTGGGCTCGCAGCAGCTCATGGAAACGGTCTACCAGATGGTGAGCCGTACCGATCCGGAGACCATGCGGATGCTCAACGACGACATTATTCTGTGCGTCCAGGCCAATCCGGACGGCCAGGAGCTGATCGCCAACTGGTACATGCGCGGCAGCGAAAAGCCCGATGGGCCGTTGCGCGATCCCGAGCAGCGCGAGATGAACAACTTGCCGCGGCTCTACGCCAAGTACATCGGCCACGACGACAATCGCGACTTCTACATGTCTAACATGAAGGAAACCACTAACATGAATCGCCAGTTGTTTCTGGAATGGTTTCCGCAAATCATGTACAACCACCATCAGACCGGACCCGCCGGCGCGGTGATTTTCATCCCGCCGTTCCGCGACCCGTTCAATTACAATTTCGATCCGCTGGTGCCCCTGGGGATCGAGATGGTGGGCACGGCCATGCACAGCAGGCTGGTGGCCGAGGGTAAGGGCGGCAGCGCCATGCGCAGCGGGTCCAGCTATTCCACGTGGTGGAACGGCGGACTGCGCACCATCACTTACTTCCACAATATGATCGGCATCCTGACGGAGATTATCGGCAGCCCCACGCCTACGACCATTCCGGTAGTGCCCGGCAAGCAGTTGCCGCAGGGCGATTGGCCCATGCCGGTGACGCCCGGACCATGGCACTACCGCCAATCCATCGACTACGAAATCACCAACAATCGCGCCATCCTGGACCTCGCTTCGCGCTATCGCGAGACATTCCTGTTCAACATCTGGCGCATGGGAATGAACTCCATCGAAAAGGGCGGCAAGGACTATTGGACCATCACGCCGAAGCGCATCGACGCACTCAATGCGGCGGCCGGCCTGACGGGTCGCGGCGGTCGAGCGGCGGACGCCCCGCCGGTTGGCGATCTGGCTCCGGGCGGCGGCGGTGGTTTTGGCGGCGGGCGCGGCGGTGGCGTCTCCATGGACCTCTACAACAGCGTCCTGCACGACCCCAAAATGCGCGATCCGCGCGGCTATATTTTGCCCTCGGACCAGCCCGATTTCGCCACGGCCACGGAGTTCATCAACTCCCTGCTCAAGAACGGCGTCACCTGTCTGAAAGCCGCGTCGGCATTCCAGGTGGCGGGCAAGAGTTATCCCGCGGGTTCCTATGTGGTGAAGACCGCGCAGGCCTTTCGCCCGCACGTCATGGATATGTTCGAACCGCAGGACCATCCCAACGATTTCGCTTATCCCGGCGGTCCGCCGAATCGTCCCTATGACATCACCGGCTGGACGCTGGCCATGCAGATGGGCGTGAAGTACGACCGGATTCAGGACGGCTTCGACGGCCCGTTCGAAAAGATCGGCGGCCTGCTGCCTCCGCCCGCGAGCACCATCAGCGGACCGGCCAGCCCCGCGGGCTACTTAGTCAGCCACGAGATCAATAATTCCTTCATCTTGATCAATCGCCTCCTGAAAGCCGGCGGCGACGTGTATTGGATGAAAGCGGAACAGACCGTCGACGGGAAGAGCATCGGCACGGGCGCGATCTGGGTGCCGGCTTCCGCGGCGGTGCGGCCCATTCTCGATAAGGCGGCGAAGGAGCTCGGCACTCCGGTACACGCCCTGGCGAAAGCGCCCCCGGGTGACGCCATGAAGTTGAAGCCCGTTCGCATCGGGCTGTACGACTCCTACGGCGGCAGCATGCCGTCCGGCTGGACGCGCTGGCTGTTCGAACAATACGAGATGCCATTCCAGGTGGTCTATCCGGCTATGCTGGATGCCGGCGACCTGAAGAGTAAGTTCGACGTGATTGTCTTCGTGGCCGGCACTCTGGGCAGCGGCCGTGGTGGGCGCGGTGGCGGGGCTCCGGCGGGCGGCGATGCTCCGCCGGCGGCGGCAGCGGGTGGCGCCGGCGCTGCGGCGGCGGGGCGCGGCGGACGAGGTAGCCGCGGCGGCAATGCCGGCGTCCCTGAAGAGTATCGCGCCACGCAGGGCCGGGTTTCCCAGGAGACCACGATTCCGGCTCTCAAGAAGTTCGTGGAACTGGGCGGCACTTTGGTTACTATCGGCAGCAGCACCACCAACGCGGCGGCCGACTTCGGCTTGCCGGTGAAGAGTTATCTCACCGAGATGGGCCCGGACGGGCGCGAGCGCAGTCTGCCCGCCGATAAGTTCTATATCCCCGGATCGCTGCTCAAGATGAACGTGGACAACACCAATCCGTTGGCGTACGGCATGCCCACGCAAGTGGACGTGTTCTTCGATAACAGCCCCGTATTCAAGTTGGAACCGACGGTAGAGATGCAGCATACGGCGCCCGTAGGATGGTTCGCCGGCAAGCAGGTATTGGATAGCGGCTGGGCCTGGGGCCAGCAATATCTCGATGGCGGGACGGCTGTCGCCGAGTCCACGGTGGGCGAGGGAAAAGTAGTGCTGCTGGGGCCGGAAGTCAATTTCCGCGATCAGCCGCACGGGACGTATAAGTTGCTGTTTAACAGTCTTTACTACGGAAACGCGAAGAGTGCGCCGCTGAATTAGGCTGTCATCTGTCGCCCGGAGGGCGCGGACGCAGTTCTCCGCACCCTCCAGGCGGCCTTTACCTTCCGCGAAACCGATCGATCTCGCGCCGGTCGCGCTTGGAGGGTTTGCCTTCCCGAAATCGTTCGAATTGCGGCATCAGTTTGCGCTCTTCCGCCAACTTAAGCCGTAATTCGCGGCTTTCCGCCGTCTCGCGGTAGAGCGCCTGGGCCACCACCGCTGGGCCGCGCAGTTCACTCAGGGCCAGTACTTCCACTTGAAAATCGCCGCTGTCGTTCGTGATTCGTAACAGGTCGCCCACCTTGACTTCCCGCGCGGACTTGGCCGGTTGTCCATGGGACTCAATGCGGCCCAGGTCGCACGCGTGGGAGGCTATCGAGCGAGTCTTGAAAAAGCGCGCGGCCCAGAGCCACTTATCCAGTCTTACGCCAGTCATAATTTATAGCTACGCATGGGTCATTCCCCAGTTTCGCACGGCTCCGTAATGGCGAGAGATCCGGAGGTGGGGCAGGCGGTGCTCGCCTGACGACCTTAGGAGCTGTTAAGAAATAAACTTGCCTAACGCTCCCTTACGGTCGCGGCTCCGATGCGCGTTCAGAGCCGCGACCGTAAGGGAGCGTTAGTTGGCGATTGAGTAGGTTATTTCCACACAGGCCCTTACGCGTCCGCCGATTTAGGACTTTGCCCCCGATGGTCTCATTGTCTGCCTCTTCTACCGGCTCATCAAGACTGGGCGGCAATACGTCGGCAAGGGCATCGAATACTACGAAGCGAAGTATCGCGGCCAAACGCGCGCAAAAGCGCCTTACGCCCCGCCTGGCTGACCGCCGATGGCCGACTGCCGGGAGCTCGCCACCCAGAAGCTCTCGCGCCAGACCTCGCCCGGCGCGACACTCTGCAGTTCCCCGTATAGCTCGGCGTGCGCCAGATTGAACGCGTTCGTGATGGCAGCCATGGGCTCGAAACAGATGTAGTCTTGGCCGGCCGGTGCGTAGGCGATCGCCACGGTGTACTTCGGCCCATAAGTCACGGTGATCCGCCGGCCGCCGCCGTCAACCCAAAAACGGGCGCGGCCATCGGGATCGCGGACCAGGTTGGCGAATACATCGTCGAGCACCGCGCCCTTCAACGGATACGGGTCCGGGAATTCCACGGGGCGCCGCTCGCCGGTCGGTATCAGCAGTTCGTTCAGCGGAAGACGATCGCGCGCGGCCAGGTGTACGGTCCACCGGTCGCGCGGCACTCCCGGCAGGCAGAAGTAGGGATGGTGGCCCACAGCCACGGGCAGCGGCTCGGCGCAGTGGTTCTCCAGGGCGGTCTCCACTTCCAGTTCGCCGCCAGCCAGCCGATGGGTCATGGTGATGGTGTGGGCAAAGGGGAATTGCGCCATCAGGCCGGGGTGGCGCGTGAACTCCAGCCGGCTGGTGGTCCACGCGGAAGCATCGTTCGCGCCGGTTTCCACCAGTTCCCAGTAGGGGGAGAAATTCAGCAGGCCGTGGATGGGCGACTGGTGCGCATCGCGGCGCAGGTTCCCCAACTTGGAGTTGAGCTGGTAGTGCTTGCCGTTGGCCCAATAGGCGTCGCCATCCAGGCGGTTGGCCCACGGCGCCAGAAACGGTATGCCGCAGAAAGCGGGCCTGGCCTTCAGCTCGGCCGGACCGGCGTAGGGGAACCACAGGATGTCTTCGCCGCCGCTGCGGAACCGGTAAGCCATGTTGCCGACCGAGGGAGAGACGGCGATTTCGGCGGCGTGCGCGGCGTCGGAAAGCCGTACCACCAGGATCCCATCCGTGACAGATTGTTCGACAGCGTAATTGACGGCACTCATCGGTTCGATTGTCTCATGGCATAATTTCGATTGGCCCAGGGGAAATAAGGGGAGCCACTTCGGGCCGCCGCTCGCTGGCGAGCGTTTCGAAGGTGGGGCAGACTTCAGTCTTCCCCAGAGGGGACCCCGGGCTTCAGCCCGCCCTCCTGCCAACAATGTGAGACCTGCGATGGGCGGACTGAAGTCCGCCGCAGACTAAAGAGGCACTTGCAAAATTCGGTATTGAACCCGCTCCCTCACGGTCGCGGCTCGGTAAGTGCTTGCCTTTCAACGTGGTTTTTCCGAGCCGCGCGCGCAAGCAAGGGGTTTCTTCGAATTCTGCAAGTTCCTCTAAAGTCTGCCCCGCTCCCCGGCTCAACCCAATTCCACGACATCAGGAGTCCAGAGTCTGCGGCGGCCTTCAGATGGCCCCCCCGCGTCTCCGCGGTTGACTTCAAGCGCTATGGTTTTACCGACACCGCGGCGTACGAAAAGAACGCCAGTCCACCCGCGAAAAGCACCAGCATGACGGCTCCGAAAGCTTTCACGCGAGTGTCGCCGCCTTTGAATTCTTTCCACAGCAGCAGTCCCCAAAGTGCCGCTACCAGGGGAGCTGCCTGCCCCAGCATGGTCACCAGACCGCTCGGGTGAATCTCGCGTTTGGGCGTAGCCACCACGTAGCTGGCAAGGGCGCCGATTCCCCAAACCGCCCCGGCGAGGACTCCCAGAATGTGATTCTTGATCTCCGCCTTGAAGTAGTCCGCGATCTCCAGTGGGTCGCCCTCCACCGGCAGGTTCATGAAAAAGAGGTTGAAAACGAAAGTCGAGAACACTACCGAGATAGAGAACAGGAATAACAGGGCATAAGGTCCCACGCCATCCTCGGGGTCCTGCGCTCTGAGGAGCAGCGGGGCGAAGGTGCCCATCACCAGTCCGCCCACCATGGCCAGCACGATGCCTTTCATGGAACTGGGACGCCGCGTGCTTTTGGCCTTCCCGGCGCGCGCCAGGCTTTCATGCTGCAGAATTCTGAGGTGCGTATAGGCCGAACTGTCCAATATCAGCGAGACGATAATGAGCAGCGTACCGCCCAACATCAATACGCCGCTGGTGCCGGGGTGTGCCAGATAGTTCATCCAGGAGCCTACGATCATGGCGACACCGAAGGCCATCGGAAACGCCACGGCCATCCCGGCGACGGAGATAGCGGCCATGGTCAACATATTGCCGAAATTGAAAATCATGGCCGCCAGCAAGGCGAACAACCACTCCTGCTTGCGGGCATTCATCAGGTCGTCCGTGAAATTGAACCCGTCGAAGCCCAGGTTTCCCACGGTGAACGCGCAGATCAACGCAATCAGCGCCAGCCCGAAGCCGAAATCGAAATAGAACAGCTCAAAGCGGTACTTCTTCGCCAATTTATAGAAAACCGGCCAGGAACCCCAGCACACCATGCACAAGAGCATCAACAAGATGAAAGACGTGTCGCTAAATGGCAGAATCATGAATCCACCCCGGAAACCGAGGGTACAATGCGGCGGGGCGCCCGGTCAACCCCAGAGGGCGGATGGTATGGCGGGGCTAGCGGCTGGATTGGGACGGTCCCAGCGCAGGGAGTTCGCCGGCACGTTGATAGAGCCACTGGGGGCGGGAGCGTTGGGCACAGTCCGGTAGCGGCGGCACGAAGTAGTAGTCCAGGGAATACCGCATTCCGCGGGGCACCCAGTCGACACAAATGGCCTGCTGGCGCGAATCGAGTTGCAACCGCAAGGTACGGGCAGAGGCCATGCGGTCGAGCTCGGGTGCGGCGGCGTTCTTCATCGTCATGGCGCCAATGGTGGCTCCGGCAACCACGGCCAGAAGGGCGGCTAGACGGCTTCCGCGGCGATCGAACAGCCAAGCCATGAGCGCGATGGCCAGAGGGAGTAGCCAGGTCCAGTGGAAATGTGGCGCTGGTGCGTGGGAAAGGCCGGAGACGACCGCGATGGGAAGTAGCGGCGCGGCAACAGGGAAGGCAATCAGGAGAAGGGCGCAGGCGGCCAGCCATGGCGCGGCGTTGCGAACTGCCGCCAGCGCCATACCCAATAAGGCGGCAGCGGCGGGAATCACCGGCAGGATATAAGAGGGCAGCTTGTTGGCGGATTTCGAGAAGAAGACCAGGCACAGGGCGACCGACGCCAGCAGAAAAAGGCGGCCGGAATCGGCGTATAGGCCGCGGCGGAAGGCCAGGGGCAGAAGCGGAGTCCAGGGCAGAAGCAGCGCCAACAGGATGGGGGCGAAGTACCAGAAGGGTTGGCCATGCTGTCCCACGGCGGTGGTGGAGACGAAACGCTCCAGGTTCTGCACCCAGAAGAACTCCCTCAGGAAAGCGGCGCCATTCGCCCGGGTGCAGAGCGCATACCAGGGTAGTGTGACCGCCAGGAACGGCACGACGATGCGCGGGCGGAGAAAGGTCAGAATGTTGGCGCCGAGGGTGGACCGGAAGGGCCGTTTCCGCCTTTCGTTCGACCAGGGGATCAGGACGGGACAGGCGAGCACCAGTGCCACGGGACCTTTCGCCAGCACTGCCAGTCCCAGCAAGGCGGCCACCCACGGCAGGAAGGCAGGGTCGCGCCGGCGCACCCACGGGAGCGCCAGCAGCATGGCTGCCGAGTAAGTGGCGGCAAGCGGCAAATCGGTGGTTGCGATCTGCGAGGAAACGATCCACGCCGTGGAAGTGCCCAGGATCGCGGTGGCGAAACTGGCGGGCGTGTTGCCGAACTCGCGGCGGAGGATCCACCAATAGAAGACGAGGAAGGCCACGGCCAGCAGGGCGACAGGCAGCCGGGGCGCGATTTCGGCGCCGAAGCCGGCACGGAAGAAGAGGGCCTCCATCCAGTACAGAAGCGCCGGTTTTTCGAACCAGGGTTGGCCCAGGAGGCGCGGCGTGACCCAGTCGCCGGACGCCGCCATGGTGCGCGAGATGGCGGCATAGCGCGGCTCATCGGGTCCAATCAATCCGACGGCTGCCAGGTGGTAGAAGTACAGAAAATACGCCAGCGGCAGTGCCAGAAGGAGGGCTGGCGGAATTTTCCGGAGCATTTCTCTTATTATGGCATCCACCTGGAATGCTATTCTTTTGCAGGGCAGCTCTCGCAGTGTTGTTGACATTTAGTTCTCAAAATGAGAACCTGAAAATGACGGTGCACCACCCTTGGTCATAATCGGAACCGCGAGCCTGCTACGGTTCGATGGCGATGAGGCGGTGAGGCGTTCGCTGGCTTCATGGCAGAGGATTTGTGAAAGCGCGAATTGGAAAGACTTCTTGGACGTCCGATGCCAGTTTTCGAGTGCTGACCGCGTTGGAGATTGCGTAGTGTTCAATATTAGACACAACCGCTACAGACTGATCGCCAGAATCACGTACGGTCTCGGTCTTGTCACGGTGGTGTCGCTGCTCACGCATGCTGAATATATTCGGGGAGGGTGGAAAAATGGCTGCGGTTGCTGAGAGGCTGTATTGCGATCTGCTGAAGGAATATGAACCTCAGGTCATTAAGACAGAAGAAGAGAATGAACGGTGGCTTAGGGTGCTTTCCGGGATTCTCTCCCGCGGTGAAGAATCTCTTAGTCCCGATGAGCGGCGGTTCGTGGAATTGGTGTCTACGCTCATTTCCAACTTTGAGAGGAGTGCCTATCGAATCGGCCACGCCAGCCCTGCGGATATCTTACGGGAATTGATGCGGGCGCGCGGGATGACACCGCGTGACATGGCGCCGGTTTTTGGTTCGAAAGGGATAACGTCCGAAGTTCTCAGGGGCAAGCGTGGCATCAGTAAACGGAGTGCCAAAGCGCTGGCTCAGATGTTTTGCGTTTCCGTGGACCTGTTCATATAGTCCGGGGGGGGTGCAAGCCTGAAAGCTCCATTTCTCTTATCATAGAGGCGTGCCCGCGACGTTCCTGCCGTTGACGCCCGCCGATCTCGACCGTGTGGTCGAAATGATGGCGCAGTTGTACGCCCAGGGCGACAGCCCATTCGATGCCGATCGCGCCCGGCAGGCCACGGAAAAGCTCCTCTCGGAGCCGGAGTTCGGCGGCGTGTGGACCATCCACATGGACGG
>Ga0302320_10031709_pt1 | contig 10015 bp, 5 predicted proteins | sample Bog_T0_3_FD_202130 | JGI IMG/M metagenome (GOLD analysis project Ga0302320, IMG submission 202130) | Peat permafrost microbial communities from Stordalen Mire near Abisko, Sweden - Bog_T0_3 | ecosystem: Environmental > Terrestrial > Soil > Wetlands > Peat | place: Sweden: Abisko, Stordalen Mire...
GACATCGTCACCATGGCGCTCAATCTCTTCACCCAGGGCGTCGATCCCGGGCTCGATCTGCGCGACGTCAACGCGATCCGCGAAGTGGCCGAGTTCTGCACCCAGTTGCCAGTTCACCAGCGCCATCCTTACGTCGGCGAGCTCGTTTACACCGCGTTTTCCGGCTCGCATCAGGATGCGATCAAGAAGGGCTTCGAAGCGCAGGAGAAGCGCAACGAGCCGGTGTTCCAGGTGCCCTATCTGCCGATCGACCCGAAGGACGTCGGGCGCGATTACGAGGCGGTCATCCGCATCAACAGCCAATCGGGCAAGGGCGGCATCTCCTACGTGCTGAAGGCCGACCACGGCCTCGATCTGCCGCGCAGCCTGCAGGTGGAGTTCTCCAAGGTCGCGCAGGAGGTGATGGACCGCGAAGGCAAGGAACTCACTTCGCCGGAGCTGTGGGGCCTTTTCCAGCACGCCTATCAGCTCGCCGACGCCCCGCTGACGCTGGTCAAGCAGCAGATGATTCCGACCTCGCCAGACAATCGCGAGCTCGCGGCGACCCTGCAACGCCGCGACGGCTCGACCTTGACGATCGAAGGCGAGGGCAACGGCCCGATCGACGCCTTCGTCGACGCGCTCAAGCGTGCGTTCGCGATCGAGTTCTCGTTCCTCGACTATCACGAGCATGCGGTCGGGCGCGGCGCCAACGCGACCGCCGCCTGCTACGTCGAGATCCAGGATTCGGAAGGCCGCCTCCTGCACGGGGTCGGCATCGACCCGAGCATCGTGATGGCGTCGCTCAAGGCGACGCTGAGCGCGGTGCAACGGCTGATGGCGCGCGAAGGGAAGTTCTAGCGGCGGCCGCGGCTTGGCCTCACGGCGCGCCGATCTTCCGCGACGCGCTGACCGTGCCGAACGCCGCCTGCGCGTTGACGTAACCGCTGACGCGCATGCAAGTTCCGGCGCCGGGAAGGATGATTCCTTCCTGGCCGTCGATCCGGCACGTTTTCGCCGCCGGGGCGGGCTGCGCCTGGCGCGAGGGCAATTCGGCGGCGGTCGCGGCCTGCAGCGCGAGGAGCGCAGCGACTGCGATCGTCTGAGCAAACGTAAGCTTCACGCGACCTCCGCATTTTATTCGGAGGCAAACCTACGACTCGGCGCTGCGAGCGGCAATCCCAAATCATCTTGGATTGACGCGCGCTCGCTCGGTTGCGACTCTCGGCCCGCCGGGGCGGGCTTGAACGAGGAAGAACGCAAATTTCCGCAGAGACGGACACCATGACGAACGTCGGCGCGGATGGCGGTCCGCAGCGCGCTTCTCTGGCCGCGGCGGCGGCCGGAGCGGTTCTGATCGCGGCGGCGATCTATGCCTCGCTGACCGCTCGCGACTGGGTCTTCGCCGGCCTCGCCGGCGCGGCGGGCCTGGCGCTGTGGCGGCGGGCCTTTCTCGGCGCCTTGCCGACTGCGCCTCTGCTGATCGACGCCGCTGCTTTCGCGCTCTTCGCCTATCAGCGCAACGACTCGCTCGCGTTCTGGCAATTGGCCGGATCGTGGGGCGACGCGATGCGCCTCGACGTCGCGGACGCGTCGGTCGCCTATTGCGTCTACCTCGGCGGGTCGCTGGCGGCGCTGTTGGGCGACGCGCGCCCGCTGCGGCCGATCGAGGCGCTCGGCCTCGTCGCCGTGCCGTTCCTGTTCAAGCTCGTCGTCGTGCTTGGCGCCGACTGGCATATGGCCGAGATCGGCGGCCTGGTTCCGTTGCTGACCGCGTTTCCGGCGAAAGTGTTCGTCGGCCGCGTCGTCGTGCTGTTCGTCATGAACGAGACGGCGCTGCAACTGCTGTCGCTGATCGGCGTCGGTCGGCTGGCGCGGCGGCCCTCGCTGCACGCGCTCATATTCGGGTTTTCGGCCTTTGCGGCGCTGACGCCGCTGCTCGCCAATTTCGCCCAGATCGGCGCCTCGCCGGTCGGCAGGATCCTCTTCGGCGCACTGTTCGCGGCGCTGGCGGAGGCGGGACTGTGGGGCGTCGTCTATTTCGTCACCGGCCTCGCGCTCGACTCGCTCAGCGGGCGACCGCCGTCGCTCGCCGGCGTGCGCGCCAATTTCAGGGGCGGCGCGACCCGTGGCGCGATCTACGGCGGCGTCTTCATGCTGCTCATTCTTGCGGTGTCGTCGCCGTTGCGCGTCAGCGGCGTGGTCGCTTTCGCGCTCGCCCACGCGCGCGTCATTGCGCCGATCGCCGGCGCGATCGCCTTCCCCCTGGCGCAGACGCTGATCGGCTCGGCCGACGGCACGGCGCCGTTCTTCGGCCGCTTGCGCGCGGCCTATGGCGATCCGCGCGCCTGGGCGCGCGGCATCGTCATCGGCGCCGGCTGCTGGTGGGCCTATGTCGGCGATCTCGTGCACGCCGATCCGCTGTCGCGCTTCTGCTGGGCCTTCGTCTTCGGCGCATTCGCCTACGCCGGCATTGACGCGCTGTTCGACCTGGCGCGGATCGTCGACGGCAACCGCCAGCGCATGCAGAGCGCGCGCGTCTACTGGCTCGGCGTGCTGCTCGGCGGTTTCGTCGCCGGCGCGCTCGGCTGGTATTTCGACGCGGCGCAGGTCGCTGTGGTGTGGAACAAGTTCTGGGCGTACTCGGACGCCAATTATCGCCTCACCGGCCGGGCGCTAAGCGACTTCGTCACCTATCCGATCTTCAACAAATACGGCATGGTCAACCTCGGCGAGGTCGCCGGCGGCGTGCGGCTGCTCTACGCCGAGTCGCTTTCGGGCGTCATCAACTGGTCGTTCGCCGCGCCGCTGTTTGCGATCAACGCGATCTTCCTGACCGCGATTCTCGATCGCAGCCTGAGGCCGATCCGTGGCCTGTTCTCCGGCGCGGGCGCGCAAGGGCTGGTCGAGCTGGCGGTCAGGGTGATGCGCTGGGGTCTGTGGATGGCCCCGATCATCAACACATTCCTGCGCCAGTCGGCCGATCCGACCTGGTACAACCAGGATGGCGCGGTGCGCTCGCTGGTGGCGATCGGCGCCGACATCGGCATGCCGCACGACGGCTTCGTCGATTTCAGCCTGACGATGTTCCTGGGGCTGCTCGCCTACGACTGGCTGCGCGTGCTGATCTGGTTCGACCACATGGGCCTCAGGGTCGCAACGCTGGTCAATCTCTCCTTCCTCGGCGGCGACCGGCTCGACGAGGCGGCGGCGCGCTTCATCGGCCACGGCGCGCGCACCCGCGCGATTCCCGACGGCATCCGCCGTTTCGGCACCTGGGCGCCGCTGCTCATCCCTTTCTACATTCCGCGCGGGGCGGCGTGGGACAAGGCGTGGACCGGCGCCGAGGCGCTGTCGCACGGCGGCCCTATGCCGGGCGCGGTCAAGACGCTGGCGGTCGCCTACGGCGTCGCCGGCGTTGCGGCAGGCGCGTCGGCGCTGGCGCTCGCGTTGCGCGCACGCGATGCGTCGGGCTCCGGGCCGCCGATTCCGCCGCCGCCGGGCGCACCGGCGGCGCTCGTCGGCCGGCCGCAAGCCTTTGCCGGCCAAAATGGCTCGGTCGCGGTCGAACTGATGCGCGACGGGCGCGGCGCAGCCTATGTCGCCGGCGACGAACGCGGCGGCTTTCCGATCGACCTCTTCCGCCGTCCCCTCGATCCGCTGCAGCAGCGCGGCCATTTCTTCTACCTGTGCGAAGACGGCGACGCACCGTGGTCGATCGGCTGGTCGCCGACCCGCCGCGCCGGCGACTACGAGGTCGAGCGCATCAGCCTCAACCGGTTCCGCATCAGCAATACGGTCAACGGCCTGCGCGCGACGATGGAACTCGGCCCCGATCCGCAAGGCGCGGTCCTGAACTGGCGCATCCGGCTGGAGAACCACACCGGCCGCGCGCGCAGGCTGCGGCTCGTCAGCTTCTGCGAAATCGCCGGCCATGAGGTCGGCGCCTATTCCCGCGACCTCGATTTCGCCGGCATGCATGTCGAGACGATATTCGTGCGCGCGCTCAACGCCATTTTCGCCCGCAACCGGCTGCTGCGCTCGGCGCGCGCCGATCGCGGCGAGACCTCGTTCTTCGCCGTGAAACCGGGCGCCGGCTGCCGGCTGGCCGGCTACGAAGACTCGCGCACGCGTTTCCTCGGCGAAGGCTCGCTCGCCAAGCCGACCGGCTGCGAACCGTGGCGAGCGCGAAAGATCGACGACCAAGGCAAGCTGTGGACCTTCGATCCTGCCGCCAGCTTCACTCTCGAGGTAGCACTCCCCGCTCACGGCGAGGCGGAGGCCGAGTTTATCGTCGGCCGCTCCGACAACGCGGTCTGGGCGGCCGAACTCGTCGCCGAACGTCTCGGGCTGCCGCCGATCGCCGAGGTCGAGGTCGAGGAGCGCTTCTACGAGACGCGCGCTGTCGAGCCGACGCCGGCGCTGCCCGACCGCTGGCCCTTCGCCTTTTCGCCCGATGGGCAGTCGCTGCTCATCACCCATCGCACGCCGCGGCCGTGGGCGCTGGTGATGGCCAACGAGCTCGGCGCTTCGACGATCGTCGGCAACGACGGCGAAGTCTATTCAGCAATGGGCAACGCGCGTCACAACGGCCTGACGCCGTTCCGCTTCGAGAGCGCGACGACGACGCTGCCCGGCCAGATCGTCTATGTCCGCGACATTGCCGCTGGGGAGACCGACGCGATCGGCTTCGCGCCGTTCCAGCGCCAGGATGCGGAATATGCGGTGACCTACGAGCCCGGAATCGCGCATCTCTCCAAGCGGCGCGGTGATCTGGCGATGGATTGCGACGTCTTCGTCCCGACCGATTATCCTGGCGACATGCGGCTCGTCACGCTGCGCAACCACGGCCGTCGCATTCTGAGCCTGCGCGTCGCGCCGTTCTTCGACATTTCGCTCGACGAAGGCGCCAACGAGAGCCTCGGCAAGTTGAAGTCCGAGACCGTCGGCGCAACGCTGCTGTTCGAGAACCCGCGCAATGATTTCCAGCGTGGGACGGCGTTCGCCGCCACCAGCCTCGCCAATCCGGCGACCGAGACGGTGCGGGCGCGCTTCTTCGGCGGGCCCGCGCGCGACATCCACACGCCGGCGCTGGTCGAGACCGGTCGCGCCGACAGCTCCCAGCGCGACGACGGGCGGCGCGTCGCCGCCTTCGCCGCCGAGATCGAACTCGCGCCAGGCGCAGAAGCGAAGATCGCCATCGTCTTCGGGCAGGCGCATGATCGGACGAGGGCGCTTGCCGCCGCCGCGGCGGCCGAGGTCGCGACGGTCGAGCGCGAGCTCGCTGCGACCCGCGCCGCCTGGGCGGAACGGCTCGGGCGGATCGAGGTCAGGACCAACCGGCCCGATTTCGATCGACTGGTGAACACCTGGCTTCCCTACCAGCTTTACGCCTCGCGGCTGTTCGGCCGCGTCGGCCCCAACCAGCGCGGCGGCGCCGTCGGTTTCCGCGATCAATTGCAGGACGTGCTGCCGCTGATTTTCATCGAGCCGCGATTGGCGCGGGCGCAGATCGTGCTGCACGCCGGCCAGCAGTTCCCGGAAGGCGACGTGCTCAAGTGGTGGCACCGCGCCCCGGGCGGCGGCACGGGCGTCGCCCAGCGCACGCGGGCCAGCGACCCGCATCTGTGGCTGCCCTATGTGCTGGCGCGCTACGTCCGCCAGACTGGCGACGCCGGCGTGCTCGACGAAGTCACCGCCTATCTCGAAGGGCCGGCGGTGCCTGTCGGCCAGGATACGGCGCTGGTCATGCCGCGGCCATCGCGCGAGGTCGGCGACGTCTACCAGCACGCGCGCCGGGCGATCGAATACACGCTGCTTCGCCGCGGCGAAAACGGCCTGCCGCTGCTCGAAGCGGGCGACTGGAACGACGGCATCGACGGGCTTGGCGGCAAGGGCCGCGGCACCAGCGTGTGGATGGGTTTCTTCTTCTACAACATCCTCGACGGCTTCATTCCGATCGCGCGGCTGAAGGGCGACGAGGCCTTTGTCGAGACCTGCGCGGCCGCGCGCGAAGACGTGCGCGTGGCGCTCGAAGGCGCGTGGTGGGGCGATCATTACGCGCTCGACTTCGCCGACGACGGCCGCGCCGTCGAGATCGCCAACGCGATGACGACCGGTTGGGCCGCCTATTCGGGCGCGCTCGAATTCCGACGCGCGCTGATCGCGCTCGAAGGCGGCCTCAGCGCGATCGAGCGGCCGGACCGCGTGCTGCTCACCGCTGCGCCGTTCTTCGAGCACACCCAACCCTATCCTGGCCGCATCGCCGACTATCCGCCGGGCGTGCGCGAGAACGGCGGCCAGTACAGCCACGGCGCGAGCTGGATCGTCGACGGCTTCGTCAAGCTTGCCGAAGAAGCGCGCGACAACGGCGACGCCCATGCGGCGCGCAAGCTCGCCGCGCGGGCCTTCGAGATTTTCGAGAAGATTTCGCCGCTGAACAAGACCGATCCCGACCAGATCGCGACCTATGGGCTGATCCCGATCCAGCAGCCGGCCGACATCTACGACGGCTATGGCCACGGCGGCCGCGGCGGTTGGTCGTGGTACACCGGCTCGGCGGCGCGGATGATGTCGGCCGCTTATGCGCTGCTCGGCGTATCCATGACCGATGGGCAAGTCAGCGTCGCCGACCACCTGTTCGAACCGAAGGGCGGACTGGTCGTCGACTCGCTGCGCGTCGGCGAACGCGTGTGGACACGCAGCAAGGGCGCCCGTTGAGGCGCGCGCCGATGCGGTTGCGTCAAACGAGCTTGAACGCAATCAGGCTTTCGCCGGTGGCGACGACGGCCGCCTCAGCGGTGATCAGGTCGCGTCCGAGCAGCGCGATGACGTCGCGCGAGTCCAGTCTCTTCACCACGCCGAGCTCGCCGAGATTGCTGCGCAGGTCTGCGTCGAATAACGCATAGACTCGCACCGCCCAATTCGGCAGTTCGAAGCGGGGCAGCTTGGCGGCATAGGCGGGGAAGCGCCGGCGCAGAATATTGGCGAATTCCAACAGCGAAAGATTCCGCTCGCCCATCGGGAAGCGATGTCCGCCGGCGCCCGGGGCGGTCAACGCCGCAACATGGGCGGCGGCGACGTCGCGCACGTCGATGAACGCGAAGCTGAGCCGCGGCACGGCTGGCACGCCTCCCTTCAGGAAGCGAACGACGATTTGCGCCGAGGTGCCGGGATCTTCGTCCAGCAGCGGACCGAAAATGCCGCTCGGGTTGATCACGGCGAGATCAGCCTCGCGCCCCGCCGCCTTCATGATCTCCCAGGCGCGCCGCTCGGCGCGGGTCTTCGATTCGACGTAGGCGCTAACGCCGTGGCCATCGAGGTCCGTCCAGTCGGCGGCGGTGAACGGCGAAGTGCGGTTCTTGTCGTGGCCGTAGGCGATCGCCGCCATCGACGAGGTCAGGACGACGCGTTCGACGCCCGCTTTCAGCCCAGCGTTGAGCGCGCGCTCGGTTCCCTCGATCGCTGGCCGGATCAGATCCATCTTATCGACCGGCATCCGCAGCACGAATGGCGATGCGGTATGGGCGAGGAAACGGCAGCCCTGAGCCGCCGCGTCCCAGCCGTCGTCCTTCAGCAGGTCGAGGGCGACGAACTCGAGCCGGCTGACGTCGGCGCCGGCCTTGGTCAAGGTGGCGCGCACCTTGTCGGCCTTGGCGAGATTTCGCACGCTGCCGCGCACCTGGTATCCCGCCGCCAGCAGCGCGCTTGCGACATGGCCGCCGAGGAATCCGGAGACGCCGGTGAGGAGGACACGGTCTGGCATGGGAGGGTCTTTCCTGATAGAATGTACGAACTATACGATTATAGGTCATTTCGTACAATAGGGTTCTGAGGTGACGGAAACGGCCGCCGATCCGCCGGCGAACGAGAAACGGCGGCGCATTATCGAGGCGGCCTGGCGGCTGGCGCATAAACAGGGGCTGCGCGCCACGACGATGGAAGCGCTGGCGCGCGAGGCGGGCGTCGCCAAGGGCACGCTCTACGCCCATTTCGCCGACAAGGACGCGGTCTTCGACGGCGTCGTCAGCGATATGCTGGTCGAACTCGCCGCGGCCTTCGATCGTGGCATGCGGAGCGAGAGCGCTATCGCCGAGCGGATCGGCGCTGCGCTGGCCGGAAAATACGGCGTCGTCTTGCGCGCGATCGAGGGTTCGCCGCACGCCGGCGAGATTCTCGACGCGCACCATCGCTACGCTCCGCGCTTCGCGGCGTTCGACCAGCGGGTGGAGAGCGAAATCGCCGCCGCGCTGGCCAAGGCGGGCGTCGCCGAACCGGCGGCGCTGGCGCGCATCGTCATCGGCGCAGCGGGCGGCGCCGCGCGCGCGCTTCCCGGCGCAGAGGCGACCGAGCGCGCGATCCGCCTCGTCTGCTTGCGTCTGATCGAGCCGGCGACGCGCGGCTGACGCCTGTGCGTTCGCGCCGACCTGCTAAAATTTCAGCAAAACGCCTGTCGCAATTGCCGCGCAATCGAGCTTCCGTTGCCGCGCAATCGAGGCCATGATGTCTGGACGCGCAATCGAGGCAGGAATGGCGGCGAACGACAAAGGGGCGGGACTCCGCGGCAGTTTGACCTTCCGCTTTCGCGGCCGGACCGTCGCCCTCGACAGCTTCGCGCCTCGCGCGACGCTGCTCGACTGGCTGCGCGAGGAGGCCGGCGCCAAGGGGACGAAAGAGGGCTGCAACGAGGGCGACTGCGGCGCCTGCACAATCGTCCTGTCGCGGCTGCAGCCTGACGGCGCCTTGAGCTACGAGCCGGTCAACGCCTGCATCCTGCTGCTCGGCCAGGTCGACGGGGCCGAAGTGCTGACGGTCGAAGACCTCGCCGAAGGCCAGCGGCTGCATCCGGTGCAGCAGGCGATGGTCGACCATCACGGCTCGCAATGCGGCTTCTGCACGCCCGGCATCGTCATGAGCCTGTTGGCGCTCTATCACCAGCGCGAGGCGGCGACTTACGCCGGCGTGTGCGACGCGCTCGCCGGCAATCTCTGCCGGTGCACCGGCTATCGGCCGATCATCGACGCGGCGCTGGCGACCTGCGACGGCAAGCCGGCCGACCGTTTCGCCGCCGCGACCGCCGAACGCGCCGCGGCGCTGGCGGCGCTCGCCGACGGCCGCGACCTCTTGGTCGGCGACGACCAATCCTTCTTCGCCGCGCCGGCGAGCGAGGCGTCGCTCGCCGCGCTCTACGCCCGTAATCCGCGCGCCGTGCTGGTCGGGGGCGCAACCGACGTCGGCCTGTGGATCACCAAGCAACTGCGCGACCTGAAGCAGATCATCTGGCTCGGCCGCGTCGCCGGGCTCGACGCAGTCGAGGAGGGGAGCGACGCCCTGCGCATCGGCGCGCGCACGACGCTTCAACACGCCGCGCCGCATCTCGCCGCGCTCCATCCCGACCTCGGCGAATTGATGCGCCGCTTCGGTTCGCGCCAGGTGCGCGAGAGCGGCACGGTCGGCGGCAACATCGCCAACGGCTCGCCGATCGGCGATCTCGCGCCGGCGCTGATCGCGCTTGGCGGGCAGGTCGAGCTCAGCAAAGGCGGCGCGACGCGCGTCCTGCCGCTCGAGGACTTCTTCCTCGGCTACGGCAAGCAGGATCGCGGCGAGGGCGAATACGTCAGCGCGCTCGTCGCGCCGCGCCTTGGGGTCAACGAGGTCTATCGCGCCCTCAAGGTCACCAAGCGGATCGACGAGGACATTTCCGCTGTGATGGGCGCCTTCCGCTTCACGCTCGACGGGCGGCGGATCATGAGCGCGCGCGTCGCCTATGGCGGCATGGCGGCGACGCCGAAACGCGGAGCGAACGCAGAGGCGGCGCTGGTCGGCGCCCGGCTCGACGATCAGACCTCGTGGACGGCGGCGCTCGACGCGCTGAAGCGCGATTACACGCCGATCGCCGACATGCGCGCCTCCGCCGCCTATCGCGCCGATGTCGCCGCCAATCTGCTGAAGAAGGCGCTGATCGAAGTCGCCGGCGGCGCGGCGCCGACCCGCATCGGAGAGGTCCTTGCCGCGTTCTAAAGAGTCCGCCGTCCCG
>Ga0302320_10031710_pt1 | contig 10015 bp, 11 predicted proteins | sample Bog_T0_3_FD_202130 | JGI IMG/M metagenome (GOLD analysis project Ga0302320, IMG submission 202130) | Peat permafrost microbial communities from Stordalen Mire near Abisko, Sweden - Bog_T0_3 | ecosystem: Environmental > Terrestrial > Soil > Wetlands > Peat | place: Sweden: Abisko, Stordalen Mire...
CCATGACGCATTCGCTGGAAACTCAGATGGTCAGCAATATGCTGGCGAAAATGCGAATGGCGATCACCGGCAAATGATTCGAGGTTATGATTCAAATCCTCACTGGCATCCAAAATACCGCCGCCGCCCTGGACGCGGAGCATACCCGGCTGGATGTCATCTCCCAGAACATCGCGAATGCGCACACCACTCACGATATAAACGGCCAGCCGTACCAGCGCCAGGTGGTGGTGTTTGAGTCGGCGCTGCAAAATGCCTTGACCGGTGACGCCGCCGACGGCAACCCGCCACCCATACAGGCTAAAATCGAGCGCGATACGCGGCCGCCGCTGCAGGTTTACGATCCGGGCAACCCTTCGGCCGATGCGCACGGGATGGTTTCGATGCCAAATGTGAACATCCATGAGGAAATGGCGGATATGATTTCGGCGTCCCGCACCTACGAAGCAAATTTGGCGGCGGTAAAGAACGCCCGATCCATGGCCATGCAAACGCTGGCCATCGGCAGACACTGAAATACAGATTGTAGTTTAATCCAAGTCTTATATGTCGCCCCTGTCCTCCGTTTCCGCCTACTCCTCCGGCCTGCTGCCGCAGATCGGGCAGTTGCCGGGCGTGACGGAGACGGCAGTTCCCGCCACGCTGCCGGAGGCAACGCCTACCGACAGCAATTCGTTTTCGGCGCTCTTGGGAAAAATGGTTTCGGAAGTTAACGCGCAACAACAATCTTCCGCCCAGTCGGTCACTGCCTTGCAGAGCGGCGCGAACGTGCCTTTGCATCAGGCGGTGATTTCCATGGAGGAAGCGAGCGTCTCGTTTCAATTGATGGTGGAAGTGCGCAACCGGCTGCTGGAGTCTTACCAGGAAATCATGCGCATGCAGATGTAACATGAAACCCGAAAGCCCAAACCCGAAAGCCGAATGCAACCCGCAGGCTGAAAGCCGAAGCGGATGCCAGCGCATCACCAGCCCTGCGAGTTTAAGGCATTGGCTTCCGGTTTTTAATCATTTCGCTCAATGAACCAAAATTTATCCAAACTGTTCAAGCAACTGGGCGATATCTGGAGCCAGTTGGGCGCGAGCCAGCGCGTGAGCGTGATCGCCGCGACCTTCGTGCTCATGGCCGGGCTGGTGGCTGGCGCCTTGTGGTCTTCACACGCGGATTATGGACTCTTGTATGGCGGTCTGTCCGACACGGAGTCGGCGAAGGTAATCGCCGCGCTGGACGATGCGAAGGTGGCTTACAAGGTGGGCAGCGGAGGGGCGATCATGGTGCCCACAGACAAGGTATATACGATGCGGATGCAGCTGGCCAGCAAGGGCATTCCTCAGGGAGACGGGGTGGGCTTTGAGATTTTTGACAAACCCAACTTCGGGATCAGTGACTTTGTCCAGCGCGCCAATTATCTTCGCGCCCTGCAAGGAGAGCTTTCGCGGACCATCAGCCAGCTGGACGAGGTCAAAGCGGCGCGGGTCATGATTGTGTTGCCCGAAAACCGCCTGCTGCTGGACAAGGATAAATTTCCGACCGCATCGGTGTTTGTGCGAGTGCGGGGAAATTCACAGCTCGCGCCGCAGACGATCAATTCGATCCGGTTTCTTGTGGCGAATTCAGTGGAAGGCTTGAAACCGAACCATGTGGCAGTGGTGGACAATCTGGGCAACGCGGAGGAAGTCTCGGACAACGATTCATTGGCGGGGTTGTCCTCCACGCAGCTGGCGGCGCGGCGGAGCCTGGAACAGTATCTTTCCAAAAAGGCGCAGGACATGCTTGAGACGGTGCTGGGTCCGGGCCAGGCTATTGTGCGTGTGTCGGCGGAGGTGAACTATGACACAATAACGCGGACGGAGGAGAAATTTGACCCGGATGGGCAGGTGGTGCGGTCGCAGACGAAGAACGACGAGAATAACGACACCGCGACCGCCCAGAACACAACCCCTGCCGGCATCAGCGCCAACACAGTGTCGGAGACGAATCTGCAAACCTCGGCAACGCCGGTCAACAGCAGCAAGAATCACAAGACGACCTCAACCATCGAGTACGAAATTGGCAAAACGACCAGCGCGACGACGCAGGCTGCGGGGGGCATCAAGCGGCTGTCGGCAGCCGTCACCGTCGCACAGCAGATGTCGGGCACAGGCGCGGACCGCAAACCAGTGACGCGCTCCCCGGAGGAGATTGAAAAGCTGCGCCGGATCGTCAGCAGCGCCTTGGGCGCGGACACGGCCCGAGGGGACACGATTGAACTGGCTGAACTGCCCTTCAGCGACCAGCTTGCGACGGATATTAACCAGCAGATGGATAAACAGGTGACGAATGAATTTTGGTGGAATCTGGCGCGGACCTCGGTGTATCCCGCGTTGGGCCTGGTGGCGTTCCTGGTCCTGTTGCGCTCGTTCAAGCAGACGCCGGTGCAAGACATTCCGATTGGCGTTCCAGTAGGGCGGTTGGCGCTTCGGAACGGCAACGGGAATGGCAACGGACACGGGACACGCTTTCCTGACTACAGCCTTGAGCCGCAGCCCGGCGTGGTGACGGTGGATGTCCTGAACCGGCTGATCAAAGACAATCCCAACAATATGACCCAAGCCATCCGCGAATGGATGAACCGCGGCCACACCCCGGAAACCTGATTATGCCCGCCGCTGAAGCCACGTCCGAAACCGTTGCCGCGGAAGCCGGCAACATGAACAAGGTGCAGATGCTGGCCGCGCTGCTTGTCATGCTCGGGTCGGAAAGTGCCGCGGTGATTCTGCGGCAGTTGCAACCGCGCGAGGTGGAGGCGATTTCCCGGGAGATGGCGCGCTTCACCCTGATCACCCGGGACCAGCAGCAGCAGATTTTGCAAGAGTTCTCGGACGTGGCATTGGCCGCAAGCACATCCATTTCCGCGGGCGCAGATGTGACGCGGCAAACGCTGGAAAAGGCGCTGGGATCGTTCAAGGCGAGCGATGTGATGGGGCGGGTAACCAACACGCGCGCGCCGCTGGGCTCCATGCAGGTGATTGCCGAGATGGATCCGCGCCATATTTTCAACTTGATACGAGACGAGCACGTGCAGGCGGTTACCTTTGTGGTCAGCCATCTGTCGCCGGAAAAGGCGGCGCAAGTGTTGAACCTGCTGTCTCCCGAAAAACGCGAGATGGCAATCGAGCGACTGGCCGCGCTGGTGGCCACGCCCGTCGAAGTGGCTGAAAAGGTGATGGAGGTGTTGAACACCAAGCTTGGGGTTAAACAAACGCGCGCGATGACGCAGACCGGCGGCGTGACGACCGTGGCGGACGTGTTGAACGCGATGGACAAGACGGTGAGCCGGGATCTGCTCACAAACTTGGAAAACCGGAATCCCGAGCTGACCATGTCCATCCGCAAAAAGATGTTCACGTTCGAGGATCTCCTGCTCTTGGGCGGCGGGTCAATCCAGCGCATCATGCGGGAAATCGACATGCGTGATCTCACCGTAGCCCTCAAGAAAGCCAGTTCCCCGCTGAAAAATTTGCTGCTGAGCAACATCTCCCGCCGGGCGGCGGAGTCCGTGCAGGAAGAAATCGCATTCCTCGGCAGCGTCAAGGCGCGCGACGTGGAAGCGGCGCAGTTCCGGATCATCGACGCCGTACGCAAGCTGGAGGCCGAAGGGGAGATTGAACTGGAAGACACCCGGACCACCGAAAATGAAATGGGCTGACAAAATTTTCTTCGTCGCTCCCCTGCGCGACGTGCGGTTGCTCGCCGCCGCGCCCGCGCAAGACTGGCAGCAATTCTTGCGTGATCGTGAACAGGCGGCCTTCGAAAATGGCCGGCGTTCTGGCGAAATCGCCCTGAACGAACAGCTCTTGCGGCAACGAAACGAAACCGTGGAACTGCAGCGCGGCATCCTTGCCTCCCTCCAGACCATCCTTCCCCGGGTGGCCCACGAGGCGGAGACGGCGCTGATTGACATCGCCTTCGAAGCGGCGAAGAAAATCGTCGCCGGCATGCCGATTGAGGCAGCCATGGTGGAGAACACGGTGCGGGAGGCGTTGCGCCAGGCGGAGGATACGGCGGAAATCATCGTGCAACTGCACCCGGATGACTTGGCGCTCCTGCGTGCGCACCAGTCAGATATTCTCAACGGCCTGCCTGATTCGGGTCCGTTGCGTTTTTCGCCGTCGTCGGAAGTCGGCCGCGGGGGCTGCGTCATCCAGACGCGATTTGGCCTGGTGGATGCCCGCCGCGAAACCAAAATTGAACAGCTGCGGCAATCACTGAACGTATGAATCCCGCCATTGCATGCACCACCGGCCGGTTGCAGCGTGCCTTGCGGCGCGTGCGCGAAACGCGCGTGACGGAAACATGCGGCCGCGTCGTGCAGTTGATCGGGTTGGTGGTGGAATCCGAGGGGCCGTTGGCCGCGCTCGGCGAGGTTTGTCGCATCCAGTCGGCCCGCGGCCAGGGGGAAATGCTCGCGGAGGTGGTGGGATTTCGCAATCATCATCTGCTGCTGATGCCGCTGGGCGAATTACATGGCATTCATCCCGGGAGCGAGGTTATTGCCACGGGGGCGCCAATGCGCGTGGCCGTGGGCGGCGCGCTGAAGGGCCGCGTCATTGACGGGCTGGGCAATCCGATTGACAGCCATGGCCCGATTGTGACCGACCATCTGGTGGGATTGAACCTTCGTCCACCACATCCCTTGAAACGCCAGCGCATCAACCAGATTTTCCAGACCGGCATCAAATCCGTGGACACCTTCATTCCGCTGGGCCGTGGCCAGCGCCTGGGCATTTTTGCCGGGAGCGGGGTGGGCAAGTCGACACTGCTGGGCATGATGGCCTCGCAGGCCGAGGCGGACGTGAACGTGATTGCCCTGATCGGCGAACGCGGCCGGGAAGTGCGGGAGTTTTTGGAACGTGATCTGGACGACCGCGGGCGGAAAAAATCCGTGGTCATCGTCGCCACCTCAAATGAACCTGCGTTGAACCGGGTCAAAGGTGCGTTTCTCGCGATGGCCATTGCCGAACATTTCCGGGATGCGGGACAAAATGTTTTGCTGATGATGGATTCCGTGACGCGCTTTGCCATGGCGCAACGCGAAATCGGCCTGGCGGTCGGTGAACCTCCAACCACACGCGGGTATACGCCTTCGGTCTTCTCCCTGCTGCCACAGCTGTTGGAAAGGGCAGGCGCGGGCGAGCAAGGTGCCATCACGGGTTTGTTCACCGTGCTGGTGGAGGGCGACGACATGAACGATCCGATTGCGGACTCGGTGCGGTCCATTCTGGACGGCCACATCGTCTTGACGCGCGAACTGGCCACCCAAAATCATTATCCCGCCATTGACGTTTTGGAAAGCGTGAGCCGGCTGAACCGGGATTTGCTGCCACCGGAAAGAATCAAGCTGACCGCCGAGGGGCGCGAACATCTGGCCATCTTCCGCAAGAACCAGGATTTGATCAACATTGGCGCCTATCCGGCGGGCAGCAGCCCGGCGATTGACCAGGCCATCGCCCTGCACGCACCGCTGGAGAAATTTCTCCGGCAGGATGTCACCGACGGGTTTGCCGTCGCGCAGAGTTGGATGCTGCTCGCGCAAGCCCTGAAACCCCTCCCCCGCGGGTTATGAAAACCTTCAAATTTCCCCTGAAATCACTCCGCACTCTGCGCCAGCAGCGGGAGAGCATCGCACAGCAATGCTATGCCCGGTCGCTCGTCAAGTGCGATAGTGCAATGCGCTTGCTGCTGCTTGCCGAGGAGGCCTTGAAAACAGCCCGGGAGATGCTCGGGCGGGAATTGCAGTCGGGAGCGCCGGCAGCGGGCGTCGCCAATTTGCGGACTTGGTGCACCGTGCTGGAAATCCGCTGCCACGAAGCCGCCGCCTTCCTCGCGGAGGCGCGCCGGAATGCCGGCGAGGCGCAGCGGTTGATGACCGCCGCCGCACGAGATCGCGAGGCCCTGGATCGCTTTCATGACAAATCGCAGCGCCTCTGGCAACGGGAGTTCCAGGCGGAGGAGCAAAAGATGTTTGATGAACTCGCCGTGCAACGCCAGTCAACCGCCCTCGAAAAATCACTTTTGAATTGATATGACCCGCCTCCTCCAATCTCCCTTCAGCGTGATGCTCGTGGCGTGCGTGACTTTTTTTGCCACGATGTTCCTACTGTTGCGATCCGTGCCCTTGGGACAGGTGGCGCCGGCGACCAAACCGATCCCGATTGCGGGCGACGATCCGGCGTGGAAATTTCACAATCCGGAAATTGACCAGTGGGTTTCGCAGATCAAGGACGAGCGCGAGGCGCTGGCGGTGCGTGAACAACAATTGAAGGAATGGGAGGCGCGCTTGGCGGCCGAAAACCGCGAACTGGCAGCGGTCACGCAGGCCGTGACCCGCACCGAGGAAGATTTCGACAGGCGGGTGCTCTCCTTCACCGAGCAGGAAAAGGAAAACGCCAAGAAACAGCTCAAGGTTATCGCTGACATGACGCCCGACGGGGCGGTGGCCATGTTGAACGAGATGCCGGATGAAGAGGTGACCCGGCTCTTGTACGCGATGAAGCCGGACATTTCGGGAGCCATTCTGGATGCGATGAGCAAGCTCGGCGGAACCTCGGCTAAACGCGCCGCCAACCTGACCGAGCGAATCAAGGACATCCTGCAACTACCCGCCACCAATAATCTCACCGCCAATGCCGGCCATTGAAACACGTTTCACGGCCGCTTCCGACGGCGGCAAGGAAGCTTCTGACGCGGCGGCGAAATGCTCGTCCGATCGCTGCGCTCCAGCCCACGACTTTGACAGCGTGATGCAGGCAACGCTGGCCCCGCGTTCGCCGGGGACCGCCACCAAAAATATCGCACGTTCGGAGAAAAATCCCTCTCCGGGAAGCCTTGCGCCGATCGGCACGCCTGACTCCCGGCGCGGAGAAAAAAGCCCCGGCGCGAAAATTCCCGGTGGCATTGCCGATGATAAAGCGAGCAGTAAAACCACTCACGAGGACGAAAACTCGCCTGATCTTAACGCCACTACCATTGCCGGAGAGACCCCGGGGCCGCTGCCGGCTTTTCTAGCCCTTCCCTTGTTTTTTTCCAGCGCCTGGTCTCTGTCTGCGAACAATATGGCCCAGTCCGATAAAACGGGTGCCACCGCCGCCAGCGGAAAAATATTGGCCGCGGACAGCCCGGCGGACCCGAACGCTACTGCGCCTGGCAGTATGGCACCCGCCAACTCCCCGGTGAAAGACTCAAAGAGCTCCCCTGTTCTGGACACAAAAACCGAATTGCCAGGCGTCGATTCGACCGATCACAGGCAAAATGTCATGCCACAAAAAGGCACCACAGTCGCGGCAGAAGTGGCGTCCGAAAAGATGACCGCCAAGCCGGCGGCCATTTTAATTGCTCCGATGAGTCCGTTGGGAAATGCCTCCGCACAGTTGGCGGTACCACCCAATACCACATCCTCTGCCACCTCCGACTCGCAAATGGTGGCGAACCCGCCGCTCACAACCCCGCCCGGCGTGGCGCAGGGTCTTGGCACGGCATTTTACCAGGAGTTGACGACGCAAGATACTGGCACGGGAGTTGCAATAACAGATCCATCGATGAAAAATCCGCAAAATATGAACAAAGTTGCCGGGATGGATGTGAAAGTTTTGCCGGTTGGCGAGAATGGGGAGGCCGACCAGAAAAATTTGCCGCTGCCATTGCTGGTGCCAACAGTGCGTGCGTCGGATAGTCATGGCTCGGATTTGAATTTTGGCTATACCAATGGTGATTCACCGGCTGCCGCGGAAACTGCATCGAATTTGCAGGCTGTGGATTTGCCGTTGCTGTCGGACACGCGCATGCGCGCGCTGGACCGGGCCAACGACATGGTGGCGTTGCATTCCATGCGCCTGATAGAATCGAAAACCGACGTGCTGTCGGTGATGATCAAACCGGCGGTTGGTACGGAATTGTCGCTGGAACTGCGCCAGCATGCCAATGGGGTGGAGGCGCGGGCGGCCTTGGTGCGCGGGGACCACGAATTTTTGAGCCAGCATTGGTCCGAGTTGCAGCAACGGCTGGAACAGCGCGGCATCAAGCTGGGACCGCTTGGCGGCGATGCCTTTGGCGCCGCCAATGACCAAGGCCAGTTCCAAAAATCTCATTTTTCCCAGGAGGAGGATGACGCTCAACAGGCCTCCGCATTCGCGGAGTTTGCCGCGGCCGGCCAGGACGGCGGCGCCACCGCGCAGTTGGCGGCAATTCACGACGGCTGGGAATCCTGGGCCTGACCTTTATCCCAATTAATTTTATGACTGCTTCTGCCATCACCTCCAATACCAGTGCGAGTCCGGCCACCACCGGCGCCACGGACTCGACCGATTCCATCACGGGTTCCAGCAGCACATTGAACCAGGCAAACTTTCTTCAATTGCTGGTGGCCCAGATCCAATATCAAGACCCCATGAATCCACAGTCCGACACGGACATGGCGGCGCAACTGGCCCAATTTTCGTCGTTGCAGGAGTCCACCCAGTCCGCCTCGTCGCTGTCAATGATGCAGGCCAACAGCCTGGTTGGCAGCACGGTGGGGATACAAGTGGATTCGACCACCACCACCAGCGGGGTGGTGACTGGTGTGGTCATGAGCAATGGCGCACCGCAAGTCACCGTCGGCGGCACGAATTACGGACTGAGCCAGATCAACTCCGTTACACCGCCCGCGAACAGTACCACGCCAACCACTCCCACCCCGCAAACCACCCAATAACCCCCCAGCCAAGGTAAATTATGCTTCTCTCTTTCAATTCCGGGGTCAGCGCCCTGGAGCAATTCCAACAGGAACTGGACGTGATTTCCAACAACATCGCCAACGTCAACACCGTTGGCTTCAAAAGTGCCCAGGTGAGCTTTGCCGACACCTTGAGCGAAACGCTGGGCACGAACTCCGCCGGCTCCGAGCAAGTGGGCACCGGGGTGACGACCTCGGGCATTGCCAATGATTTCACGGCAGGCTCGCTTTCCGCCACGGGAGTGCAGTCAGACCTCGCCGTCAATGGCAATGGATTTTTTGTGGTCAAGGATCCCAGCAGCGGCAACACCTACGTCACGCAGGACGGGGAATTTACCGTGGATCCCAACGGTTATCTCGTGACTAGCAACGGCATGCGGGTCCAGGGTTATACCGATGCCGGACTGACGACGCAGGGCGATGTCCAAATCAACAGCACCGGCGCGCCCAATAATGACACCTCGGCCGTGCAAGGTTACACGATTGGCGACGATGGGAAGGTTTCGGTGCTCCTGGCCGACGGCACCTCCTTCACGCGCGGGCAGATATTGCTCCAAAATTTTACCGACCCCCAACAATTGGTGAAAGTGGGGGACAACCTCTATTCCGGTCAGTCCCTCGCCGGCGAGTTGAGCACGCCCGGGGCGCCAAACGCCAACGGCCTCGGATCCGTCCAATCCGGCTATCTGGAAATGTCCAACGTGGATCTGGCCTCGCAGCTGACCTCCTTGATCACCACGCAACGCGCCTATGAAGCCAACAGCAAGGTGGTCACCACCAGCGATGACATCCTGCAGACGCTCATCAACCTGAAACAAGGTTAAGACTGGAGAATTTTATGGCTGACGACCGCAAACCTGCCGGAGCTGAAAGTCCAGCCGAAGCTCCGCCAGCGCCGGCCGCGGGCGGGGGAATCAGTTCCTGGCTGCCACTCATTCTGGCCGTCGTGCTCATGCCGGCGCTCGCCTTTGGCATGACCAAGTTTCTTATTGTGCCCGAGCTGCAACGGAGCCTCGGCCTTAAAAGTCCCGCCGAGGGCGCGACCGGCGGCAAGGCGAAATCCGCCGACGCCAAGAAAGTATCCATTCCATTCAACAAGCTGCTGGTGAATATTGCCGGCACCATGGGCTCGCGCTATCTCCTGGTCAGCGTGACGGTCGTGGGCACCGGCGGCGAGGCTTTCAAGGCGAAACTGGCGGAAAACGACGCGCAACTGCGGGACACTGCGATGGGCGCGCTGGCCAACAAGACGCTGGCCGACCTGG
>Ga0302320_10031711_pt1 | contig 10015 bp, 11 predicted proteins | sample Bog_T0_3_FD_202130 | JGI IMG/M metagenome (GOLD analysis project Ga0302320, IMG submission 202130) | Peat permafrost microbial communities from Stordalen Mire near Abisko, Sweden - Bog_T0_3 | ecosystem: Environmental > Terrestrial > Soil > Wetlands > Peat | place: Sweden: Abisko, Stordalen Mire...
ATGGGTTAAAGCAGTGTCAGCGTCAAGGTGTTGCATTTCAGCTCGACCGAATAAGGCTCCATTTCGGGAACGTGTTGTTACAGAAAGACGTACCGCGCCGTCCGAAGCCGCGAATCGGGTAGTGGTCGATCGTGGGCATCTTATATTCTTCACCGAGGAAGAACCAACCGTGTTACCGGCCGCCGCACCAAGAGGTAATACGAATATCACCACCAAAATGCTGCGCAGGTATCCTCCGACTTTGGTCACGGGTTGTTCGACGTGACCGCCAAATTTTTGACGCATTGCCGAGATTAATTGTTCGGCAAAAGTATGGTCTTCGCGGGAGCGAAAACGTGTATAAAGCGCGGCAGTTATTGGCGCTGGTACATGCTCACTCGGCCCAAGCAGTGGGAAGAGTTCACCGACGAGGACCATGACTTCTGGGTCAGATGGGGGCTTCCGATCAAGTGGACCGGCGCAGCGAAAGATTTTGAGCAAGGCAGAGGAATAAAGGCACTGGTCGTGTTGGCCGTTACTCCGTTCGTTTTGCCGTACTTTCTTCCACAGCATCGCTGATCTCCTTGACACGGAGGCCCGGTTCGGATGTCCGGTACATGCTCCAAATACCATTCAGAAATTTGATAGTTACGCCGATAATGTGATGAGACGACTCACTCCCAAACACTTCTTGCCTACAGCATATTTTGATGAACTCGAAGTCCCGAAAGCAAATTGGGCGATTGCGCGAACAACTAGAGGCAATCAAAGCGCAATTTGAAGAAATACAGCAGGAAGAGCAACAGAAGTTTGAAAATGTGCCCGAGGCACTGCAAGAAGGGAATGCTGCCCAAGATATGGAGGTAGCTAGTTCGGCTCTGCTTGAGACGGTTGAACACTTGGATTCCGCCATATCTTCTCTCGATGATATTTCGTAACGGCGAGACGGGCCTATAATGCTCCCGACCGGTTCGCACCGGCACTAACCCCGAATAAACCGGCATAGGGACTGCGATTGTCCCCAGGGTTGGTTACTACCGCCCTCAATCTTCGCTTAGCCGATCATACTTCGTTGGTGAATCGACCTGCTCAGGTGCATATTGCCGTAGGTAGGAATATCAATCGGCTGCGAAATGCAGCCAAGTTTACCCAAGAGCAGTTGGCTGAAAAAGCGGATATTGACCGCCGATCCCTGCAACGGATTGAGGCCGGACAGTGGAATATGACGGTGGATTATTTGGATCGTCTGCGAAGGTGCCTCAAATCGTCTTGGGCCGATATTTTTCATGGAATCGATTGATCGAATCCAACCAAATAAACGTTCTAAAGTGGTGCATTGAGAGGCTTGGAGCTTCAGCACATGGTTTCAATAACTTCGTAAATGCCAGGCTCGCCGTAAATGGCCGAAGCCACTTTGACAAGTAGGTTGGTCGCTGGTTGATATTGGGCTGCCGTGTGAGTATGCCCGCACAAGACGACGATAGCTTTTGCCGGATTATCGCGAGCGGCTTTAAGCAAAACTCTCCCTAGAGCCTTATTTACGAAGTGAGGCGCAGCTTCGGGCGAAGACGGTGCGTTCCGATAAATCGACGCGCCTTCAAAAGGAGGCACGTGTGTGGCGATAAAAACATGGTCTGCGACTTTAAAAGCCAATGGGAGAATGTCCGAAATGTAGCGAGCAGAGCGATCGCCAAGCTCTCTCAGTTTCTGAAACATCTGGCCGTGAGTGATCCCCGCCAGCTCCGCTATTAGGTATTGGTCATCAGTATGGTAATTACTTACCTCTCCCACCCCCGCCCGCCCGTCTCCCCATCCACCATGACCGATGAGCACGGATTTGCTGGAAAGCGGAATAACTTCTCCGAAACCTAAGCGTGTGAGCCCCGGCGTTGCTAAGCAAGCCGCAGCAAGTATTGAATTTATCGCCGAGAAGCTACTGCCGTAAAACTCGTGATTTCCGGTCGTGAAATAAACAGGTTTGCCGAGGCTTGCGAGGTCTTTAAATTTTTCCCCGATGCGCCACGAGGAGCAAGTATCCCCGGTAATTACGATCATGTCCGCCGAAGAAGTTTGCAGGGCGTCTTTGAACGCGACGAGACGGTCGGTGCTCAGGTGCTCCAAATGAAGATCAGAGCACCATGCAATTCGGGAGGAAAGCGGGCTGGATGTGGTACTCGCCTTCATCGGTTTAGCTCAAGCTATACGGGTGGTCTTCGCCATCATGTGGGGTTCGGCGTGCGCAAGGTTACCCGTCGATCCTGAATGCGGGGTTAATCGACAACCTTGGGCCCAGAAGGCTGCCAGTCCCGAAGGAATGGTAGCCGCGTTGTTGGAGGCTTTGATCATCGTACGATGCAGTTAGGGCTTTACCAGCGTTGCTGATCCAATCGGAGCTAGCCTCGCCCGCTAGGCCTTTCGCATTGCAAACATATTCTTAAATGGCGCGTTAAGATGAAACTCCGAATCGAAGGCTCCTATTCTCTGAAATTCGATGTCTTTCCCGCTTTTTTTTGCTGCTCGAACAAGGGCAGTAATCAGAGCGATGAAGGACTCATCCGCATCGATTAAAGCCACTTCACGGGTTGCCAGCCGAATCTCCACGTTTGGGACCTCCTCCGCCGGCATGGTGATTTCCGTAGAGCAAGGCTCGACTTCAGGCGATGAGGCCGCCTTTGAATTCGTAGTGTTTCGGACTAATTGTAGGGCGCGACGAATACTTAGTCGCTCGGCGTTACCTTCGGTCTCGAATCGCTCGCGATGGAGGAAGAGGGTCACGTAGTCGCGTGCGGTCCGGACTGAAAAAGGAAGATGGTTCTCAACCCAGCTTTCGTAGCCTTTGTTGTGCTTAAGGGTCGCTTGTACCTCGTGCAGCTTGCCGCCGAGCCGGATCCCCTTGTACAAGGCTGCCTCGACATGAGCCTTGATTTGATCATAGAGCGTTTTAATCGCGTCGAGCTGCGGCGTTAGATCGCTTTCGGACAACGACTGGAGAGAGGAGGGCGGGGGGGCGTTATTTAGGGCGTCACTTCGGCAGCGCGCTGCCGAAGTGACAATCGCTGCATGTGTCGTGAATAAGTCGAGTTGTGTAAATCCATTTTTCATGTATTTGCCTTCTAATGGTTTCGTCTTTTAGACAGCGATGCGAGTGGCGGGAGTGACGCGGGCTTGAAACCCAGAATGCGAGTTAGGTCCAACTCGCGAAACTGGCCAATCCACGCTTCTTGGGCCGATTGTAAATGCTCCGGCTGTTTCTCCGACCAAATCAGGGCGACGATAAAGGCCGTTCGCAACCGCCGCATCCCGAACGCCGCCAAGCCAGCATCTTTGGTGATCCGAGCAAACCGCGCTTGGTATTCACATGGCGGCATAGGAATGAGCTTGTCGTCTGGCGCACCCGGGGGCGCCAGGTTCAAAATGACTTGGAGCGCAGGCGACTGAATCACCCTCGATGCAGGGCCGCTCCTAGCGCCACCGTTAGGCACCTCCACGGACGTCGCTTTTAGACAACCGGGCTTCGCCCGCAGAATTTCGCTGGGACGGAACCCTGCCCACAGGTGGAGTCCCATGGGGAAGACCATAGGCTTGTCGAGCTGCCATCCGCTTTGAAAAAGATTGTTGATCTCAGGGATGGTGGGAGGTTGAAGTATAAGTTTTGAGTTGTGGTGATGATCGTTCATATTTGCCTTCTATGGTGGTCCTACAGATAGATGTTGTTCGGTTTGGAAATAGGGCTTTGATTTCGATCTAGGTCTTGCCCGCCGCTCGTCTTGGAATCTCCCGAAGACTCAGGCCCACGTACGTTTGAACGACAAAAGACGTCACGAGGGGCTTATCCAATTCCCACGCGAGACGGAGCAGCTTGGAAATTGTTTCTGGTGTAGGGCAGCGAGGGTTCTTTCCATTAGGTTCGTTCGTTTTCATATTCGTTTTGTGGTGTGAAGTTTTTTTCCGAAAAGGGGACAACGCTCAGGCAGAAGGTTGCTCGGCCCCCAGAACCCCTTTTCCGTTCCGGATCTTCGTCATGGGCATCGACACCAGCGGCGGTATCATCTCAGCGGTGGGCTGGAAGTTTAGTATTTTGGCCAGCGTAAGATGATGAAACGTGGCTTCCCATAAGCGCGCATTCTCGTACGAATAAGCCAAAGATGTTCCACTGACGTAAGGTGGCTCGGCGCAGGGGTACCATACCCGAGCGGTCGTGCCATTTTTGCGGAGTGCGTCGACACCTAGGGTTGGGAGGCCTGCTTCTTTCCTGATCCGGAAGAACCGCCAAGTGTACTCCCTGGGCGAAATGGAGACTAGTTTTGCTGTAGGATTCGTCATGGGCCATACAGCGAGAACGCTCTGCAATGCCGGAGAGGCGTTGATCTGTTTCGCCGGCGTGAGCGGCTTCACCATCGATGCTGGGATCTCGATGCTGGTAGGATGAAGGCAGCTTTGCTCAACCGTGAACAGCTCGACGTGGTAGAGCCAACCCCAAGTCTGCAACCCCATTGGAGGTATCATTGCCGGATCGATTTTCCAAGTGACTTGGAAAATTCTGGCAATGACCTCGATCGGCAGTGCCTGCTTTTTGAAGACAGTCGTTTTGCGGACAATCCAGTCCAGATCAGTGCTTGGAGGATTCGTCCCTTGCTGTTGCTGCGTCGGTTGTGGGTTGTTCATTTGGTGGTCGCCTTGCTGGGAGATTTCCCGGTCGTGTTTGCGTGAGCCTGCTTCTCGAGCTTGTGTTGTCGGTAGAGACGGCGCTTGCCAGCCAAATGGCGTTGGTACGTCTTGCAATTCGTCGTGTAACCGGTGCCGGTGATTGAAACGAGCGGCGGAATGCTTTGCGGGCCAGGATTGAACCCCAGCATCTCAGTAAGCGTGATCGTCGCGAATGAAACTGCCCAGGCGTGGGTCGCCTTACCGTTGTACGACAGATCGGTCGTGCGACTTCCCTGGTAATTGCCAACGACGAACTGCCTGGTCGTGTGGTCGGTTCCGATATGCTGATGGCATATGGTAAAATTCTTTCTCAGTCCGTCTTTGCCCAAGTGGCCCAAGCCCGCTGCGTCCAAAATGATTCGGAAGCGGCGTTGATACTCCGCTTTCGAGATTGTCACTAGCTTTGTGCTGGGATCCTGAAGCGGAAACGCATCGAAAATGGTCTTTAGCGCCAGGAACACCCAGAAAAAGCGGGTTGGAGTGGTCACCTTAACCATGTTCCAGAGAACTTCGATGTAGCCGGTCTGAAGGTTGATGCACTCCCACGTGGTGCGAAATAATTCTACGCGGCGTAACCCCGCCCACATTTGGAGAGAGAGCGGGACAAGCATCGGGCGATCAATCTCCCAACAGGTTTTGATGAGGTGGGCTACTTGTTCGATTGTAAGGGGCTCGCGGGGCCCGCGTTTTGCCTTGGCGGCCTTTAGCCGCTTGCTTATTTCTGCACAGAGATCCAGGAATGGATTGGTAGAGCAATGATTGCGTTCCTTTCCAAAAGTGAAGATGGCCGATAATGTGATAGCGATGGTAAGAAGACTTGGGTCGTTGACTCCGCGATGCCTGTACACATCCCGGGCCTCGCGTATCGCTGAAACGCCGTAGAGGAATATTTCGGCGGCGGTATCAGTGATGTCATCGGCCATGGCGTTGGGAAACGCCTCATACAATTCAAAATAAACCTTCGCGCGGTTAAGTTGGGCACCCGGGGGGTACTGCTCCCATTTTTTCTCATGATCCAGTCGGAAGAACTCGCCGTCCTTGTTCAAGCCCAGGCTCCTGCCTTTTTTGGTGATTAATTCTCGGAGCGGCATGTTCACTCGCTTGCGGCGCTTGAATTCGTTTACCGCAGCTTGCTTGATATCAATCTTCTCCTTTTGGACGAAGGTCGCGACAGTGTGAAAGTCGTCGTAGACTTTGGCGGAAACGGGGCCCGTGTTCACGGTGCCAGGAATATTCTTGTCGCTAAGCGCCTTTGCTTGATCAAGGCACTCCTCAAACGTACCGAGCAACCACCGGGGAAAGACCGGGATGTTGATCTCGGTTGGGACGCCATTAATGATTGCGGGATAGATGTACTTCTTCTTGGCCCCGCGGGCATTTTCGGCATCAACGGGAACTTCCGTTTGAGTTTCTTCGATCCAGCGCGACAGCCCAAGCTTCAGACGGAGATCTTTGGCTGCCGGCTTGGACAGTTCCAAAAGGAAAGCCTTGTCCGTCGGCAGCGCCTTCTTTTGTTGCTTGGTCAGGCAAGTGATCTTGAAGCCGGGGATGGACGCATCAGTGTATGAGCCGCCCGGGGAAAGCTTGATCGCTGCTTTTTTTGCTTTACGCTTGGCGGAGTTAGTCATTGGTTCCTCCGCTAAAAGCCGCGCGAAGGATTCCAGATCTGTTACAGTTTGCTCGGGGGTCATAGTTGGTTACCTCCGAAAACAGATAGGTGTCTCCATGACGCCACAGATAGAGACGCCGAATATTCGCTCCTTCGTAAATCGCGGAATCGGAACGCTTCAGAGGGGAAATCTCGGAAACCCGCGCAATTGCGAACTCCGAACGACCTTCATAATCCGACAAAAAGGCGGTATAGTCGGCACGAGCAATTACAGAATTGGTACAGATTTCATGACCCTGTTGGCCGCCTGCCGAAGGGGTAAGAAAGGCGGCCTTTTCAGCCCGGGATGGGTTCAGCGCCGGGGTTACGGAGGCCTTCCGAATGCGTGATATCCGGTTCTTGTTTAATCTCGGTTTTTGTCCGATCGCCGATACCGGCGCTGAAGCCCCAACCGTGCAGGCTTCGCCGGCCATGGTCGGCGTGGTGAAGGGACGATCTCCGAGAACCATCGGAAGCTTGCTGAGGTGCGTCCTGCTCTTAGTTTCAGTCTGAACGAATGTTCCAATCATTCGCCCAGTTTATCGTTTCAGAAGGATTTTCTGTATGCGCGGAACCTTCCTTTTTTTGTCGGCTTAACGAGGGACAAGCATGACGTAACGGCTTAAGGGACAATGATTAGTAGCCGAATTAGCTGAATTAGCCGAAATCGGATTTTGAGGCGCTCGCTTGAAAGAACCTGCTCAGAAAAACAGTGCGATCGGTTGTTCGGAAAGAATCGATTTTTCTCCGCTCACCTCGGCTGACAACGCTAAAATCTAGCCCGGTTTGATTTTGCAGCTAGTCCGCGGTACGTTGAGGGGAGAATGCCATCACTACAGAGATCAGCCCTTCGCAGCATAGTACCGTCCTTCGACGACGGCCCGAGAACTGAAGAGGTTCGCGTACGAATTCCAGACGACGAGTTTCCTTACTATGCTCTGTTCGCGAGGATTTGCGGAATCTTTCAGTTCCCTGAGAAGAACCGGCTTTCAACTGACGATGGCGATCTTCGTAACCGATGTCGTGCTTTGGGCAAACGGCTGGACGACCCCCTTATTGAGTTTGCTAACGTGAGGACGTTTTTCTTGTTTCAGATTCTACTGGCTGGCTTTAACCCCCAGAAATCGGAAGCCTTTCGTCGTCTCGGCCACGGAGCTGGAAATGATGAGAATTCCTACGTCCTTAGCGTTCGTGTCTCTGTTGCCGAAAAGAAGGCATTGGACCTGGCTGCAAATGAGGAGCCTATGGTCTTAGTTCTTGGAACAGCGCGATGGTTCTCCTGTGAGCTATGGCAGTTCATTCAGGAATGGGAATGGACCGACGGCCTAAATCCCGAATTAGAATTTTATGGAGAACACCTATTATGGCATTCAAGTGAATCACGTCACCTGAGGCGTAAGCTCTTTGAAAGGGTGGTTCCTTTATGCGACGCGCAGGAAAAGCGCATTGCTCAACTGCGCCGCCATCGCCCAGGACAAGAAGAGTGGAATTGGTTCGCAAAAAGGAGGAATATACTCGTCCTCCGTCATACCGGGATAGCTGAAGATGATCCGAATGCTGTTTCGCGTTTGTTCAGTTAAAAACTGCCCCCTTGGGTGTCTCTAGACTCACCTGCTTGCGTTCCATTGAATAGCTCTCTTACAAACGGGAAAAAAAGCTGATTCTCGCTTAGAACAAGCTCCGTCTGATACGTCCTTGGTGGGGGGGGAATCGGTTCCTGGCTGCGTTTAGGTAACCGTCTGCTCCATTGCTGCTCCGGGGGGGTGTAGAAACGCGCGAGGGCCACGACGACCGCCGGGTAGCTATAGCGGACCAAGCGATGGCCAAGTCTGAAACAAGGTATGCGACGCTCCGATGTCCACGACTGGATCGTATCCGCCGAGACCCGGAGTTTTTGCGCTAGTTCGTCTCGTGCAATTAATGGCTGCTCCAGTAAGGCCTGAAGGTTTGAAGATTCCATCCGCCCATTGTCCCGGAAGTCTTCTAACCCGCATATTGCTAGACCTACCTATTTTCATGACACAAGCCCCCGGAGCTTTCTTTCATTCTTAAGGTCATACGCGCGCTGCGACCTTGCCATCCGTTCTCGGTAGATCGGCCATTACTGGCGCCTCGACCATGGCTAAAGCCGGAAAGACTTTCCGCGCATGGTGCTGGGCAGCGGTAGCCATTAACTGAAGGCGATCGCCACAAGCTGTCTTGGCCAGCACCGCAGCAACATGGTGGGTGGCAGTGCGGTAAGCGATTCCTAAGGCATCCGCGATTTCTTTATCCCGCTTCCCGGCCAGCACCAGTTGATAGGTGGCTCTCTGGGTGGGCGTGAGTGCGGCGACTCGTTGGTCGAAGTTAGAGGACTGCACGTGTGTTGCGGGCTCTAGGAAGACGACACGCATAGGAAGCGCCGACTCGTTGTCATCGGGAAGGGGATAGACCGTCATGGCCAGGGCACCCAGGACCGTCTTCCCGGTTTTCGATAGGGCTTCGATCATGTTACTGGGAAGCCTGCGAATCGGATTCTTTTTGCTGGGCCGGCAACGCAAATGCTTATACAGGCTATCCCAGCCACTTTCGCTGGCCATCACGATTTGGCCGTCGCCACGCACAAACAAGAGAGGTTCCCGGAAGTGCATACTGAGATGGCGGTTGGCGCACAATTGCTGGCGCAGGGACTCGTGTTCGTGAATTCGCTTCAGGGACTGACCGACCTCGCTGGCAATAGGGTGGATCTCGGCTATTGTCCGGTGCGTCGCGGCAATTCCGGTCACGGCAACAAGCTCGGAGGCGGCCCAGATCATCATGGTTTTTTTCGTACCCGTCACACACGGGTGTTGGCAGGCGACCAAATTGATGAGCTTGGCAAAGGACGAGGACTCAGCTCCGGTGCAAATTGTGTCATTTCTTGGGAAAGGGAATTTGGCGATTTCGCCAGCAAGCTCCGGGCCCACCGGACTCGCACCGTTGGCACCATGCAGGACGGGCGCGGTAAGGGGATGAAGTAAAATCCAGAGGCGACAATCCGGGAATTTTGCGCAGGCCATGATGAGGCCTCGAAGGGTTGCTGCTCGGGCAACGGGAATCAAGTTCATCCCAGTAGATAGAAATCTGGGAAGGATCAAAAATGGATAGGTCTACCTATAGCGGAAGACTTCAACATTTCCGATTATAGGTTCATGGAAATGCTGCTTGATGCCCACACCACTGAAACCTTCACGACCACTCGCGGAACTCCACCAGCAGAAGCATCCTTATTTCCTGCTAAGTCCACGCCTCCCCTGGAAACAGCCGAAATCCCAGCAACACATCCGGCTTGGCATCCCACCCCAAGCCAAAAGGAGGCGATCCAGAAGTTGCACCTATCAGCCAACGTCTTTTCCCGCGTGGGCGATCGCAAACTGGCCGGTTTCAGTCCGGCTTGCCGCCGCCTATTGATGATCGGAGCCTCAGGCGCCGGAAAATCGGCCGTCGCGCGGGAATTCGCCCGCCAGAGAGACCTTCGCATGCTGGTTCTGGACGGGGGAAGTTGGATCGTCGCAGGTTCGCAAAAGACAGCAACTTTGCGACTGGTCCTCGACTTCATACGGGCAACTCCAATCTCTGATGGGAATGCGGAGTCACAACCCCAAGGGATCGAGGGAGCGGTTTTTATCGACGAAATTTGCAAACTTGTCCCTAAACCCGCTG
>Ga0302320_10031714_pt1 | contig 10014 bp, 11 predicted proteins | sample Bog_T0_3_FD_202130 | JGI IMG/M metagenome (GOLD analysis project Ga0302320, IMG submission 202130) | Peat permafrost microbial communities from Stordalen Mire near Abisko, Sweden - Bog_T0_3 | ecosystem: Environmental > Terrestrial > Soil > Wetlands > Peat | place: Sweden: Abisko, Stordalen Mire...
AACCCTTTTAAGACCTCGGCACCGTTCATATCGGGTAGTTGATAATCCAGAATGATTAAACGTGGAGCATGGTTCTGGGCCATTTCTATTTCAGAACGACCATCATAGGCTACCAGAGAGATAAAGCCGCAAATATCCACCGCCTTCTCAAACATTCTGGCATCAACGTGATTGTCCTCGATAATCAATACCTTAATGGAGGGATCAATTTCTCTGGTATTCATAATCTTTTGCCACCAATATTTAAACATTCTTTTTCCTCTGTTTCCGTCTCCCTATCATTTTCTCGGTCAATCTTTGAATTTCCCATAATTCATTGAAGGATGCTTCAGCAAAAACCTGCGGTAAATACCTTCCATTAGAAAGCCGTTCGAGTGCAATCATTGGTGCTTTAAGCCTAAGTTGTATTTCTTTGATATCTTCACACATCGTCATTTACCAATCTCTAGCAAAACCAATCATACATTAAAGATAACACCTTATATATAAGGTGTCAAGAAACACATAATGAAGGATAATACACCTTATGAATACGGTTATAAATGTAAAGATGTCGAAACGCTTAAGAGAATTACGGGAGAAGTTTGGCTATACTCAGGAAAAATTAGCAGAACTTTCTGGGATAGAATACAAGCATATCCAGCTTCTTGAGAGCAAAGATCCGCCTGCGGCAACACTTGTTACACTAGAAAGATTAGCCAAAGCCTTCAAAATGACTCCTTCCAAACTGTTAGATTTCTAATCTTGTCTTTTTAATTGAAATCTTATAGGAACTTTCACTTCAGACTCAATTGTTATATCGCCCATTTTGCCTGGCTGTAATTTTCAATGCCTGACAGCCTTTAAAGCCGCTTGATCAAGGATATTAATGTTTAGAATGCTTGAGCGAGTCTACTGTTTCTTTAGGATTTACTGCACTATAAAAATAACTGCCTGTAATAAGCAGCCGGGCTCCAGCATTGATAGCTTCTGGAGCTGTTTGTGCGTTAATGCCTCCATCGATGGCGATTACACCCTTAAAACTTGCCCTGAGCTCTTTAATCTTTGATAACACGGAAGGAATAAATTTTTGACCTGCAAAGCCTGGGTTAACCGACATCACAAGAACACCATCACAGTCAGGTAAAATCTCTTTAAATAAAGGAGTACCTGGATTGATCGCAATAAATGCCTTTTTACCTAACGCACGAATTCTTTTCAAATCTCGAAGGAGCAATTCTTTATCGATTGTATCTACTTCTTTAGGCCATTGGCCGTATTGATTGCACGCTTTTCGGAGCTTCCCATAACATTCCACGTGTATTTGAATAATATCCGCCCCTGCCTTAGCATGGCTTTCAATATAATCCCAGGGGTGTTCGATCATAAGGTGCGCTTCTATGGGAAGTTTTGTAAAAGGACGGATAGCTTCTATGATAACAGGCCCAATTGTCAAATTTGGTACAAAATGACCATCCATCACATCAATATGAAAATGATCTACCCCAGCTATTTGAGAACGCGTAATCTCATAGGCTAGATTCGCGAAATCCCCAGCTAATATACTTGCAGATACTTCGATAGTTTTAGACATATAATTCTTTGAATGTATTTTGTAAATGATGCCAGTACTCTAACCCCTGAATATATCAAATGGCTCGATTTTAAGGACCTTGCGTATTCCGATATAGCTTGATATTCCGGCGATCAGCACAACCATACCAAAGGCTAATAATAGGTTCCCGAATGTGGTTATCGACGCGTAATTGGGGTTGGTTCTGGCAATGGTGATCATCAGCGTCACCAGACCGATGCCCAGGCCATAGCCGATCAGTGCAGTGATAGTCGCCATGAACAGAATCATGTAAACTAACTCACGGTTTTTTGCTCCGATAGCTTTGAGCGCACCGAATTTCTCCAGGTTTTCAAGGATAAAGGTATAAAAGGTCTGGCCTGCAATCGATAGTCCAACGATAAAGCTGATCACTGTCATTATCAAGATGTTAGTGCCAATACCAGTCTGGTAGGTATAATAATTGCTTGTTCTTTTGTTAAATTCATCCTTAGTCAAAGCTAAATAGCCCAGCTTAGTAACTTGCTCTTTGATGTTTGCAATGGCAGCAATATTCTTGGGCTGTACCAGTATATAAGAAATGGTGAAACGCGTCGTCGGAAGGTATTCGATAGCACGGTTGTAGGTTGTATAGAGCGTCGGGATACCGTTTAGTCCGTTCGCAGCAACCCTAGCAATACCTACAATCGTAGCACGGTGATCATTGAGTTCAAAGGAAGTACCGATCTTCGGATGTTCCAACTTCGAAAATTCAGCATCATGGACTACTATGAACGTATTGTCAGCATAGATATCTTTAATATTCCCCTCTTCAAGTTCAGGACGGCCAAACAGGCTTTCATCGTCCAAACCGACGACTGTTACAGATTGGTATGTACCGTCATTAAGTTTGGCTAATGTACCACCGATAAAAATCGGTACTGCGTAGCTGACTCCATCCATGCTACGTACCGCATCCAGTACGTAATTGGGTAAAGGGATGGCTGAGGTCGGCGTATTGACTCCCGGATCCATGATCCACATTGATGCACCGATATTAGTGACTGTTGAATAAGCACGGTTAAGAATGCCGGAAAATATCGAGGTCATTTGCATCATCAAAAACACGGCGAAGGTAATCCCCATCAATAGCGCGTAGAACTTCGACTTGTCATTGACTAACAGCTTGAATCCTATCCGTAAGATACCACTGTACTTCATGATACCTCTCCTTTGACGGTCGGATCCTGAGCGTTCCACCAGCCCCCTCCCAGCGCCACAAACAATGCGACGGTGTCCTGATAACGCTGTGCCACTGCCTGTAAATATGCGATAGTCGTTTCATGGAATTGTACGTCAGCCGTTAACACAGCCAAGTAATCAACTAAGCCCGCATGGTAATTGGCCTGCAAAAGCTTGAGCGCTTCACCAGCAGCATTCTTTGCTTCAACCTGTGCCTTCAACGCCTCTGCGTCATGCTCCAACGCCTTCAAAGAATCCGCGACTTGCTCGAAGGCACCAAGCACGGTCTGACGATAATTTGCCCGTGACTGCTGATAAGCATCAATGGCTGCGCGTCGGCCAAACCATAAAGTAGTGCCCTGAAATAAAGGAATAGTTGCCGATGGACCAATACTCCAGAACTTGCCGCTGGCTGCTGTAAGATCGCCGAAATTAGATCCGGAAGTGCCGAAGGTTCCGTTCAAACTGAAACTAGGAAACATAAGCGCAGTCGCAACACCAATCTTAGCACTGGCAACATGCATTTGTGCCTCGGCTGCGAGAATATCAGGACGCTGATTTACCAGATCAGACGGCAGACTCACTGGTAAATCAACTGGCAACGAGAGTCCAATCAAATCGATATCAGGTAAGTTAGCCTTGGATGGAAATTCACCTTCCAACGTTGCCAGCAAATGCTCAGACTGACTGACATTTTGTTCAAGAGGTGCTAATGAGACTTGATTAGCGGCAATCAGGCTCTGTACGCTCAGCACATTCGAATATGAAGTTGTACCTGCGCGAACCTGTGCTTGGGTCAAGCGAAGCTGCTCTTTTTCCAACTTGATAAGCTGCTTTGTACTACGAATCTCTGCAACGTAGGCAGCACGCGCAATGCTGGTGTTAACGACATTTGCGGATAAAATAAGATAGGCGGCCACATTTTCGTAACGCTGATAGTCAGCCTGGGCCCGTAAACTTTCCACTGAGCGGCGGGCACCTCCAAATACGTCAATCGCATAACTGACAGTACTGCTGAGAGTAATCAAATTAAAGATCTTGGAACCAGTCTGTAAACCTTGGCTCTGAGATGCTGCGCGTTGTCGGCTAACACCTACTCCTGCCTGAATCTGCGGAAAAAACACGCCATAACCTGCGCGCATACTGTCCTGACTTTGACGCAAGCTAGCCTCGGAGGCCTGGAGTGTTGGATTGTTGGCGATGGCCTTGTTAAGTATAGCGTTTAGTACTGCAGACCCAAAAAGCTTCCACCAGTCAGCAATAAGCGTGTTGCTAGACGTAAAATATTGCGATTGGCCATCCGCCTCGACCGTTGCTTCAGATTGCAGTTCGTGCGTGTAACGATCTGTATCAGGAGCTGCTGGACGATCGAAATTAGGGCCTACCTCACAGCCGCCAAGCATCGCCAAGATTATAGTGAGGCATGTTCCTCGCTGGACTAATAATCGAAATTTATACATCACATTCTCTCTAAAATTTTTCTAATTAGTTGCGGTGTTATTGCTATCAGTTATTGTGCTATTACTCCCTATGTATACATCCACCATCTGTCCGGGATAGACTGGGGCGTCCCCTTTTTCGAATCGAAAAATCACAGGTAATACTCGTAAGTCCACTTGCTCTTGCTTCTCATTAGATAACTCAATCTTAGGCGATACATAAGGCTGGACCCGAACAAACTCCAACGGTACCTTAATATTAGTGCCGGTAATCGACATCTCTGCTTTAATATGATACGCAGATGGTAGACGTGAGATCAATATCTCGTCGACATAACAACGTACGGCCAGATAATCTTGAGAAGCTCCCATGACCACTAGAGGATTAAATAATTCCGTGTAAGTATCGTAGTTTCCCTGCGATGATACATAGCTGCCGACCGCCGCGTTGACGGCCAACACGACTCCGTTGATAGGTGCTTTGAGCGTATATTTTTTCAGCAATGCACGGGCGGCCTTCAATGCAGCTACCGTCTGATCGACGGTGTCTTTCGCGGTATCCAGCACGTCCTTGCTGATCGATTTTGGATCAATATCGTAGGAAACGAGATCCTTGTCGTACTGATCGCGGGCTACTTTTAAGTTAGCTTCAGCCAACTCCACAGTTGCTTTCTGAATAGAATCATCGATGGTAAACAGTACCGTGCCGGCTGATACTTGCTGACCCTCTTTCACCAGCACCTTAACAATCGGACCGGAAACTTCAGGAAAAATATTAATATTTTCACCGCTTGGCTGATAGCTCTCAACAATGCCATTGGCATAGATTCCCGATGAATAAGGGTTGGTAACCGGAGTAAAGACAGGAGGCTGGGCCTTCCTCTGGATACCAAAGATGTAGGCACCAATAAGTCCGGCTAGGACGCCTATTATGGACAAGGTAAAAATTAAGGTATTTCTGACATCCGGCTTTGATTTGGATGTTTTGGTTTCAGATTTAGGCTCGTCTGCTTTGGCTTCAAGTTTAGGCTCATCTTTTTTAGCTTCGAGCTTAGCATCAGCTGCTTTGACTTCAGGTTTAGATTCATCTGGATTCATTCGGTCCCCTTGGTCGTTGCGGTAAGAACTCCGTCTTCCATATGAAGAATCCTGTCCGCATACTCATTAATGCGCGCATCATGGGTGACAATCAGAATGCAGCGGCTTTTATTAAGAATTTTCTCTTTGACGAAGGCAATGATCATCTTGCCCGTATCACCATCAAGAGAGGCTGTTGGTTCGTCGAGAATCAAAATCTCTGGTTTACTGATGATCGCACGCGCAATCGCCACACGTTGTTGCTCTCCTCCTGAAAGCTTCACTGGCAAAATCTCACCTTTATCTTTCAGACCAACAATCTCCAGGTATTTTTTTGCCTCGGTGACTGATTCATTCCAATTCTGTTGCTTAAGGATCAAGGGGATCGCGACATTCTCGGCTGTGGTTAGTCGTGGGAACAGATGATAGTCTTGAAAGACGAAACCAATGGTGTGAAGACGAAAATCAGCTAACTGATCATTGCTAAGACGCCAGATATCAGCACCTTTAACAGATACCTTGCCTTCATTAGGGCGAAGGATACCGGAGATCATGCTAAGCAATGTCGTCTTACCGCTTCCGGATGGACCTATGATAAACAGCATCTCACCAAAATGAGCGACAAACCCGACTTTATTTACAGCAGTCATCTTGGTTTCGCCTTCACCAAAGTATTTTGTCAAATCAGTGGCTACGATTGCTTCATTTTCCATTAATTTTACTCTAAGTTAATTTGCGTACCCTAAATTCAGAGTCAAATACATCTATCAATTACCCTCCTCCACCCGATCTGTCCCTATCAGAAGTTACCAATACGTTTGTAGGATTCCTTAAAACTTGTTCTGCTTCCAGCCAGTTATCTAACTCAGATCCCCCGTGTCTTAAATGAATCTGATAAGCCAACGTCTGAATAGAACTATCTTCTACAGTAACTGCTTCATTTACTTGATTTTTTTTAGCTTGAAGATGTTTAGTCATTTTTCCTCCTCTTATTTACTTACTCTGTTGTAAAAGATTGGACCGATGGGATACCTTATATAATATTTCAGATCTGATGCAATCACGATCCACGGTGTTCATTTCAGCTTCTACCATTTTTTGGGCTTCGAACCAAAGACTTATTTCCATTTTTGGTCATCATGTTCTCCTCAATCGAACATTTTGTTTAAACCACGGATAAATATCAATTTTATTCTAGGGAAGGGACAAAAAATAACAATTGTACCAAAGTATAATAAAATACGATTATGAGTGATTATTGGGAGGTATTTTCCAATGCTGCCACCTTGGCGAGGCGGCGACAATGGCGTTGGGCACCGCTGAAGTGGGACGCAAGAAATATTGTTACCAGTTCCCAGGCAAGCGCCTGATCAATCACTCTACTGCCTAGGCAAATCACATTCATATCGTCATCCTCCACCCCTTGACGTGCAGAAAATCTTTCGTGAATCAGACAGGCACGTACACCAGCCACCTTGTTGGCGGCGATGCATGCACCGACACCACTACCACAGATGGCTACGCCACGATCTACCTCAATGTTTGAAACCGCACGAGCAAGGGGGATGACAAAATCAGGATAATCATCATCTGGGTTTAGCTGATAATCGCCAAAATCTATGACTTCATAATCAGTTTCACGCAACAGTTTAGTCAGTTCTTCCTTCAATTGGTAACCCTCATGATCGGCAGCGATGCCAATACGTTTCAACGTTCTTGGCAAAACTATCTGGGAATCAGACATATCTATTTTCCAATCTGAATATGTAAAGACTCTTTGGATGCTGTAAGCTGTAACGCATACATTGCAGCCCCATAAAGCGCTGTTTTTTCTTCTAAAATCACGTGAACAGGAATTTTAGATAAAAATTTAGAAAAACGACCTTTGTTGCGAAAAGCCTTTTTGAATGTCCCGTCCTGAAGTTTATGAAGAATCTTGGGTGCAATCCCGCCGCCTAAATAAACCCCACCTCGAGCTAAAATTTTTAAAGCAAGATTACCTGCTTCAGCACCATAAATTGCACAAAAAAGATCCATTGTTTTCACACAAAGTTTATTTTCCTTATCACGAGCGGTTTCTGTAATCACAAATCCTGGATCATCTTGTGCCAATTCTTTAGTTAACCAGGCAGGTTCTTGACCACCTTTTTTCTCTTTGAGAAAATCATAAATATTTAATAGTCCTGGGCCTGAAAGAACACGCTCGTAACTTGAATGGCCAAACTTATCAAAAAGGTATCCACAAAGATCAAGTTCTTTTCTGTTACATGGAGCAAAATCAGCATGTCCACCCTCTGAACCTTCAGCATGGTAACTCTTGCCATCCCAAAGGAGCATCCCTTCACCTAAACCAGTTCCAGCTGCAAGAACTGCGATATTGCCTTTTGATTCAGGTTTACCAGGATTTAGCAGGGCAAAAGATTTTTTAGGTAATACTTGAATACCATTAGCCGTTGCCTGCATATCATTAATAAGTGATACTTTCCTTATTTTTAATATGCGCTTAAGAACTGACTGATCCACGACCCATGCTAAATTTGTTGCTTTACAAATCCCTTTATTAATTGGTCCTGCTATTCCAAAACAAGCTCCATCCAAATCTTCACGATTGTCTTTCATGAACTCTTTTAAAATTGATTTCAGATCCTGATAATCTCTGCTTGGAAAACTGGAAACCTTCTTTGATTTAAAAATCCCACGATCCAATTCAAAAATCCCTAAATTTGTTTTTGTTGCACCAATGTCCCCAGCCAGAATCAAAGAGCGACCTTTTTTTAGCCTACCAAAAATCTTTTTGATATTATATTTCATTCCATACATCCAAATTTAATTCAAGCCTTGGAAAGAATCTTTTTCTTTTTTCCTTCTAATGCTTGAAGTAATTTCTTATACGACAAAGCAAAAGAATCAACACCCTCTTGCTGTAATTTCTTTCCTACCGTTTTCAGGTCAATATCGAGTTTATCTAAACGAGCTAGCACTTCTTCTGGTTTGCCTTTTTCAATGGCATCCTTTTTAGCAACACCATGATCACGAAAATCATATAAAGTGTCGGGAGGAATTGTATTGACTGTATTACTTCCAGATAAAGCCTCAACATAAAGAACGTCCGGATAATTTGGATTTTTCGTGCTGGTACTGGCCCACAGAGGACGTTGAACACGAGCACCCTTTAATTGAAGCCCAGCAAAAGAATCCCCGTAAAAAATATCTTTAAACCTGCGATAAATCATCTGACTATTGGCAATAGCTACCTTACCACGCAAATCAAGAGACTCTTTTGAATCAATTTCTGTTAGAAGCTTATCTATAGCGGTATCTACACGGCTCACAAAGAACGAAGCGACCGAATCAACATTTTCTGGTTTAGAACAATCTTCCAATCCATCAATAAATGCCTCTGTAACAGACTCATAATGTTCCATGGTGAACATGAGAGTGATATTAATATTGATACCTTCTGAAATTAATTGCTCAATCGCAGGGATCCCTTTTTCTGTCGCTGGAACCTTAATCATCAGATTAGGCCGTAGGACTGCTTTCCAAAGACGACGTGCCGCCATGACGGTCGCTTGAGTGTCTTGCGCCAAAAGAGGTGAAACTTCCAGACTCACAAAGCCATCAGCTTTGTTTAAACGCTTATAGACAGGCAGCAATAGATCTGCGGCTGATTGGATGTCCTGTATCGCTATCTTTTCATACAAAATGTCTGCCGAGGTGTTGGGATTACCCTCAAGCAGTTGACATATTTGATCATCGTAAGCAGTACTGCTGGATATGGCCTTCTCAAATATGCTAGGATTACTTGTCATCCCAGTTATCCCATCATCATTAATGAGCCGTTTTAATTCACCGCTCGAGAAAAGGTCCCGCCGTATATAATCAAGCCAAACCCCCTGACCATCATTTTCAAGCTCTACTAAAGAATTATTTTTCATTTTTTGACCTTTCAAGCTGTTCGCGGATTGATTTCAATTCCAGCTCATGTTTGGGAGTTGTTTTTGGATAGGTCATCTTTAATACATTAAATGCATCGAGAATAATCTGGGAAACGATCAAACGCGCATTATGCTTATCATCCGCAGGAACAATGTGCCAAGGTGCATGAAGGGTGCTTGTATCTTTGAGGCATTCCTCATAAGCCTGCATATACTTCTTCCAATACTTTCTTTCATGAGTATCCCCAAGACTCAATTTCCAATTTTTGTCCGGTTGATCAATACGCTCCAGGAATCGCTTGCGTTGCTCATCCTTAGAAATATGAAGAAAAAATTTAATGACCCTGGTGCCATTACGATACAGATGCTCTTCTAGGTCTACAATGGAACGATAACGTCCTTCCCAAATATTTTTCTCATCACGTAATTCTTCTGAAAGCCCCTGGGTACGAAGAATCTCGGGATGCACACGAACAATCAATACTTCTTCATAATAAGTACGGTTAAATATGCCTATCTGACCACGCTCAGGAAGACAACAAGTGGTGCGCCATAAAAAATCATGTTCCAATTCCTCAGCGCTTGGACTTTTGAAACTAAAAACTTTACAACCTTGTGGATTAACCCCGGACATAACGTGCCGGATGGCTCCATCTTTACCTGCTGCATCCATACCCTGAAAAATCAAAAGTAAGGCATAACGATTGGATGCATAGTGAAGATTTTGTAATGCGCTAAGCTCAGAAACATGTTTTTTCAAAACTTTATGATAACCCTTCTTTGAATC
>Ga0302320_10031715_pt1 | contig 10014 bp, 8 predicted proteins | sample Bog_T0_3_FD_202130 | JGI IMG/M metagenome (GOLD analysis project Ga0302320, IMG submission 202130) | Peat permafrost microbial communities from Stordalen Mire near Abisko, Sweden - Bog_T0_3 | ecosystem: Environmental > Terrestrial > Soil > Wetlands > Peat | place: Sweden: Abisko, Stordalen Mire...
AAGTGGCGCGCTGGCGCCTGATTCTCAGCGCCGCCTTCAGGGTTTTCCTCAACGGAAGGATAATTGGAAGTACGGCTCGACTGGAATCGATGTCCGGCTAACTGCTGTTTTTAGGATGACGAACCTTGCGGATTCTGGTAATTGTAGCCAGGGTTCTGGCATGAGGACCACACGATGGTCAGCGGCGGGGCTCCCTGGGGAGCGGTGACCGTTGGAGCGGTAAGGTTAATCGACTGCGACCCGTTAGGCGCCGGGTTCAGCAGAGCCATATTCTGGCTAACCGTGAATGCCGACCCGCCTGCGGGGATGGCGGCTTGTGCGCCATAAGTCGAGGTAAGCACCGACGGCGCCGGGATAACGACGAGATTGAAGCTCTGCGTTGTGACTTGCGCCGGCATCCCGCTGTCCGCCAACTGAACCATAAAAGTCGTGGATCCCCCGGCAGTTGGCGTCCCGCTGATGACACCGGTCGAACTCAGACTCAGGCCGGCGGGGAGAGCGGAGCTTTGAGGCACGGACCACGAATAGGGAGGAGTTCCTCCACTGCCCTGCAGGGTGAACGGCGTGTAGCTTGAGAGCGCCGCCCGCTGGGCACCGAGGTGGAGGTAACTGTGAGGAGCGGGGCTATAGTTAACGCGAGAGCGGCGGTTGCCGTTTGTGCCGGAGAGCCACTGTCCGTGACCCGGGCGCTTAGGTGTAGACGCCGGACGTTGCCGGCTTTCCCGTGATTTCACCGCTGGCGGCACTTAACACCAGGGCTGAAGGCAATCCAGTGAGCGACCAGCTATATGGCGGTGTGCCGCCAAAGGCCTTGAGGGCTACGTTTTGTCCAATGCCGTTGGTATAGGCTTGGGCGGCCACGCCGTACGGGAGCAACAACGTCGATATGGCGATTGGAGCCGGTGCGATGCTCAGTTGCAGACTTTGCGATGCGTTTTTTGCCGGTGTCTCGCTGTCTGTGACTGTGGCTGTAAAGTTGAAGTTTCCGCTGGCGCCGGGGACTCCCGCTATCGTTCCGTTCGAGTTAAGGGTGAGGCCCATCGGGAGCGCCCCGGCGGATACAGTCCAGCCGGTGTAGGGACCGATACCTCCGCTTGCGGTAAGACCTGCCGAGAAAGATGAACCCGATATGCCTGGAGGCAGGGACGTGGTCGTAATGGAAACGGCTGGCGAGACTGTGATGAGGAGACTGGCAGCGGCGGATGAGTAACCATTGCCGTCGGTTGCCTTCACGGCAAATGTAAACGGGCTGCCGGTAACGGTTGAGGGTGAGCCACCGATTGCGCCGGATGGGTTCAAAGTCAGGCCTGGGGGCAACGATCCGCTGGAGAGCGTCCAGGAGTACGGTTGCATCCCACCGGAGGCAGTGAGCATGGCGATGTAGCCGGAGCCCACGATCCCAACAGGGAGCGAGGTAGTCGTGACGGAGACGCCGGGCGATATGGTGATTGACAGGGTTTGCGGCAGGGATGGGCTACCGGCGGCGTCGGTAGCGATGGCGGTGAAGGTGGCGGTTCCGGCGGTTAGCGGGGTTCCGAAGATTACGCCGGAGGCGTTCAGGGTGAGGCCGTTGACGGGGCCGGATGGGGTCCAGGCGAAGGGTCCGGTGAAGGTTCCTTCGGCGGCGGTTAATTGGGCGGTGTAGGAGGCGCCTACGATGGCGGGAGGGAGGGATGTTGTGGTGATAACGGGGCCGATGGCGGCGATGAAGGCGGCGCCGGAGGGACCGGCTTTGGCGTCGAAGCCGGGGAGGAGGTCGATTTTGGTTCCGGCCTGGTAGTAGACGGTGGGCTGGTTGGCGGCTCCGGCAATGGTGGTGGCGCCGGAGGTTTGGAGGCAGTTGGGGGATTGGGAGGTGGTCTGGGTGGCAGTGGCGCACTGGGGGAAGGCGCGGGTGGCGAGGAGGGCCAAGGCGAGGGCGGCGAGGAGGGGGCGGCGGTCGGTCATGGTGGGGGCGTCCGGGAAGGGGTTAGCGGGGGGTGGCGGCTTCGAGTTTGGCGACGCGGTCGCGGAGTTTTTGGTTTTCCTTCTCGGCCTCGATCATGTGGAGGGTGAGTTCTTCGATTTTGGCGAGGAGTTTTGACTGGAGGTCGCCGAGGCTGACGCCGTTTTGGGACATGTCGGCGGCGGAGGGGATTTCGGGGAGGTGGTGGTTGGTTTTGATGTAGTCGGAGACTTCGGTGAGGGGTTTGAGGCGGTAGGCGGGGTCGAAGACGTAGTCGGCGCCGGTGGTGGTGACGAGGACTTCCTGGGCGCTGATGGCTCCTGCTACGGCGAGTTTGCAGGTTGCGGTTGCGCCCGCGCAGGTGGGGGAAAGGACGCCGAGACCTATGGGGCCGGCGAAGTAACTGGTGCCGCCCGCGGAATATATGGCGTAATTCCTGCCGGTGCCCGAATACCCGGAGATCGCGCTGGCGCCCGTTTGGTTTTCGAGGTAGATTCCGTAGATGTTTCCGATGGCGCCGCTGTTGCCGGGATTGGCGAAGTACCCGCCGTACCAGTTGATTATTTTGTTGTTTGTGGTATTGGTGCCGCCAAAATTGCCTGCCGCGGCTGCGGTGATTGTGCCCGTCGAGCCTTCGTTGATGATCTGGAAATTTCCGCCGTATGCGTTACTAATGGTTCCCGTTGCCCCGGGCAGAACGACGGCCTGGGAAGTGTTCCCCGAGAGATTTCCCAGGATGCCGCTTCCCGCATAGCCGGCCTGGAAAAACCCGCCAGCCGTGTAGCCAATTACATTGTTGCCCGTGCTGTTCCATGTTGCGGCGCCGCTGACACCCCGGACATCTATTTCAAGCGGGGCCCCTGAGTCGGGGACCGGGTATGCGCTCAGAAGACCGTTTAGCGCGGCGCCGCTCGGTGTTTCCCGAAAGGCCGGTGATCGTCGCGGATCCCTGCGCATTCACGATGGTATTTGGCTGAGGGAGGGCGTCGCCGACGCCAAGTACGCCGTGCGCGACAGTGTTATTCGAACCGGCGTTATTCGTCATAAAGGCAGGGCCGTTGATGAAAAGTGTTTGACCGGAAGTATTTGAGGTACCGATTCCGACAGGGGTGGACGAGCAGACGGGGCCGCTGGTGCCTGAGCAGTAGACCCAGGGCTGGGCCGCCGTTTGAGCGTGGGCAGTTCCGCAGATCATAACTATGGCGCCTGTGGCCAGGCTGAGGACTCTTAGCAGGTAAGGCCTGTTTAACCGATTAGTCATAAGACGACAACTCCTTTCGAGTTCTGAATCGTGCCGGCGCTGGTTAATCGCGAAATCCCGATATGAGAATTGAGAATACACGCGCGGGGGGGGTGTCAACGACAATTTACTGTAGTTATGCCGATTTGTCGCTATGTTGTTAGTGCCGAATTGTCTTATTTGCGCTTATTTTTCGGGAATCAACACCAAATGAGTGGGCACCTGGGATTTCGGGAAGCGAAGATCGGTCGAGTGAACTCGACGCTGCACTCTGAAGCGCGTCAGCCGCACTGGGGCCGATGGGGCGAGACGTGAGAACGCGTCGGGATAGCCGGTATCCGGTGGCGTAGGACTTGGCTTCCCGGCATCCTTTCAGCCATCGTTCGGTTCGGCCACGGCTGAAGTTCATCGGACCGGGACAGGAGATTCGTAATGCGGGCCTAAAGGTGTTCCGGTTTTCTGCCGATCTCTGTTATGGGATGGATCTGCGGACCAAAGCCTATATTGGCCTGATGATCGTGGCGGGGATGATTGGCCTGGGCCAGGGATTTCATGACTGGAGCTGCGCGGACCCGGCCAAATTCCTTTCTTATCTGATACTTGCAGGGGCTGCTTCGGGAGTCAAGATTCGGATTCCCGGAGCTCTGGGCACGATTTCGCTGAACTTCATTTTCATGCTGCTGGGCGTCGCCGAATTCAGCCTGGGCGAGGCTCTGCTGCTGGGCACCTTTTGCGCCCTGGTTCAGAGCTTCTTCCACGCGAAGAAACGACCCACCGCCGTTCAACTTGCGTTCAACGTCTCAAACATCGCCTTCTCCATTTACGCTTGTTATCTGGTGGAACATGCGTCGGGATTTGGCGGTGGGATCGTGACAGCCGCCACTCTTTTTGTTGTGAACACAACGCCGGTGGCGATTATCATCGCTCTGACGGAGCATAAGAACCCGTGGGTCGTCTGGCGCGAATCCTACTTTTGGACGTTTCCGAATTACCTGGTGGGAGCGGGCGCCGTGTGGCTTGTCGGCGAACTGAATCACAAGCTGGGGTGGCAGGCGGGAAGTCTTCTGCTGCCGATCTTCTATGTGATTCACCGGTCGCACCGCAGCTACGTGGAGCGTCTGGAGGAAGCGCGACGCAGCGCCGAACAGCAGGCCACTCACGCGACCGAGGTGGCGGGGCTGCACCGGCGTACCATCGAGACGCTCGCCCTGGCGGTGGAGGCCAAGGACCAGACGACGCGGGACCATCTGGAGAGAGTGGAAACGTACGCGATGGAGCTGGGCAGGGAGCTTGGCCTCGGAGAGTGCGATCTGGAAGCTTTGAGCGCGGCATCTCTGCTGCACGACATCGGGAAGCTGGCCGTACCGGAATACATCATCGCGAAACCGGGAAAGCTGACGCCGGAAGAGTTCGACAGGATGAAGACTCACACGGTGGTGGGGGCTGCAATTGTTAACCGCATCCGTTTCCCGTACGGGGTGGCGGAGATGGTTCGAGGGCATCACGAAAGATGGAACGGAACCGGTTACCCCGACGGACTGGCGGGCGAAGAGATTCCGATGGGAGCGCGGATTTTGGCGGCCGTCGATTGCCTGGATGCTCTGACCTCGGACCGGCAATACCGGCGCGCCATGCCCCTCGACAAAGCACTGGAGATCGTCAAAGGCGAGGCGGGCAAGAGCTTCGATCCGAAAGTTGTGGAAATTCTGGTGCGCCGGGTCCACGACCTGGACGAGATGACGAAGAACTGCGGACGCATCGAGAAATTGCCGACCGCGGTGCGGGTGGAACGAGGCGAGGCGCCGGCGGCGGGTTTTGAAAAGATTGCCGATTCCGAGGTCCGTGCCGAAGAAATGGCGCGCGATCTGGAGGCGCTCAGCCGCAAGCTGCGCGACACGCCACAGGACGACCAGGCTCTCACCCGGTTTATGGCTTTCACTGCGCAATGCAATACGCCTGAGACGTTGCTGGCGGCTTTGCCGGGGGCTCTGCCTGGGATGGTGCCGTACGATGCAATGGTGATCTACCGTCGCCGGGGCGATTTACTGCTTCCCTGTTGTTCCGGTGGAGACGCTCGGGCGCTGTTCGGTTCCGGGCAGGTTCGAGCCGGAGAGGGTCTGTCGGGCTGGGTAGCGGAACACGGCAAGGCCATCGTGAACGGAAATCCGGCGGTAGAGCCTGCGTATCTGCAGGATCCGGGGCGGCTCGGGAAACTGGGTTCCGCTCTGGCGGTGCCTCTCATCACCGACAGCGGGATCGCCGGGGTGCTCTCGCTCTATCGCACGGGGAGCGACGCGTTTTCAGGCGCAAACCTGGCAACGCTGACGGCTCTAAGCCCGGTGGTCGCTCATGCGCTCGAGGGCGTCGAGTTTGTCCCGGCCTGAACAGACTTTGAAATAACCGATCCCGGAACGGTTGTGTTTTGCAGGCCAAAACTGATAGAACTATAGCCGTCTACCGTGGAACCGTCCCGAAACCTGAATCACGGCCGCTATATGGTGAAGGCTCTGGTGCATGCAACCCGAGTACTGGAGGCCTTCCAGACTTCGGGCGACGTGCTTCGTTTGCGTGATGTGGTGCTGCGAACCGGTTTTAACAAAGGCATGTGTTTTCGGTTGCTGTATTCGCTTCACCAGTGCGGGTTTCTGGATCGTGTGGGCGAGAACAGTTACCGGCTGACGTCGGAAGTGCGCCGGCGCCGGCTGTATCGAATCGGATATGCCGAGCAGGGGCAGGATACGTCTTTCGACCGCGAGGTGGCAAGCGGACTGAAGCGAGCCGCCGAACGCGAGCAGGTGGAACTGATCACGGTCGACAACCGTTATCAGCCGAAGATAGCGCTGCGGAGCGCGGACTATCTGATTCGCCAGGAAGTGGATCTGGCGATCGAGTTCCAGGCCGACGAGGCAGTTGCGCCGGATATCGCGTCCAAATACCTTGAGGCAAATATCCCTTTCATTGCGATCGATATTCCACATCCGGGAGCGACGTATTTCGGGGCCAACAACTATCAGGCAGGGCTGATGGGGGGGAATTATCTGGGCCGCTGGGCTAAACGCAACTGGAATGGCGAAGTGGATGAGATTCTGCTGATCGAACTGCAGCGCGCCGGGTCTTTGCCGAAAGCGCGCATGCGCGGGATGCTGGCCGGGCTGGCCGAAGTACTGCGGACGCCGGAGCGCACCCGGACGTTTCCGATCGATGGCGACGGCCAGTTTGAGACGACGCTCGAGCGGGTACGGAAGCATCTGCGGGAGTCGAAGGCGAAACGAATTCTGGTGGGCGCGGTGAACGATTCGAGCGCGCTCGGGGCGCTGCGAGCCTTTCAGGAAGCAGGCCGGGCCGAAGAGTGCGCGATTGTGGGACAGAACGCGGAGCCGGAAGCGCGGGCGGAACTGCGAGTGGCCCGGTCGCGACTGATTGCCTCAGTGGCGTTCTTCCCGGAGCAGTATGGGGAAGGGCTGGTGCGGCTGGCGCTGGATATCCTGGTTCGGAAGCCGGTGCCGCCGGCGGTGTTCACGCGGCACCAGATCATTACGCCGGAGAATGTGGATCATTTTTATCCGAACGACAGTTTGCTGAGCGTTCCGGCCTAGTCCTCGGATTCGGTACTCTGGGAATAGTGGATCTCGAAAAAACTCTGCTGCGAAAGACCGGTGAGGCAATCCATCGCTTTCGCATGATTCGCGAGGGCGACCGGCTTGCCGTGGCGGTATCAGGCGGCAAGGACTCGGTTACGATGCTCGACGCGCTTCTGTTGCTGCAGAAGCGGGCTCCCATCAACTTCTCGATCTGTGCGTTTACGGTGGAGCAGGGAAAGTTTCTGGCGCCGGTCGAGGCGGTGGGAGATTACATTCGGGGTCTTGGCGTGCCGTGGACTTATCACACGGATAATCCTTCGCTGAAGCTGCTCGAAGAGAAACCGGATCACGGTTGCGACCTCTGCAGCCGGTTCCGAAGGCGAGCGGTTTATCAGATCGCGCGGGGACTGGGGGCGAACGTGATCGCTTTCGGGCATACGGCGGACGATTTCTGCGAGTCGCTGCTGCGCAACATGCTCTACACCGGACGGCTGAGTTCTCTGCCGCCGATCACGCATTCGCGGAAGAACGACTTCCGGCTGATCCGGCCGCTGGTTTATGTGAACGAGGAGATCACGCGGGCGTGGGTGGAAAGCAAGGGAGTGCCGGTGGTGCCGTGCGGTTGCTCGCTGCGCACGGGGACTGTTCGGCGCGGCCTTCGGGAGACGATTGCGGACTGGGAGCGGGAGCATCCGCATATCCGCGAGAACATGCTCTCGGCGATGGGGAATATTAATCACGGTCGGCTGCTCGATACCCGTTACCTCGATCCGGAAGGCGAACTCGATGAGGAATCCGAGACCGTTGGTTCTTCGGTCTTGCCGATTCTTCAGGAAGCATGAGCGAGGCCCGCGACGCGCGAGTCATCGAAGAGAGCCGGCGACAGATCGAACGGCTTTCGAAGCTCGGCTGGTATCACAGTATTGAACTGCCCGATGGCGAGGTGATTGAGGGGCACCAGTCGATCGAGCAGTTACGTCGGCGGCTGCGGATGTTTCCGATTCCCGAAGACCTCACGGGGAAGCGCGTGCTGGATATCGGGGCGTGGGACGGCTGGTTCAGCTTCGAGATGGAGCGGCGGGGGGCGGAGGTTGTCGCGCTCGATTCGGCGAAAAATACCAGACTGCAGGAGGCGCGGCGCTTGCTGGGGTCGCGCATTGAATGCCGGATCGGCGACATTTGCCGCACTACTGCGAAGGACCTGGGGATGTTCGACATCGTGCTGTTTCTGGGGGTGCTGTATCACGTGAGGCATCCGGTGATGGCGCTGGAGAATGTCTGCGGGATGTGCCGCGATCTGGCTTGTATCGAGTCTTTCGTGACGGACAGCGAACCGAATGCGATTCCTGCGATGGAGTTTTACGAGACGACCGAACTGCGCGGGCAGCTGGATAACTGGGTGGGGCCTAATGCTGCTTGCCTGATGGCGTTCTGCAGGACGGCAGGTTTCGCGCGGGTTGATTTTGCGGGGGCGCTGGGGGAGCGTGGGCATGCGGTTGGTTATCGGGACTGGCTTCCGGCAACCGGGAGTGCGAGTGCGCCGGAGATTTTGTGCATCGATAACGCCTCGACGCACGATCATCATTTTTCAAGTTGGGCAGACGACTACGCAACGTTTTACTTCAGGAGCGCGGAGAGCGGTTTGAGTTGCGATACGGTGATGGCGCGGATTGGGCCTTATGGGGCGCGTCCGATTTATGTGGCGCAGACCGGCGGCGGATGGCAGGCTACATGCAAGGTTCCGCCGGGGCTCGACGCCGGCTGGCATGAAGCGAGGCTGCGGACTGCGAACAGCAGTTTCGGTGCTCCGGTGCGGATCGGAATCGATATGGATATTACGGCGCGGCGGGTGCGTTCCGGGGCGTCGAGCGGCGTTCGGTTGACGCGTGTCGCCGATGGGAAGAGCTTCGAGGATCTGCGAATCCGGGTGGGAGAAGACAGCGCTATTTCGGTGTGGGGGATGGGGCTGCCGCCGGATGTCGGTTTGTCTGACATTCGTGTGCGGCTGGACGGATCGGAACTGCCTGCTATCTGGATTTCTTCGCCCGATTCCGATAACCGGCAGATCAACGCTTTATTGCCGGCGGGTCTGGAGGCAGGGTTCGCGATGGTGAGCGTGGCGGTTCGGGGCGGAGAGTCGGAGGCGGTCGAAGTGCAGCTTCACAGTTGACGGCCGATTTCCCAGTGATGGCCGTAAGGGTCGGCGACGCGGCCGACGCGCCATCCGTGGCCTTCGCTGACGGGATAGACCTCGGCTGCGCCAGCGGCGCGGGCGCGGGCGAAGACGGCATCGGGATCGGGCACGGTCAGGATGATTCTCACGGAGCTGCCGTTCAGGGCTTGTGGGCTGAAGTTGCCGTGTTCGGGCGATTCGTCGGAGAGCCAGAATTCGGCGCCGTCGATGGAAAGCCGGGCGACAACGCCGTCCGCCCCGCCGTCGAAAAGATAGACCTCAACTGCTCCGAATGCGCGCTTGTAGAATTCCAGGGCTTCGCGGCTGCCGCGCACCGATAGCCAGGGCGCGATCGTAAATGAGTCCATGCCAGTCATAATAGTCAATGGCCGTAATTCTGACCTGCGACTCCCTGGGCAAGTCCTTCGGATCGCGCACGGTATTTTCCGACATCTCGCTGAGCCTGCATGAGGGCGACCGAATGGGCATCATTGGGCCCAACGGCGCGGGCAAATCGACATTCCTGAACATCCTCGGTACCGCGATGACACCCGACGCGGGCACGGTTTCCTATCGCAAGGGCGTGCGGGTGGCGATGGTGGCGCAGGACCCGATGTTCGACGCGGCGCGGACGGTTCGCGAGATCGTTTTCGATGCGGCGGGCGACGGGGAGGACCGCGACATCGAGGTGTCGAAGATCATCAGCCGCACGGGGTTCGCGGATCCGTCCGCCACGGCGGGAACTCTTTCCGGGGGGTGGAAGAAGAGACTGGCGATTGCCGAAGCGTTGGCGCAGCGGCCGGATGTGCTGCTGCTCGATGAGCCGACCAACCATCTCGACGTGGAAGGGATTCTCTGGCTGGAGAAGCTGATTACCGGTTCGGCGTTTGCGTCGGTGTTTGTGACGCACGACCGGTACTTCCTGGAGAACGCATCGACGCGCGTGGCGGAGATTAACCGCGCATATCCTCTGGGATTGTTTGCGACACCCGGCAATTACAGCAGGTTTCTGGAAAAGCGGGCGGAATTTCTGCGGGCGCAGCAGAAGGAACAGGATGCGCTGTCGAACCTGGTT
>Ga0302320_10031717_pt1 | contig 10014 bp, 6 predicted proteins | sample Bog_T0_3_FD_202130 | JGI IMG/M metagenome (GOLD analysis project Ga0302320, IMG submission 202130) | Peat permafrost microbial communities from Stordalen Mire near Abisko, Sweden - Bog_T0_3 | ecosystem: Environmental > Terrestrial > Soil > Wetlands > Peat | place: Sweden: Abisko, Stordalen Mire...
AGTGCGATTCGACCGCAGAGCATTGGGCTCCCTGGCGGGAATGAGCGAGATTCTTTGGAAGCGGAAAGGCCACGTCCCGCTTCGTTTTGGGCTGTAGATCGCTACTTAATCCTTTATCGGCCCCTTTGCAATGCGATTAAGATTGCTGCCATTGTGAGCGGCAGCCGCGACATTCCACCGGTTCTGCGCGACGGGAACCGGGCGAGTAGCCCGCTACAATCGCAGGGTGTCCCTGACGTTTAAGATTCATCGGACGAACGGGTCGGCGCGGCGCGCGACGCTGACACTGCCACATGGCACGGTCGAGACTCCGGTGTTTATGCCGGTGGGAACCCAGGGGACGGTGAAGGCGGTCCCGCAACAGTTCCTGGAGGAGCTGGATGTCCGGATTCTGCTCGGCAATACCTATCATCTTTATCTGCGGCCGGGGCATGAGGCGATCCGACGGATGGGTGGCCTGCATCGCTTCGTGAGCTGGGAGCGGGCGATCCTGACGGATTCTGGCGGATTCCAGGTTTTCAGCCTCAGCGATCTGCGCAAAGTGACCGAGGAAGGCGTTGCGTTCCGGTCGCACATCGACGGGTCGTCGCATTTCTTTTCACCCGAGCACTCGATGGACGTCCAGATCGCGCTGGGTTCGGATATTGCGATGGCGTTCGACGAGTGCACGGAGTACCCGGCGGATTGGGCGCGAGCACGGGCTTCGCTGGATATGACGCTGCGCTGGGCGAAGCGAAGCAAGGAGCGCTTTGAGGCGCATAAGTCGAGCGTCCCGTGTGCACTCGACCGGGTACCGGGCACCGAGCACCGGGCACCGGAGCTCGACGGGAAGACGCCGAGTTTGTTTGGGATTGTGCAGGGCGGAATGTTCGCCGATCTGCGGCGCGAGTCGGCGGAGAGGTTGGTGGAGATGGATTTTCCGGGATATGCCCTTGGTGGGCTCAGCGTGGGCGAGCCGCGCGAGCTAACTCGCGAGATGATTGCGGCGACGCTGCCTCTGCTGCCGGCGGGCAAACCCAGATATGTGATGGGCGTTGGCTATCCCGATGAGATCGCCGAGTACGCACGCATGGGCGTGGACATGATGGATTGCGTCCTGCCGACACGCGCAGCGCGGCATGGGCTGCTCTTCACATCGGAGGGGCGGGTAAATATCAAGAACCGGCAGTATGCGGAAGACCAGGGTCCAGTGGACCCCACGTGCGGATGCATGGTTTGCCAGCGGTATAGCCGGGCATATCTTCGGCACCTGATGGCAGCGCAGGAACCGCTTTCCGCGGTGCTGAACTCCGTGCACAACCTGGCGTTCTATCTGGAGACGATGCGGAAGGTAAGGGAGGAGATCGCAGACGAGCCGATAGCCGATAGCCGGTGAAGCTACACCGTCCGGAACTACGAGACCGCGCTCTCTTTCCTGGTTAATTGCGGCCGGTCACGCCTGGTTTGCAAATCGATCCAGGCCGGCTCGTTGAGCATGCTCAGCGATGGCGGCGTTGATATCGAGGGCGAGGGCGAGCGCGGCGCGGCCATCTTCTCCGGAAACCCGAGGCGTAGAACGGGTGTGCACGCATTCGAGGAAGGACTCGATCTCGAGGCGCAGCGGCTCACCGGGCTGGACTGTCGGCTTTTCAAAGCGCAGGCCAGGAAAGCCGGGGATTGCCGCTGAAGCCGCAGTGGCCATCGCGGCGGCATCGGCCTGCGCGATGCGTGAGACATCGATCAGAAGCAGGTCCTGGCGGGCGTAATCGATCGAAACGTACTGGTGGGGCTGGAAGAAGCGCAGCTTGCGGACCTTTTCTGTGCTGACGCGGCTGGCCGTGAAGTTGGCCACACAGCCCGATTCGAATTCGATGCGGACGTTGGCGATGTCGACTTTGCGCGAAAGAATCGGCAGGCCCACGGCGTGGAGCGAGCGCACCGGCGATTGAACCAGGCTGAGGACGATGTCGAGGTCGTGGACCATAAGATCGAGCACCACATCGACATCGAGAGAACGCGGGCTGAAGATGCTGAGGCGGTGCGCCTCAAAAAACATGGGGTGATTGAGGATGGGAGCGATGGCGATGACGGCTGGGTTGAAGCGCTCGAGGTGACCCGTTTGAAGGATGCGGTTGTGGCTCGCGGCCAGCTCGATGAGGGCTGTGGCTTCTTCTACGGACGTGGCGATTGGTTTTTCGATCAGAACGTCGATCCCCGCGGCCAGCAAAGCCTGAGCCACATGAAAATGGGCGGAAGTCGGGGTACAGACGGAGGCAGCGGCGAAGGCAATCTCGTTGCGCGAGCGCGCCGCAAGGCACTCTTCGACCGAGGAGAAGACGGGCACGCCCCACTCATTGGCACTGGCGCCGGCGCGGACCAGATCCGGTTCGACAATACCGGCCAGGCGAGTCGGCGCGCCTTTGTCTTCCAGAGCCCGATAGACGCGAAGATGATTGCGGCCGAAAACGCCAGCTCCACAAACAAGAACGCCGAGATGGGGCGCGCGGCTCAAGGGGGTACGGGCCAGTGAGGAGTCTAGGCCGGCTTTCCTTCCACGGCGCGCAGGCAGCGTGCGTACAACTCGAGCAAGTGGGTGACCTGCTCGTCCGGTTTGGGGGCGCCGCTGGCAACGAAACCGGTGGACGGGCCGCTGGTACGGCCGACGCCGGCGGTGGCGGCGACAAACTTCAGCAAATCGAGCGCGATGTCCTCGTTGCGCCGAATGCCATTGCCTGGGGTGGGGGCTGAATCCATGGAGGTACCTCTGCAGGCGATGCTATCAAAGGCGGCGACGCGCCGAAAATGACCGATCAGGTCTCCGAAATGCACAGGCAGACACGGCCGACGAGGAAGTCCGATGGCGACTCCTGGGGGGCCATCTCGATCAGGTCGACGGGATAGGCGAGGGCGCGCGGTCGCAATACCAGCCGATTGGAATCAGAGCTCACGTGACGGAAAAGCATCTGCGTTGCTGACCGCACCGCATAGAGGTTGGGGTGGGAGGGTCGAAATGGGACGAGGGAGTGGTAATGCCGGTCGAGTACGACGATGGTGCCGAGACGGAGCACCGGATCCATCGGCAGTGCCTGGCTGGCGGTGACACGCACGCCAACGAATCGCTCCCAGTTACGGCGCTTCTCCGCGCGACGGGTGGGGAAGCTGTTGAGCCAGCCCGCAGGCAAATGGAGGGAGTCGATGACCATGCGAGGGGCGATGATGGGCGCAGTCATGGCGACGCTCTGCGAGACGATGGGGACAGTGTCCGCCGATCCACTCGCTGCTTGTTCCTGAGCAGTCAGCCCGCGGGGAAGGAGGTCTTCGACGCTGAGGCCCTCGGCCAGCAGGACCTGGTCCGCAGCGGAAAGCCCCAGGCGCCTGCGACGGTGAAGAAAATTGGAGATATGGCTTTGGGCGAGCCCGGTCTGGCGAGCGAGAAGCGACCTGCTGAGGATTCCCTGGTCGATGCGGCGCCACGTCTCGAGCCGGAGACGCTCGTATAACTCGAGAAAGTTCATCGTCAAAGTTTTTCAGGGAGCTATACAGCCATTACTTCGGGTTTTGCGGAAAGAATCGCAAATTTGCGAAATCCGCAGGCTGCGGAGAGGACGCCAGTACCCAGCTATGCGGGACGACCGAATTGCTCCGCCCGGTAATTGATCGCATTGCCCCGTGAAATTAGTGTCGGACTAGTTCTGCCGGTCAGACATAGTACTTTCGCTCGGCGCAAACCGGCGCGGGCACCCCGGTGGGATACCACAGTGTGGAGGCTCGCTTCATTCCGCTCGTCACTATCGGCTCACGACTCACTGAATGAGGGGCGCGGCTGCCACGCCGATGGCAGGCGGCATTCCTCACAACCCCGCGGGGGGCGAAAACCCGCGCTCCCCGGGGCGGACGAACTCTGGAGACAACTGATGTATCTGCGAATCTTTCTGAAGGTTTGTGAGGGGTGCGGCGTGCTTTGGTTCCGCGCTCAGGACTGCCCTGAAGTTTATTGCCCTGGATGCTCGCGAAAGCTGCGTTCTTTGCCGCCTGTCCAGCGAACCCGCCGGCCGGGGCGCCGAGGACGTCACAGAACGGCTGTAGCGACGGGTGGGGGCGCGGCATGAGCGCGGCCCTCGCCATGCCATGCATCCTCTCTACCGCGGAAGCCTTTGCGGAAACCGGTTTGCCGGTCTGGCGGCCGAAACCCATCGAAGGCCTCGCCTTTTACCGGAAACATACGCTTGCGATACTGCGGCGCTATCTACTGACGTCCATGGAAATCGGCCGAACGCCGTGCGTACTCAATAATATTGTCTTTCAGGGGCGGGTTTCGCATTACCGGCTACGGACCTTCGAAGATAGCCTGATCTTTGTTCTTGACGTGGAGAGGTGCCTGAAGCGGCTCGATGGGCGGTCGCGCACCGTGATCGCGCATGTCGCCCTGGAGGATTACACGCCTCCGCAGGCCGCTCTTTTGACCGGCGAAAGCGTGCGGTCCGTCGCCCGGATTTATCACGAGGCGCTGGATCGTCTGACGCGTTTTTTTCTCACTTTTCGGTTGCTCGACCCAAATGTGGAAAAATTGTCAAGAGGGGAGGCCGGAATCGAAAGTAACGACCCAACATAACAATGCGCTTGCGAGCCAGATCATGCGAGGAAAGTTGGCAGTTTTATTCTTCGAACCTGATATTCTGAACTTATAGGGTAGAAACAGAGAAGGGACACTTAACCGTGTCCCTTTTTTATTGGTCCGGCGGGGGTTTAAGGTGGGGACCTGGAAAAGCATTATGCCGTTTTCAGAAATGAGGATTATGCGGAACATTGATTCTATCAAGGGCCTGGGAAGACGGTTGGCCGCCTGGGTGGCGGTGTGGCTAGCGGCGCCTGGACTCGTCGCGCTGGCGATCGCCGTACTCCCGCCCCGTGTGATCGCGCAGATGAATACAACGACTGTCCAGGGCACGATTTATCGTGCGGATGGAACAGCGGCGAATGGAACCCTGCTGGTGAGCTGGCCGGCGTTTACGACCGCGCAGAACCAGGCGGTGGCAGCCGGCAATCTGACCGCGGCGATCGGCTCCGATGGATTCGTGAGCATGAACCTGACACCCAACGCGGGTGCAATACCCAATGGGAGCTACTACACGGCGGTCTATCACCTGAACGACGGAACAGTAAACCAGGAATACTGGGTCGTTCCTTCGTCGGCGACAGCTTCCGTTGCGGCGGTGCGGGCGGAGTTGGAGCCCTCCACCGTAGCGGTGCAATCCGCATCGCAGGCGTACGTACAGAACGCAATTGCGTCGCTGAGCGGTTCGTGGCTGTCGCTGGCGGGCGGCACGATGAGCGGACCGCTGACCCTCAGCAACGACCCATCGGCCGCTAATCAGGCGGCCACCAAGCACTACGCGGATCAGCTCAGTGCCGCCAATCTTCCGCTGGCAGGCGGCGCACTGTCCGGGCCTCTGACGGTGCCGCAGCTCTATGCAAAGCAGGTGGAAGGCCATTTGTATGCCGATCAGTGGCAGTCCGGCGCGGGCAACAACGGTATTGCCATGTCGCTGGCGCAGTGCCGCGCGTTTCCGTACGCCTGTCAGGTGATCGCTCCGGCTGGGTACGCACAGACGGAAACCCAGCCGTTTGGCGGCGCCGGGCAATCGGCGTATTCCAGTTCTTACCTCTCCGGGCCAGTGAGCGGTCAACCGATTGCCGGGGTCGTGGATTATCGATTTGGACCACCGATGTGGTTCTTTAACTCGGCGGAACCGTACGTCGACAATCGGCATTTCGCCAGCCCGACCTTTGCCATGAACACGACGAGTTTCGGGGCCGGCGTTTATCCCGCTTCCCCCATGGGACTGCAGGTTCTGAACAATGCCTGGCTTGGAGGAAGAAACTTCGCAACCGGCGACGGAACGAACGGGGACAAGTCGAATTTCGGCACAATGTATGTCCAGTCGCGGAAGTACACGGAGACGCAGAATACCGGAGATCTATTTCAGAACGAGCTTTGCTACGGCAATGGGGACTGTGTGGGACATCAGGTCTTTACCTCGAGCTACGGCGGCCCGAATACCCAGGCGGACGAAGCCAACGAAGGCAACCGCTATTTCAACATCGAAGGCGGCGCGGTCTTTTCCGCATTAGTGAACACGCTGACCGCCGGTTCCGACGGTTCGGAGGCGATCACCACAACAGGACAGACGAACAACGGAACTCAGGGGGAAGGGCGGCTCCTGATCGATGTGACCCGGAAATACAACGCCGGCTACGTCGCACAGGTTCAGCAGGGCTACCAAACCGCAAATCATCAGCCGCAGGTGAGCTGCGCGGGCTGCGCATGGGACGCGACGTTCGGCACTTCCACCCAGACCGCGCTCACCAGCGCCATTTCGCAGGGAGCGACAAACGTTTTTCCCGAGAGCAACGTGGCTTGGAATGTCGGATCGAGCACAGGGTTCACCGTGGGCAATCTGGCCTGCGCATGGGACTACGACTATGAGTGCGAGAAGATCACGGCGGTGGCGGCAGGCATGGTGACGGTGGCGACCGATCGCAAGCCGCATCCTTCAGGCGCGTGGATCACGACGGGCGGATTGGCAGGATACGGATTCGAACTGGAGGCAGACCGCGTCGCTCCCGCCAACACGAACGGCGTCATCGTCGCGGCAACAGATTTCAACTCGACCGTCGGCAAAGTCTCGCCCATCGTGATGAGCGCCAGCGGCAACGTGGCCACGCTGTTCGTCGGCGGAGATTCACTGACTGGAGGCAACTGGGTCGGGTTCAGTACGCGCGCTTACAGCCTGATGGGAAGTGGCGGGACGGTCACGCTGACGATTGCCGGAGGGCAGGTCACAGCCTGCTCGGCCAGCGGCGGCAGCGGGTATTACTTTGTGACGGACGCTTACGGGCATCTGCTCAATCCTCCACAGGTGTCGCTCACGGGAACCTGGACGACAGCTCCCTCTGTTTACGTCAGCGCAGAGAGTGGATATCCGACCGGCTCTTTGGCAGGCTGCACCGTCAGCAATGGCGGAACCGGGGTAACGGCGGCGACAGCGACCGTGGTCCCGTCGAATGCCTACGACATCTATCCGGCAGCGAAGGTTTGGCAGGTCTACGACTACACTGCCGGCAGCGTCGATGGAACGTTCTGGACGGAGCCTTTCGCGGGATCGCCGGCGAGCGGCGATACTCTCGCCGAGCCCCATTACTTCAACCAGGAAACCAAGAACGGTCTCAACGTGATGGGGACCCTTCTGCCGTCGGTCGAGCAACCGAACACCACCGTAGACTACGAAATCACCGGAATCTTCCAGGGCGCCGATTACGCGATGAAGATCAATAACGGCAGCAGTCCCCAGCTTTATCAGGGATACCCGCAGTCGAACCCTCAGACGCCCGGTTCGGGACAGCTGATGACAGCCCAGGGATATCAGTTGAACGGGGCGTTCTCGACGGGGCTGTCGATGAACACGCCGCCGTTCGGTCCGGGCCTGGCTGGACCTGCGGGAAGCGAGGGAGCATCGGCTCTTTGGGTGGGATGCGGTTCACTTCCCTGCTCCACCTGGACGCACGGATACAACTTTCTCGCTGGATTCAACGCCGCGGGCGGGAGCGACGCGCTGCACTACACGCCGTCCACGGGAGCATGGATGCTGACAGCGGGAGCGACGCAGTTCGGCGGCGGCAGTCCTGCATGCAGTTACACCTTTGGCGGAAGCGGCAATGGCCTTTCCATTAGTTGCGGAGCGGCCACCGCGAAATTCGATGCATCCGGAAACCTCACCGCTGGAGGTTCGGTTCGCGCGCAGAGCGGAGTGACCGGCGCAACCATTAACGGCGAGATCACGGTGGATGGCACGACCTATACAACGCTGAATACAGCCTGGAGTGCGGCGGTCAGCCAGGCCACTGCAAACGGACAGAACCAGACGGTACGTCTGGGACCCGGAACGTTTCCCGTTACAGCAACGTTGACGGAGCCCACGAACGGCGCCTGCGTGAACGTGCTTGGATCGGGTGGGACTACAGTGAACGCGGACAGCGCTCAGGTAGCCTCTACGCTCACCGTCCCCGCTTCGCTCGGCGGCGATGTTTTCTATCTGGGTAACTCGACACAGGCGCAGGGTTGCACTTTCAAAGATCTCAACCTGCTGGCGGGCGGCAATGCCACCCACGGCTTCGAGCTGCAATGGTTCCGCGGTGCGCTGATCGATAATGTGACGGTGAACGACACCACGGCAGAAGGCATTCTGCTTGGCGAGGAAAATACTTTGTCGGGCCATCAGGCGAATTTCCTGCTGCGCAATGTCACGGTGAGTTACAGCAGTGGAGCCTTTACTCCGGCGAGCCGGCCAGCGTACGGGATCCATCTGCTGAAGACCGCGATCGACAGCCATCTGGACGACATCGTGGTGCGCAACGCCTTAACGGCCGCGGTCTACAACGAAGGCACCGGCAATACCGGCTATCTCGTTCACGGCTTCGGCTACCCGTATATCTGTTCTACCGGGCCCTGCGCCAACAATGCATCGTCCGGGTCGGCGGCGAACGCTTCGTATGCGACGAGTTACGTGATTTACGACACGGGGGGCGCCGGCAGCGTGTGGACCGATACCTATGCCGACAGCCCGTCGGTGGCGGGCTTCTATGTAGGCGCCAACGGCGTGGAGATCCACGGCGGCCATATTCAGTGGCCGGACGTTACCAGCTTTCCCGCGGCCAACCTGGCTTATGTTGCCGCGAATGTCAGCAATAACCTGCTGATCGCCGATGTGGATTGTCTGGAGATGGCGAGCGGCGTGAACTGGATTACCTATGCCGCGTCCGCCGGTAATCCGCCGACCTATGCCAGTGTGCATCACCTGACCGGTTGCGGTAACTACTATCAGGCGCTCGAGGATGCGGAAGTGACGGGATTTTCGAGCGGAGGCGCAAATATCAACGATCCCACCGGCGCAGTGCCGAGGGTGTGGTCCACGCCGGTCGCGGCGGCATCGAGTTACCCGGCATATGCGGCGCAAATGTACACGGGCTACCAGGGGGACGCCTTTCAGGCGCACTTCTCCGGGGTCAACCCGTTCTTCAATGTTACGTATCAGGGGACCATACGGTCGAGCGGCGGCATCGCGCTGAGCACGATCATCAACACCGCGTTGACGCTGACGCTGACGGCTGCGAACAAGAACGTGATTGCCAACGCGGCGAGCGGCGCGCAGACGATCACGCTGCCCAGTTGCTACACGCCCCTGCCGGACAAAGCGTCGCCGACGGGGCTCGAGTTCACCATCATCAAGTCGGACACCTCAGCGAATGCCGTTACCCTGCAGACGGTGAGCTCCCAGAACATCAATTACAACGGCGTCACTGCGCAGACGCTGGCCATCGGGTCTGCGGGTAAGCGGACGCTGGTCTGCGCGCCCGACTACAACTGGTACGCCTACTAAAGCCCTCGATGGAGTTTAACTGGGGCACGGGAGCAAGGGAGGACCTCGTCCGCCTGGGCGGGGAGCTGGACAGCCGCGTGGAAATAGCGATGGCTTTGACGGAGAAGGCGCTGAAAATCAGAAACCGGCGGGGGTGCTGTGTGAACTTTGTCGCCAACCAGGCGCAACGGCAATATGCAACCGAGGCGGGACGGAGAAATATCGTGCTGAAAGCGCGGCAGATGGGGGTGACCAGCTGGATCGCGGGACAGTTTTTCCTGCGCACCATCCTGCATCCCGGCACGGTGACGGTGCAGGTGGCGCACGAGCAGCAGGCAGCGGAGCAGATTTTCCGAATTGTGCACCGGTTTCTGGCCCATCTGCCGGAACCGCTGCAGACCGGCGCCCTGAAGACGGTGAAGAGGAGCGCGCGGCGCATCCTGTTCCCGGAGATCGACAGCGAGTATCTGGTGGAGACGGCGGGCGATCGCAATGCGGGAAGGGGGCTGACGCTCACGAACCTGCACTGCACGGAGCTGGCGCGCTGGCCGGGCGATGCGGAGGAGACGCTGTGCGGACTGATGGCTACCCTTTCGCCGGACGGAATGCTGGCCATGGA
>Ga0302320_10031718_pt1 | contig 10013 bp, 8 predicted proteins | sample Bog_T0_3_FD_202130 | JGI IMG/M metagenome (GOLD analysis project Ga0302320, IMG submission 202130) | Peat permafrost microbial communities from Stordalen Mire near Abisko, Sweden - Bog_T0_3 | ecosystem: Environmental > Terrestrial > Soil > Wetlands > Peat | place: Sweden: Abisko, Stordalen Mire...
CGAACATGAACTTGAACCGCGGGTCGCGGCTCAGCGTCTCCAGCCGGTACTTCAGCGCCCGTAGATCGGAGCGCGGATAACGCTGGTCGAGCTTGCCGAGCCATTCGTCGATGATGTGGACCATGTCGGCGATACGATAGGGCACCGGCGTGTCGGCGCTGATCGAGCCGCTGTCGGCCGGCTGGGCGCGGCGCAGCGGGCTCGCGGCAATCATCGAGGCGCCGCTCGCGACAAACTGCGCCTTGGCGGTCCGGATCGCGTCGTAGAGCGCGTCGACCTCGTCGGAGTTCGGCTTGCGGCCGCTGTAGATGATGTCGGCGATCTCCTCGAAGCGGAACATCCAGTACGGCAGCTCGAGGTTCTCGGAGGTCAGCACCACCGATTCCTTGGGAAAGTGGCGCGCGTATTCGTTGTGCGGATCGATGATCAGCGTGCGCAGCTTCGGCCGGTGCGACAGGCATTTCTTGATCAGCATCGACACCGCGGTCGTCTTGCCCACGCCGGTCGAGCCGATGACCGCGAAGTGGCGGGTGACGAGTTCCTCGACGCTGACGGCTGCCGAAATCGTGGGATTCTGGGTGAGCTTGCCGATCTCGACGCCGTCGACGCCGCGAAAGGCGTAGATCGCCTTGAGATCTTCAGCGCGAATGCGATGGACCACGGCGCCGAGCGCCGGATAGGCGCGAATGCCGCGGTAGAAGCGCGGCGAGCCGTCGTCGTCGTCGACGATCTCGCCGTTCAGCTCGACCTTGACGTGGGCGATGTTGGGCTCGCCGTCGCTCCAGCGGCGGTCCGCCGTCGACAGTTCGCACACGACGCCGACTAGGCGCGCCTGCTGATGAATGATGGAGATGAGATGGCCGACCGACCAATGCTCGCCGAACTCGTTCGGCGACAGCTCGCAGGCGATGATGCCTTCGGCGCCGGTGAGCGACACCAGTCGGCCGAGAATGCGATCGCCGCCGTGCTCGCGACGTTCATGCAAGGGCGAAATAACGCTGTGGGTCGGCGATAGGTCGACTCTCATCAATTGCCCCGTCGTCGCCGCGTCGTAATGTCGCGGACCCGACGATTAGAGGCGATAGTCTGTAAAGAAATGATTTCCGCAGCGTTACAACTGAGAATTACCCAGCGGCGCGGACCTCCGGATCGCCGCCCAACAGACGGGCGAATTGCCGCAGACGGGTTTGCAGGCGGTCGCTATTGAGCGCGGCGAGGTCGCTCGGCAGGGTCAGCACGACCTTGCCCTTCAGGACCGTCATCGGCGCGCGCGGCAGCACGCCGGGCATCGCCGCCGAAACGATATAGGCGACGCGCATCGCCGCGCCGAGCAGTCGAGCGCGGTCGAGCTGGCGCGGCGAGACCAGCGAGCGCGCGTGCGGGCTCACCTCCTGGTCGCCCGACACGTGACGGTAGGAGGCGGCCAGCGCGAGATAGGCGCGCGACGGGTGGTCGACGCCGACGAAGGCGGCGTTGGCGACGAGATCGTAGGACTGCTCGCCGCGATAGTCGGGGTGGGCGCGCCAGGCGATGTCGGACAGCAGGCAAGCGGCGTGGCGCAGCCGCGACTCCTCGGAGGTTTCCTCGAGGTGCGAGTCGCCGAGGAACTGGCTCGTCCAGTGGAAGAGCTCCTCGGCATGGCCGGGCGAGCGCGACCGCAGCAGATTGAATTGTCGGGCCGCGGTGATGAGCGGGTCCTGCGCCTGCTCGTCCGCCGAAAGACCCTCGAACAGCAGCCCTTCGCGCACTCCCAGCGCCGAGATGACGACTTCCTTCGGCGGCGAGCGGCGGATGATCTCCTCGAGCACCGCCGCGCCGTAAGCGAGCAGCGGCCGACGGGCGGTCGACACGGTCTCGATCGAGGTCAGCGCCTCGGTCTCGATGCGCTCGACCAGCCTGACGAACTCGAGCGCGTCGCGGGTCGGAATGACGTAATTGTGCATGACCCGCATCGGATACTGACGCTGGCTCATATGCAGGCGCGCGAGCGCGCGCCACGTCCCGCCGACCGCGTAGAAGGTGCGGCCGGCGAGGTTGTCGAGCGCCTTCACCTTCGCCAGCGCGTCGCGGGCGATCTTGGCCGCCCGCTTCGGCGAACGGTCGGACAGCTCGAGCAACGAGAGGCCGCCCAACGGCAGGGTGACGCCCTTGCCGACCTTGCCGCCGGCGACGTCGGCGATCTCGAGCGAACCGCCGCCGAGGTCGCCGACCACGCCGTCGGCCGCCCAGATCGACGACACGACGCCGAGGCCGGAGAGCTGCGCCTCGCGCGGGCCGGTGATGAGGTCGATTTCGCATCCGATCGCCCGCTCGGCCAATTCGACGAATTGCGGGCCGTTGGCCGCGTCGCGCACGGCGGCGGTCGCCAGCGCGCGAATGTTGGCGACGCCCATTGTCCGGCATAGGACGCGGAAGCGCTGTAGCGCCGCCAGCGCCTTGCCGGTCGCCTCCTCGCTGAGGAAACCGGTCGTCGCGACGCCGCGGCCGAGTCCGCACAGCACCTTCTCGTTGAAGATCGGCGTCAGTGCGCGGCTCAGGGTCTCATAAGCGACGAGGCGAACCGAGTTCGACCCGATGTCGACGATCGCCACCGGTTCGCCCGGCAACCGTCCTCTTGTTTCGACCGCCGACATTCGTTCGTTCCTGGCTTCGCCCCGCCGAAACCGTTCGCGGCCTCGCGCGGGGCGTCCGCATTTCAGCCGCGCAGCTTGCGATAGGCGAGCGCCCCGGGATGGGACTCGGCGAGCGAGCGGCCGCGCCCGGAGAGGCTCGGATGGGTTAGAAAATACGCGTGGGCGTTGAACGGCTCCTCGCCCTCGGCGAGCGTCACCCTGACGCTCGAACCGTCCGGCAGCACGCGAAAGCTCTGCTCGTTGTCGAGGAGATTGGCTTCCATGATCTGGTTTAGCACGTGCTCGTGGACGGTCGGATTGAGCAGCGGCACCATAGCTTCGACGCGGCGGTCGAGATTGCGCTGCATCAGGTCGGCCGACGAAATGTAGACGTGCGCTTCGCGGCTCGGCAGCCCGTAACCGCCGCCGAAGGCGTAGACGCGCGCGTGTTCGAGGAAACGGCCAACGATCGACTTGACGCGGATGTTATCCGACAGGCCCGGCACGCCCGGCCGCAGGCAGCAGATGCCGCGCACGACGAAATCGATCTCGACCCCGGCGCGGCTGGCCGCGTAGAGCGCGTCGATGATCTCGGAATCGACCAGCGCGTTGCACTTGCCCCAGATCGCCGCCGGCTTGCCGGCCTTGGCGAACTCGATCTCCTCGGCGATGTGATGCAGCAGCTTCTTCTTCAGCGTGAACGGCGAGATCGCCAGCAGCTCGAGCCCGTCCGGCTCGGCGTAGCCGGTGATGAAGTTGAACACCCGCGCGACGTCGCGGCCGATCGCCGCGTCGGCGGTGAACAGCGACATGTCGGTGTAGATGCGCGCGGTGACCGGGTGATAGTTGCCGGTGCCCAGATGGCAATAGGTGACGAGCGAGCCCGCCTCGCGCCGGACCACCATCGACAGCTTGGCGTGGGTCTTGAGCTCGATGAAGCCGAACACGACCTGCGCGCCGGCGCGCTCCAGGTCGCGCGCCCAGCGGATGTTGGCCTCCTCGTCGAAGCGCGCTTTCAGCTCGATCAGCGCAGTGACCGACTTGCCGGCTTCCGCCGCCTCGATCAGCGCGCGGACGATCGGGCTGTCGGCGGAGGTGCGATAGAGCGTCTGCTTGATCGCCACGACGTTGGGATCGCGCGCCGCCTGGAAGAGGAACTGCACCACCACGTCGAAAGACTCGTAGGGGTGGTGAACGATCAGGTCCTTCTGGCGGATCGCGGCGAAGCAGTCGCCGCCGTTGTCGCGCACGCGTTCGGGAAAGCGCGGATTGAACGGGGGAAATTTCAGCTCCGGCCGGTCGATTCCGATGAGCTGGCCGAGCTCTTCGAGCGCCAGCATGCCGTCGATCAGCACGACGCCGGAAGCGACGACATCGACGTCGCCGGTGACGAAGGCGCGCAGCCGCTCCGGCATGCCGGCGTCGATCTCGAGTCGGATCACCGAGCCGCGACGGCGGCGCTTGAGCGCGCTTTCGAACAGGCGCACCAGATCCTCGGCCTCTTCCTCGACTTCGATGTCGCTGTCGCGGATGACGCGGAAGCTGCCGTGGCCGGCGACCTTGTAGCCGGGAAAGAGCTGGTCGATGAAGGCGAGGATGATCTGCTCGAGCAGGACGAAGCGCAACGGCCCCGACGAACCGGCGTCGGGCAGCTTGACGAAACGGTCGATGCGGGTGGGGAAGCGCACCAGCGCGTTCATCGTCCGATGGTCGCTGTGACTCTTGAGCTCGAGCGCGAGGGTGAAGCCGAGGTTGGGAATGAACGGGAACGGATGGGCCGGATCGACCGCCAACGGCGTCAGCACCGGAAAGACGTAAAGCAGGAAATAGTCCTGCAGCCATTGCCGGTCGCGCGCGGACAGCGCAGCCACGTCGCAGATGACGATCCCCGCCGCTTCGAGCTCCGCGCGCAGTTCGCGCCAGCGTTCCTGCTGCGCTGCGACGAGTTCGGCGACCCGCGCGCCGATGCGCTCGAGCTGCTCGGCCGGGGTCAGCCCGTCGTCGGAGATCTCGGTCATGCCCGCAAGCACCTGCCCGACCAGGCCGGCGACGCGGACCATGAAGAATTCGTCGAGGTTGTTGGCCGAGATCGACAGGAACCGCAGTCGCTCGAGCAGCGGATGGGCGCGATTGTCCGATTCCTCGAGCACCCGCCGATTGAACTCCAGCCACGACAGCTCGCGGTTGATGAACCGTTCCGGCGATTCGAGCAGATTCGGCGGCGCGTGGTCGGCAGCAGCCGTTGCGGACTTCATTCCCGTCGCCCTCCTGACGTCCGTCTCGGCAGGCCGCGCCTCTTCCCGGGCGGCCGCGGCGTCCGCTCTTTCCATCCGATAATTCTGTGACAAAACCGCTTCGTCGCCAACCGCCGCGGCGCGCCGGCGCGTCCTTTTCGGCCCAGGCGCGGCGCGGCGCGCGAGCTTTGTCGCGACTTCGGCGAGCGCGCGCGGATAGAGCTTGTGCTCTTCGACGAGCACGCGCGCCGCGAGCGTTTCGGCGTCGTCGCTTGGCAGCACCGGCACGCGCGCCTGGGCGACGACCGGGCCAGCGTCGAGCTCGGGCGCGACGAAATGAACCGTGCAGCCGTGCTCGGTCAGGCCGGCGGCGAGCGCACGCTCGTGGGTGTGTAGGCCTCTGAGGGCGGGCAGCAGCGACGGGTGGATGTTGAGCATCCGGCCGCGCCAGCGCTTGACGAATTGCGCGCCCAGCACCCGCATGAAGCCGGCTAGGCAGATGAACTCGATGCGATGGGCCGCCAGCGCCGCCTGCAGCGCCGCTTCGAACGCGTCTCGGTCGGAGTAGCGCTTGGATTCGACGACTTCGGTCGCGATCCCGGCGCGGCAGGCGAAGGCGAGGCCCGGCGCGCCCGCCTTGTTGGCGAGAACGAGCGCGATCTCGGCGGGGAAATCCTCCGCGCGCGCCGCTTCGACCAGCGCCGCCATGTTGGTGCCGCGCCCGGAAATGAGGGCGGCGACCCTGAGCCGGCCGCTCACAACGCCAGCCGTCCGCGCATGACCACCGCGGCGCCGTCGCGCGCGATCAGCCTCCCGATCGGCTTGGGCGCCAGACCGTTGGCGGCGAGCGCCGCGATCGTCGCGGCGGCTTTGTCCGCCGCGGCAAAGGCGACCATGCCGAAACCGCAGTTGAAGGTGCGCAGCATCTCCGCCTCGCCGACGCCGCCGGTCGCAGCGAGCCAGGAAAACACCGGCGGCGGCGCGAAGGCGGAAAGGTCGAGTCCGACCGCCAGCGTCTCGGGCAGCGCCCGCGGCAGGTTGTCGGGAAACCCGCCGCCGGTCACGTGGGCGAGCGCCATCACGCCGTCGGTCGCCTTCAGCGTCGCCAGCAGCGGCTTGACGTAAAGTCGGGTCGGCTCGAGCAGCGCGGCGGCGAGCGAGCGCGTCGGCTCGAAGGGCGCCGGCGCGTCCCAGGCGAGGCCGCTCAGCGCGACGATGCGGCGGACGAGCGAAAAGCCGTTGGAATGGACGCCCGACGAGGGCAGGCCGATCGCGACGTCGCCCGGCTTCAGCCCGGCCCGCGGCAACAGCGCGCCGCGCTCGGCGGCGCCGACGGCGAAGCCGGCGAGGTCGAAATCGCCCACGGCGTAGAGGCCGGGCATTTCCGCGGTCTCGCCGCCGATCAGCGCACAGCCCGACTCGACGCAACCCTTCGCGATCCCGGCGACGATCGCCGCGCCGACCGCCGGATCGAGCTTGGCGGTGGCGAAATAGTCGAGAAAGAACAGCGGTTCGGCGCCCTGGACGACGATGTCGTTGACGCACATGGCGACAAGGTCGACGCCGATCGTGTCGAGAATGCCGCTCTCGATGGCGATCTTGACCTTGGTGCCGACGCCGTCGTTGGCGGCGACGAGGACGGGATCGCGGAAGCCGGCCGCCTTGAGGTCGAACAGCCCGCCAAAGCCGCCGATCTCGGCGTCGGCGCCCGGCCGGCGCGTCGCCCTGACCAACGGCCTGATGCGCTCGACCATAGCGTTGCCCGCGTCGACGTCGACGCCGGCGTCGGCATAGGTCAGGCGCGGAGACGCTGGCGAAGTCATGGCGGCCTTTGGATGACGTCGGCGCCGGGTTAGCCGCTCGGCCGTCGCAGCGCAAGGGCCGTCGGACCTGCCCGTTCCGGGTTCCTCCCAGCCGCGGGCGGTTTCGCACGGCGCGGGCGCCGTCCCGCGTTGCGCCGTCCGCGACGACCTCCTAGGCTCACGCCGCCGGCGCGGAAGACGACGGGGACCCACGCCGCGGCGCCGAAACGGAGAACGCCATGAAGGTCGTGGTCAATCCCGACGGCTCGACGACCGTCTCGTGCAACGGCGCGTCGGTGACGATCAACCCGTCGTCGCCAGCCGATCCGGACGCCGACAGCGCGTCCGAAACGGGCGCCGTTTCGGGGTTCATCGCCGCAAGGCGGGGACCAAGCGGCGCGAGATTGTTGGATGCGCCCGGCGCAAGCGCCGCCAACCGGGCGCTGGTCCTGCACGGTCAGGGCGAGATGGACGTCGACCGCATCCGCCGCCTGCTCGACGACGCCGGACTGAGACACGTGGCGATCGAGATCACGCCGGCGGCCCGCGGCGGCTCCCTACCTGGAATTTAGCGATCGAGGCGCCGTAACGTTAAGCTTGGGCGCGGCTTGTCCGGTCCCAAAGCGCCGTTTTAACCACTCGTTAAGATATGACGCTAAACAGTGGCGGGGCCGTGATGATTCGGAGTCGGTCTGACGCGCCGACACTGGCCCTGCGAGGCCTGAGCCGCCATCAAGGCCGGCGCGCGTCGAAGCGAAGGCGCCAGTCATGCCGCTTTCCAACATCGCCCGCGTCGGCTTTGGCGCGGATGTCGTGCGCACCCGCGGGGACCTCAAACGGCCGCCTGCTCCGCAGAAGCGCAAGCCCGCCGACTCGACGCCCGACGTGGAAGCCGAACCGAACGCCTTCCTGATCGTCAACGAAGGAGCGCCTTCGACCGCCGGCCTGTCGATCCTCGCCCAGGCGCTCGCGGCCTACAGCGAATACTGACCCTCCAACGGTCGAAGAGATTGGGCGGCGGTTCTCGTCGAACCGCCGCTTGGGCTGGCGTAGGCGCCCTAGCCGTCTAGTGCGGCCAAACGTGCCCGCCGCTGATGTGGGGGCCATGTCCCATCATCGGGCCATGTCCCATCATCGGGCCGCGGCCCATCCACGGGCCGTGACCCGGGCCCCATGGCCCATGTCCATAACCCCGGCTCCAGCCGTGCCAGCCGTAGGGGCCGCCCCAGCCGTAGCCGTTGTTCCAAGCGTAGCCGCACCAGTACCAACCCGGGCCATGCCAGCCGACCGGATACCAGCACCAATTGTATCCGCCCCAGAAGAACTGCGCCTTCTCCACCGGCGCAATCTGATGTTGAACGTCGGCGGCGCCCGCGCCGCCATAATTCATCGCGGCCTCGGCCTGGGTGGCCAGCGGCAGGATCGTCGCGGCGGCCAGTGCCGTCGACAGTCCCAACGCGGCCAAGATCTTGCTCATGTGGAGCCTCCGCTATGCGAGTCGCCTTCGCCAGGCGACCTGACGCCCAAAAGGATAGCCTACAATTGTGGCGGGTGTCGCCGCCCGATTTCACAAATTCGACGCCATGGATTCGCGCCGTCGCGCGATTCGCGCAAAGGTGTCGCACAGCATCCGACGAGTCGCATTCGCCGGACCGGGCGGGCGGCGTCAGGGGGGGCGTCGGGTTTTTCATGAGCGGCTCGCGGTTTTTCGCCAATCTGCCGAACCTGATCACCTTGGCGCGTCTGCTGCTGACGCCGCTGGCGGTGACCCTGATCGTGTCGCAGCGATTGGACGAGGCGTTTCTGGTCTTCGTCGCCGCCGGCGCCACCGACGCGGTCGACGGTTTCATCGCCAGGCGCTTCGACCTGCGCTCCGAGCTCGGCTCCTACCTCGACCCGCTGGCCGACAAGGCGCTGGTCAACTCGATGTACATCGCGCTGGCGATGATCGGCGTGGTGTGGCCGGCGCTGGCGATCCTGGTCGTCTCGCGCGACCTGATGATCCTCATCGCGGTGCTGGTTTCCTGGCTGCTCGGCAATCCGGTGGCGATCCGGCCGGTGTGGATCTCGAAATTCAACACCCTCGCCCAGATCGCCTTCGCCGCCTTCGCGCTGGGCGCGCGCGCTTTCGGCTACGACGACGCGACGCTGCGCGACATCCTCGCCTGGATCGTCGCCGCCTCGACGCTGGCGTCTGGCGGGGTTTATATCGCCCAATGGCTCGACCACATGAGTCGCTGAGCGCCGCACCTTGACCAAGAGCCTCGCCGCCGTCGCCTTTCTCGTTCCCGACTACGACGACGCGATCGTCTGGTTTCGCGGCGCGCTCGGTTTCGATTTGATCGAAGACGCGCCGCTCGGGCCGGACCGGCGCTGGGTTGTCGTCGCGCCGCCCGGCGGCGCCGGCGCGCGGCTCGTGCTCGCCAAGGCCGCCGACACGCCCCAACGCGAGGCGATCGGCCGGGCGGCGGGCGGCCGCGTCGGCTATTTCCTCGAGACCGACGATTTCGACCGCGATCACGCAGCGATGCGCGCACGCGGCGTGCGTTTCCTCGAACCGCCGCGCCGCGAGGCCTATGGCGTGGTCGCGGTCTTCGTCGATCCCTGGGGCGGCCGCTGGGATCTCTTGCAGCCCGCGCCGGGCCGAGCGGCGGTCGCGCGATGACGCTCGAACGGCAAGTCCTCGTCTGGGCGATCGCGCTGGCGGCGATCGGCTATCTCCTCTATCTGCTCGGCGGCGCAGTCGCGCCGTTCGCCGCCGGCATCGCGCTCGGCTACCTGCTCGATCCGGTGGTGCGGCGCATGCAGGACGTCGGTCTCAGCCGCCTCGTCGCCTCGCTGATCATCCTCGTCGCCTTCATCGTGGTCGCCGCATTGCTGCTGTTGGTCGCCGCGCCGGCGCTGGCGAACCAGTTCGCCAATTTCGCGCAGAAGCTGCCGGGCTATGCAATGCGACTGCAGGCGCTGCTCGTCGACCAAGGCGGCGCGCTGCTCGACCGCTACGGCGGCGAGTGGCGCGCCTCCGGCTGGACAATCTCGACCGAGCAGATCCAGAAGTCGGTCGGCGACTTCGTCGGCCAAGGCGCGCAATGGCTGCTCAACTTCCTGCGCTCGCTCGTCTCCGGCGGCGCGGCGATTTTCAGCTTCCTGTCGTTCCTGGTCATCACGCCGGTCGTCGCCTTCTACATGCTGGTCGACTGGAACAAGATGGTGACGACGATCGACGGCTGGCTGCCGCTACAGCACCGCGACGCGCTGAGGGCGATCGCGACCGAGATCAATCATGCGCTCGCCGGCTTCATCCGCGGTCAGTCGCTGGTCTGCCTGTTCCTTGGCCTGTGGTACGGTCTCGGGCTGACGCTGAT